>ERZ827117.360-NODE-360-length-60503-cov-5.906333_pt1 | contig 60503 bp, 54 predicted proteins | sample MGYA00519920_ERZ827117 | MGnify/ENA primary metagenome ERZ827117 (study PRJEB31778, sample SAMEA3449260) | human gut metagenome | biome: human gut; feature: human-associated habitat; material: faeces | place: United Kingdom | collected 2010/2012 ...
ATACCGTAAAAACGGTCTATGAGGGCGAGGCTTTTATCCCTCTCAATCCACGCGGTACGAAAGATTTAAAGGCACTTCCTGCAGGTAATCCGGTCTGCGAGGCCGGGTTCGCCATGCACAAGGACGGCAAAACCACCGATAATGGGCGTACCCGCCAGAAATACTGCTGCCCCTTCCGTCAGTCCAAGACCGGTGTTTGCCCTTGTAACCACAAAACCTGGAACAACGGCAAGAAAAACCGGGGCTGCACGAAATATAAAACCGTTCCCGATGACTACAGACTTTCCATTGACCGTAGCTGCCTCTGTTTCAAGAGGACATACGCCTTGCGTACAGAGTGCGAGCGTTACAATTCCCGCTTCAAATCCACAGGTCAGGAACGGCTGTGGGTGCGCAATGGAACCAGCGCGGCAAACCTCAATACGCTGGCTCATATCTCTGCCCTGACTGTTGCGTTGGCCGCCGTTCTGCGCGGTTCTCACTCCTACCGTTCTGCCAAACAGCTTCGGCGTTCCGCCTAATCTGCCTTTTCCATACCTTCTTCAGGCGCGGGGTCTACCGCGCTATGGTTTTTGCGCCCTTGAGACGCCCTAAGCTCTTTTGATTCCCATTTGCCTGTTTGCGGGCTGCTCCTTCTGCCTGTTTTGCTCATCTCTTCAGAAAGAATAATCCCGCAAACATGATCGCGTTCGCAATATTGCCCGTGCAAACGATGTGAAACGGCAAGAGCAGCAAAAAGAGCGGCAACGTGTTGAACACGCACACCCAGCGCGGCAGCACCGTCGTACCCGTGACAACAGCGATAAAGAACGACACCGTAAAAGAGAGCAGGCCAAAGTAACAGACATACATCGTCACGGACGTTTTCTTAAAAAATTCCACGATGGCGGCCCGCGCCTCCTCGGTCTTGTTCATGTGGAGATAGAACCACTCCACCGCGCCGCAGAAGACGTGATGCGCCACGCCCGGCAGCAAAAAGAGGATGCCGTCCGCAAGCATCAGCGCGCCGCACACGGGCGACTGCGGCAGCACCCACGCGCCAAGCGCCAGATACGCGGGCATGGCCGCCGTCATCGCAAACGCACCCAGCACCATCGAGCGCATCGGCCTTTCCGTAGGCGTTGCGCCCATGACGGCAGAGAGTTTTTTGTTGTTCAGCAAGCGAAAGTCGAATCGCCCGCCGTCCAGCAATGTGATGATCCGGTCGCAGTACAGCAGCGCCAGATGCACCGCGCAGGCGAGCGGGAGAAGGCATTTCAGCAGCGTGACGCTCATTTTTCCTCACTCTTTCCGGCAAGGCTCTTCCCGTGCGCGGCGCTGACCTCCTGCTCAAACTGCTCGGGATGCTCGCCCGCAAGACCGCCGTGGCCCAGGTCGGTGAATATCTTCACGGCAAAGGGATACCCGCTTGCTTTTAGCGCGCCGAGGTTTTTCGACAGCTTTTTGTCCACGCTCCCCTTGATGCCGTACCAGAGGTGCATGTCCGTCTTGGCAAACAGCGAGTAATCCGTCTTCTTGCCGATCAGGTAATAGTCCTGATTCCGCCAGCTTTTCCACGTCGCCCTGCCGTAGAGGATGCGCTCGGCCTCCTCGAGCGTCCGGCCCGAAATTTTGGCAAGGAATCTCTTCCGCCGCGGGCCGGGATGGCCCATGGCCGCGTAGAAAAGTCCCGTGAAGAAAAAGCAGTAGACGTCCTTGCCCCATTTGCTCTTGATGTTGGGGTAATCTCGAAGTCCCATTCCGTCGGCGATCGTGGTCGTGACCGTCAGGCGCTTGTCTGCCAGCACCTCCATCAGCACGCGGCAGCCGTAGGAAATGCCGTAGAGAATGTCGATCTTCCCGCCGTAATGCTCGACCACATAGTCGCCGAGGCGTCTTGCCTCGTCCATGGGCGAAACAAATTCCGTCTCCGGCTCGCCGGGGTTGAAGCCGTCGTAGGCGACGAGCACAACGTGATACCGCTCCGCCAGTTTTTTGGCCGTGGGAAGCATGCCAAGGTAGCTCACGCCGCCGCCATGCAGCATGACCATGAGCTCGGAGTGCTCCTGCCCGAATTCAAAATACTTCACACGCTCTTCTCCTTCCCCACGATGCTCTTGACGAGCGCCGCCCACTCCTGCGGGTGGCAGGCCAGCAGCTCTTCGTGCTGCATATCCTGCTCATGGATAATGGGGTGTGCGAAGTGCTGCTCGTAGCGGGCGCGGTACTTTTCGCCCATCTTGAGCGCGTAGAAGATATGGATTTCCGTCCCCGGCACGTCGAGCTTGTCGGGCAGCGGCGTGACAAGATCGGAATAGAACTGATTTTTGCAGCTTTGCTGCGTCAAATAGGGCCGCGCCCCGCCGAGTATCCGTAGGAACGCCACGCCGTAATCACCCATCTGCCGCATCTGCTTTTCCACGCGCTTTTGCAGAAGCGGCGACTTGAACCTGCCGTCGCGCAGCATCGGGAACATCAGCGACAGCAGAAGATTCGTCTGCAATTTTGCCGCGAATTTCGAGGACTGGTCCAAGTCCGAGCTGCCGAGGATGCCGTAGTCCATGCGGATGTTCCCCCTTGCGGCCAGAAGGCCAACAAACGAGCCGCCGAGCGAGCAGCCGTAGGCTGCGCGGATGTGCCCGACGCAGTTTGCCTTGAGGTAGTCCTCGATCTTCGCCGTCTCTTCGAGCATCGTGGGGAATTCCGTCCGTTCGGTCTCATCAAAGCCGTCGTAGCTGACGCAGAGCACGCGGTACTCGTCAGAGAGCAGCGGGATCACGTGGCCGAAGTTGCCCTTCCAATGGCAGCAGGTGCCCGGCAGCAGCAAAATGACCGGCGCAGTTTCTTCGCCGAACGCATAGACCTTCATCGCTCCTGACCTTGCTTTCTCACTTTTGTGCCGTGATGCAGAGCCAACCCTTTTCGCTCTTGTGAATTTGAATATTGCGGAAGCCGGTCTGCTCCAAAATGTTCTTGAGTTGAACGTCTTTATAGATTGTCATGCCGTCGATCTTCTCTGTCCACTTCTCGTCCTTTTCGTTGTCGCCGCCGCACTCGTTGCAGATGAGAAACATGCCGTCCGGTTTGAGCACTCGGTGGACTTCCCGGAAACTCTGCAAAAGGTCCGGCCAGAAGTAAATTGTCTCAAATGCGGTGACCAAATCAAACTGGTTCGCCGCGAAGATGAGATCGGCAACGTTCCCCTGCAAAATGACGCAGCGGCCATTCAAAATGGCGTCCTCGTTGACCTTTTTCGCCTTTTCGACGCTGACGGGCGAATAGTCGACGCCTTTGACCTCGCCGTTTGGGCACTTTTTGAGCATCGTCCTGATGTTCGCGCCTCCACCGCAGCCGCAGTCCAGCACGCGCGCATTCTTCGCAATCTCCGCAAACTGCAAGCCCCAGTCCGCGAGCGCGCGGTGGCCGACGTTCATCATTGCGAGCATCAGCTTCCCGCCAAGGCCCTCGGGCTTGCGGGTATTTTCAAAAAACGACATATTTTCTCCTTTTTTCTCACTTGACCCACATCACGAGAAGACCCGTGAGCATGCTGATGATGACGAGAAACAGCGACCCCGGGAAGAGCATCCCCTTCACGTGGAACCACTTCTGCGCGTAGGCCTTGTCCATGTGCTCAGTCCCCGGCAGGCGGAATACTTTCAGATGCGCGAACAGCACCCAGTCGAGGAAAAACGTGTCCCACGCGCCGACGATCAGAAAGAGGATGGCCGCGAATTCCGCGCCCGTCCAAAAGCTGTCCGCCCCGGCAAGGATGGCCCCGTACGTCAAAAGCACCGTGAACAGCACGATGCCAAAGCCCTTGAACGCGATGGTGCGGCCGCTGAGCGGCGCGACCGGAACGTGCTCGTACGTCTTGAAATATTCCTCCTGAATATCAGGCGGATAGTTGTGCACGCCGATCTCCGGATGCTTGATTGTGGGGATCATCACCAGCGCCGTGAAAAGTGCCGTAAAAACGACCGCTTCTACCCAAACCGTACTCCAAATCATGGATATTCCTCCTCACTTTTTCTCCAGCACAACGATGCGGTTGGAGATATTGCTGACCGCCGGAATCTTGCCGAGCAGCTTGTAGACCGGTGCAAATTCCGCCATGCCCTCGCACAGGCTGTGCTCTTCGACAAGGTGGAAATCCGGCAGCAGCGCGGCGAGCGCCGCGCCGTTCTTGACGCCCCAGGTGAACTTTGCCTTGCTCGCCTCGATGGACTTTTCCTTAAAGCGCTTCACGACCATCGGGTTCATCGTCTCGACAAGCACCGTCGCGCGGTCAAAGCGCGCCGCGATGACGTCGAAGATGCGCTTGACGTCGCTCTCCGATAAGTACATCGTCAAGCCCTCGATGATGACGAGGACGTCCGTGCTCGTCCCCTTGATCTCGCCGCCCCAGTCGTCCATCGCGGACATGGCGATCTGCGAGATCTTTCTGCTCTCAGGCAGGAGCTTTTCGCGCACGGCGATCGTCTCGGGCAGGTCTAAATTGTACCAGTGCGCATAGCCGCTCATGCGGTAGCAGCGCGTGTCGAGCCCGCAGGCGATGTTCACGACCACCGCACCGCCGTGGCTTGCAAGATAGCTCTTCACTAACTTATCGAGCACGATGGTACGCGCAATGACGCCGCTGTGCATCGCCGCGTCCTTGTCGGCCATCGAAAAATCGTAGTCGAGCCGGTCGATGAGCTCGACCGCCTTGTTGTCGGTGATCGCGCCGCGCGTCTTCGGCTCCTTCGCGCGGGCGTAAACCGTCTGTAACATCGTCTCCGGCACGCCGGAGAGCGTGATCTTCTCACTCATGGTGTCCTTCCTCCATCTTTTCCGCGTACTTCACCTTTTTGCAGACGAACCACGCGATGCTCTTCACATTGCCGAGCTGCACATCGGCGTACATCTCCTCGAGCCGCGCCTTTAGGCTTTGCACCGTTTCATACGGCGGGGTGAAGAATTTCATCGGCTCGTAGACTTTTTTTATGAGTCGGTCCGTCCTTCTGCACTCGCCCGACACATAGAAGCAGCCGCAGAATGTGCCGCCCGGCTTCAGCACGCGGAACGTCTCGCGGTATGCCGCCTCCTTATCGGGGAAGGCGTGGAAGCCGTTGAGCGACAGCACGATATCAAAGCTGCTGTCCTCATACGGCAGCGCGCCCACGTCGCCCTGCCGGAACTGCACATTTTGGAGTCCCATGCGCTCAGCCTTTTCCCTCGCCTGCCCCATCATGTCAGGCGAGTAGTCAAGGCAGGTGATATCGGCGCGCGGCAGCGTTTGATAGAGCGGCATCGTCAGAATGCCTGTGCCCACGGGGACCTCGAGGAGCTTTCCCGCAAAGTCCTCCGGCACACCAGTGAACGCTTGATTCAGATATTCGCCGCACTCCTCCTTGCCCATATCCCACACCAAGCGGCACACGGCCTTGCCCGAGACGGTGGAGCAGGTGATCATACCGTCGTAAAAATTGCTGCTGCCCGTCAGGCGGTAAGCATTGCGGATGTTCTCTTTTCGATCCATCGTTTTTTCCTCTTTACCTGCACATGAATTTATCGAAATAGCGGCAGAACTCCTCGGGGTAGATCATCACAAGCTCCGCGTGCGCCATCTTTGGGATACCGTGGATACGTGCCTGCGGAAAATAGTGCTTGATGAAGCGGATATTGCTCCTGCGGTCCTTCTTCTCCTCGTCGCCGTACCAGTAGGTGATCTTCGTGCCGATCTTTGCGGGCGTCTTTGGCAGAACATAGTTGTTCCCCGACCAGAAAATGTTGCGGATGGTCTGATCCGAGTAGGTCTTTAAGTATGCCTCGATGGCGTCGTATTCCTTTTTTGGGTCGTGCCCCGGCAGCGTGAATCGTTCCGGCGGAAAAGCCGCCTCTAAGATTTTGCGGTTATTCGCGGCGAGCTTGAACGACAGCATGTCGCGCGCAAGCAGCAGCTTTCGTATGAGATACGGCAGCTGGTACGGCGTGATGCCGCCGTCGATGATGGCGCGCTTGACAGGCAGCTCGCCGAGCGCCAGAAGCCGCGTCAGACACGCGCCGCCGAGTGAGCAGCCATAGGCCGCGTCGAGACAGGTGACACCGTGCGCGCGAAGATAGCCCGTGATCTCGTCGACCGTCTGCTCGACCGACGTAAAATCGCCGGGATAAGACGGTTCGTGCCCGTCGTAGACGACCTGAAAGACATGCCACGACTGCGCAAGCAGCGCGACCGTCTTTTCAAACGCCCAGACGGGTTCCGCCGTGCAGGGCAGAAACAGCAGCGTCTTTTCCTGCCCTTGTCCGTGTTCCAAAATGTGCATGTCCTCTCCCCCGTTCGACGCAATGGTAGTTCCCCAAGGCAGTTAGTTTCCTCTAACCAAATGTCGCAATTTCATCAGTTAGCTATATCTAACTGCCGACCCATAAAAATGCCGCGAAAGGCGGATTTTTATGGGTTTTATTGTAATGCTGTGCATGATAAATGTCAAGACAGCGAACGCACAGCTTCGCAGAAACATTCTCTCCATTTTCGCACCGGTGCGCCGCCGTAAGAGTCCTCATACCAAAAGAGCGCGGAAAAATCAAACCTCTCCGCGCTCTTTTCCTTTTTTTACAGCTTCCAGCCGGCAGTCTCCTTCTTGCCGCCGACGAAGTCGGCGTAGATGCCGTCCTCCTGGATGAGCTCGTCGTGCGTGCCGCGCTGGACGATCTTTCCGCCGTCCTCATCCTTTTTTGCGCGGTAGCCGCCGCTGCAATAGACCGTCGCCACGCGGGGTGGGAATTTGCGTTTGATTGCCATTGCGTCTCCTCCCCTGTTCCATTCTTATATTGCCGCCCTCCGCGGCACAAAATTCCTCTGCTTACGCCCGATAGCCGAGCGCCGTTGAGATCTGCGCCGCCGCGGCGCAGGTCAAGTCAATATCGCGCTGGAAATCCGGCGAACGCGCACTGTCGAACATGCCGACAAAGCCGACGGCGTAGCGCACCGCGCCGGAGCTGTCGCGCACGGGCGCGGAGGCCGAGCACAGGCCGAAGCGGTACTCGCCATCCTCCACGGCATAGCCGTTTTCACGCGCGGCCTGCATCACACGGAAGAGCTTCTCCCACGTGACGAGGGTCTTGGGCGTATAGGGCTCCAACGTGCGGCGCGACAGGACGCGCTTCGCCTCGTGGTCGGCCATCGCGGATAAAAACACCTTACCCTGCGAGGTGCAGTGCAGCGGCAGACGCGTCCCGACCTCCGACACGACGCGCAGTCCCACGCGGGACTGCACCTGTTCGATGGTGATGACCTCTGACCGATTCAACATCGAGAGGAACACCGACTGCCCTGTCACGCTTGCCAAATGCTGCAAATGCGACTTTGCCAGGTCTGAAACGCTCCAGCTTGCGCCCACGGCGCAGCCGTACTCAAAAAGCCGCACGCCGAGGCAGTAGCGCCCGTCGCTCTGCTGGTCCACGACCGCGCTCTCGCGCATCGTGCTCAAAAGGCCGTGGATCGTGCTCTTCGGCCAGCCGGTCTGCTCGCTCAGCGCGGCCTGCGTGAGCGGCTGGTGCGCCTCCATCAGCAGGTCAAGCAGCCGCAGCGCCTTGGCAACGGACTGTACGGGACCGTTTTCATGGGACATCGCCTTCCCTCCTCTCGATTCGTCATTGCCGGATGAGCCGCCGTCATTTTCTTGATGACAGTATCGCGCAGGTTCAAACTAAAGAAAAGGGAAATTTCAGCAAATCGCACAAATTCCATCAGTGAGACTATCGATTTTCCGTCAAAAAGGCCCGCCGTCGCATCTGCGACGGCGGGCCTTGCATTTTCAGTTACTTCTCTTCGCCGTGGATGATATCGCCGAAGTAGGTGCCGCGGACGATCTCCTCCACGTCCTCTCCCTCGTGTCCTCTGAGGATCTCGAGGAGCTTGCTGTGCGCGGCGACGAGCTCGTCGCCTCTGCCGCTCGTGATCATCGTGCTGACGGTCTCATAGCGGACGGCGTGCGTCAGCGTGCGCACGACGCGGCTGATCTTGTCGGCCAGCGGATTTTTGCCCATCTGCGAGATCAGGTCGTGGAACTCGTTGTCCACGGCGAAGAAGCGGTCGACCTCGTTGTCACCGCTGTGGACGATCTCTTTCATCTTTTCGAGCATCGCCTCGAGCGCATGGCCATCCTCCTCGTCATACTTCTGGCTGGCAAGGCGCATGATGCCGGTCTCGACCATCTCACGCAGCTCCATCAGATTGTCGAAGGAATCCTGATTCAGGATGATGCCGTAGATCATCGGATCGATCATGCTCTCCTGGAAGCCGCTGCAAACAAAGGTCCCCTCTGAACGCTTGCTCTCCAGCACGCCGAGGTAGGAGAGGATTTTGATGGCCTCACGTACGGAACTGCGGGCAACGCCCATCGATGCGGCCAGCTCCGGCTCGGGCGGGATGCGGTCGCCGGGCTTGAGCTCTTTATTACGCATGGCGTCTGTCAGGCAGTTGATGACACTCTGCACCACAGACTCTTTTTTCAAATTTTTCACATATCCGGGCGTATCGTTCATAATTTTCTCCTTTTATGCCTGACAATATAATTCCTATATATAACATAATACAAAGTTGAGGTTTCGTCAATGAAAACCGTCTTTCATAAAAGCGGCGGGCGGCAGATGTACCAGTCCGCCGCCCGCTCATTCAGGAAGGAATCAACGGCAAGCTGCCGTTTTTTGCAGGAATTCATATGGGCGCAGGCTGCGCGAGCCGCTTTGCGTCGTTTGCCGCGGCACAGCGCCGCACGGCTTTTTTTACCGGCCGAGGTAGATGGACTGCTTGGCCAGCACGAGCTGGAGCATCAGGTCGTTGCAGGGCGTGGGAATGCCGTGCTCACGGCCGAGGCGGCAGACAGCGCCGGTGATGATACGGATCTCGGTCTCGCGGTGATGCGTGACGTCCTGCACCATGGAGCTGATGGTCTCATCAGTCATGCGGGAGACCTCATAGGCGTGCTCCAACTCGGCGTCATGGTCGAGCGTGCAGCCGCAGGCGTTCGCCACGACGATAGCCTCTTCGACCAGCATGCGGGCCGCCTCGTGGGCGTACTGGTTGCCGTCGACAAAGCCGTTCTTGGTCTCGAGCAGGGCGCTCATGCCGTTGATGGCGACGTTCGCCAGCAGCTTGTGCCAGATGGCATTCATCACGTTCTCGTGGACCTGGACCTCAAGACCGGCGGCGCGCAGGCCCTCGGCCATTTCCTCGACCTTGGCCATGGGGGCCTTCAGGGAACCCATGTTCGTCACGCCGGTGCCAGTGTGCTTGACATGGCCGGGAGCCACGGGCGTGGAGCCAAACGCAGTGTTGCCGATGATGATCTGCTCTTCGGGCACGACCTTGGCGATCTCATCGTAGTTGCCAAGGCCGTTCTGCAGGCAGAGGATCATGGTGTGCTTGTCGATCATCGGCAGCGCATTGCGCACAGCCGCTTCAAGATACTGATAGTGGACGAACACAATCAGAAGATCCACAACGCCGATCTCCTTGGGGTCGGTCGTCGCCATGGCGGGATGGAAGACGACGGTCTCGCCGGTGCCCGTGCCGGGCACGCACTCGTCGACGAGAATGCCGTTTTTCTTGATGGACTCGATGACCGGAGCATAGGTATCCAGCACGCAGACCTCATGCTCGCGGGACAGATAGCTTGCATAGCAGCTGCCGATCGCGCCGCAGCCGACAAATCCGATTTTCATGGTAAATAACCTCCTGTATCAGATAATTCTATGATGAATGTTATTTAACTGGTTTTTCTCAGCCCTTGACGAGCGTCTCGGCGATCTCGGTAATGTTCTCGACCGTCACGCCGTTCATGGCGAGCAGGCGCTCATAGGGCGCGGACTGGCCAAACTGGTCCTGAATGCCGACTCTCTTGACGATGCCCTTGCCCATCTCGGCGGCGATCTCGCACACGGCGGAGCCGAGACCGTTGAGGATGTTGTGGTCCTCGACCGTGATGATCTTGCCGACCTCGTTGATCGCGGCGGTCACAGTCTCCACGTCGAGCGGCTTGATGGTGTGCATGTCGAGCACGCGGGCGGAAATGCCCTTGCCCTCGAGCACCTTGGCGGCCTCGATCGCGAGACGAACGGTATCGCCGTTGGCGATGATAACGACGTCCTTGCCGTCCTGGATCTGATGGGCCTTGCCGATGGTGAACTCCACATCCTCGTCGTAGATCTGGGGGATGGCGTCACGGGTGAAGCGCAGATACACGGGGCCGTAGACCTCAGCGGCCTGACGGACGAGCTTGCGGGCGGAGTTGTAGTCTGCGGGCATGATGACGGTCATGTTGGGGATGGTGCGCAGAACGCCCATATCCTCAATGGCCTGATGGGAAGCGCCGTCGTTGGCGGGGGTCACGCCGCCGTGGGAGCAGGCGATCTTTACGTTCAGGTTGGGGTAGCAGATCTCCTGGCGGATCATTTCGCACATACGGAGGGAACCGAACACGGCATAGGTGACGACAAAGGGGATCTTGCCGCAGGTGGCAAGGCCCGCGGCAACGCCCGCGCCGTTCTGCTCGGCGATGCCGACGTTGATGTACTGGTCCGGCAGCTCCTTGCGGAATTCGCCGGTCTTGCAGCTCTTGCCGATATCAATATCAACGACCAGAATGTCGGGATTCTCCTTGCCGAGCGCGACGATCTCCTTGCCGAAGCCCTCGCGAGTGGCGATCATTTTTTTCTCACTCATTGCTCTTCCCTCCTCGCTTAATCGATCAGCTGGGCCTTGAGCTCAGCCATGGCCTGCGCGTACTGCTCATCATTCGGGGCAACGCCGTGCCAGCCGCACTGGTTTTCCATGAAGGAAACGCCCTTGCCCTTGACGGTGTGGGCATACAGGCACTTGGGCTTGCCGTTCTTAGAGGCGTAGCACTTGTCGATGCACGCGACGATCTCTTCCATGCTATGGCCGTCGAGCTCGAGCGTCTCCCAGCCGAAGGCCTTGAACTTTTCGCCCAGGTCACCGTTGGGCATGATCTCGTCGCAGGTGCCGTCGAGCTGCAGGTTGTTGTAGTCGACAAAGACGATCAGGTTGTCGAGGCCGTACTTGTGCGCCGTGTTGGCAGCCTCCCAGATCTCGCCCTCCTGCGCTTCGCCGTCGCCGACGACGCAGAAGACCTTGTAGTCCTTGTGGTCCATCTTGCCCGCCATGGCCATACCGACCGCGCAGGCGAGGCCCTGACCGAGAGAGCCGGTGGAGATATCAATGCCGGGGCAGCGGTTCATCGAGGGGTGACCCTGGAGCATCGAGCCCTCCTTGCGCAGGGTGTCGAGCTCAGACTCAGGGAAAAAGCCAACGCTTGCAAGGCAGGCATACTGGATGGGGCACACATGACCCTTAGAGAGCACCATGCGGTCGCGGTCCGGCCAGCGGGGATCCTTCGGGTCGATGTTCATGTACTTGAAGTAGCAGGCAGTGACAAAGTCCGCCGCGGAAAGCGAGCCGCCCGGATGACCGGACTGCGCCTTGTAGATCATGTCAATGACCTTCATGCGCATCTGCGTGGCGGTGTTTTTCAGTTCCTTGATGGAAATATCCTTCACAAAAATCACCTCATGAATAAGTTTGGTTCTGTGGTTTCTTTATACTATGTCGGACAAATGACAATTACAGTATAGCACTTTGTCTGACAAAGTCAAGTCCTTTTTAAAATTTTCTTTTTTATGATTTTTTCTCCCATTTTTTCTGCCGTTTTGTACAAAAAAGCTCCGGACATAGCGGTCCGAAGCTTTTTTGCATAGAGAGGTCAACCCACGAACATCAAAGAGAGACTGGGAATATATGTGACGAGGAGGAGCACCACAAGTTCTGCAAGCAGGCATGGGATGATGCCCTTTGTGATCTCTTCGATCTTGATATCGCCAATGCCGCACGCGACATACAGGTTGACACCGACAGGCGGGGTGAACAGGCCGATGGCCAGGTTCACGATCATTACGGTGCCGAGGTGGATGGGGTCAATGCCCAGCTGCAGCGCGACCGGCGCAAACAGCGGCGTGAAGATGTAGAGCGCGGAGGTGGAATCGAGGAAGCAGCCCGCGATCAGCAGCACGATGTTGACGATGATGAAGAAGATGACAGTGCTGCCGCCGGTGATGTTCAGCATGAAGTCCTTGATGGCAAGGTCAAGTCTTGCGCGGGTCAGAACATAGCCGAACAGCGTTGCGCCCATGGTGATGAACATGACGGTGGCGGTAGTGGAGCAGGAATCGACGAGGATGTCCTTCATCTTCTTGAAGTCGATCTCATGGTAGATGAACACACCCACGATCAGGCCGTAGAACACGGAGACCGCGGCGGCTTCCGTCGGGGTGAACACGCTGCCGTAGATACCGCCAAGGATGATGACGGGCATCAGAAGGCCCCAGAAGGCGTCCTTGAACGCAGCCAGGCGCTCCTTGCCACTGGCCTTGGGCAGGACCTTGAGGTCCATTCTGCGGCCCATGAGCATGGCGGCCACGATCAGGCCGAGACCCATCAGAAGGCCGGGTACAACACCGGCGACGAACAGATCCGTGATGGAGGCGTCCGCGATGGAGCCGTACACAACGAAGGTGATGGACGGCGGGATGACGACGCCGATCGCGCCGCCCGCGGCCATCAGCGCGCAGGAAAACGAAGCGGGATAGCCGGCCTTGACCAGCGCCGGGATCATGATGAGGCCCAGAGCCGCGACCGTTGCCGGACCCGAACCGGAAATAGCAGCGAAGAAGCAGGAGACGACCACGCAGACCATCGCCATGCCGCCGCGGATGTGACCGAGGCACTTTTCCGCCAGATTGATGAGGCGGCCGGAGATACCGGCCTTCTCCATCACGTTGCCGGACAGGATGAAAAATGGGATGGCCAGCAGGACAAACTTACTGCTCGCCGAAGAGCACAGACGGGGCAGAACGCTCATGATGGCCTCGAGCGGCTTGCCTGCACCCTGCACAAGGATCGCGCTCACGCTGGACATACCGAGGCAGACCGCGATAGGTGCGCCGAGCGCCAGCAGCAATACAAAAACACCCAGTAAAACGATACCTACCATTTATTTGTCCTCCTCTGCCTTGAATTCCTTATACATCTGCACCATGGTCTGCAAAAAAGCCATCATGGCAAACGCTGCGCCGACGGGGACAAACGAGCCGTAAATCCACTCAGGCCACTGCATCGTGGCGGTCTCCTGACCCATCTGATACTGGCTGATGACCATCTGGATGCCGAAAATGACGATCAGAAGGCAGAACAGCGCGGAAATGGCATACATGACCATGCTGATGATCAGGCGTGCGCGGGGGCTGACATGGTCGGTGACGATAGACAGGCCCAGATGCGCCTTGCGGCGGGCGGCAACGGCCGTACCCATGAAGCTCATCAGAACGAACAGATACGTGGACATCTCATCGGAAACTGCCAGCGAATTGCCGAATACATAGCGGGCGATCACATTGACGAAGACCAGCACTGCCATGATGGAGACGCAAACACAGGCTACCAATTTTTCGATCTTGCTTAACATGTCTTCCCCTCCTTAATTGATGCCGAAGGCCGCGCAGGCTTCCTCGCCGTAGCTCTGCTTCAGCTCAGCCGTCACACCGGCAACCGCTTCCTTGAAGGCCTGGAGTTGATCCTCGGTCAGGATATCGACCTGCATACCTTCTTCCTGGAAGCCCTTGATGAGCTCATCCTCTTCCGCCTCAAGGCGGTCACGGCCCCACTCGCAGGACTCCGTGGCGCACTGCTGGAGAAGCTCTTTCGTGTTGTCCTCCAGGTTCTCCCAGACCTTTGTGTTGGCGACGAAGAGGTCGTTTTCGTAGCTGTAGTTCCAGATGGTCATGTAATCCTGAATTTCGTCCATCTTGGCAGACTTCGTCACCGAGCAGCCGTTCTCCTGCCCATCGATGGTGCCCTGCTGGATGGCAGTGAAGACCTCGCTCCAGCTCATGGCCGTCGGGCTGGCGCCCAGCGCCTTGAAAACACCCATGTACACCGCGGAGCCGGGGACACGAATTTTAAGGCCCTTCAGGTCCTCCGGCGTGGTGACGGCGTGCTTGCTGTTCGTCAGCTGACGGAAGCCGTTGTGGAACGAGCCAAGGTACGTGATGCCCTTGTTCGCCAGCATCTCAGCGTAATACTCGCCGCCGGTGGTATCGATGACCTCGCGCGCCTGCTGATAGGACGTAAACGACCACGGCAGCGTCGCGACCGAGAGCTTCGGCTCCAGATTTGCGAGCACGCACGTTGCGTAAGCACCCAGATCCGAGCCGCCCACGGCGATGTACTCAACACCCTTGGTGCTGTTGCCACCCGCCAGTGTATCGTTTGAGAACACGTCGATCACGATGTTCCCGCCCGAGCGCTCAGACACAAGGTCGGCAAAGTGACGCGCTACCAGCGAGTCGATCTGCGTATCCGTTCCGTTGACTGCCATGGAGAGGTTGATCTTTTGATATTCGCCGCTCTCCCCATCGTTTGTTCCTTTACTGCCACAGCCGGCCAGGCTTGTGATCAGCATGGCCCCTACCAGCGCAGCTATGATTAGTCTCCCATGTTTCATACACAGTTACCTCCAGCGATCGTTAAGTCTTTGTCATTTGTCCTATGTCTGATAAAGATTGAGGTCATTATATCTATCAAAACTACTAAAGTCAAGGTTCAATCTTATTTCTGGCATTTCTGACAAAAAGAACCAATTATTTTATTGATTTGGTCAATTCTGTGTTAAAATTGTGTCAATCCGTCATTTTTTTAACGATTTGGCGGAAAGATGTCTTTTTGTTGCAAAATACCATAAAAGCCCCTCCGCCTGCTTGACGAAGGGGCGTTGTTTTTTATTCTGCTCGTCGATCCAGCCGTTTCGGTAGGATAATTCCATACGATCCAACAGAAGCTCATATAACAGCTTCGCATCAGAAGAAATACCATCAAAATGACTGTCGGTAATTAACAATTTGGGGATACGGAAAAAAGCGTATTGTTCACCAGTGTGTCCGTAGTAATAGGGCAAATTTAGCGGTAGCCTCATGTCTTTTATCACTTCCCTGATATATAAAATGGCACTCAACTAAGATACCTTTTGCCTTTCGTATTGATCTCTATGGGCAAACTAACTTGTGCATCGTCACGTTTCGTCCACAGCAGATTTTGATTCTCAATAATCGCTGATAACTAAGGCGTGAGCTTGCTTCTACCTTAAAAACGCCATATCAAGGCTTGTCCAACCTTGCTACGGCGTTTTAGGTGTAATCATAGAGGATGTTAAACTATTTTAGAATTGCTAAAAGCCGCATGGTTGCGGCATTTTCTGGTTGTGCATATATCAATGGCTCTACGGGTCCTGAGGGACCTCGAGGTAAACAGGGCATCCAAGGCGAAAAAGGCGACAGCGGCGAAACGCCGGTCATCACCGTCGCGGAGGACACCCCACTGAGCTACAAGCTGCACTTCCAAACCAGCGAGCAGGAGTTGACGACGCCTAATCTATTCGCGCCGTTCACCGAGTACCATGTCGACCTCTCCGCGGCAGACAGCACGCTGAATATTCCGCTCAAGGACCTGATTTTGACCTATCAGCGCGCGTCGGCCAGCGCGCTGCGCATCAGCATCGCGCCGAAGAACACCGCCGCGCCCGTTTTGGTCGACCTGCGCAGAACGACCATCTACGACGGCAGCACGATCGAGACACAGACGCTCAACGGCAGCAGCATTTCTGCAAGCATTGCGATCGACGGCACCATGTACACAAACTCGCAGGAGACGCACAACATGCGCATCCGCCAGCAGGATCCCGTCACGAAGCTCTGGTCGATGTGTGAGATCAATTCGTTCCTTTCCGCGGGCGGCGCACGCTGCTCCATCCGCATCCAGTGGAGCGAGTACGACGTGGCCTACGCCGCGCCGACGGTGTAACCACACCGATACCATATAAAGACACCGTCCGCGTTCCGGAAAGATATCCGGAATGCGGGCGGTGTTCACTATTTGATCTGAATTGTTTCTCCGTCATACACGCCTTGCAGGCATTCGCCGTTTCCGATGTGGTAGGCATAAAAGTCCTTCTTCGGACGCGCATAGGCCTCCATGATCGCCATGATGACGCCGCCGTGGACGACGAATCCCACGCGAGAGCCGTCCGGCACATTTTTGATCGTCTCCGCAAACGCCTCGCAGCAACGCGTTTTGAAGTCCGTTACGCTCTCACCCTCGGGGATGGGCGTCAGGCACATCGCGTCGACCCACGCCTGATAGGCGGGGTCGCCCGAGAGCTCGTCGGCGGACTTCCCCTCAAAGCGGCCAAAATCTGTCTCAATCAAGCCGTCCACGACGGTATAAGGCATCTGCGGAAACAGCAGCTCTGCCGTCTGCCGCGTGCGCAGCAGCGGGCTGACAAAAAGCCGATCGACTGAAAGTCCCCGCTTTTGCAGCGCTTTGACCTGCGCGATGCCCGCCTCGCACAGCGGCTCGTCCGTGCGTCCGATGTAGCGGCGGCGGAGATTTCCCTCCGTCGCGCCGTGGCGGATAAAAAGAAGCTCAATCACAGCAGCCCTCCGATCCAAATGCCGATCAGGCCGCAGAGCTCGCAGAGCTGTAAAAAGAAGCCCGACGTATCCCCCGTCACGCCGCCAAACTGCGCCAGCGCAAATCTGCGATACTTGAGCGCGGAAAGCACCGCAAACGCCGCCGCCATTCCGCCGACTGCGGGAGACATCCAAACCATCGTCGCAACTGCGGTAAGGCCGGCGAGCGCGAGCGCGGCTGTCGCCGTGCGGCGCTGGACGCCGCTTGTGAAGGCGCAGAGCATGCCGCACTTCCGCGCGTTCGGCAGATTCACCGCGCACAGGCCCGACAGCGCGCGAGAGAGCACGAACAGCGGGCAAATCAGCAAAATATGCCCCGCGGCGAACACCTCGTAGGCAAAGCCCGCGTAGGCGAGCAGGTACACGCCGCCGTAAATGACCGCGAACGCGCCGCAGTTGGCATCCTTCATGATCGCGAGCTTTTTCTCGCGCGTCTGGTGCGATGAGAGTGCGTCCACCGTGTCGAGATAACCGTCCATGTGGATGCCGCCTGTCACTAAAATCGGCAGGCATGCCGCGATTGCCGCGAACAGCACGCCGCTCATGCCCGTCGCCTGCGCAAGTACAGCCCACAGCCAGAGCGCCGCGCCGCAGAGAACACCCACCGCGGGGAAAAAGCAGATCGCGTAGCGCATATTTTTTTCGTTCCAATCAAGCTGCGGAACGGGCACCGCGCTGTACGTCGACAGCGCGATCAAAAGCGATTCAAATAATCTCATCGAGGTCTCCCTTTTCGGCAAACGGCGCGCCGTCTTTCATTGCGACCGCCGCCGCGGCGCGGTCGTACAGTCTTTGATTCAGGCCGTTCAGCGCGCGGATGTAAGCCGCCGTCTCGCCGTCGTAGCCGTCGGCGCGCAGGCCTGTGATCGTCACCGCGACGAGCAGACGGCAGCGCGAGCACAGCGCTTCGATGTCCGCGTACACGCTTGCTTCATCCCCGCCGCGCTCGAACATCGCGTTTGCCAGCAGATTCGACACATCCTCAAGCAGCACGACGCCATCCCTTTCGACCGCCGCCGCGCCGACCTGATATGGGCATTCGAGCGTCGTAAATTGCAGGTCCTTTCGCTGCTCGCGGTGCTTTTCGATGCGCTGCAAATTTTCCTCCGAGCAGGGGCGCATCGTGGCGATGTAATAGCGCTCGCCTGTCGTGCGCGCGACGATGTGCTCGGCATAACGGCTCTTGCCGCTGCCGTTTGCACCGGAGATCATGATCAGCGTTCCCATGCGCGTTCCCTTCTCTCAGGGCGTGAACTGGTCGCCCCGGCGAATTTCGTCCAGATAGTCGTCGTTGATGCCCGCCTCGTCAAAGGTCGCCATGTCGTTGATGACAGCGCACGCAGCGTCGAGCACCTGAAAGGCGAGCGGGCAGCCGCTCCCCTCGCCCAATCGCATGCCGAGGTCAAACAGCGGACGCAGGTCCATCGCCTCCATCGCGAGGCGGCAGCCGATCTCAAACGAGGCGTGGCTCGGCACCAGGTAGCCGCGCACATTCGGGCACAGCCTGACGGCGCACAGCGCCGCCGCGGCGGAAATGAGTCCGTCGATGACCGCCGGCCGGCGTGCCGCCGCCGCGCCCAAAAATGCGCCGCACATCGCCGCGAGGTCAAAGCCGCCGACCTTGGAAAGGACGCCGACAACGTTGTCCCTGTCCGGCCGATTTACCTCAATGGCGGTGCGGATGACCGCTTTCTTTTTGCGAAAGCTCTCCTCCGTGATACCGCCGCCGCGGCCCGTCACGGCCTCGACGTCCGCTCCCAGCAGCACGGCCAGCACCGCCGAAGAGGTCGTCGTGTTGCCGATGCCCATTTCGCCGACACCGATCACGTCCGCGTCGGCGCTTCTTGCGATCTCCGCGCCGGTCAGGATGGCCTGTAAGGTTTGCTCCCGCGTCATCGCGGGGCCGGTGCAGATATTTTGCGTGCCGTAGGCGATCTTGCGGTTCAAAACGGCGCTCTCGTAAATATCGGCATTCACGCCGACATCGCACACGGTCAAGCCGCAGCCAAAGTGCTTTGCCAGCACCGCAGCTCCCGTCTTGCCCCGCATCAGGTTGATCGTCTGCTGCATCGTCACGGACTGCGGCGCGCTGGAAACGCCCTCGGCCACCACGCCGTTGTCCGCGGCGAAGACGAGCAGCTGCTTTCTATTGAGCGCATTGTGCACCCGCCCTGTGATCCCCGCAAGCTGGATGGAGAGCTCTTCGAGCCGCCCGAGGCTGCCGGGGGGCTTTGCAAGCCGCGCCTGATACGCTTCCGCCGCCGTCATCGCGCTGCGATCAAGCGGCAAAACTGCGCGCACGAGCGCGTCCAATTCTTTCTGCATGGCTCTCCTCCTTCAAAATTCGATGCCGCGCCGCGCCGTGATTCCTCGGTCAAATGGGTGCTTGCGCTTTCGCATCTCCGTCACATAGTCGGCGGCGTCCAGCAAATGCTGCGACGGATCTCGCCCCGTCAGCACGACTTCAAGCGCTTTTGGTCTACCGCGCAGAAAGTCGATCAGCGTTGCCTCTTCGATCAAGCCGTGGTTGCAGGCGGCGACCGCCTCGTCGAGCACGAGTAGATCAACGCCCTCCGCGCTCTTTCGCATCACGTCTCCCAGCAGCGCGGAATAGGCCAGCCGCGCCGCCGCTTTCGTCTGCCCGTCCATCGACTTGAAAAAGCCGAAGTTCTGCTCGCAGCATGCAACCTCGACATTTTGCAGCGCGCGCAGGATGTTCAGTTCCGACGAGCTGCCGTCCTTCAAAAACTGCGCAAACAGCACGCGCTTTCCAGCGCCCGCCGCGCGGACGCTCAGTCCGACCGCCGCGGTCGTCTTGCCTTTGCCATCACCGCAGTACAGGTGAATCATTCCCTGCATGCTCACACCTCCCGATTCAAAATGCGGTAGATGAGCGGCATATCGAGCCCCGCGCGCACCGCGTCTGCCAGCAGATCATACTGCCGCTCCTTGTAGGCTTTCGCGTCAAAGCTGCCGAGCGATTCAAAGGAAACACCCTTTTTCGTGCACAGCGCTTTTAAGACCGTGTCGGCGACCTCCTGCTCATCGAAAATACCGTGGACATAGCTGCCGTAGACATTGCCCAAGCTGATGAGCGCGCCGCGCGCTTCTTCGCTGCGGCCCATGTGGATCTCGTAGCCCGCGTAGCGCTTGCCGTTCAGCTCAGAGAGCAGTCCCGCGACGCCGGAGAAGACGCCGTTTGTCTGCGTCTGCACCTTTTCGCCCTGAAATACTGTTTCGAGCGGCAGAAGGCCCATTCCGTCGATCTCCGTCACGCCCGCGGCCTCGACCTGTTCGGGGTCGGAAATGTGCCGTCCGAGCATCTGATAGCCGCCGCAGACGCCGAAAACCAGCGTGCCGCCGCTCGCGGCCTTTTGGATCGACGCCTCCAGCCCGCTCTGGCGGAGCCATTGGAGGTCGGCGATCGTACTCTTCGTACCGGGAATCACGATCATATCCGGCGCGCGCAGGTCCCGCGCCCGCTCCACATAGCGGAGCGAGGCATTCTCGTAGCGCTCAAACGGCGAAAAATCCGTAAAGTTCGAAATGCGCGGCAGGCGGACGACCGCAATGTCGATGAGCCGCGGCTCCTTATCCCGCCCGAAGCGTTCGCTCAAGCTATCCTCGTCGTCGATGTCGACATGGAGGTATGGAACAACGCCCGCCACGGGTACGCCGCAGAGCTCCTCAAGCGTTTTGAGCCCCGGTTCCAGAATGGCGCGGTCACCGCGGAATTTGTTGACAACAACGCCCTTAATGCGCCTTCTGTCCTCTTCACTTTGCAGCGCGACCGTGCCGTAGAGCTGGGCGAACACGCCGCCGCGGTCGATGTCGCCCAACAGCAGCACCGGCGCATCCACCATGCGGGCAAGACCCATGTTGACGATGTCGTTTTCCTGCAAATTGATTTCCGCAGGGCTGCCCGCGCCCTCGATGACGATGATGTCGTACTCGCGTGCCAAGCTCTCATAGGCCTCCATCACCGCGGGGATAAAGTCGCGCTTTCTGCGATAGTATTCCATCGCGGGCATATTGCCCTGTACGCGTCCGTTCACGATGACCTGACTGCCGACGTCCGTCGTCGGCTTCAGTAAAATCGGATTCATGCGCACATCCGGCTCGATGCCCGCGGCCTCGGCCTGCACCACCTGCGCGCGCCCCATCTCGCCGCCATCTTTCGTGATGAACGAGTTGAGCGCCATATTCTGGCTCTTGAACGGGGCAACGCGATAGCCGTCCTGCTTCAAAACGCGGCAGAGCCCCGCGGCCAGCAGGCTTTTGCCCGCGTTGGACATCGTCCCCTGGATCATGATAGTTTTTGCCATCCGCTCACTCCTTTCCCACGCTTCTGATTGCCGCGATAAGCTGTTCGTTTTCCTCGTACTGCCGGACCGCGACGCGATACCAGCCGGATGTCAGGCCCTCGAAATTTGCGCAGTCGCGGATCGCGACGCCGCGCGCTCGCAGCTGTTCCGTCAAGCCCACATCGCCACGGAATAAGATGTAATTCACCTGCGATGGGCACACCCAAAAGCCGAATTTCCTCAGTTTTTCCTCGAGCCACGGGCGCTCCGCGCGGATGATGGTTCGGTTTTTCTCCAGAAACTCCGCATCGCCCAGCGCGGCGACGCCCGCCGCCTGTGCAAGCGTCGAGACATTCCACGGCGGCATCGCCGCCGACATCTTCCGCAGCAATGCCTCGTCCGCGCTCAGGCCATATCCCAGCCGCAGCCCCGCCATGCCAAAGCTCTTCGTAAAGGCCTTGAGGATAAAAAGCTGCGGGAAGTCAGATAGGGACGGCGTCAGATCAACGCCGCCGTCCGACAGGCTCAAAAAGCACTCGTCGACAAAAAGCGCGATATTTTTCTCGCGGCAGATGCGCAGAATTTCTTCCAGCAAATCGTCCGCAATGAGCCGTCCCGTCGGGTTGTTCGGGTTGCAGAGGAACAGCGCGTCGATCTTTTCGCGCGCAAGGATCGGCAAAAAGTTCTCCCGCAAGTCAAAGTTTTCCTCTTGCTTGAGCGCAAAGCGTACGACCTCGCAGCCTGTCCGCCGCAAGGCAAGCGAATACTCCGAAAACGTCGGTGCGAGCTCCATCGCGCGCTTGGGCCGCACGGCCCCGCAGTAGGCATAGATCAGCTCGGACGCGCCATTGCCGCAGAGGACAAAGTTCTTCGGCACCCCCTCATATTCCGAGATCGTCTGTACGAGTGTCCGGCAGTAGGGGTCTGGGTAGCGGTAGAGCTCGGGCAGCGCGCGTTCGATCGCGTCGGTCACGCTTCTCGGCGTGCCGAGCGGGCTCACATTCGCTGAAAAGTCGAGCGCAATACCGCCGTAGATATCTCCGCCGTGGCGGTTTTCCGTTTGATAAAGCATTCTCTTCCCTCACAGCGAAAAAATCAGCAGCCGGACCGCGCAGCCAAGCAGCAGCGCCAGAAGCGTCGTGCCGTACATCAGCCGGCAGGCGCGCGGGATATCCTCATGCTCGATCTGCCGCAGTGCGTCGCCGATGTACTCCTTTTTGTGCAGCACGCCGTGATACCACGCGTCGCCCGCGAGGCGCACATCCAAAAGGCCCGCGCAGACCGACTCCGTCTGCGCGGAGTTCGGGCTCGCGTGCTTGTAGCGGTCGCGGCGGAATATCTTCCAGCCGTTTTTCACGTCCATGCGCAGAAGTCCGCCCGCCGCGAGCATCAGCAATGCAGAGATGCGCGCAGGCAGATAGTTCGCAATATCATCCGCCTTTGCAGGCACAAGGCCGATATCCTTATACGGCGGCTCGACGTAGCCGAGCATCGAGTCCATCGTATTCACAGCCTTGTAGAAAAAGCCCAGCGGCGCGCCGCCGATGGCAAGGTACAGCAGCGGTGCGACCACGCCGTCTGACGTGTTCTCCGCCACGGTCTCGACCGCGGCGCGCGTCACGCCCGCATCGTCGAGCGCCGCCGTGTCGCGTCCCACGATCATCGAAACGGCGCGGCGCGCGGATTCGATGCTGCCGTGCTCGAGTTCGTGATACACCTTCATACTCTCATCCCGCAGCGACTTTGCCGCCAAGATCTGCCAGCACATGACGCTCTCGACCGCGAGGCGCAGCCACGGACTCACCCTGCCGCACAAACACAGAAGCAGCGCGGGCACCGCCGTCGCAAGAAATGCGACGATCAACCACAGCACTGCGCCCGCCGCGCGCTCACCGCGCGGCGTTTTGGCGAAAATTCTCCGCAGGACGCACTCCAGCGCGCTGATCGTCTTCCCGATCAGCACGACCGGATGCGGCAGGCTGTGCGGATCGCCCAGAACGCAGTCGATGCCAAAGCCGATGAGAAGCGGCAAAATTGGCCCAATCATAGCTTCTCCTCCGACTGCATCGTGAAGATATATACGGGGTTCTGCCCCGCCATCAGGTGGTACGATCCCGCCTTTTTGCCGCGGGCGACCTGGACGGAGACGGCCTCTGCCTCGGTAAAGTCAAAATCCTTCATGCACGCCGTCAGCTCGGCGATGCTCTCAAGCGAGACGGCCGTCGCCACGATGCGGACGTGCGGATTTTTGGCAAGCAGCATCGACAGAATATCACGCAGGTTGCCCGCGCTGCCGCCAATAAAGACGTGCGTCGGTGCAGGCAGATCGCGGCACGCCTCCGGCGCAGTGCCGGAAACGACCGTCAGGTTCTCCACATGGAACGCCGCTTGATTCTTTTTCAACAGCTCGACCGCGTCGTCTCTGCGCTCAACGGCGTAGACATGACCGTGCTTCGCCTGAAGCGCCATCTCAATGGCGACCGAACCCGTTCCCGCGCCGATATCATAGCAGACGGCGCGCTCGGTCAGGCGGAGCTTCGAGAGCGCGACGGCGCGCACCTCACTCTTGGTCATCGGCACAACGCCGCCCTCGCCCGCGCCGCGCAAAAACGCCTCGTCCGGCAGTCCGTGCGTCACGATGGCATCGGGATGGTCGTTTTCGATCAGCACGGCGCTCAAGGGCGCAAAGGCCTTACTTTGCAGCTCCTCCGCCATGCCGGTGGTAATGGTCTCATCCTCGTAGCTCAGCTGTTCGCCGACGCTCACCGTCACGGTGCCGAGGCCGTTTTCCGCCAGCGTTCGGCACAGGCCGTTCACGCCATTCTCGCCGCCGACGAGCGCGAAAACGCGCGCGTGCGCGCGCACGTCTGTCGTGATGTCGTGCGCGCGGCCATGCAGGCTGACGACATGAACGTCCTCATAGGACGTTTGCAGCTTTGCACAGAGGTAGGAAAGCGAGCTCAGGCCCGGCAGCACGCTGACCTCGCAGTCAGAAAGCAGCGGCAGCAGCTTCCTCGTGCCGCTGAAAAAGCCCGTGTCGCCCGACATCACGACCGCGCTTTGCCGGTATTCGCAGTGCGCGTGAATGAAGTCCGCGATCTCCTGTGGTGCGATGGCGGCATAAGTCTTCTGCCCGCCGCGCGCGGCGGCATCCAGCATGCGTCTCGCGCCGATGAGGCAGTCCGCCTCTTCGATCGCGCGGCGCGCCTCCTGCGTCATCGCATCCCTGCTGCCCGGCCCGATACCGACGATCTTCACACTCTGCGCAAATCGGAAACCAAAGCGGCACTCCAAGCTGTCCAACACCTGCGAAAAGGACTTCCCCTCCCGCTGCTTTGGCCGTCCGATCACGAGCACATTTGCCCCGGCCTTTCGCGCCGCGGCGACCTTGGCGGCAAAGCCGCCCGCCTCGCCGCCGTCCTTCGTCACAAGCCACTTAGCCGACACGGCGCGCAGCATGGCCGTGTCCATCTCCTCGGAAAACGGCCCCTGCATCGCTAAAATGTGCGACGGCTGCACGCCCGCCTCGCGGCAGAGCGCGAGCGACGCGTCCAGCGGCAGCACGCGCGCATAGGCTCTATCTGTAAAGTCTTTTACCTTGCTATACGTTTTCAGATCCTTGCTGCCGGTCGTCAGCAGGATATTTCCGTCCGTCTTCGACAGGAACAGCGCTGCTGCTTCCGCATTCAGCACGCAAGTAAAGTCAGATACCTTGTCAGACTCCTCGCGCAGAAGGCGCAGATATTCTGTCCCTGTCTCCGCGCAGGCGCGCGCAACGCTCTCGGTGATCGATGCCGCGTAGGGGTGCGTCGCGTCGATCACCAAATCAAATTTCGTGTCGGAGAGCATTTGGATGATCCCGTCCACCGGGATACGCCCCGAGCGCACCGTCACGTTCCCCCCTTTGGGCAGGAGCGTTTCACCGTATTCCGTTGCCACGCAGGCTGTGACGGAGACCGGCTGGGTGCTCAAAAGCTCCACGAATCGGCGCGCCTCCGTCGTGCCTGCAAAAATGCAGATCTTACACATTTTTGTACCCTCGCGGCGTGATGAGCCGCCCCGCAATTTCCTTCGTTGATACGTTGCCGACGATCACCGTGCAGAACATATCGACCTCTGCCTCTCTGAGCTCCCCGAGCGTCAGGGTGCGCCAGCTTTCCCCCGCGCGGCCGATGTTGCGCGCGATGCCGCAGAGGCGACTGTCCGGCAGGTCGCGCAGCAGGATATCGCACGCGCGCTTCAAATGTGCGGGCCGCGAACGGCTCGCGGGATTGTAAAGGGCGATGGTCAGGTCGGCCTTTGCCGCGTGCGTCAGGCGCTTTTCGATGGTCTCCCACGGCGTCAGGCGGTCGCTCAGGCTGATGACGGCAAAGTCGTGCGTCAGCGGCGCGCCCAAAAGCGCCGCGGCGCTGCACGCCGCCGTCAGGCCGGGGACGACCTCGATCTCAGGCTCTTCGCTCTCGCCGCGCAGCTCGTACACGAGCGCCGCCATGCCGTAAATGCCGCTGTCGCCCGAGCAGACCATCGCCGCGGTCTTGCCCGCGCGCGCCAGATCAAGCGCGAGCGCGCAGCGCTTTGCCTCCTGCGTCATGGGCGTTTCATAAAACGCCTTGTCCGGATAGCGCTCCTTCACAAGGTCAACATAAACTCCGTAGCCGACGATGGCGTCGCACGATTGCAGCGCGCGGTCGGCGCGGATCGTCATATCCTCATAGCTGCCGGGGCCGATGCCCACCACGATCACTTTACCCAAAGGTAACCTCCCAATGCTCCGCCGCCACGGCGACAGTCACGCCGTCCACCGCAGTCTTTTTCACCAATAATTTCTCCGCGCCGCGCATCGCTGCGCGCTCGCAGACGTTGCCGACGCCCGTCATCTCCTGCACGAAGGGGGAATCCGTAAATTCGCCCGGTACGCTGCGCAATTCCTCTGCCGTGTAAAATACCGTCGGCCAGTTGTGCTTCGCGCAGGCGGCAAGCAGCCCCACCTCCTGCTGCTTTAAGTCAATGGAATAGACGCCCTTGACCGCGCTTGGATCCAGCTGATGCGCAGAAAACACCGCCGCAACGGCGGCTTCAATGGTTTCCTGTGCAGTTCCCCTGCGGCAGCCGATGCCGACACGCAATACTCTCGGCGTGAGGCGCAGCGTTTCGGCAAACGGTTCTTTCGTGCAGTATCCGATCACAATTCCCAGCGCGCCCTGCATTTTTTCCACAATTCCGCCGGGCAATGCACCCTTGATCGGAAAATCGCTCACAAGCGGCACGTCGTGCTCTAAAATCTCCGCCGCGACCTTTTTCGCAAGCGGCATGCTCGAGATGGCGCAGCCGTTTTTCGCCGCCCAGGCGTCGACAGCAAATTTACCGTTCACGTCCGTTGCCGTCGTGATGACCGCCGATGCGCCGAGCGCCGCGGCAAGGCGGCGCGCCAGATCGTTCGCCCCGCCGATATGACCGGAGAGCAGCGGAATGACAAACTGCATTTTCTCGTCGATGCAGAGCACCGCGGGATCGGTCTTTTTGCTCACAAGATACGGCGCGATCTCACGCACGGCGATACCGCAGGCGCCGATAAAGATGAGCGCATCCATCGACGAAAAGCGCTCGCGGTAGATGTCCTTCGCAAGCGGCAGGAAGCCCGCTTCTTCCAATCGCGGTACCGCGTAGCAGACGGTTTCCGCCTCCGCCAGCACCGCGCGAACGCGCCGCGCTGCCGCGCAGCCGCCGTGGCTGTAGGCAAAAATTGCGATCTTCATGCCTTCCCCTTGCGGTATTCTGTCGTAAAGTCGGGGTGGTAGAGCAGCGAGCGCAGATATTCGTCGCCAAGGCAGCCGCCCACCACGATCAACGCCGTCTTTTTCATGCCGTTTTCCGTCACCGTCTTATGCAGCGTGCCCACCGCGCAGCGGAAGATCTTCTCCTCCGGCCATGTCGCCTTGTAAACGATGGCCGCGGGCGTTTCCGCGGCATAGCCGCCGGCAAGTAGTTCACCTTGCAGCGTTTCCGTGAGCGCCGTGCTCAAAAACAGCACCATCGTCGCCTGATGCGCGGCCAAGCTGCGGATGGACTCACGCTCGGGTACCGGCGTGCGGCCCGCCGTGCGCGTGATGATGACCGTCTGGCTCACGTTCGGCAGTGTGTATTCCGCCCGCAGCGCCGCCGCCGCGCCGCAGAACGAGCTGACGCCGGGGCAGACATCAAAGTCGATGCCGCGCTCTGTGAGCGCGTCGAACTGCTCGCGCACCGCGCCGTAAATGCTCGGGTCGCCCGTGTGCAATCGCACGGTGGTCTTTCCCTCGCGCTCCGCCCGCTCGATGAGGGCGATGACCTCTTCAAGCGTCAGCTTCGCGCTGTCGTGAACCTCGCAGCCCGGTTTCGTGAGTGTAAGCAGCTCGGGATTCACCAGCGAACCCGCGTAGATCACCACATCTGCTTCGCCAAGGAGCCTTGCGCCCCGCAGCGTGATGAGATCCGGCGCGCCGCTTCCGGCGCCAACAAAATGTACCACATTCAGCCCTCCCTGATCGTTTTGAGTAACTCCTCTGCGTGTTCCGTCTCGCAGAGGAAGCCGTATTCTTTCGAAAATAAGATCGCGCCGCTCTGGAGTTCGCCGCTCTTATAGCCGAGCATCGTGCCGATGCGCTGTCCCAGACGCACGAGGAAGGCATCCTTCAGCCCCTCTTCGTCCAGGATGCGCAGCGCGTCGTCGCAGGTGGCGCAGTGCAGAATTTCCTCCGTACGTTCTGCGCGCAGGCCCAGCGCCGCGCTGTGCGAGGCGATGATCTCCATGCGGCAGTCGCCGAATTTCGAGTGCGTGTTCCACATGCCGCCCGCGAGCTTGACGAACTTACCAATGTGCCCGATGAGCAGCGCGCCGTGAAAACCGAATTCCTTGCAGAATTCCAGGCTGTCGCCGATGAAGTTCGACGTCAGCACCGCCGTCTTCGGGTCAAGCCCGATAAAATCGCGGATGTAGTCTGCGCCGTAGTTGCCGGGCGCAAGGAGGATGTAGTCCGCGCCGTTCTCGCGCCGCTGCCGCAGTTCCACGCGGATGGTGTCAAGCAATGCCTGCTCGCTCATCGGCTCGACGATGCCGGTCGTGCCCAGAATGGAGATGCCGCCCTCAATGCCGAGGCGCGGGTTAAAAGTCTTTTTCGCGAGCGCCTCGCCCTCCGGCGCGGAGATCGTCACGTCAATGCCGCCGTCGTATCCGACGAGCATGCAGACCTCGCGCACGTTCTCTTCGATCATCTGCCGCGGCACAGAGTTGATGGCCGCCTCGCCCACGGGCTGGTCGAGCCCCGGCTTCGTCACGCGGCCGACACCCTCGCCGCCGTCGATGGTCACGCCGGGCGTGGCCGATTTTCTCACCGCGGCAAAAATGAGCGTACCGCGCGTCACGTCGGGGTCGTCGCCGCTGTCCTTTCGGATGGCGCAGCGCACCTCGTCCGCGGACCGCTGAATGTCCAGCACGTCTAAATTGAGTTCGATGCCTTTCGGCGTTTGCAGGCGGATCGTCTCTTTCTTCCTGTCCGTCAGCAGCATCCACGCCGCGGCCTTAGCCGCTGCCGCAGCGCACGAGCCGGTTGTGTAGCCGAGGCGCAGGCGCTTACCGTCCTTTACGAGATATTCTTCCATCTTTTTACCGCCTGATCTGATAGAGCAGGGCGTTGCAGATGGCCGCGGCCACGTTGCTGCCGCCCTTGCGCCCGCGTGCGACGATGTACGGCGCGCGCGCCTTTTCGATGATGCGCTCCTTGCTTATCTCCACATTCACAAAGCCCACCGGCACACCGATGATGAGCGCGGGGGCGGCTTTTCCCTCTTCCATCAGCTGCTCTAACGACAGCAGCGCCGTCGGTGCGTTGCCGATGGCGAAGATGCAGGGCTTTTCAAGCGCCGCCGCCTTTTCCATCGAGACGAACGCCCGCGTCACGCCGCGAGATTTCGCCTCCTGCGCGACAACGGGGTCGGACATGAAGCAATGCACCTCGCCGCCGAAGCTCGCGAGGATCGTCTTGTTGATGCCAGCTTTCGCCATCTGCGTGTCGGTGACGATGTCGCAGCCGCTTTTCAGCGCGGCGATACCCTTTTGCACCGCGTGCTCGGAAAATGTCAGATTGTCGGCATAGTCAAAGTCCGCCGTCGTGTGGATGACGCGCTTGATGACAAGCTCGTTTTCGGGGTCGAGCACGCGGTTTCCCAGCAGCTCCGTGATGATCTCGAAGCTGCGCTGTTCAATTTCCATCGGCTTCATCGGCTCACTCATGGCGGGGTTTCTCCTTTCGGCAGGATTCAACAAAGCGCACCGCGGCGCTCAGGTTTGCGTAAAAGTGGAAGTGCGGATAGCCCGCGTAGAGCGTTTCGCCCGCATACGCGCAGCGCCAGCTTCTTCCGCTCGGCTTTTCCGCGAGGAAGTCCTCGCCCGGATTTTCCGCATCCCAGCGGTGGAACTCGTGCGCGGAGATCTGCTCGCCCGCGGCAAACAGCATCGAATCCCGCTGCGCCGTCAATGTCGCGTAGCCAAAGCGCGTCAGCTTCCCCGTGTCGAAGCAGCTGCCCGATAAAACGCCCGCCATCGCATGTCCCGCGATGGACTGCGTCAGGTACATAAAGCCGCCGCACTCGGCGACGCAGGGCAGTCCCCTTTCCACCGCCGCGCGGATAGAAGCGCGCATGGCGGCGTTTGCCTCCAACCGCTCCGCGTAGAGCTCGGGATAGCCGCCGCCGAGATATAACCCATGCAGGTCTTCCGGTAAGCGTTCATCTGACAGCGGACTGAACGGCACAAGCTCCGCCCCTAAGCGGCGCAGGAGTTCCAGGCTGTCTTCATAGTAAAAGCAAAATGCCCTGTCACGCGCGACGCCGATGCGCACATGCTCGCCCGCCGCCGGAATGTCCGGCGGCGTGAATGTAAGCGGCGGCGCGCTCTTCGCGATTTGCAGCAGCGCGTTCAAATCGATCGTCTCCTGCGCCTTAGCGGCGAGACGCTGCATCTTTTCTTTCAGATCATTCACCTCTGCCGCGGTGATGAGGCCGAGGTGGCGGCTCTCGAGCGAGCAGTCAGGCATTTGCGGCAGAAAGCCGCAGGCGCGCACGCTAAAGCGTTCTTCGATCGCCCGCGCAAGCGTCGGATAGCTCATCGCCGTGCAGCCGTTCAGAATGACGCCGCGGATGCGGTTTTCCGTCGCAAAGTGCAGAAAACCGTCGAGCACGGCCAGCACTGACAATCCCGCGCCCTTCGCGTTCAGCACGAGCACGACGGGACTTTCCGTCCGCTGCGCGACCTCAAAGGTGCTCGCGCGCGAGGAATCAAGGCCGATGCCGTCGTAATAGCCCATCACGCCCTCGATGACCGTCACGTCCTTCCCTGCGCCGTTTTGCGCGAGGAGGAAGCGCAGCGTGTCGTCGTCAAAAAAGAAGGGGTCTAAATTGCTGCTCTTCGCACCGATGATCTCGCGGTGGAACATGGGGTCGATGTAATCGGGACCGCACTTCGCCGCGGCGACGGGCACACCGGCATTGACAAGCGCCTGCAAGATCGCGCAGGTCACCGTCGTCTTGCCGCAGCCGCTGTTCGTCCCGGCAATGAGCAATCTCGGCGCTGCCTTCTGCATGGTCTCCCCTCCTTCTGCAATCTCTATAAAGCGTTTTTACTTGCATGCGCTACGGTACAAATTCCAATGTGCTGAAGCACTCGTCGTACTTCCCGCGCTCCAAGTGATAGAGCTGCGCGATGTAGTCGCTCGTGAAGATCTCCTCCGGCGCGCCGATGCGGTCGATGCGGTCGCCCGCGACGCAGATGACTGTGTCCGAAATGCGCCGCGCCAGATCGAGCTCGTGGAGCGAGAGCAGCACGGTGAGGTCATTTTCGCGCACCATGCGCTTGAGGACGGAGAGCAGTTCCAGTTTGTAGCGGATGTCCAAAAAGCTCGTCGGCTCGTCGAGCACGATAAGCTGCGGCTGCTGGCACAGGGCCCTTGCGAGCAGAATGCGCTGCCGCTGGCCGTCGCTGACGGCGGAAAACGGCGCATCGGCGAACGCGAGCGCGTCCACCTGAGAAAGCGACTGCTCGACGATCTTCTTGTCCTCGTCCCGCAGGACGCCGAGCCTTCCCGTGTAGGGATAGCGGCCCGAGCTGACCACATCGCGGCAGGTCATGAGCTCCGGTTCGACGCGCGCGGTCATCAAGATCGCCATGCGCCGCGCGATATCATTTCGGCTGCGCGATTGCATCGTCTCGCCATCCAGATACACTGTGCCGGAAAGCTCCGGCAGCTGACCGATGACGGTTTTCAGGATCGTCGACTTGCCCGAGCCGTTCGGCCCGATGAGCGTAACGATCTTTCCCCTCTGCACGCAGAGGGGCACATCCTCGATGAGGGGCTTGCCGTGGTAGCCGACGGATAAATTCTTTGTCTCCAAATAGCCGCTCATTCCCGCCCCGCCTTTCTGCGCACCATCATGTAGATGACGACCGGCGCGCCGAACACCGCCGTGACCGAGCTGATGCTGACTTCCGTGGGCGCAAAGGCCGTGCGCGCGATGAGATCACACGCAAGGCAGAAGATGCCCCCGCCGAGGAAGCTCGCCGGAATCAGCAAAAGCGGCTCCGCCGTTTTGAAGAGTGCCTTCATCAGATGCGGCAGCGCGATGCCGACAAATGAGATGGGGCCGGCAAAGGCCGTCACGCAGGCAGATAACACGCTGGATAGCAGGATGAGTGCCGCGCGGAACGCTTTGATCGGCACGCCCATGTTGCGCGCGTAGACCTCGCCGAGCTGATAGGCGCGAATCGGCTTGGAGAGGAAAAATGTCAAAATCAGCGCGATCCCGCACACCCAGGCCATCGTCGTCACGTTTTCCCACTTCATGCCGGAAAACGAGCCGTTCGACCAGTTGTGCAGGTTCACGATGTTTGAATCGTCCGCGAACGTGACGAGAAAATCCGTCAGCGCCGAGCAGATGTAGCCGATCATCACGCCGCAGACGACGAGAAGGCTCATCTGATTGACCCGCTGCGAAATGAGCAGGATGAGGCCCATCGAGAGCATCGCGCCGATGAACGCCGCGCTGATCAGCAGCGCCGACGACGATCTGACGCCGCGGCTGAGCAGAAAGATCATCACAAGCGAGACCGCGAGCTTCGCGCCCGACGAAATGCCCAGCACGAACGGCCCCGCGATGGGATTGTGGAAAAACGTTTGCAGAAGATACCCCGACACGGACAGCGCACCGCCTAAAATGAGCGCCGACGCCATGCGCGGCAATCTGATCTGCATGATGATCCGCTGCTGCGTCAGGTCATCCCCGCCGCCGAGCAGAATTTGTCCTATCTGAGATGCGGAGAGCTGCACGCTGCCCGCGAATAAATTCCAGATCAAAAAAACAGCCAAAAGGACGAGCAGCAGCAAAAAGCCGCACCACGTCCGTGTTTTCCGCTTCTGCTCCATGCTCGTCCCTCCTGTCTGTTTCAACTTTCCAGTCAAAAATTATTGCAGCTTTGTCAAAAACCGGAGCGGCGTATCCGCCCCGCTCAAAACGGTGTGGAGATCCACGACGAGGTCGCTCAATTCGAGCGATTCCTGATAAAAGTCCTTCGTCAGGCACCAGACGTTCCCGTTCTGCACGGCCTTAAAGTCGCCAAGCAGCGGTTCGAGTGCTAAAAGCTCGTCGATCGTCGTAAGCCCACCGTCGATGATGCTGTTGTAAATAAGCACATCCGCGTCGTGCGCGCCGCTGTAAAATGCCTCCATCTGGATGGTGACGGTGGACTGGGCGTTCTCCTCTTCCGTGTTGTCAAAGGAGACGTATTCCCCGCCCGCCATGGCGATGGATTTAGCAACGTAGTCCGTCGACTTTCGCACATTGACCGCGCCGTTGCTCGTCACATAGAAGAATGTGACGGCCTTTCCCGTGGGCGCAGCGCCCAGAATGCCCGAAACGCTGTCCATTTTCTCCTCAAACAGCGCCGCGGCCTCGTTCTCCTTGCCGATGAGCGCACCGTAGAGCTTGACCCACTCCATGCGGCCAAACGGCTCGCTCTCGTAGCTGGACATTTCCACGAGCACGGGGATGCCCAGCGTTTCAAACTGCTCGATGACCTCGGGCGAGTGGTAGATCATCGTGTTTTCAAGCACCAGATCGCAGCCCTGCGACAAGATAAGCTCGTAATCGGGCTCGGAGTATTTGCCCGCGTAGAGCATGTCGCCCGCGCTCATGGCCTCCTTCGCCTGCTCGATGTACCAGTCCGACTCCTTGCGGCCGCTAAAGCGAATGCTGTCGACCGCGTCCAGCTGGGCAAAGCTGTCCATCGCCGCGCTGGCGACCAGATAAATTTCATCGAGCGGCTGCTGCAAGATCGTCACGCCCTCCGGCACGCCACTGGGCACAGCCGCGCCCTCCGCCACGAGCAGGAATTCCTGATCCTGCCCGATGGTGATGCGCTTGTAGTCGTCGCCCGAATAGGAAACGGAAAACTGCATGGCGTAGTCAAGCGGCATGGTCTCGTCAAACGACAGCTCATCCCACGCGACCGCCGCGTCTTCGCCGTTCGAACCGTCCTGCGCTTTGTCCCCGCAGGCGCAGAGCGTCAGCACGGCCAGCAGCGTCAAAAGCGCGCGCGGCAGGCGTCTCATCCGTTCACCTCGGCGCTTGAGGCGTCGAACGTCAGCGTGTAGTCGATCTCGTGCGGCGTGCTCATGGCGGTGGTGTCGCCGACCACAGCAAGCGGCGTATCCAGCGCGGCGACAGGGATCTCAAACGTCGAGCCGTTTTCGGTCGAGAGTACGTCGCAGCGCTCGCCGTCCACGAGCATATAGTCATAGTGGCTGCTGCTCCAGACGATCGTGGCGGTCATCTTGCCGTCCGCGACCGTCAGCGTGCAGGGTGACTGGATGCTCGCCTTGCCGCTGCCGCCTTCGAGCGTCACGGCGATCGTGTACGTGCCGTCGGCCAGCGTCTCGGCGGGCGCGGCGGCGTCATCTTCCTTCAAAACGGGGTTCGTCACGGAGACCTTGTGGTCATACCACTTGCCCTTCGTGCCGATGATGGCGACGTCGAACTCCTCGTCCAGCGCGGGCACGGGGATATCAAAGCCATTGACCTCCTCGCTCAGACCGTCGGAATAGGTGACGGTGTCGGTCGTGGGCTGCAAGAGCGCCGCGCCGTCCTTCTGCGCGTCCTCCGCCGTGCCGCAGAAGAGGTTCAGAATGCTCTTGGACGGCAGGCTGATGTGGATCGTCATCTGGCCGTTTTCGACCGTCAGCGTGCCCTTGCCCTCGCATGCCTCGTTCACGTGGAACATGTTGCTGTCGGTATTGAAGTCCGCGGTGTAAACGCCGTCGGCGAGCGCAGGCTCGGTGTTGGTGTCCTGCGGATCGCCGTTCCCGCTGCTCTGCCCGCAGCCGAAAAGCAGCGCGCAGAGCATCAGGGCAGTGAGTACAAGTGTCAGTGTTCTTTTCATTGGGAAATACCTCCATCCGGAAAAGGCTCCGAAGCGGTGCACAATCGCTTCGGAGCCCCTTTTTGATCCTTTTTATGCGTTCAGGGCGTCAATGGCGGCCTGGGTGTGGGCGATGTACAGCGCCTGGACATCGGCGATCTCGCCGAGACCCGCGATCTGGCAGTCGACGGTGAAGTCGGCAGCCTCGAACATAGTCTTCCAGGAATCGTCGTCGCTGCCGGCCATGTCGTTGTTGGCGTGATCACCCGCAACGACCATCAGCGGGCGCAGGATGACGTTGGTGTAGCCCGCGGCCTTGACGGCCTCGATGACGGACTCGCAGGAGGTCTCCTCCGGCTCGCCCTCGACCGTGCCGATGAAGACATTCTCATAGCCAAGGTTCTGCGTCTGGGCGCTCATCTGGCTGTAGCTGACCTTGGCGACGTGTGCGGTGCCGTGGCCCATGAAGACGAATGCGGCGCCAGCTTCCTTGGCAGCCTCGAGAGAGTCAAAGCCGCTTGCCTCGACCGCGGCGGCGGTGATGGCCTTGGCGACAACTTCCTTGTCGGCGTTGATGACGGTCGCGTCGCTGCCGACCTCGCCGAGCAGGGGCTCCGCGATGGAGACGGACTCGAACTGATCGCGATACTCGTCGATGGTAGCACACATTTCGTCATACTCCGCGCCGTGCATCAGGTGCGTCGGCTGCACGACGAGGTTCTTGACGCCGTTGGCCACAGCGCGGTCGAGCGCCTGGGTCATGTTGTCGATCATCTCGCCGTCGCGGGCCTGAATGTGGTTGATGATGATCTGAGCCGTGAAGGCGCGGCGGACGGACCAGTCGGGATAGGCCTCCTGCAGGGCGTCCTCGATGCTCTTGATATCGTTGACGCGGCTGTCGTTGTAGGACGTGCCGAAGGAGACGACCAGAAGCTCGTTCTCGCCGATGTCATCCTGGTTGCGGGGATCGTCCTTGGACGCATCGCCCGTGTCAAGGCCGAAGTACTCAGGGCTCGCTTCCTCACCCTCGACCATGGCCTTCTGCTCGTCGGTCAGCGCGTCCCAGGCAGCCTTGGCGGCCTCGCACTGCGCGTCGGTCTCATCGGTGCGCTCCTGAACGTAGATCGCGTCAATGAGCGCGGCGACATTGTCGGCCGCGGCCTTGTCGGCCTCCTCCGTGTTCTGCGTGTCGTCGGCAGCGTCGTCCTTCTTGCTGCCGCAGGCGGTCAGCACGCCCAGCAGCATTACGGCTGTGAGCAGGATTGCAAGTGCTTTTTTCATGTTCCTCTTTACCTTCTTCTTCAAAAATCGTTCTGAAAGAAATATAAAAGCGGCCATGGTGACCCACAGCCGCTCTCACGATTCCAACCAGCAACACCGCGCCGCGAAAAAATCGCGCCGCGGGTAAACTCGCAGAAATATCAGCCTGTGTGCAGCGGGCTTGAGATTCCTCACAGAGGCAGGTCTCCTGACTTCGTTCATCGCGGCGCTGCCCTTCCCAGTTTCCCAGTGGCTACGCAGGCCGTTCCCGTACACAGTGACTGCATCGTTCCGGATTCGCACCGGATTCTCTATTCTCCGCCTCGCGGCGGCACCTCTGCGATACAATTTTACATTTTTTGAGACATAGCAGATTATAGCATTTCCCGTCGAATTGTCAATGAGAAAAGCGCGGCAGCACACGCTGCGTGCGGCAAAAGTCCCGCAGGCCGGGCGAAATGATTTACATCTTGTGCGCGTCATCGGGTGCGATTCGGCGTTGCTTTTTTGCGCAGGAGAGGCAACCGCTTACGCCGCACCTGCCGTCAGGAGAAATCTGTCACTCGTGACCGCATGTACTGCACTTCCACCACACTTTTTATTCGAGCGCGCAGTAACCTCTTGCGGCGGCTTCGCGTTCTTCTCATAATTCCATTCCTTCAGCAGATCAGGGCGCTGCGCCGCGATGCTCCTCAGTCTTTTAGAACGATCTGCACAGTACGGACAATTATGTCCTCTTCTGCTTCGGTTGCTGACAGATGCCTCCCATTCATTGTTTCTTCTCACAGCGCTACCAGCTCTGGATGCGTCACAGATAGCCGCAGGTGTTTATGATAATTGCAATACCGGCCCATCTTTTTTCTGGCGGTCTTTCGCGCTTACCTGCCATACAAACTCCCCGTGCTGCCACCAAAATATTTTGTTGGACCGAACTGTTACGTCCTCCGGTACGCGCGGCAGATTTTTAGTTGGGTGCCAAATCTGCACAAGCGGAGAATCAGCCAGCCAGTCCTTGGTTTCGACATAACAGTCAGGGCATCTGCTTTCACGGGAGCTGGTGTGGGAATAAACGCTCGCCTTCCAGACATGGCTCTCTACACATCGCCAGTATACTTCTCTTTCAGAGCCAAAAACGACATCACGCGGCCTCAAAGGAAAACAAGCTGCTCCAACGGCAGAGGTGTCTTTGCCATCAGCTAAAGATTCCCCCTCGAAAACTCCGCTGTACAGAGTCTTCGAGGGGGAATCTTTGGTGTCAAACAGCATGTCTATCAAGGTACCGCCTTATATGGTCGTTTTGCTTTGCCGCTGATCATCCGGAAACACAAAGGTCGTCGATCACTTCGACTTCTTTTTTCTCCAGCAACTTCTTTACCCAGCCGCGGTCAGCCTTTCCGGCTTTGGTCGCCGCTACCTTAGCTTCATCCTTTTCGTGATAGACGCGAGCTGCCTCCAGCACCGTCGGCGCATCCTTGATGGGAATGGCGATCACACCGTCGTGGTCGGCAAGAATGATATCGCCGGGATACACGCTGATCTCTCCGCAGGCGATGGGAACGTTGATCTCGCCCGGGCCTTCTTTATAGGGTCCGCCAGGCGTGCTGCCCGTCGCATAAATGGGAAAGTCCCACTGTGAGAGCTCTTCTATATCGCGGATTGGTCCGTCAAGCACGATGCCGGCGATCTTCTTCTCATAACGCAGATAGGTCATCATGACTTCTCCGATCAACGCGCGTTTGTCATCTCCTTCATTGGAAACGACAAGCACGTCGCCCTCCCCCGCCATTTCCATCGCGGCGTGGATCATCAGGTTATCGCCTGCCCGGCATTTGACCGTCAGTGCAGAACCGACCAGCGGCCGCTTAGGCGAGCTGATGAGATGGATGCGCGGGTTCATGGCGCAGGAGCGGCCCATGCAGTCAGCCACATTTGCGGCAGGCAGCTCACGGAAGCTTTCGATCAGCTCCGGTTCAGCCAAGGTCCGTTTGGTATAGATTCTATTTCCGCAGGACATTTTCTTCACTCCCTTCCAAGCTTTTTCAGCGCTTCCGCCATTCTGCGCAGCGCTTCCTGGATATTCTCCATGGAGTTTGCGTAGGAAATGCGCAGATAGCCGTTCATGTAAAATGCTTCGCCGAACACAACGGCGATCTCCGCCTCGTCCAGCAGGTAATTGGCAAGGTCCTTTGAGCTGTTGATTTGATAATTTTGATACTGCGTACCAAAGTACGAATCAACCTTGGGGAACAGATAGAACGCGCCGTGCGGCATTTCCAGCTCCACGCCCGGCATCGCTTTCAGTGCACCAAAAGCATAATCGCGGCGGCGTTCATATTCGCGGCGCATGGCCTCCACAGAATCCTGCGGTCCGGTCAGTGCCGCAACGCCCGCGCGCTGCGCAATGCAGTTTGCCGCAGAAGTCGCATGACTCTGGATGGATTTGATGCTGGCGGCAACTTCACCGACGGCGGCAGAATAACCCAAACGCCAGCCAGGGATGGCATAGGCCTTGGAAAAGCCGTTGATGGTCACGCAGCGCTCGCGCACCTCTTCGGAGATCGATGCAATGGAAAAGTGCTTTGCATCTCCGAAGATCAGCTTTTCGTATATTTCGTCCGCAATGATGTAAAAGTCCTTTTCAACGGCCAGCGCCGCGAGAGCGCGCAGCGTCTGCTCGCTGTAAACCGCGCCGGTGGGGTTGTTGGGCGTGCAGATGATGATCGCCTTGGTGTGCGGCGTAACAGCCGCGGCAATGTCATCAACATTGAGGGCAAAGCCCGTCTCCGCCTTGCAGGGAACAAACGCGGGCGCAGCACCGGTGAGCTTGACCATCTCGCTGTAGCTGACCCAGCATGGCGTGGGGATAATGACCTCATCGCCCGGATCGCACAGCGCCATCAGGGCGTTCATCACAGCCTGCTTTGCGCCTGTGCTGACGCAGATCTCATTGGGAGAGTAAACAAGATGGTTGTCCTTTTCCAGTTTGGCGCAGATCGCCTTGCGCAGCTCAATGATGCCAGGGATCGCCACATACTTGGAAAAGCCTTCTTCAATGGCGGCGATCGCCGCCTCCGCAATATTTTCGGGCGGGCGAAAATCCGGCTCACCAATATTGAGCTTGATAACGTCCTTGCCCTGTGCTTTCAGCTCCGTAACTTTTGCAGACAGCTCACCGGTAACAGATGCGACAATATTTTGTGCCCGCTGAGAAATCATAGAAATCGTCCTTTCCGTTTCAAACATCCAGGGGGTAGGCCGAAGCATAGCGCTGCAAAAGGTCCTTGACCATGGGCAGCACCGCCTTACAGTTGTCCCGCGGATATTTGTGGGTAATATAATAGGTGCTTCTTGGGGATGGGGACGAGGTCATTTGCAGGCGATGCACATGCGGCTGTCTGGAAAGCTGCGCGGCTACGCTCAGCGGTACGACCGTCCAAAGTCCTTCCTCGCAGAAGAGCATTCTTGCCGGAGTCTGCGGATCGACCCAAAGATAGCTTTTGGCAGTGTGGAACCAGTACTCATGCCACTGCCGCAGAGAATATCCGCTCGGAATATAGAGATTCTTGCGCACATCCAGCGAGTCCGGAGTGACCGGCGCGGATGTGTCCACCTCCTTTTCCGAGTAGAGCAGCAGCTCGAACGGTTCCGTCAGTAGCGGCGTTACGATCAGGCTGGGAGAATGAAGTTCCACGGTCACGATGCCTACATCGTACTGCTTGCGTTCCACCATCGAATAGATATCGGGAGACTGCCCGGTGAGAACCGAAAGCTCCAGCTCCGGATCCGTACGCAGAAGCTCCTGATAGATCGGCGGCATCAGCGTATTGTTCAGCGAATCCACGCTGACGATGCGGATGCTCGTGCGGTTGTGCTCCTTCATCCCGATGATCTGGCCGTGCAGATTCATCCACTCCTCCGCCAGCGGGACAAGCTCCTTGCCGCTGGCAGTCAGCTCTATCGAGCGCTGACCTTTGTGGCGCACGATCAGCTCAACACCGATCTCCTCTTCCAGCTGGCAGATCCATTTGCTGATGCTCGACTGCGAGACATACAAGGATTCCGCCGCCTTTGATAGGCTGTTGGTATTGACCACTGCCAAAAATGCTTCAATATAACGATAGTCGATCATATTTCCTCCGGTAAACATTGGTATAACGAAGGATACCCCATGCAGCATGCGCTGCGTTATGTCTGGAGTATACCATCCGCACGCGCGGAACAAAAGAGAATAATCTTATCATTAAATATTCCTATACGCAATATTATGACAGATCGTGCAGTTTTTCGCAAGAACGTCTTCCGTTATTTTCATGGATTTGTCAAAATATTCTCGTGCGCAATATTTTCGTCCACAAATCGGCGCTTTTCATTGGGCGCTGTGCGTGGTATGGTTCACTTACCCCATGAAAAACCGCGTGTACTGTGTAAAAGCGCAAAAGGAGGAGAACGATTCATCATGTATGACATCATCATCCGCAATGGCCGTGTGATCGACCCGCAGAATAAATTCGACGCCAAAGCGGACGTAGCCATCTACAACGGAAAAATCGTCGGCGTCGGTGATTATCAGAACGCAGAAAGCGACCGCGTTCTTGATGCCGCAGGGCACATTGTTACCCCCGGCCTGATCGACGCCCACGCGCATCTGTGGCCGCTGACCAAAATGGGCATTTCCACAGAATGCACCTGTATCCCCAGTGCCGTCACAACGGCGATCGACGCTGGCAGCGCCGGCTGGGCGACCTACGAGACGAGCCGCGGCTTCATCAACACCTGCAAGGTACGTGTAAAAACGCTGGTCAACGTCAGCCCTATGGGCCTGCCGTGCAACGGATACCTTGAAAATGTTGACCCGGATTATCTCGGCGGCGTATACGAGCGAGAAATCGAGCAGCTGTTTGACCGCTACCGCGGCGAGCTGATCGGTATCAAGCTGCGCGTCAACACCGGCGTCATCAAGGGCATGGGTGAAAAGCCGCTGCTGCGGGCGCTGGAGCTGGCAGAGCGCTGCCACACGCGCCTCGTCATCCACTCTTCAGAAACGGCGATCCCGTTCGGGCGACTGTGCGATCTTTTGCGTAAGGACGACATCCTGACGCACATGTACAATAAGCGCAACGACTCGATCCTGCTCGGTCCTGACGGCAAGGTCCGTCCCGAGGCATGGGAGGCGAGAAAGCGCGGCGTTTTGTTCGATGTAGGCCATGCACAGGGACACTGCGACGTTTCCGTCGCTAAAGCGGCCATCGAGCAGGGTTTCCTGCCCGATATGATCGGCACCGACGCCTGCGAAGAAGGCGCATTCCGTGAGCACCTGATGTTCTCCATGCCGTTTATCCTGTCCAAGATGCTCAGTCTGGGTCTGAGCCTGACGGATGCGATCTCGGCCACGACCGAGAAGCCCGCCAAATGGATCGGCATGGAAGATCAGATCGGATGCTTAAGCGCCGGTTCCTTTGCAGATGTTGCAATTTTTGACCTGAAAGATAAAGACTTTACCTACCGCGACCGCGGCGGAGCATTTTACACCGGTCACCAGCTGCTCAAGCCAGTCGCTACGATCAAGGACGGACAGGTCGTTTACCGCGATCTTGAATTCTAATCAGACTTCACAACAGGAGGGAAACATTGTGAAAAAGCTAGGCTTATCCACGCGAGTGTTTATCGGCTTCGGCTTAGGTATTTTGCTCGGCGTTATCTTCGGCGAAAAGATCCTTGTCATTAAGATCATCGGCGATATCTTCCTCAAGCTCATCAAGATGCTGACGGTTCCCCTGGTATTCTTCTCCATCATCAGCGGCATTACCAGCCTCACGGACGTCAATAAACTCAAGCGCGTGGGCGCGAAGATCCTTGGCATGTACGTCGTCACCACACTGCTGGCTGGTTTCATCGGCCTTGGCATTGCACACCTGATCAATCCCGGTGTCGGTTTCCAGATCGATTCCTCCGCAATCGGCTCCTATGAAGCCACCGCAATGAACAGCGTTTCCGACACGCTGCTGGCCATGGTTCCGGATAACATCATCAATGCAATGGCCAACACCAACATGATGGGCATCATCATCTTCTGTGCGATCTTCGGCTGCGCTATGGTCATGCTGGGCACCAAAGTCTCTGTCGTCAAGGATTTCATCGTTCAGACCACGGATATCATGTACAAAATGACCGCCATCATCATGGAGACCTCCCCGTTCGGCGTCTGCGCCTTGATGGCCTGTGCGATTGGCCAGTACGGCACAAAGATCTTTGGGCCCCTTGGCAAGTTCATCCTCTGCGACTATCTCAACTGCGCCGTCATCGTCTTTGTCATGTACTTCCTGATACTAAAGTTCATGGGCAAGGTCAAGTTCCCGTATTTTATGCGCAAGATCCTGCCTCTGTGGGCCATGACCGCGGCGACCACCAGCTCCTCCGGCTCTCTGCCCGTCACCATGCGCATCACGCGCGATGACTTCAAGGTCGAAGAAGAGCTCTACGGCTTCTCTCTTCCCCTTGGCGCGACCATCAACATGAACGCCGGCGGCGCATACTACTCCGCGGCTGTCGTCTTCGCGGCTCAGATCTACGGCGTGCCCCTGACGCTCACGCAGGAGATCACCATCGTCATTCTCGCGACGCTTATCTCCGTCGGCTCTCCCGGCATCCCGGGCGGCGGTATCGTAATGACCATCATGCTGCTCACCACCATGGGTCTCCCCGTCGACATCATGGGTATGATTGCTGGCATCTATAAAATCATCGACATCGCGCACACCACCATCAACTGCACCGGTGACGTTGTCAGCACTATCGCCGTCGCAAGAAGCGAAGGCATGATCCACGACGAGTACAGCGAGAAGCACACCGCCGCTTAACACTGATTACTTTTTTCCATACGTTCTCTTTAAGGCCCGGGATCTGCAAGACCAGATCCAATCGATCCCCCGGCTCAGCCAGGGGATCGATCATTTGTCGTCACACCTTATACTACACCAATCGTATTGTTCTCAGCATTCTATGCAGAAAGTAGTACCGCTTTGAAAATATCTTTTCAGCAAAAAGCCACCTTAAACTTGTCGTTTAAGGTGGCTTTTTTGGTACGCCCGACTGGATTCGAACCAGCGGCCTACAGAGTCGGAGTTATCAGGCCGTCAAGCCGGAAAGCCTTGCAGTGCAACGGTTTGATTGGTATCGCACAAATTTTCGGCTTTTTGCGATAGTAGTCAAATAGTGGTCTGCGCAGATTACGGGTCACGTAGCTCGATTCAATTGAGCAACCTTATCGATGAACTCTTTCATATCCTCGATGTAGGTGTATGGCGCGTACTCAGAATAGATTTCGGGAGAATCCAGAATAACGATCTGCACCCCATCCGCCCTCAGCGCTTCCAGCGTTCCGGGAAGGCAGCGGGCCTCGTTGGGCGTCTTGCAGATGCAACACAAGCCCGCCCGATCTACTCAGGCGAGCTTGTGCTGCTTTGTTTTATGATTCAGTTCAGGGCAATGACACGGACGGCTTCCGCCAGTGTCACCATCTCGCCGCGCGGGACATAGGCGACGCTCTTTCCGTCAACGACGGCCAGACATTTGCTGCCGTCGCAGCGGTACAGCGTGATCGTGAGTTCCGGTTCGTCCTCACGATCCAAGTGCAGCGTCAGGCTGATCTCCTGTTGGCCGGCGGCCTTTTCAGAGGTAAACTCCTCCGCGGTCAGCGCCTCCAGTGCGTCCTGTAAATCACCGATCTCGATTTCCGCTTCCTCGCAGAGCCATGTCCGCTCCTTGCCGTCCTTCTGAGAGGTGAGCGTATAGGTCTCGCCGTCCAGCGTGATGTCAATGCCGGTCACATCATCAAAGTCGCCGGAGAAGATCTCCTGATGCCGCAGGTCATTGTAGCCGGCAGCCATGAGCGAGCGATAGCTGCTGCCGGAGATCTGGTAAATGATTTTGGAATCGCCCACACGCGCATAGGCGGTAATGTCCGAGGCTTCCTCATCCTCCGCGTCCGCGGCGGATTTCTTCTCCGCGGGATCTCTGCTGATGTGCAACACAAGGGTGTCGGAGGTTCCGTCGTCCGTGTAATCCACGCTGACGCTCAGCTCGGGATCGTCCAGCCCGTAGGGGGACAGTTCTTCGTCCGTGACCTTGTAGGTCACATAGTCGGTGAGATCCAGATAGCGCAGGACGCTGATATAGGAGTTGACCCGGCTGGTATCCAGCGGCTTTCCGTCCACGGTAAAGTAGATGTCATCGGCGCAGATGCTCTTGCCGTCTTCGTCATAAATCACGCTGTAGTCCTCGCTTCCCGCAAAGCGGATCTGGCTGACCTCGTCGAAATACGGCACATAGTCGTTGGCGATCAGATCTTTCAGTTCTACATCGTATGCGTCCAGCGGATCGCTGACGGCGAGATACACATTGCCGTCACCGATGTCCATATAGCGCTGGGAATCCATTGTGCTGTGATCTCCCAGCTTCACCGTGTAGGTCTCATCATCCGTAGTCAGGGTGATGGTGCAGGTCGGCTCATCCAAGCCATACCGGCCGAGATCTTCGGCATTTTCAATGGTGAACGCCGCGCTCAACGAGCGAAACGGCTCCAAAAGTGCGTCCATGGCACTGTCGCTGACGGGAAATTCTGCATCGTCATCGTACTGCCAACCGTCATCGCCGCGGTGGAAGCTCCATGTTGTTCCGTCCTGCTCCCAGCACAGTGCCGTCACTTTTGCCGATTCAACGGATAAAACCGTTTCACCGCTGGTTTTGATCTCCTCCTTCTTCTCCTCCGAGAGCATTGCAGCCAGCGCTGCGAGGCAGACTGCAATGAGAATGCCCAAGAGGATACAAAGTTTTTTAGACCGCTTCATTTTGCTTCCTCCTTCTTGTCAGCACAACGCCCACGCCGATGCCGAGGTAAGCCAGCGGGAACGCGCCGATCATCAGCACCTTCAGCAGCGAAGCCGTCGAGCTGCTGATGGACAGGTAGTCATAGTTCAGCGACTTGCTGCGAATCGCCATGGCCTCGCTCTCGCCGATCATATCCGCCAGCGCGTTCATAACAAGGTCGCCGTTGGCACCGGAGGACGAGGCATTATAGGCGTCCTCGAGGAAATAGGACGAGGTGAACCACACCATTTCTCCGTCGCCGGGGCGCACAGAAACGCCCGTAGCAAAGGGGCCGTCGATGTCGCCATCCTCATAATCGTAGGTGGTCATGGCGTAGCCCGTCACCTTGCTGAAGGAGGTTCCTGAGGTGGTCAGCAGCTCCGTCACTGTTCCGCTGGCGGAATCGTCCACGATCAAGCCCAGTGCAATGGGCATGATAACAGAATAATTGGAGCCGATCAGCGAATCGGTGATGTCGTCGCTTTGTAGCTGCGGCAGAAGGGCCGCCGGGCCGCTGAACGCCGAATAGTAGTTGGAGTCGCTCTCGACCACGATCCCCTCCGCCGGCTCCACGCCGTAGTCAGAGAGCAGGCTGTACAGGTTTTCCAGGATCCCGTCCTCACGGGTTGGGCCGGCGATCACCAGCAGCTTGCCGCCACCAGATACATACTCCGCCAGCAGATCCCGCTCGTCCTCCGAAATGTCGCTCTCCGGCGCGTAGATCATCAGGCAGTCCGCGTCCTCCGGAATGGTTTCCGTATGGAGAAGGGACAGGCTCTCCGTTTCGATGTTGTCCTTTTCCACCTGCTCGGCAAAGGTGCTGGGGAGGTCGGCCTCGCCGTGGCCCTCCACGAGATAGAGCTTGGGCTGCTCCTCGTTCACCACATAGTCGATAGCCGAGGTGATGGCGCCTTCACCGTCGAAGGAGGTGGAGTAGGAATAGGAGTACATATCTGTAGTCTGAACGTAAATGTCATTGTAGCTGATATAGCGGCTGCGTTCGCCACTCTCAACGATCAGGCTGTTGTTGGGGACGCTCTCGCTGGTGTACTGCTGGGTAAAGGTGGGATAGACATCTGGGTTCTTTTTCGCCACCTCAATGTGGTCGGACAGGCTTTCGTACTTGCTCAGCAGGTTTTCGATCACATCGTTTTCTTCGCCGGATTGCACAACCCAATAGATGGTCACATCCTGCTGAAGATTGTTGACCACGACCTTTGTGTTGCTGGTGATGGAATAGAGCTTGCTGGAGCTGATATCATAGTTGGTCATGGACTTCGGCAGCGCCGAGGCGAACACATTCACCGCAATCAGAATCGCCAGCACGATGGCCGTGACGACCAGTGAATAGGAGCCGCCCCGCAGGGCGTTCCGGTTCTGGTCAGAGGGAACGGAGGCCCTTTTGAGAGAAAACTTTTTCATCAGTTATACCTCCGTTTCTCCATCGACTGCACCGACAAAAACAGGAAGAATCCCATCACGCTGACATAGTAGACGATGGCCGTGAGATCAAATGCGCCGTTGACAAAGCTATTGAACTGCCGGAACAACGAGAGCTTTGTCATAATATCCGGCAGCAGCCCCTCGAAGGCACTGCTGTTCACAAAGTAGGCGACCGAGAGTGCTGCGATCAGCACAAGGGTCACACCGTAAGCCAGATTCTCGTTCCGGGTCAGATTGTGGATCACCACGCCCAGCAGCAAAGCAATGACATACAGTGCGATCAATGAGCCCATGGCCGTGGAGGAGGTGTACTCTGCAAGACTCACGCTGTAATAGTTCAGCAAGATCGCCGCGATGCCGATACCGGCGGCGAAGCCCTGATTATCCGTCAAGGAGGAGAGGAACATCCCCACCGCCAGCAGCGCCGCCCCCATCATGAAAAAGGCAAACAGAGACCCGTAGGAGGTGGGCAGATACACCTCGCCGAACTGGGAAAACAGCAGCGGGTAGAGAGAAACGACCGCCAGCGGGATGAGGTACACCACAAGAAGGGCGAAATACTTGCCCAATACCACCTGCGTGGTGGTGATAGGCAGAGAATAGAGCAGTTGGTCTGTCCGCTGCCGCCGTTCCTCCGCCAGAGTGCGCATGGTCAGGATCGGAACGATGACCACGAAAATGATGCTTGCAAAGCTGAGCACAAACTCAAAGTTGCTCACCGCCGCCTGCAAATTGTAGAGCACGGAACCAAGTCCCACCACTGCCAGCAGAAACGCGCCGAATACATAGGCAGTCAGTGAGTGGAAATAGTTTCGCAGCTCATGGCGAAAAATTGCGCCCATTAAGCGTCCACCTCCGTTTCGTTTGGTTCTTCGGTGTATTGCTTAGATTCTTCCGCTTGACCGCTTTCCGTCAGCTCAAGGAATACATCCTCCAGACTTGCCTTATGCACAGACAGTTCCAAAAGCGCCTGATCCTCCTTTTCAAATGCAAAGAAAATACTGCGGGAAACCTTGTGCATATCGTCGCTGTCCGTTTTCAGACGCAGGGTCACCGCGCCGTCCGCCGCAAGCTCCGGCTGATCGACCGCTGTGATATGGGGCAGCGCCGCCAACAGCGCCTGTGCCTTTCCCACGGGGGCGTCTGTGGTGAGCACGATCTCGCCCGCCGAGCGCAGCTGCCGCTCCAGTTCCGCCGGAGTGCCGAGGGCGGTCAGCGTCCCTTTGGAAATGATGAGGATCTTGTCGCAGATGGTCTGCACCTCGGAGAGGATATGGGAGCTGAAAATGACAGTGTGGCGCTTTCCAAGCTCCTTGACCAGATTTCGGATCTCGATGATCTGAATGGGGTCAAGGCCGACGGTCGGCTCATCCAGAATGATGACCTCCGGCCTGCCGAGCAGCGCCTGCGCAATGCCCACGCGCTGCCGGTAGCCCTTGGAAAGCGTGGAAATTCTGCGGTTTCGAACCGGCTCAATGCCCGTGCGCGCCACGGCATCGGCGATCTGTACCGTCAACTCCGCTCCGCGCACCCCCTTAGCCTCCCCTACAAAGCGCAGGTATTCCATTGGTGTTTCATTCAGATAAAGCGGCGGCTGCTCGGGGAGATAGCCGATGAGCCTTTTGGCCTTTTCCGGCTCATCAAAAATATCGTAGCCGCCGATGCGCACATGCCCCTCCGTTGCGGAAAGGCAGCCGGCCATGATATTCATGGTGGTGGCCTTCCCCGCTCCATTGGGGCCGAGGAAGCCGTAGATCTGACCGCTTTCGATGGTAACGCTCAGATCGGAAACCGCCGGATGCTCGCCGTATCGCTTGCTCAGGTGTTCAATTTCGATCAAAGGAACACACCCTCCTTCTTTTTCGGATGCCCCCATTGTAGATGCCCAACTTAAAAGCAAGTTAAAAATCCATTTTCTCCGTTTTTTAAGTTGTTTTTGAGTCCGCCGCGTATGATGGAGCCAGCTTGAAGGGAGGTGCTTTTCCATGAAGTTCATCCGCAGGGCCTCGATCCCCGCCTGTTTGCTCGTCTGCTTATTTCTTGTTTTTTGTGCATATTCAAACTTATTTCACAAATCCGCGATAGAATCAGAACAGGAAGAAAATTTGGAACTTACGACGGTTTTTCGATATGAAAACGGAATGGCGATACGCAGAGGCAGCGTTCGTATCCGCTGCCGGCAAACAGAACAGTCCGCCGCGCTGAACGATTGCGGAGAAGCATCCCCCTTTCAAGTGCCGAAAGATAACGAGGCAACCTTGATCCTTACAGGAAGCGACGGCCGGGAGATCAGCCGCATCGCACTGCATTTTACCGCCGCTGCGGTGACAGATGCCTCCACAGATGAAAACGGCGTCGGGCACATCTCCGTCAAAGCCGAAACAGAGCAGCTGACACTGCTGCTGACGCTGGACGAGAGTGACCGCCTGCACTGCGGCCTGTACCTGAATGACTTACAATGACAGCAAGGAGGTCGATCATGGACTATTCAGTACCGGAAGTAACATCGGCAGAGCGGGAATTCTACGGAGAGAACCTGATCCTGCTGGAAGGCGCGATCTCCGAGTTTCTCTCCTGCATGGATATGATCCGCCGCTACGAGGTGCAGCTGGGAAACCGTGACCCGGTCGCGTCGTCTCAAACGCGCATCAAGAGCGCGGAGAGTATGCGGCAAAAGCTGCAAAGGCTCGCTTTTCCCGTCACGGCGGAAAGCGCGATGAAAAACGTCTTTGACGCTGCGGGCGTCCGTCTGGTCTGTCCGTTCATTCAGGATATCGACCGCACGGCGGAGCTGATCCGCGCCATCCCCGGCGTGCAGATCCAAACGGAAAAGGATTATATCCGCAGCCCGAAGCCCAACGGCTATCGAAGCTATCACATGATCCTTTCGATGCCGCTGCGCTTTCTGGGAAATTCCCAAAAAACCGTATGGCTGGAGGTCCAGCTGCGCACCATCGCCATGGACTGCTGGGCCAATATCGAACATCAGCTGAAATATAAGCAGAACATTCCGGATCAGGCACTGCTGCTACAGGAGTTGAAGCGATGCGCCGATGAGATCACCTCCACCGACCTTTCCCTGCAAACCATCCGCGATCTGATCGAACACCATGAGGAGGAACCGATATGAGAGTTTTAGTGGCCGATGACGAAGCTGCCATGACCCGCGCGCTGGAGGCGCTGCTCAAGCGGGAGCATTATTCCGTGGACGTGGTCAACAACGGGCAGGACGCGCTGGACTATGGCCTTGCGGAAAATTATGATGCGCTGGTACTGGACATCATGATGCCGAAGCTGGACGGGCTTCAGGTTCTGACCGCTCTGCGGGAGCAGGGCGTTGCGACTCCCGTTCTCCTGCTGACGGCTAAAAGCCAGATCGAAGACCGCGTAGCGGGATTGACCGGCGGTGCGGACGATTATCTTCCCAAGCCCTTTGACCCCAGAGAATTCGTAGCGCGGGTGGGGGCGCTGACCCGCCGTGGCGGAGCCTATACCCCAAGCCTTCTCACCGTCGGCAACACAACATTAAACCGTTCTACCTTTGAGCTGGTCGGCGAAAGTGCTTCCGTGCGCCTGAGCAGCAAAGAATTTCAAATGCTGGAGCTGCTAATGCGGCAAAAGGGACGGTTGATCTCCACGGAGCAATTCATGGAGCGCATCTGGGGCTATGACAGCGACGCGGAGCTGAATGTCGTCTGGGCCTATATCTCCTATCTGCGCCGAAAGCTGGAAATGGTAGGGTCCAATGTCCGCATTGCCGCCCGCCGGGGGCAGGGATACTTATTGGAGGAGATTGCATGATCCGAACGCTGCGGAAAAAATTCATCGCCATCGCCATGCTGTCGCTGCTGGGGACCATGACGGTTCTCTGCGCAACCATCGGCATCGGGAATTACTGCGTTGCCGCAAGCCGGGCAGACAAGGCCATCGACATCCTCTATCAGAATGATGGCGAATTTCCGGTGCCGGACGGCAACGCAAGCCCCTCCGCCCACGCAGGCTTTCAGGTCACGCCGGAAACGCCGTTTGAGACCCGCTATTTCATTGCGCGCCTGACGGCGGAGGATGCCGTCAGCGCGGTCGATCTTGAGCACATTGCCGCGCTGGACCGGCAGACCGTTGTTTCCACGATCGAACAGATCGTTTCCAAAGGGACGGCCAAGGGCTATGTCGGGCAGTATCGCTTCGGAAGATTTGAAAATAAAACCAGCGGATATACGCTGATCGTTGTTGACTGCTTCATGCAGCTGCAATCCGCCTATGCGGTGTTCCGCGTAATGGCGGCGGTTTTTGTGCTCTGCGCGGGGATCGTATTCCTTCTGCTGCTGGTACTCTCCAAGCGCGCCACGCGCCCCTTTGCGGAAAACTGGGAGCGGCAGCGGCAATTCGTGACAGACGCCTCCCATGAGTTGAAAACACCTCTTGCAATTTTGTCTGCTGATCTGGGATTAATCGAAGAAACGGAAGACAACTGCACATGGCTGGAAAGCGGGCAGGAGCAGATCCAGCGCATGGACAGCCTTATCAAAAATCTCGTGGAGCTGGCACGCAGCGAGGAGGCTCTGCCGCCTTCGGCCATCGCAGCCGTACCGTTCAGCGAACTGGCGGATGGCTGCATCGAAAATTTTCGTCCCCTTGCCGAGTCCTCCGGAAAAGAACTGACGGCGGAGATCGCCCCCGGTCTGTGTGTCAGCGGCATGCCGGACGATATCTCCCGCCTGCTGACGATCCTGCTGGACAATGCTGTGAAATACTGTGACGCGGGCGGAACGATCCACCTTGCACTCTTTTCGCGGAGAAAAAGTGTAGAGCTGGCGCTCTCCAACCCCTGCGCCGGGGTGGATGCCGCGCAGCTGCCGCGCTATTTTGACCGCTTTTACCGTGCGGACTCCTCCCGTGCCCGCGCGACCGGCGGGAGCGGCATCGGACTGTCCACCGCCAAGGCCATCGTGACCCGCCATCACGGGCGCATCGGCGCTCGCTACGAAAGCGGCATCATCACCTTTCAGGTCACGCTGCCGCAAAGCGGCAGGAAGTAAAAAGCGCCGAGTGCACGCGAAAAAACGTTTTTTGCAGAAGCGCTTGACATTCTGATGCTTTTTTGTTACCATGTGTAGCATACTACACATAGAGGTGAATCCCAGTGATGAAGAACGATGTCGGCTACCTCATCAAGCGCATCCATGATAAGCTGGCGGTGAGAGCCGATGCTGAGCTGAAGCAGTACCATTTAACCATGTCCCAGGGCAGAGTGTTTCTATACCTCAGCAGCCGGGGTGGACAGGCCACACAAAAGGAGATCGAAACCTTTTTGGGTGTCGCTCACCCCACCGTCGTCGGTCTTGTTTCGCGCATGGAGCAAAGCGGCTATGTGACATGCTGGCCCTGCGAGGACGGGCGCAACAAGAATGTCAAGCTGACCGCGCAGGCAGAGGCTCTTGACAAGGATATGCAGCGGAACCGGCTGGAAAGCGAGCAAATGCTTTTATCCCCCCTTTCTCCCGAGGAGCGCGAGCAGCTGCGAAAGCTTCTGATCACCGTTGCGGAACATTTAGCGTAAAAGCCGATAGCCGATCGGCTTTTCTGTCGCTCTAATGTGTAGCTTGCTACACACTGGTATAAAGGAGGAACACCATGACAAAAACCTTGCTGGGGAGCCTGCGAGAATACAAGAAAGGCTCCATACTCACCATTCTGCTCTCCGTTCTGGAGGCCGCCTTCGAAATTCTCATCCCGCTTCGCATGGCGGACTTGATCGATCAGGGGATCGAGCCGGGAGAGATGGCGGCGGTCTGGAAGTTCGGCACCATAATTCTGGTCTTTGCTGCCCTACAGCTGCTGACCGGCGTGCTTTCCGCCCACGTTGCCGCAAAAACCTCGGTGGGCTTTTCCGCCAATCTGCGGCAGGATATGTACGACAATGTGCAGACCTTTGCCTTTTCCAACATTGATAAGTTCTCCACAGCGTCCATCGTGACCCGCCTCACCACCGATGTGACCAACTTGCAGAATGCCTATCAAATGCTCATCCGCATGGCAGTTCGCGGCCCGGTCATGCTGATCTTCTCCATGATCGTGTCCTTCCGCATCAACACGACCCTTGCGCTCATCTTCCTTGCGGTCATTCCCATCATGGCGGTGCTGCTGCTTCTGATCATCCGCAAGGTCGGGCCGCTGTTTGGCCGCGTTTTTCGCACCTACGACACGCTCAACAATGTAGTGCAGGAAAATGTCCGGGGCATCCGTGTGGTAAAATCCTTCAATCAGGAGGATCACGCGATTAAAAAGTTCAAAGGCATTTCTCAAAGTATCTATGAGGATTTTGCCGCCGGAGAACGACTGCTGGCCTTCAACTCACCCATTATGCAGTTCTTCATGTACGCCTGCATGATTTTGATTTCGTGGATTGGTGCAAAAGCCGTTGTCGCAAGCGGAAACAGTGCAGCACTTGGCATGACCACCGGCGATCTGACGGCGCTGTTCTCCTACGCCACGCAGATTTTGATGGCGCTGATGATGCTCTCCATGGTTTTTGCCATGATCACCATTTCCCTTGCCTCTGCCCACCGCATTGCGGAGGTGCTGGAGGAAAAAACGGATATTGCCAACCCGACCGGCGCGGAAATGACCGTCAGGGACGGCTCCATCCGCTTTGAGCATGTGAACTTTTCGTATGCGGCAAAGGCGGACAAGAAGGTGCTGAGCGACATTGACCTCTCCATCGCCTCCGGGCAGACCGTTGGCATCATCGGCGGTACGGGATCTTCCAAGTCGAGCCTCGTACAGCTCATTCCGCGGCTCTATGATGTAAGCAGCGGAAGGCTTCTGCTGGGCGGCGTAGATGTCCGCAAATACGATTTGGAAACACTGCGCAGCGCGGTTGCCATGGTGCTGCAAAAGAATGAATTGTTTTCCGGCACCATCAAGGAGAACCTGCGCTGGGGCAATGAAGCGGCCGGCGACGAAGAAATGGAAGAAGCCTGCCGCCTGGCCTGCGCGGATGAGTTTATTCAAGGCTTCCCGGACAAATATGATACCTATATCGAGCAGGGCGGAAGCAACGTCTCCGGCGGTCAGAAGCAGCGGCTATGCATTGCCCGCACGCTCTTGAAGAAACCGAAGGTGCTGATCCTGGATGATTCCACCTCTGCGGTCGACACAAAAACCGACGCCGCCATCCAAAAATCTCTTTCGACCTTCCTCCCTGACACCACCAAGCTCATCATTGCCCAGCGCGTCAGCTCTGTGCAGCACGCCGACTTGATCATTGTCATGGATGAAGGAAAAATTGTGGCCACCGGCAGGCATGAAGATCTGCTGAAAACCTGTGAAATCTACCGTCAGGTTTATGAATCCCAGCAGAAAGGAGACAGCGACCATGAATAAGAAAAATGGACTGGTTTCGGGAGATATGATGCAGAAGCAGCAATTTGATACGAAGACACTTCGGCGGCTGCTTTCTTATATGAAGGACTATAAGGGACAGCTCATTTTTGTGGTGGTTTGCATTTTGCTCAGCGCCATTGCGTCCGCTGTTTCGGCGCTGTTTCTGCAATCCCTGATCGACGATTATATCGCGCCGCTGCTCACAAGCTCTGCCCCGGTATTCACACAGCTTTTGAACGTGCTGGTCGTAATCGGCGCAGTCTATCTGATCGGTGTTCTTGCCACGCTTTTTTACAACCGTGTCATGGTAACCATCGCGCAGGGAACGCTGAAAAAGATTCGGGACGAAATGTTTGAAAAAATGCAGCGCCTCCCTATCCGCGCCTTTGATACCCGCACCGACGGCGATATTATGAGCCTTTACACCAACGATACCGATACCCTCCGTCAGATGATCGCACAGTCCATGGCACAGCTCATTTCTTCGGTGTTTACCATTGTGGCGGTCTTGGTGTGTATGCTCTATGTCAGTTTCTATCTGACGCTGGTCGCCGTACTGGTGATGCTGCTCATCTTGCAGCTCGTCAAGAAGATCACCGGGAAGATCGGTGTTTTCTTCGTGATGCAGCAAAAGACGCTTGCGGATGTTAACGCTTATGTGGAGGAAATGGTGAACGGCCAGAAGGTCATCAAGGTATTCTGCCACGAGGAAAGCGCCAAGTCGGCGCTTCAGGAAAAGAACAGTGCCTGGGCGTCTGCCGCAGCAAGCGCCAACGGATACGCCAACTCCATGATGCCTATGATGAACGCCCTTGGCTATGTGCAGTATGTCATCATTGCCATTTTAGGCGGATATATGGCGATCTCCGGCTTTACCAACATCGGTTTGCAAGGAAGCGGCACGCTGACGCTTGGAGCCATTGCCTCATTCCTGACGCTTTCCCGTAATTTTAATAACCCGGTCTCCCAGATCTCCAACCAGTTCAATTCCATTGTAACGGCGCTGGCAGGCGCTTCCCGCATCTTTGCCTTCATGGACGAAGAGCCGGAGACGGACGAGGGTTATGTGTCCTTAGTGAACGCAGAGGAAGAAAACGGCGAGCTGCGGGAAACCGAGAAGCGAACCGGCCTCTGGGCGTGGAAGCATCCGCACCACGACGGCACATTGAGCTATACCAAGCTGGAGGGACAGGTGGTATTTGACCACGTGGACTTTGGTTACACCCCGGATAAGACCGTTTTGCACGATATTTCCCTGCACGCGCAGCCGGGGCAGAAGATCGCCTTCGTCGGCGCAACAGGCGCAGGCAAGACGACCATCACCAACCTCATCAACCGCTTTTACGACATTGACGACGGAAAGATCCGCTACGACGGGATCAACATCAACAAAATCAAAAAAGCCGACCTGCGCCGCAGCTTGGGCGTTGTCCTGCAGGAGGTCAATCTCTTTACCGGAACGGTCATGGAAAACCTGCGCTACGGCAATCCCAATGCCAGCGACGAGGACTGCATCGCCGCAGCAAAGCTTGCCAATGCGAACGGCTTTATCCGTATGCTGCCGCAGGGCTACAACACCGTGCTCAAGGGCGACGGCAGCGGCCTCAGCCAAGGGCAGCGGCAGCTCATTTCCATTGCCCGCGCCGCGGTGTCCGACCCGCCGGTGATGATTCTGGACGAGGCAACCTCATCCATCGACACCCGCACCGAGGCGCTGGTGCAGGATGGCATGGACCGATTGATGAAGGGGCGGACAGTCTTTGTGATCGCCCACCGTCTGTCTACCGTACAGAACGCGGATGTTATTATGGTGCTGGATCACGGACGCATCATCGAGCGCGGCAGCCACGAAAAGCTGATGGCCGAAAAGGGCACCTATTATCAGCTCTACACCGGCGCCTTTGAGCTGGAATGACCTTGAGGAGTCTTGAAAACGTGCGGTTTTCAAGACTCCTCAAAAATTTTTGCGGCAAAAAATTCTTCTTTAAAGTTCTTTTTAAGTCACGCCGTTATGATAAAGGCAACCATTAAGAATGGTTTTCAAATATATTCCGCAAAACCGTGTTTTTCCTCCCCGGTTCGCAAGTTCGATCGCATTTTCCCCGAGGGAATACACACCATTTCACGAATAAGGAGGATATTAAAATGACTTGGAAGAAGCGAATCATCACCATTGCACTCTCGTCCGCACTGCTCGCCCTGGTTCTGGTCGGCTGCAGACAGGAAACATCGTCCGACGACTCGGAAGAGCCCGCATCCGATCCCGATGACGGCATGACCGCCGCCGCGGAGCTGATCGCGGATATTCCAACAACTCAGGCGTTCACCGACGATGAGGTTCCCGATGAGGACATTGACAAGATCCTCTCTGCCGGGATCAACGCCCCCAGCGCCATAAACGGGCAGAACTGGCACTTCACCGCCGTGACCGATGATGACGTATTGCAGCAGATCGCTGACAGCATGGGCGGCGGAAAACCGGCCGATCCCACAAGCGGCAGCGAGAGCGGCGAGCAGCCGGATAACACGGCGTCCGCCGAGGATACAGCCGGAGAAGAAACGGACAGCGGCGATGCAGCACCGGCGGAAAGTTCCACCGGAACAGCGAAGGCCGGTATCACAGACGCGCCGCTGGCCATTGAGATCTCCTGCAAGGAGGGCAGCGAATTTGACGCCGGTCTTGCCTGCCAGAATATGTCGGCGGAGGCGCAGCTGCTGGGCTACGGAACAAAGATCATCTCCTCTCCCACGATCGCCCTCAACGGAGAGGAACAGGAAGCCTTCCGCGAGCTGCTCGGCATCCCGGACGATCAGAGCGCCGTTGCCGTCCTTCTCATCGGCAAAGCGGACACCTCTTCGGATGCCGACGCCGTGAGCGCCGCAACGACCCGCAAGGATACGGACGAGGTGGTGACAAAGGTCTCCGCGTAAGAGCATACCGCAGCAAAAAATGCAGCAGAAAGGAGTCTGTACCATGAATGAAATGAACACATTACCAGATGGGACGCAGGAAACGAATATACCCGAATCGTCCCGCCAAAAACCGGTGCAGCATAAAAAAGGCCGCTTTGCAAAGAAAACTTGTGCGCTGACCCTCAGCGCCGTTCTCCTCGGCACAGTGTCTGCGGGAACATTTTACGGTGTTGATCAGCTGCTACAAGGGGATAACACTTCCGGCGGAACCTCCGCTGGAAGCGCCGTTACTACCGTTGCCAGCACCTCCCGTTCCGGCACCCGCTCCGGCATGGATGTTTCAGACATCGCCGCCGAAGCCCTGCCCAGTGTGGTGGCCATCACCAACATCTCCGTGCAGGAGGTCCAGAGCTATTTCAACCGCTTCGGTCCCAACGGCGGCGGGCAGCCGCAGCTGAGAGAAACCACCAGCTGCGGCTCCGGCGTTATCATTGCCGAGGATGACACCCACCTCTACATGGTCACCAACGCCCATGTGGTGGAGGACGCCACCACCCTCTCGGTGAGCTTTGTGGACAACGCCGTCTGCGAGGCGAAGCTGTGCGGCACGGACGAAGAGATGGATCTGGCGGTCATCAAGGTGGAGAAGTCCGACCTCTCTTCGAACACGCTGGAGCAGATCAAGGTGATCGAAGTCGGCGATTCGGATGCGCTTGAGGTCGGCGAACAGGTGGTTGCCATCGGCAACGCACTGGGCTATGGTCAGTCCGTCACCACCGGCATCGTCAGCGCGCTGGATCGCAGCCTGACCAATGAAAACGGAACGACCTCAACCTATATCCAGACCGACGCCGCCATCAACCCCGGCAACAGCGGCGGTGCGTTGCTCAATCTGGATGGAGAGCTTGTGGGTATCAACACCGCCAAGCTGTCTGATACCGACGTGGAGGGCATGGGCTACGCCATCCCCATCTCCGACGCGGCAGACCTGATCCTTGAACTTATGACCCAGAACACGGAATTGAAGCAGGCCGCCTCCGGCTCCTCTCAGCAGACCATCCGACAGATGCCGGGACAGAGATGGAACTAAAAGCCGCCAAGCTTTGATGAAAAAATATCGCGATATGTTCCGTTTCGCTTGATTGCGGGAGCTTTCCCGCTTTAACGACAGCAATTTCAGAAGAAGACAGCGGGAGCGCACCGAAACACGCCCCCGCTGCCTTCTTTCGTTATATCCGAACCGCATACTTCACGCGATTTCCGTACTGCGTTGATTTGAGAAGACCCAGCTTTTCAAATTTCAGGACAAAGCTGCGGATCGTCGCATAGGCGGCGTTTCCGAAGTCCTTTTCCAGCTGCTTGGTGGAAAATTCCGTGTCGCCGTAAGCCGACAGGACAAACTCCCACAGCGATTTTTCTTTCTCTGTGACTTGTCCGTGGGACAGGGCTTCTTGGAATGCCGCGGTCGTCTGAGTAGTCGGAAGCGCCCCGTTCAGCTTATGATATACATTTTCAATGAAGTAAACCAAAAACGGTGTTGCGTCCACCATGCCGCTGATCCTCGCGTTCTCCTCCACCAGCGTATAGGCGTCATAATACCCCTTGCGGCTTTTGTTGATGTACTCAGAGAGCGGCACGAACAGCGCAGAGGAATACCCCTGCTGCACCAGATACCACAAATGCATCAGCCGCGCCATTCTGCCGTTGCCGTCAAAGTATGGGTGCAGATACGCGATGTAGAAGTGGATCAGCGCCGCTTTCAGCAGGTCGTTGATCTCAGAATCCTCGCGGATAAACGCGACCAGCTCTCCCATGCGTTCCGGCAGCGCCTGCCAGGGAAAGTCCGTATGCTCCACCTTTGCGCCGACCACATACACGCTGTCATGCCGGTAGAAATGACCGGGCAGCAACCGATCCTCCTCGGAGAGATAGGCCCCGATAGTCATTTCATAGAGCTGGTGAATGGTCTCCTCAGTGATTTGATTCGCCGGGTCGCTGATGAACTCCAGTCCCTTTTTCATGCCGAAAATGCGGCTTTCGCTTTCGTCTGTGGGAGCAAGGCCGGAGAGGATCTTGCGGACGCTGTCGCGGGTGAAGTCCACCTGCTCAATAGTGAAGGTGGAAACGATCTCCTCCTCCATGGCCTTGACCCCGTAAAGCTGGGTGCTGTTCTGCGGCATCAAAAGCACCTTGGCGGCGGAAAGGCGCACCTGCGCAATGCTGCTCAGATAGACGATGTTCTGCCCGGAGAAATCCTTGAGCGGCAGTGAATGATAGAAGCCGTTTTTCAGCAGCTCCGTGAACTCTTTGATGTCGGCCTGCAGGAATTGATAACCGAGTCCTCTCAAATCCAGAACATTTTTATCGGACAGCATCTTGGTAAACAGCGCGGCATCCATGAAAGCACCTCCGTCGCTGATTGCAATTAGTATCAACAAGTATCAGTATAACGAAGTGTGCCCAAAATCACAAGAGAGAAAACAGGTTTTTGATCATTTTCAATGTGTCGCCTTAAGCGCTTTCCGATCCTGCACACATGGCTGTGCAGACAGCAAAAGTCCTCAGACCGCTGCGGTGCAGCGATCCGAGGACTTTGGTTTGCTTGTGAGCGCCTTATCTCTTCTTGTAAACGACCAGCTCCGGGTTTTTGCCGTTTTCCTCATAGGTGCAGACCAGCAGAAAATCCATATTTGCGGCAATGCCGAAGCATCGATCTCCGCCAAATTCACATTCCAGCTGGTTGCCAAGATAGGTTGCCCGGTCGTCAAGGAATTTGACGGTTTCCCCGTTGGGAAGGCGGTATGCAAGGTTGATGTACTTGCCTACAAGCGCGTTGAGCTTTTCCACCTTGGGCATCCCGTCAATGTGCAGATCGTTGAATTCGTCCATCAGCGCTTGCTTGTATTTCTCAAACGTCTCCGCGCCGCCGAGGTTTTCATATCGTTTCCAATAATTGAGTTTGGGCAGCGTGTCCTGCAAATAGGCCCGCGCCTGCTCGGCGGAAAACTCCTCGCTGGCCATGTTCCGCACGCAGACCTCGATCAGGTCGTCTAAATCGTGGTACATATATTCGCCGTCGGCATAGCACCATTTACAGTATTCCTCATTGAAAAAGCCATCCGTCTCCCTACTGATGTCGCCGTCCGCAAGCGGCATCCCGCAGCATTGGCAGATAAGCTGTCTCGGTGAGCCAAGCAGCGTATTGATGGAGACATCAAAGAGCTTTGAAAGCAGCTTCAGCGTTTCCGTATTCGGCGTCGTCTCGCCGTTTTCCCAACGGGAGACCGCCTGACGGGTCACAAATACCTTTTCCGCAAGCTCGTCCTGTGACAGTCCCATCTTTGTCCTGAGTTCTAAAATCACATTTTTGGTATCCATACGATCATCACCTCGAACCCATTATAACGCAGGCTCGGTCGACGGGGCAAGCAACGCGCTGTTGCGGAGCCGCGCCGCAGGCTTCATTTATCGCACAGCCTTTTCTCTCAGTCGTCTATTTCCGTCTCGTGCTTGAGGATTGCGCCGGAGGCGGCGTTGATCTCGTAGCTATACTCCATGCCGCCGGACTTGAACTCGACCTCGTAGACGAGCATGCCGTCCTCATCGTCCAGCTCAATGTCCATGTCATACGCCTTGCTTTCGCTCACGCCCGCATGGTTCAGGGCGATGGACTTCGCCTTGGCATAGCCGATGCTCTGTGCTGCTTCGGGCGGCACGGGCTTTTGGTCTGTGGGCTTCGCCATTTCATTCGATGCGGAAACGGCAGCCAATAAATCTTTCTGCCCGCTGAGCACCTTCCCTGTGTAGGCATCCACCAGATACTCGAACTCGCCCCATGCCGTTTGCAGCTCTACTTCGTAGTGTGCAGGGGATTCGTCGAGTTCGGGATCGACCTCCGCTGTAACGGAATCCACCGCCGTCGTTCCGGCATACTCCTCCGCAGCGGTACGGGCTGCATCCATACCGATCGGCATGGCAGGTGCGCCCGCTTCGGCGAGGTCCTTGAGCTCTTCGACCGAAAGCTTTGCCAGCGCGTCAAACTTCAGCGTGGCGTTGAGTGCAAGCACACGGTTCACCAGCGCCGCCTTTCCGGTCGAAATGCTGTTTTCCCGCGCCTGCTGCGTAAGTCCCGCGTCCTGCGTAAGCGTCTGCGTCAGGACGGACGCCCTCGATTCACTTGTCTGCAAAACACCGTCCACGGTGCTCGTCAGCTCGCGCTGGAGTTTTTCCGCGCGAGCGGTATCCTTGTCCTCCACCGAGATCATGATGACAGAGGAAATGCTGTCGAGATAGCCGTTTCGCACGAGGCTGCCCACGATGGCATT
>ERZ827117.362-NODE-362-length-60309-cov-10.734043_pt1 | contig 60309 bp, 49 predicted proteins | sample MGYA00519920_ERZ827117 | MGnify/ENA primary metagenome ERZ827117 (study PRJEB31778, sample SAMEA3449260) | human gut metagenome | biome: human gut; feature: human-associated habitat; material: faeces | place: United Kingdom | collected 2010/2012 ...
AGAAGCTGAAAACAAACCGTTGCCTTCTCGTTACCTACTCTCCTATACAAAAATGTAACTACCATATAAATCAAGTCGTTACATTACTTTAATCCCGCACCTGCCTGGGTCATATCTCCTTTCGGTCCTGTAGTCGGTCCCTGCATACGAAAATCCCCGCAGCATATGCGGGGATTTTTCCGTAATTTCGTCGTCTGATCGGCCGGATTATCGATAAATCTCGTTCAGCAGACGTGCCAGCCGGTAGCCGCCGCGCAGGAACTGCAGTTCGATTACGGGCGTGTACTTGTATACGTAGTCGTAGGAGATCTTCGTGCCTTCGGGTGAATCCTCGTAGATGCCGACGCATATCGCGTGCGTCTCCTTGAGCCAGTCGTAAGGTTCGCCGGCCTGAATCAGCATCGCTTCGTCGTCCGTCAGCCGGTCGATCTGCTCCTGCCATTCGGTATAGCTCCATTTGCGGGCGGCTTCGGGAATGGCCGTATCCCATGCCGAATGGAGGTTTGTTTTCTTGCCGAACATCAATACCGGACGCAGGTTGCCGCCGATATCCGAAAGCCGTCCCGCGTGCATCGGGCAGTGCATGTCCCCTACGAGGTGAATCAGCATCTTGAGCTTGAGCGTCTCCTCTTCGGACGGCAGTCCGCCGGCCTTCAGCTCTGCGACGAGCGTCGTAACGGCTTTCAGCACGTCGCCGTCCGGGTTTCCCGGCATCGTGTCGATCGTCTTGCCTTCGTCCACGTTCCGGTAGTGCCATGTTTTCGTGTATGCGTATTCCGGCGTGTGGCTGGCGATGTCGAGCCAGTTGGCATAGTATACCGGCGAATGTCCGTTCAGCGCCTTGTCGATTTTTTCCGCCGCTTCGGGCGTCAGATGACATTCGGCGATGTAGGCCGTGACGTCGTGTCCCTTCTGTCCCCATGCGAATGCGCCGTGGGCGAAAAGGACGCAGGAAAAGAGAATAAGCAGCTTTTTCATTTATATTCGGGATTTGTGTTGCGGGCGGATCGGTTGTCAGTGGTTCATCGTTGCGAGGAACTCCTCGTTGGTGTCCGTGAGACTCATCTGTTTCTGGAGGAATTCCATCGCTTCGACGGGATTCATGTCCGAGAGGTATTTGCGCAGCACCCACGTACGGTTCATCACGTCGCGCGGCAGCAGCAGGTCTTCGCGGCGCGTACCCGATGCGATGACGTCCACGGCCGGATATACGCGCTTGTTGGCGAGCTTGCGGTCGAGCTGAAGCTCCATGTTGCCCGTACCCTTGAACTCTTCGAAGATCACTTCGTCCATCTTCGACCCGGTGTCGATCAGGGCCGTGGCGATGATCGTCAGCGAACCTTTCTCCTCCGTGTTACGGGCTGCGCCGAAGAAACGCTTGGGTTTGTGGAGCGCGTTGGCGTCCACGCCGCCCGAAAGCACCTTGCCCGACGCCGGCTGCACCGAGTTGTAGGCGCGCGCCAGACGGGTTATCGAGTCGAGGAAGATCACCACGTCGTGACCGCACTCTACCATGCGTTTAGCCTTGTCCAGTACCATTTCGGCCACCTTCACGTGACGCGAAGCCTGTTCGTCGAAGGTCGATGCCACGACTTCGGCCTTGACGTTGCGCGCCATTTCCGTAACCTCTTCGGGGCGTTCGTCGATCAGCAGTACGATCATGTATACTTCGGGATGGTTGTCGGCGATGGCGTTGGCGATAGCCTGCAGCAACACGGTCTTACCGGTCTTGGGCTGCGCCACGATCAGGGCGCGCTGGCCTTTGCCGATGGGCGAAAAGAGGTCCACGACGCGGGTGGAGAGGTTGTTGTGGCCGTTTCCCGTCAGACAGAACTTCTCGCTTGGGAAGAGCGGCGTCATGAATTCGAACTGTACGCGGTCGCGGATGTATTCGGGCGCCAGCCCGTTGATTTCGTTCACGCGGACCAGCGGGAAATACTTCTCGCCCTCCTTCGGCGGACGGATCGCTCCGTTCACGGTGTCGCCGGGCTTGAGTCCGAAAAGCTTGATCTGCGACGGCGAAACGTAGATGTCGTCGGGCGAGTTCAGGTAGTTGTAGTCCGCCGAACGCAGGAATCCGTAACCGTCGGGCATGATCTCCAGCACGCCCTCGCCTTCGATCTCTCCGGCGAAGTCGTCCTTGGTAATCACCTCCTCTTCTAACGGACGGGGTGCGGGAGTCTCTTCCGCCTGAGTCTGCCCCTGAGCCGCCTGAGCGGATTCTTGCTCTTGTCCCTGCTCCTGTTCCTGCTTGGGCTTGCGGCCGCGCCGCTTGGGCTCCGGCTGCGCGGCTGTTTCCTGTGCGGGCTTCGCCGCCGGTTCGTTCTGCGCACCATTCGTCGGGAACTCCAGTTCGGCGGGCATTTCCGGTGTCAGCGCCGTTTGCGGCTGTACCGGTGCGGTGTTCTCCGCCTTGGTCATGCGCGGCCTGCGTCCCCGCGGTTTCGCGGGCGCTGCCGGAGCTGCCGCTGCCATCGGTTCCGGTTCCGCCGCCGACGTCTCGGCCGTTTTCGCAGCCGCTTCTGCCACGGCTGTTTCAGGCGTGGTCACGGCCGGAGTTTCCGCCGCGGGCGTTTCTTTCTTTCGTCCTCGCTTGCCTTTATTCTCTGCCGGGGTCTCCTGTGCGGAACCTCCGGTGATCTTTTCAATCAGTTCGCGCTTCTTTACCATGACGTCTTCGATGCCGAGAGCTTTGGCGATTTCGTGCAGTTCGGCGAGACTTTTCCCTTCGAGCGCTTTCAAATCCTGCATATATTTCTATTTCAAAGTGATTTTTTCGAAAATCCCGGCGGTCGCCGGGCGTGTTGGAATTCGCCTGCAAAGATAGTGCATTATTTCGAAATTCAAAATAAAAAGTTGCTGTTCACCTCTTTCCGTCCGACCTTTTCACCATAATTCGGGAGCCGCCGCTCCGAAAATCCCCATTATTGGCGATTGCGCCGTTCGGAAAATACCCGCATCTTTGTACCGAACAAATAATTCAGCCATTCGCGTTGTTTGTATTGTTAATGTTTGTGTGTGCGAAACCTCCCGGCTTTTCCAAGGCCGGGAGGTTTTTTTGGAGGGGGGTAAGGGTGTTTCGGACGGGGAGCGGAAAATGCGCGGTCCGGAGGGCCTGAGGGCGGTTGTTATTCGCTGCGCCGCAGGTCCCATTTGTTGTTGACGCCGATGACGGCCTTCACCAGATCGTCGCCGTATACCCGCATGTTCGAGTAGGTCTGTCCGTAGGTCATCGTGGCGTTTTCGGCTCCGGCGAAGTCCATCAGGACGATACCGGCGTTTCCGCGGAAGTCCTTCCGGTTCAGTTTGTCCGCCGTGTATCTGTTATACAGGTTGGCGCAGTAGTCGTAATCCCCCACGGCTCCGAATATACTGATGCCCGATACGCTGCAGTGCGCCGTGTCGTAACAGCTCACGTAGTTCATGCACCAGCGCGTGACGTCCGTCGCGCCGTACGTGTAGGCGATGCACTCGTCGATCGCGGCGTACTTGCTCACGCCGTCCGACGAGCCGTTCTTGATGTTGTACAGATCATTGACCTTGATCGGCGCCGTTTCGCCCGTATTGCCGTGGAGCGTGGTCTCGAACACGACCTTGTCGTGCGTCCAGTTCAGGTAGGCGCCCAGATACCGGCCGCCGTTGGCGGACTTGTAGTCTTCGCGGATCATGAACAGGATCTTGCCGCGGGCGTCGGCCAGCGTCATCCGGGGATGGAAATCGGCGATATGTCCGCTGCAGTGCGACTTTATCAGGTCTACGACGCTCTTGTCCCAGCCCGTTTTTCCGGTGCCGCTGGTGTTCTCGTATTTCATATGTATCAGCACCGTCTCGTCGGGATGCTCGTTCAGGAAGTTCACGAAGCGGTCGAGCAGGTGCGAGAGCATGAAGGGCGACAGCTCCTGCCGCCCGGAACCGCCCGGCGTGTAGCCGCCGCGGGTCGGGTCGCCCAGCGCGGCGATGCCGTGATGAATCGGAAGGTCCTGCAGCGAACTGCCCGACGCCGACGGACGCAGGTCGAACATGCGGACACCGGCCGCCAGCTGTTCCTCGATCGAAAGTTCCTGCGCCTTGATGATCTTGGTTACGTTCATGTAGCCGAATACGACGTTTTGCAGCCATTTGAAATGATACCTTTCGCCGGGCATGCCGCTCTTGTATTCATAATGCGAGCCGTACATCGTGCATGCGTCGTGTGAGCCGGGCATGGATACCTGCGACAGGTATACGTTGTCGGGCAGGTATTTCATCCAGTCGGAATAGTCCTCCGTGGTCTGCTGCGCCTGCTTCTGCATGTCGCTGATCGTAAACGAATAACGATTGCCTGCCTTAAGTGTCGCTTGAGTCGTGTAACTGTAGGTTTTCCCCTCCGTCGTGACAGCCGTCAGCGTCAGTCCCCGAATGTCCTGCGGCAGCATGAATGCCGTAACCATGATCTTCGATCCGGCGCCGATCCGGATGTAAGGCTCCTCCCCCGTCAGCATGTGCAACGCAAGCACTTTGGAGCATCTGTCCTCAATGACGGCGGCCCGATGTGTTTCGATGTCGAACGTGAAGGCCCCGGCTACCGGATCGTTTTCGCTCGACAGGACGAGTTTCTGCACCTCGGCCGCTTCCGAAAATCTTATGTCTACCGTCACGGTAGTCATCAGCGGGCGGAACGAGAACGGCACCTCCGCGCCGCGTTCCACACCTTTCGTACATGCCGCCATGTAGGCGTACTGCATGTTGCATTCGCCGTTGTTGCAGGTCTGTACGGCCGGAATCGCCGTAACGACGATAGAACCGCTGTTGGTCTGTACGGCGTCGGCCGGGTAAAACGCATAAAAGTCGTAATGCGAGTCGCTGCCCCATGCCATTCCCGTATTGCTCAGGTCGGCTTCGCTTTCGGTCGCGCCCGACACGGTGACCTCCACTTCGGCCCACTGCGGAGTCGTCTGCGGGCTGATGATTCCCACCCGGTCGCCCGTGCGCCAGTAAATCGGGAAATAACCGTCGGTAAGGGGACCGTAGGCCGTGCGGGTTTCGTTTTCCGGTCCGGATGTCTGGTCGTTGCCGATCGCAAGACGGCAGCTGACGGCGTCGCCGCCGACCGCCCGATCTGCGGGACGGGGCTGTTCCGTCGTATCCTTTCCGCAGCCGGACAGCAGTCCTGCGAGTATCAGCAGGCGGAAGATAGGTTTGTGTGTCATGGTGTCTGGTTTGAATTGGCGTTCGGTCAATACTCGCAGTCGTCCGCATAATCCTCCGAACTCGGACCCAGTTCGCCGCCGTGGGGCTGGGAGATCGCGAATCCCGCTTCCGTCCTGACCGTGAGTATCTCCAGTTCCGGCTTTGTGTAAGCTGCTTTCATCAGATAGGGGTTTTATAGCTGAATCGGGACGGCTGTCACCTCCGTCCCGATAGCTGCATTCATGTCGCCGAAACTATTCGACCGTGTAGGTGAAGTCCGCGAACTCGACGTGGTAGGCGCCGCCCGTGCTCAGTATCTTGACCATGATCCGCTGTCCGTTCGTGACCGTGAACGTGTGGGTCTGAACTCCCGACTTGCATTTCCTGTCGTTGCCGTTCAGAATGTTATTCTGGTCGCGGAGCCAAGCTTCCGTAATCGGGCCGTTGCCCGTTACGCCGATCCGATATTTTATATTCACCAATGCCCGGTTGGTCGCTACTTCAAAGGATATTTTCACGGTTTTCGAACCGTCGCACTGGATCGGAGCCGTCACGAACGCGCCGTTGTTGTCGTCGTTGAATCCTGCCGGAACCTGCAGCTGGATGCGGTTTTTCTTGAGTTTGTCGTCGCCGTTCCTGTCGCTTTTGAGCTCTCCGCGGTAGAAGTACCAGCCGTCGAAGATTCCGTCCGGATCGTACTGGGGATCGACGAAATAGAATCCGTTGTCCTTCCATGTCCCGGTGCCGTACTTCTTGTCGATCGCGTCGGGTACCCCGATCGTTACCGTCTTGCTGTTGCAGGGTACGCTCATCGTATAGTGATGGTTGCGCTTCAGGCCGGCGAGGGTGAACGACTTGTCCGAATAGGTCAGTCCGTCGGCGGTCATGACCTGCACGTTCATCGTCGAATGGATGCTTACGGGCAGCATGCCGATCGTAAACTCTTTCCGGTCCGTGGGAATGGTGATCGAATTGGTTGCCGACGATGCGGTGAAGTTGCCCAGACGGTCGATCGTGCCTGCGGTCGGCATTACGTCGCCGCTGGTGCTGATGATGATCTTCTTGGGCGTCTCGTTGCTGTCCAGTCCCAGACTCATCTTGATACGGGCCATCAGCGGTTTGAACGTGAAATTGACAGGCAGCACTTTCGTATCCTCGTTGATTTCGAACGGGGTTTCCCAGACGTTCGTGTACATGAAGTCGTAGTCGGCGAGGTTTGTCGTGAAGTAGGACGTCCCCCACGTATGCTTGAACACCTTGTTTACGGCGTCGAACGTGGCGCCGCAACTGTACGGATAGTGTGCCGCCGCCAGCGAGTAGCTGCCTACGGGCACGTCGCCGGTAAAGGTGGTTGTGGCGCCCGTTTTGTCGGCCGTGAATTCGAACTTCTGCGTCGTGGAGCCGTTGTAGAGGAATACGGCGACTTTGTCGCCCTGCACCCAAGTCGTCTCCGTGCCGTCTACGGCGGTGCGGGTTTCGCCGGCGACCGCATCCTCTGGAATGGTTACCTGAATGTATTTCGCCTCTGCCGGAGCCGTCGCAGTCTCTTCCTTGCTGCATGCGCTCATGCCGGCTGCGGCGAGCATCGCTATAACGAATAGTTTTTTCATAAGGCTTTTTGTTTTGAACGTTAATTTTCGGGACTTCGGAGTGCTATTCGTAATCGTCGTAGGAGAGCGATCGCGTGCCTCCCAGCTCGCCGCCGCCGGTTCCCGGTTCGATGTCGCTGCTTACGGCAAATCCTTTTTCGACGCGCACGGAGATCTGAACTAGCTCCGGTGCTTCGTAGGGCATTGATTGTTTTTTCATGGTCATTGCTTTTTTTAATTGATGAGTGTGGCGTTGATTTTATCTGTTCGTGCGTTTCCGATTCGTGCGGATCAGGCCCTTACGCAGAACGTCTCTTCGTCCCTGCGGAGCTGCACCTCCACCACGGCCGTCCGCCGCCCGGTCCGGTGCAGTTCGCGGAGCTGGGTTTCGATCCTCAGCTCCTCCGCCTGCGGGAGCTGCTGCATGATCCAGAGGCTCTGCCGGCGGGGAGCGTACACGCGCACCCTCCCCTCCTCCAGATATGCCAGCAGGTGATGCGCCGCCCCGGAGGGCGTTTCATTCGTGACGGTTGCTGCGGTCCGGGACATGAATCGGTCGTTTTCGGGGGTTATTCCACGATGACGGCGCGGTTCAGCTCCGGCTCGGCAAAACGGTTGTTCGTATCGCCTTCGGCCTTCTTGATCAGGCGTTCGGGCGCGATGCCGTATTTGTTCTTCAGCAGGTCGTAGACATACTCCATCCGCTGTTCGCTCAGACGCTGGTTCAGCTCCTTGCTGCCCGTGGCCTTGTCCGCCGAACCGATCAGCGTGAAGGTCTTCTCCTTGTCGGCCTTCATGGCGTTCCTGACATAGAATTCGAGGTTCGTCAGCTCCTTGCTGTCGAGCGTGGCCCTGCCGATCTTGAAGAAGAGCGCTACGGGCGATGCGGCGACCTTCTTCTCTGCTACGACCTTGGGCGGCATGTTGCGCAGCTTCTCGTTCTCGTCGCTGAGCGCCGTGTTTTTCGATGCGAGGTCGTTGTTGTTCTCTTCGAGACGCCTGATCCGGTCGAGGTAAGGCGTGAAATCCACCGCTTGCGGTTTCGAGGCGCGTGTGAATCCGCGGCGGTTGAATTTGTACGCCAAACCTGCGGTGACCGAAAGCATTCCCTCTCCGATGCGGCCGCCCGATACGCCGTCGAAACGCTGGTTTACCAGCAGACAGCGCGCTTCGAGCGTGAGGTCGAGCGCCTTGCACAGACGCACGACGTTCAGCAGGCCGACGTCGAATCCGATTTCGTTGTCATGGGTGTCGTTGCCGTAGGAGCGGGCCCAGCCCACGCCGGCGAAAGGCACGAAGTTCCACGTGCGCTCCTCCTTGTAGCCGCCCACGGCGTTCGAGAAGTTCCACAGAGCGTCCGCATGCAGATACGACACGCCGAACTTCTCCTCAAACCAGTCGCCGTCCTGCTTTTTCGCGTACATGGTTCCGGCGGTGGTCCGGCCTTTGGCCTGCAGGCCGGTGTACCCGACGCGCGCGCCGATCGAGGGGGTGAACCATTTGCCGACGTGAATGTCCAGCGCCGGAGCCAGCCGTTTGCCGAATTTTCCCTGAGAGTCGTGCTCGCCGAAATAGAGGTTTATACCTCCGGCGATGCCGACGAAGATGTTGTCGGAGAGCCGGTTGGTTTCGTAGGGGCCGCGTACGACGCGGTTTTGCGCATCCCGGTTGCCGTTCTCCTGCGCCGAAGCGCCGCCGCAGACGAGGGCGAATAATGCAATGAGGTAGAGACGTTTCATTTTTTAATGTTTATTGGTGATTGATGTGTCGTTCCGTCGGTCCGGCCGCAGGCAGGTATGTGTGCGGCTATTTGGCCCGGTTGCGCGCGGAGAGCGCCGGGGAGTCGAGTTCGTCGATATGGATATTGGAAAGATATTCGCGCGTCAGCGATTCGTACTGCTTGTTGGCCTTGTATAAAGGCTGCATGACATGGCGGTTCTCGCACGACCAGAAGCCGTTCGTGACCTCGTGCATTCCGCCCTCCAGCCGCAGCGTCAGGTCGTAGAGCGTCGGCCGCAGGTTGCGATTCCATTCATAGTAGGTCCTTCCCGACTGGATGATGCAGGTCGCATAGTCGGTTTTGGCGGCGAGTTCGCGTAGGACCCGGCGGTACATGTAGGTGTCCGCGCCCGGATTCAGACATGCCGCCATCAGTTCGCGGCTCTTCATGGGAGGGGCGCCGGCTTCCGACGCCTTGCGGAGTGCGAGCAGAATCTTTACTGCCCATAAAATCTTAAGTGAAAGTGTCAATTTGTACCAGCCTTTTAGTCAGATAGTTACACTGCGTCTCCGAGACTCCTTACTGTAAATAATGGGTCTTGTTCGTGTAAAATGCTGGTTGTCAGATGCTAAATAGCAGATTCGGACACAATTGCGGGAGAAAAAATCGAATGCGGTGTCCGGATTTTCGATTTTTTAAACAAGGGACGGGTTATTACGCTAAAAGTCAATTAATTAGCTGTGATGCGTAAATTTTTTTGCATGAAATGTTTGGTTGTGATTATAAATAATCCTATTTTTGCCGATGACGGGAAATGATTATAAAACAATTGTTTACGTTCCGAAGACCCATTATTTACAGTAATGGGCCTTGTTTCTCGCTTCTGCAAAATTTTTTCCTGATACCAGAAAAATCCGAACGCTGCCTGAATCGGCCTGATCGTTACAGGTTGATGATTTTCCGATTGGCCTTGTCGATGACGTCGTGATCGAGCTGCGCCAGATAGATGCGCGTCGTTCGTTCGGAGGTGTGTCCCATGCCGGCGCTGATGACCGTCAGCGGCGTGCCGCAGTCGCGTGCCAGTGTCGCCCATGAATGGCGTGCCGCATAGAATGTCAGCGGTTCGGAAATTTCCAGCATCGCGCCGATCTTCCGGATGAATTTGTTCAGTTCGCGCTGTTGCTGACGGTAGGCGCGGTAACTGTCGTCGCGGGCGAGCACGGGCAGTATATAAGGTGAATCGCCGTTGTAACGGTCGATGATGCGCTGCAGGGGCGGTTCGATGCGCAGCGTGAGTGTCTGGCCGGTTTTCTTTCGTTTGTATGTCAGCACACCGTCGCTGATGTCGCTTTTTCGCAGATAGATCATGTCCACGAACGACATGCCGCGGGTGTAGAAGCTGAACATGAAGAGGTCGCGCGCCAGCGCATATTTCGGATGCAGTTCTGACAGGTCGGCGTCGCTGATCCGCCTGAGCGTTTCGCGCGGCAGCGCGCGCTTGCGGGTCGCCACCTGCCTGATATGCCTGCGGTAGAACGGATTGCCGCGGGATGCGATGAAGCTGCCCCTGTCCGCGGCCTTGTTGTAGACGGCCCGCAGGTAGCGCATGTGGAACACGACGCTGTTTGTCCCCAGTCCTCTTGCCAGAAGCCATCGTTCGTAACGTTCGAGCCATTCGGCGGTAAATTGTTCGGGCAGCAGTTTGCGGCCGTTCATGTATTTGACGAGCATGCGGTATGCCGTCAGGTAGTTTGCGGCGGAACCGTCTCTTCCCGTTTGTTCGCACTCGGCGACGTGGAGTGCGAAGCAGGACATGAAATCGGGGGGCGTTTTACTGCGGGGCTGCCCCGTGAATGCGGGCCGCCCCGTAAACGTGTGTCGGTGCATGCCGACTGAATCCGGTGAATACGTCATAGAATAGAATTTTGTGTGAAATCGTGCACAAGATAGAAAACCGCAAATCAAAGGCCGCACGATGCCTGCGAAGATTTGCGGAAACGGAGACCCGCTCGGCCTCCGGGCACAGTTCCGGGAACGGGAAAGACCACGGAAGGGGCCGGCTGTGCGCTTGGAAAGAATGATCGGAATGTAAAAAGATCGAAAAGTTGCGTTCTATTATTTTACTAACGGCGGCCGTGCGGATAATATTGCACCCTTCCCGGTGTCCGAACAGCGTATTGAGAACCTGTGCGTTGGCCTTTTGCAGATGCCGGGCTGCTTCTCCGTGCGCTTTTTCGCTGTCCGGCGGCTCCCGGCGGTTGGAATCCCGGTGCTAAAACGGGCGGGACGTTATGGGTCTCGCCCGTTTTTTGTTTGTGTGGGCGGCGCCCCGGATCTGTCCGCTGCGATGACGCGGCCTTGCCTCCGGGATGCGGGGACATATGATTTTCGGACAAAATGGTTTTTAATTTTTTTCAAAAAAAATCGCAATCCCCTCTTTTTCTGCCGCCCTGCCGACCGCCGTCCTGCCACCTTGCCGCCCTGCCACTTTGCCGTCCTGCCACTTTGCCGTCCTGCCACTTTGCCGCCTTGCCGCCCTGCCACTTTGCCGCCCTGCCACTTTGCCGCCCTGCCACTTTGCCGCCCTGCCACTTTGCCGTCCTGCTACTTTGCCGCCTTGCCGCCCGCCGTCTTGCCGCCCGCCGTCTTGCCGCCCGCTGCCTTGTAGCCTGCCGCCCGCTGCCTTGCCACCTTGCCGTCCTGCCGCCTTGCCGCCCGCCACCCGCTGCCCTGCCGACTCGCCCGAACGGCGCATGCCGTTTCCTCGCCCTCCGCTCGGTCCGGGGAAAATCCGCCTGCGGTGAAACTCCGTTTTTTGCATGACCTGACACGTGCGGCAACAAAAAAACGACCCCGTCGAGGGTCGTTTTCATCGTGTCGCGTCTCCGGTCAGCCGCAGATATAGACGCATCCGTAGACCGCGGCGGCGGTCCTCTACAAGCAATTCCGTCCTCTACAGGCAGTTCCGCCGTCTGCTGGAGCTGGTCGCCGAAGCCCGCGAAGCCGGCGTGGACATTGGTAATCACGACCTGCTGGATTTCGCCCGTTACGACTCCCTGCTGAAAATATGCGCCCTGCCGCAGCGGCTCGGCGAATTGTCCGGCCGGTTGATCTGACGGGGCGTTTTGTGCTTTTTTGTTTCTGGCGTTATCGGATTTGAACGAGAAAAGCCCTGCGTATCGTCGATACACAGGGCTTTTGCACGTTTGCCCTCTTTCGCAGGGCTTTAGAGCGGGAAACGGGGGTCGAACCCGCGACCCTCAGCTTGGGAAGCTGATGCTCTACCACTGAGCTACTCCCGCATTTCGGAGTACAAATATACTCCGCATTTTTCGATTTTTCAAGGTTTCGGGGCGGTAAATTTACCTTTACGCCACGATTTTTTTCAGCGATGCGAGGTTTTTCGCATTTTTGAGACTGCGGCCTTCGGGCGTGTAAAGGTAATCGAGACGGTCGCCGAAATGCGCTTCCACCTTGTTGCGCACGACCTTCATGGTGCTGTTCACCAGCCCGTTCTGCTCGGTGAACGGCTCGTCCACGATGGCCAGCCCCGCCGGCAGCCAGCGTTCGGGGAACTCCCCGCCGAATACGCCGCCGGCCCGGTAGCGGTCGATTTCGCCGCCGAGGATCTCCGCCGCCGTCTCCGCCCGCTTTTCGCCCGTGATTCCGCGGCTGTCCAGCTCCCGCCGCAGCGCTTCGCGGTTCGGCACGACGATGGCGCCCGTAAACGGACTCTGGTTGTTGTGTATGATGATCTGGTCGATGTAGGGCGACTTGTCCACGATCGCCTCCTCCATTCCTTCGGGGCTGTATTTTTCTCCGTCCGAAGCGATCAGCAGGCTTTTGAAGCGGCCCAGCACATAGAGGAAGTCGTCCTTCGAGACATACCCCATGTCGCCCGTGTGCAGCCATCCGTCGCGGACGGTCTCGGCCGAAGCTTCGGGATTCTTCCAGTAACCGGCCATTACGTTTTCGCCGCGGATCACGATTTCGCCCTTTTCCCCGCGCGGCACCTCCCGGCCCGCTTCGTCCACGATTTTCAGGTCGAGCGGAATCAGGATTTTGCCCGACGAGCCGAAACGGTGCCAGTGGTATTTGGGCGAATTGGTCGAGATGACGGGCGTGGCCTCCGAAAGTCCGTATCCCTGAAACATCGGAATGCCGATGGCGTAGAAGAACCGCTGCAGCTCCGCGTCGAGCAGCGCGCCTCCGCCCACGAAGAAGCGCAGGCTTCCGCCGAAGGCTTCGCGCACCTTGCGGAACAGCACGGCGTCGAACAGCCTGACCGCAGGCCACAGCAGGACGCGCCAGCCCTGCCCCCGGCCGTAGCCGTCCTTATTATATAGGTAGGCCGTGCGGAGCGCCAGATTGAACAGCCGCTCCGTGAAGCGGCCCTTGGCGCGGATCGAACCCTCGATGTTCTTGCGGAAATTCTTGGCCAGCGCCGGCACCGACAGCAGGAAGTGCGGGCGCACTTCGCGGATATTCTGCGGAATGTTCTTGAGCGTCTCCATCGGCGTCGCCCCGACCTGCACCGTCGCCACCGTGGCTCCGCATGCGATCATGATGTAGAACCCCACGACGTGCGCGAAGCAGTGGTCCAGCGGCAGTATGATGAGCGTCCGGAACGACGACGGAATGTCGATGCGCGAAAGCGACTGCTCGACGTTGGCCGTGTAGTTGCGGTGCGTCAGCACGACGCCCTTGGGATCGGCCGTGGTGCCCGACGTGTAGGTGATCGTCGCATAGTCGTCGTTCCCGATCCCCCGTCCGATGGCGAGGAACTCCTCGCGGTGCTTCGACAGGTAGTCGCGGCCCAGCCTGCGGAGCGTTCCCAGTGCGGTTTCGCCCGGCTCCAGCGGTATGTGGCCTATGACGATGATATGCTTGACTTCGGGCAGCTCGGCGCGTATGCGGCGGATTTTCGGCAGCTGGTATTTCGATACGAACAGCGCCTTCACTTCGGCGTGGCGCATGCGGAACAGCAGGTCGTTCGACTCTTCGAGCTTGACCGACAGCGGCACGCTGACCGCCCCGGCGTAGAACATGCCCAGCTCCGAGACGATCCATGCGTTGGACCCTTCGGCCAGTATGGCGACTTTGTCCTTGGGGCGAATCCCGATCGCGGCCAGCCCGGCCCCGGTCTCCAAGGCCAACTCCTTGGTCTCGGCGTAGGTCGTAGGCTCGAACGCCCGGTGTTTCTTCTCCAGCAGGAATGTCTTGGCACCGTATTTCTCCACGGAGCTTTCGAACAGGTCGATGATGGTCTTCTTCATGGTCGGTTCGTTTAGTCCATTTTCAATACGGCGAGGAATGCCGACTGCGGCACCTCCACGTTGCCGATCTGGCGCATGCGCTTCTTGCCCTTCTTCTGTTTTTCGAGCAGCTTGCGCTTGCGCGAGATGTCGCCGCCGTAGCACTTGGCCGTCACGTCCTTGCGTACGGCTTTCACCGTCTCGCGGGCGATGATCTTGGCGCCGATGGCGGCCTGTATGGCGATGTCGAACTGCTGGCGCGGGATCAGCTCCTTGAGTTTCTCGCACATTTTGCGTCCGAAGTCGTAGGCGTGGTCCGTATAGGTGAGCGACGAAAGCGCATCGACCGGTTCGCCGTTGAGCAGGATGTCCAGCTTGACGAGCTTCGACGGCTGGTATCCCGTGCGGTGGTAGTCGAACGACGCATAGCCTTTCGAAATGCTCTTGAGCTTGTCGTAGAAGTCGAAGACGATCTCCGAAAGGGGCATGTCGAAGTTGATCTCCACGCGGTCCTGCGTGATGAAGGTCTGGTTTTTCATCACGCCGCGCTTGTCGATGCAGAGTTTGATGACGTTGCCCAGAAATTCGGACTTGGTGATGATCTGCGCGAGGATATAGGGTTCTTCGATCTTGGCGATCTTGGTCACTTCGGGCAGTCCCGACGGGTTGTGCACCTCCACCACGTCGCCCTGCGTCGTGGTGATGCGGTACGACACGTTGGGCACGGTCGTGATGACGTCCATGTCGAATTCGCGGTAGAGGCGCTCCTGAATGATCTCCATGTGGAGCAGTCCGAGGAATCCGCAGCGGAATCCGAATCCCAGCGCCAGCGAACTCTCCGGCTCGAATGTCAGCGACGCGTCATTCAGCTGGAGTTTCTCCAGCGACGCGCGCAGGTCTTCGTACTGGTCGGCTTCGACGGGATAGACGCCCGCGAAGACCATCGGTTTCACGTCCTCGAATCCGGCGATCGCTTCCCGCGCGGGGTTCGTCACCGTCGTAATCGTGTCGCCGACCTTCACGTCCGACGAGGTCTTGATGCCTGAGCAGATATACCCCACGTCTCCGGCCTTGATCTCGTCGCGGGGCTGCATCTTGAGTTTCAGCACGCCCACCTCGTCGGCGTCGTACTGACTGCCCGTGTTGAAGAACTTCACGTGCTCGCCTTTGCGGATCCGGCCGTTGAAGACGCGGTAATAGGCGATGATGCCGCGGAACGGATTGAACACCGAGTCGAAGATCAGCGCCTGCAGCGGTGCGTTCTCGTCGCCCTCAGGAGCCGGGATGCGCTGTACGATCGCTTCGAGCACCTCCTCGACGCCCAGCCCCGTCTTGCCCGACGCCAGCAGGATGTCCTCGTCCTTGCAGCCGATCAGGTCGATCACCTGATCCTTGACCTCGTCGATCATGGCCGAGTCCATGTCGATCTTGTTCAGTACGGGGATGATTTCGAGGTCGTGTCCCACAGCCAGATAGAGGTTCGATATGGTCTGTGCCTGAATGCCCTGCGTGGCGTCCACCACCAGCAGCGCGCCTTCGCACGAGGCGATGGCGCGCGAAACTTCGTACGAGAAGTCCACGTGTCCCGGAGTGTCGATCAGGTTGAGCGTATACAGCTGTCCGTCGCGGGCCTTGTATTCCATCTGGATCGCGTGGCTCTTGATGGTGATGCCCTTTTCGCGTTCGAGGTCCATATCGTCGAGCACCTGCGCCTGCATTTCGCGCTGGTTCAGGGTGTTGGTTTTTTCCAACAGACGGTCCGCCAATGTGCTCTTACCGTGGTCGATGTGGGCTATGATGCAAAAATTGCGTATGTTCTTCATATATTCGTCTAAAAATGTGTGCAAATATACGAATTATTTTGGATTTTCGGGGATGCGTCCGCCCTGCCCCGCCGGAAAATCGTGCGAACCTGATTTCTCCTTTTCGTCGCGCCGGTACCGCCCCGCTTTTCCGGCCCGTCCCGGCAATCAGCGATCCCTTTTGCGATTGCCCTCGGCTTTCGCTATCTTTGCAGCCGCAAACACCGTTTCCGCATGAATACCGTATCGAAATACCTTTCGCTGGTGAAGTTCGCCCATACGATCTTCGCCATGCCTTTCGCCGCCGTCGGCTTCGTCTACGCCTATGCGACGCTGCCTGCCGGGGCGCACGACGCGGCGTGGTGGCTCACGCGCGCGGTGCAGGTCCTGCTCTGCATGGTCTTCGCCCGCAATACGGCCATGGGCTTCAACCGCTGGGCCGACCGTCGCATCGACGCCGAAAACCCCCGCACCGCGGGCCGCGAAATCCCCGCCGGCGTGATTCCGGCCCGGCATGCCCTCCGCTTCGTGGCGGTCAATGCCCTGCTGTTCATCGCCGCCGCTTCGACGATCAACCTGCTGACGGCCCTGCTGTCACCCGTGGCGCTGTTCATCATTCTGTTCTACAGCTACTGCAAACGCTTTACCGCGCTGGCCCATCTGGTGCTGGGGCTTTCGCTCGGCATCGCGCCCGTCGGGGCCTATATCGCCGTCACGGGGCGTATCGCCCTCGAACCCTGCATCCTCTCGCTGCTGGTGATGACGTGGTGCGGCGGCTTCGACATCATCTACGCCCTGCAGGACGCCGCCTTCGACCGCGAAAGGGGCCTGCACTCCATTCCCGCGCGCTTTTCGGCCCGCACGGCGCTGGCGTTGAGCTGCGGTCTGCACGCTGTGAGCGTCGCCGCCCTGTTGTGGTTCGCCTCCTGCTGCCCCGGTTCGGCGTGGTTCTGGACCGGAGCCGGGATTTTCACGGGCCTGCTGGTGCTCGAACACCTGCTCGTGACGCCCTCGCGCCAGCGCAATATCGGCATCGCTTTCGGCACGCTCAACGGCCTTGCGAGCCTCACGCTGGCCGCCGGAATAATCGTGGATTTGCTCAAATAAACCAAATAGCTTATATTTGCAACTTCAATCAGGTAAAAGTTAGGATAAAATGCTGAGCAGACAAATCGCACAAAAGCTTCGGGGCTACGAAACCCCTTTCTATCTCTATGATACGGCGCTGTTGCGCCAGACCCTCGAAAGCGTCGTCTACGAGTCCAAAAAGTACGGCTACAAGGTGCATTATGCCATCAAAGCCAACTATGACGACCATCTGCTGGCTATTATCCGCGAATACGGGCTGGGCATCGACTGCGCGAGCGGCAACGAGCTGCGCAAGGCCGTCGAAGCCGGATTCGACCCCAAGGGCATCGTTTACGCCGGCGTCGGCAAGCGCGACAAGGAGCTGCGTTACGCCATCGGGCAGGAGATCATGGCGATCAACTGCGAATCGATCGAGGAGCTGGAGCTCGTGGACCGGCTTGCGGGCGAGGCCGGCAAGAAGACCGACGTGGCGCTGCGCATCAACCCCGACATCGACCCCAAGACCAATCACTGCATTGATACTGGTCAGGCCGACAGTAAGTTCGGAATTTCATATGAAGAGGTGCTTGAGCATGCCAAGGAGATCAAGTCGCTCAAGCATATCAATATCGTAGGCATCCACCTGCATATCGGTTCGCAGATCCGCGAGCTGCATGTGTTCGAGAACATGTGCAACAAGGTGAACGTCATCGTCGAGAACCTCGAAAAGCTGGGTTTCTCGTTCCGCTTCGTCGATGTCGGCGGCGGCTTGGGCGTCAATTACGACGTGCCTGAGAACGAGCCTATTCCCAACTTCGCGTCACTCTTCTCGATCGTGCACAACCACCTCGCCGTCGGCGACCGCGAAGTGCATTTCGAGTTCGGCCGTTCGATCGTCGCCGAGTGCGGCGAGCTGATTACGACGGTGCTTTTCAACAAGACCACCGCCACGGGCCGCAAGCTGGTGATCGTCGATGCCAGCATGACCGAGCTGATCCGCCCTGCGCTCTACGGTTCGTACCACAACATCGAAAACATCACCTCGGAAGACGAGGTGCGCGAAAAGTACACCATCGTCGGCACGGCCTGCGAATCGACCGACGTATTCGACGAAAACGTCACGCTCCGCAAGACCCGCCGCGGCGATCTGCTGACCCTCAAGTCGGCCGGGGCCTACGGCATGTCGATGGCGTCGCGCTACAACCTCCACGACCTTCCGGGCGCGGTTTACAGTGACGAAATCCGGTAGCCGGGCTGTCTGTAACCCGAACCGCCGAACGCTCCCGAACCGAACCGGACGTCAATCCGCCGAATTCGCATTATGTGGCTGACCCTCGCCTTCACCTCCGCCGCGCTGCTGGGCTTTTACGATGCGGCCAAGAAGCAATCCCTCACGGGGAATGCGGTGCTTCCGGTGCTGTTGCTCAACACCCTCTTCTCGGCGCTTTTCCTGCTGCCGATGATCGTCTCGGCCGAGTGCGGCTTCGGATGGTTCGACGGCACGATACTGGCCGCCACTTCGGGTACGCTCCGGGCACACGGACTGGTGCTGCTTAAAGCGGTCATCGTCCTCACTTCGTGGATTTTCGGCTATTTCGCCATGAAGCACCTGCCGATTACCATCGTCGGTCCGATCAATGCCACGCGCCCCGTCATGGTGCTTGTCGGCGCCATGCTCATCTTCGGCGAGCGGCTCAACGCCTGCCAGTGGACCGGCGTCGTGCTGACCCTCCTCTCGCTCTTCCTGCTGAGCCGTTCGAGCCGCCGCGAAGGGGTCGATTTCCGTCACAACGTCTGGATACTCTGTATCGCGGTGGCGGCTCTGGCCGCCGTCGTAAGCGGACTGTACGACAAATATATCATGGCGCGCCTCGACCCGGTCTTCGTGCAGGGCTGGTGCAACCTCTATCTGTTCGGCCTGATGTCGGTCGTCGTCGGCATCCTCTGGTGGCCGCGCCGCCGGACGACCACCCCGTTCCACTGGACTTGGGCCATTCCGCTGATCTCGTTCTTCCTCGTGCTGGCCGATTTCGCCTATTTCTACGCCTTGCACCAGCCCGACGCCATGGTCTCCGTCGTGTCGATGGTCCGCCGCAGTTCGGTCGTCGTCTCTTTCCTGTGCGGGGCAGTGCTGTTCCGCGAGCACAACCTCCGCTCCAAAGCCTTCGATCTGGCCTTTATCCTCGTCGGCATGTTCTTCCTCTGGCTGGGGTCGAGGTAATGACGGCCGTGTCGAAGCGCGGGATTTGCATGCACACCCTTCCGTTTGGGCGCAGACCGGAAGCCGGTTCCGAAACCGCCGGTGTCAAAATAAAAAGACAGCCCATTGCGGGCTGTCTTTTTTATTTGCGGTATCGTCGGCTCCGGTCATATCAGCTGCTCCAGCCGGCTGACCGTCTTTGCGATTTCCGCATCCCCCGGCGCATAGTCTTTCAGCGCTCCCGCCAGATACTGTTCGTAGGCGTAGAGGTCGATCACGCCGTTGCCTGAGAGGTTGAACAGAATCGTCTTGGGCGTCCCCTCCTCTTTGGCCTGCATGGCTTCGCGGATGGCCGCGGCGATGGCGTGCGTCGATTCCGGCGCCGGGATGATGCCCTCGGTCTTGGCGAAGAGAATGCCTGCGGCGAGGGTCTCGGTCTGCGGCAGCGACTGCGCTTCGACGAGTCCGTCTTTGAGCAGCTGGCTGACGATCGACCCCGCGCCGTGGTAACGCAGTCCGCCCGCGTGGATGTCCGACGGCTGGAAATCGTGCCCCAGCGTATACATCGGCAGCAGGGGCGTGAATCCCGCCACGTCGCCGAAGTCGTACTGGAAACTGCCGCGCGTGAGTTTCGGGCAGCACGACGGCTCGACCGCCACGATCCGGATTTTTTTGCCTTCCGTGAGGTTCTTGCGCAGGAACGGGAATCCCAGTCCCGCGAAGTTGCTGCCGCCGCCGAAGCATCCGATCACCACGTCCGGCTCGGCGTCGGCCATCTCCATCTGTGCCACGGCTTCCTGTCCGATCACGGTCTGATGCAGGATGACGTGGTTCAGCACGCTTCCCAGACAGTACCGCGTATCTTCGGGGTGTTGCAGCGCCACTTCGATCGCCTCCGAAATGGCCAGTCCGAGGCTTCCCGAACAGTTCGGGTCGCGTTCAAGCGCCGCACGGCCCGATGCCGTGAGCGTGCTGGGCGATGCGATGCACTCGGCGCCCCAAGTGTTCATCATCAGCCGCCGGTAGGGTTTCTGGTCGTAGCTGACCTTGACCATGTAAACCTGCAGGTCTATGCCGAAGTGCTTGGCCGCGAATGCGATCGCCGCGCCCCACTGCCCCGCGCCCGTCTCGGTGGTCAGGCGGCGGATGCCCTGCTTGTAGTTGTAGTAGGCCTGCGGCACGGCGGTGTTGGGCTTGTGCGATCCGGCCGGCGAGACGCTCTCGTTCTTGAAATAGATTTTCGCGGGCGTGCCGAGCGCCTTCTCCAGCCCCGTAGCCCGCACGAGCGGCGTGGGTCTCCATATTTTGTAAATCTCCTGCACCTCTTCGGGAATGTCGATGAACCGCTCCGCGGACATCTCCTGATCGATCAGCTCTTCGGCGAAAATGGCGCTCATCTGCTCTTTGGTTACGGGCTGCTTGGTCGCGGGATGCAGCGGGGGCAGCGGTTTGTTGGGCATGTCGGCCACGATGTTGTACCATTGCGCGGGCATCTGATTCTCGGTCAGGCAGAATTTTTTCGTTTTCATAGTCTTTTTTATTTTTCCGTTTGTTTCGTGAAAGTGCAAAAGAAAAAGCCCGCTGTTTACTCTCTCGTAAACAACGGGCTTGTGGCTGGTATCAGGTTTCAACTATACACGCACGGAGCCGCACTCATTGTCCACGAGAGTCAACGAGCGCCACCACCAAGCCTGTATGTTGAAATTGCGAATCATATTCTTTTCGGCAAATATAACGGGTCCGATCCTTAAATCCAAATTTTTCGGCGGATATTTTCGATACCTACATATATGGCGTCGCTCCCTTTTCCGTGCCCGCCTGCCGAAATGCCGGTCCGAAGCGCCGGCGCGATTTAGTGCGCCAATCTCGACGAGATTAACAATTTTTATGTATCTTTGTTCGATTTTAGCATGCCGTTCCGGACGCTGTGACGGCGGCACTTCCCGCCAAGGCGGGGATTCCGGGGCGGCCGGACCTGCAAACGCGGCCTTCCGCCGCGGGGAAGGCGGTCCGGCATGTTGAACTGCAAGAGGAACATTAAAGCTTTTAATTATGAATATTTCGTATAACTGGCTTAAACGCTATCTCGACACCGATCTTCCGGCCGAAGAAATCGCACGGATACTGACCGACATCGGACTCGAAGTCGAGGGTTTCGAGAAGATCGAGACCGTAAAGGGCGGGCTTCACGGCGTCGTGGTCGGCGAGGTGCTGACCTGCACGGACCATCCAGATTCGGACCACCTGCACCTCACGACGGTCGATGTCGGCGCCGGTGATCCCCTGCAGATCGTCTGCGGCGCGCCCAACTGCCGGGCCGGGCTGAAGGTGCTCTGCGCCACGGTCGGCACGGTGCTCTACCCCGGCGGCGGTGACGAGGAATTCAAGATCAAACGCAGCAAAATCCGCGGCGTGGAGTCGCTCGGCATGCTTTGCGCCGAGGACGAACTGGGCATCGGGGCCTCGCACGACGGCATTATGGAACTTCCGGCCGACGCCCGCGTCGGTATGACGGCCAAAGAATACCTCGGCATCGAGGACGACTACCTGATTGAGGTGGGACTCACCCCCAACCGCGTCGATGCCGCGTCGCATATCGGCGTGGCGCGCGATTTGGCGGCTTACCTCAGGAGTCAGGGCCTGAACGCCGAAGTGAAGATGCCCGACGTCTCGGCCTTCGCTCCCGACAACCATGACCTGCCGGTGACCGTCCGCGTCGAGAACCACGAAGCGGCCCCCCGCTACGCGGGCGTGACGGTGAAGAACTGCAAAATAGGCCCTTCGCCTGAGTGGATGCAGAACTGCCTGCGCGCCGCGGGCATCAACCCCAAGAACAATCTGGTCGATATCACCAACTTCGTGCTCTTCGAGCTGGGGCAGCCCCTGCACGCGTTCGACGCGGCGAAGATCGAAGGCCGCGAAGTCGTGGTCCGCACCTGCACCGAAGGCACGCCTTTCGTGACATTGGACGGCGTGGAGCGAAAACTGACGGCCGACGATCTGATGATCTGCTCGGCCGAGCGTCCGATGTGCATCGCCGGAGTCTTCGGCGGACTGGATTCGGGCATCGGCGACACGACGACCGACGTATTTATCGAGAGCGCCTATTTCAACCCCGTGTGGGTGCGCAAGACTGCCAAGCGTTTCGGCCTGAACACCGATTCGTCGTTCCGTTTCGAGCGCGGCGTCGATCCCAACATGCAGGTCTATGCCGCCAAGCGCGCCGCCCTGCTGATGAAGGAGCTGGCCGGGGGCGAGATTTCGAGCGACATTACCGACATCTATCCCACTCCTGTCGAAGACTTCAAATTCGACATCTCCTTCGCCCGCATCGACTCGCTGATCGGCAAGAAGATTCCCGAAGATACGGTCCGCACGATCCTCGCCGCGCTGGAAGTGAAGATTCTCGCCGAGAAAGAGGGTGTGCTGAGCGTCGCCGTGCCGCCCTACCGCGTGGACGTGCAGCGCGAAGCCGACCTCGTCGAGGATATCCTCCGCATCTATGGCTACAACAATGTCGAGATTCCCTCGCGCGTCCGTTCGACGCTCTCCTATGCGCCGAAGCCCGACCGCAGCAAGCTGATGAATCTCGCGGCCGATTTCCTGACCTCCAACGGCTTCACCGAGATCATGTCCAACTCGCTGACCAAGGCGGCCTACTACGAGGGGCTGGAGTCCTACAAGCCCGAAAACTGCGTGCGCATCCTCAATCCGCTGAGCGCCGACCTGAACGTGATGCGCCAGACGCTGCTGTTTAACATGCTCGAAGCCGTGCAGCTCAACGCCAATCGCAAGAACGGCGACCTGAAACTCTACGAGTTCGGCAACTGCTATTTCTACGACGAGTCGAAACGCTCGGAGGAGAACCGCCTCGCGGCCTACTCCGAAGAGTACCGTCTGGCGATCGCCGTGACGGGCGTGGCCGAGCCTGCGTCGTGGAACGCCCGGCCGCAGGCCGCGTCGTTCTTCACGCTGCGCGCCGTGGCCGAGAAACTCCTGCGCCGCTTCGGCATCGACATCTATGCGCTCCGGACCGAGACGCTCCAAAACGACCTCTTCGGCGAGGCGCTCTCGATGTCGCTTGGCGGCAAGGAGCTGCTGCAGATCGGCACGGTAAGTTCGAAAATCCGCCGCCGGCTCGACGTCAAGCAGGATGTTTACTATCTGGAGATGAATTTCGACGCGCTTGTGAAATCGACCCGCAAGCATAAGATTGCGGCCGAGGAGCTTTCGAAGTTCCCCGAAGTGAAACGCGACTTGGCTCTTCTGATCGACAAGCAGGTGACCTTCTCGGCGCTGCGCGACGTGGCGTTCGCCACTGAGCGCAAACTGCTCAAGAGCGTTTCGCTGTTCGACGTCTACGAGGGCGACAAACTTCCCGAAGGCAAGAAATCCTACGCCCTGAGCTTCATCCTCGAAGACAAGACCCGCACGCTCGACGAGAAGACGATCGAAAAGGCGATGAAGAACCTCACCGCGCAGTTCGAACAGCGGTGCGGAGCTCAGGTCCGCGGTTGATCCCAATCCGAATGCCGCTCGTCGCATCTCGGTGCGGGCAAACGCCCGCCACGGTCATGCCGACGAGCTTATTGACCATAAATCGAAGCCGCCTGTACGTTACGAACAGGCGGCTTTTTTACCGAAACCATGCAACAAACCTCCCGAACGCTCTGCCTGACCACGCTGCTTTTTGCAGCCGGCGCCGCGCTGTTCTTTACCAACGCGGCGGTGATTCCGTACAAGGTCGCTTATCCGGTCCTGCTGCTGTCGCTGTCGCTCTTTTATCTCCGGCTGAAACCGCTGATTCCGGTCGGCGCGGCGCTCTTGTTGTCGGCCGTCGGCGATGCGGCGGGCGCCGGAGGGATGTTCATTCCGCAGATGCTGTTTTTCGCTTTGGCACACGGAGCCTACATGTGCTACTTCTTGCCGCAGGCGCAAGTTGCGCCCCGGCCTTTTGTCTGGCCGGTGCTGACGGCCCTGCTGCTGTTTCTGTTCGTCTGCATCGTTCCCCGCGCCGCCGATCCGGCCGAACGCGCGGGCGTCGCCGTCTACGGACTCGTCATCGCGGGCATGCTGTACAGCGCGCTTCAGTACCGCGGAGCGTATGCCGCATGGTTCCGCCTTGCGGCCCTGTTGTTCGTCTTTTCCGACTCCGTGATCGCATGGGGACGCTTCGTCGCGCCCGTTCCCTGCCGGACCTATGTCGTGATGATTACCTATTATGCCGCGCAATACCTCTTCTACCTCTTTGCCGTCAGAGCGGCGACTCTTTCCGACTCTCCGCATTGATGCGGCCGTTGAAATGCCGAGCGGTATTGTAGTGCGATATTGTCATCGCTTATTTAGGCCGGAGGCACACTGTTCGCGTTAGTTGTCTCCGCCAAGGCGGCTCCTTCCGTGTCATAGTCGCTTTTTCGCTCCGTCTTACAGTACCGGCTTTATCTGCGGCGGCTGGATCGTGACGTAGGGCGTGCCGTTGTCGTCGCAGGTCGAGACGATGCGTACGGCTTTCACCGGCCGGCCGGGCTTTAAAGTTATACTGCCCTTTTCCAGATCGCCCGCGCGTTCGTATGTCGTGCCGTCGTACGACACCTCTGCATAACCGGTGGTTATAATGGTTTTGGGCAGCTGGCGGTTTCCCGTCTGCAAAAACATTTCGCGGCACTTCACCGGCTGTTCATAGGTGTAGAGTATCCAGTCCTGCTGACGGCAGGCGCGGCGCGTGCGCGCAAGTCCCTTGTAGGCCGAGGCGTTCGTGTAGGGGAACTGCGTGCTTTCGCCCATCGAGGTGGTGATCGTCACGGCGGGCGCAAGGGTCCTGTAGTAGGATTTGTCGGCCACATAGGGACTGCGTCCCGTCTTGTAGCGCGTCAGGAAGCGGTAGAGATGCGGTTTTTCGGTTTTGACGGGGCCGGTGTACCGATGCTCTTCGGGCGAATCGCCTTCGAGGTAGAAGATTTCCGAGCCGTCGTCCGCCACGACGGTGAAGGCGCCCTCCTTGTAGCTTACCTTGGGCGGGAAAAGCCGGAAGCGGATGCCCATGGCCGCCATGCGGTCGTAATGGTCGGTCAGCTCCCTGTAATAGGCGTCCCAGCCCTCGCAGTTGCCGCGCCAAGCTATGCGGGCGAGCGCGCAGATGCGCGGAAAACACATGTAGTCCAGATAGTCGGGCTTTTCGGGCTCGTGCGAAACGTAGGCTTCGCTGAAGAACGTCCCCTGCAGGCCGACGACGTTGCGCATCTGTTCATCGCTGAAGCCCTTTTCGGTGAAGTCGAATCCGAAGACCTTTTTAGCGTCGAAGACCGCCGCCCAGTCGTGCCCCTCCTCCTGCGGCGTCTGCCGCATGTCGAAATAGAAGTATTCGCCCGGCATCACCACGGTCTTGTAGCCTTTCGCCGTTGCGTCGAGACACGCCTTGACGCTCTGCCAGCCGTATACGAGACATCCGCGCGAGAGGCCGCCCGTGGTCACGGCTTCGTTCCACACGCCGGGACGCTTGCCGTTGGCCGCGAGAATCGCCGCCATGCGCTCCATGAAGAGGTCTTCCAATCGGTGCGGATCGGTCATGCCCCGCCGGCTCATCAGCGCCTGACAGTCGGGGCAGCGGTTCCACTGGGTCATGTCCACCTCGTCGCCGCCGACGTGTATGTACTCCGAGGGAAACAGCGCGCATAACTCGCCGAGGATGTCGGTCAGCAGTGCGTAGTTCTCTTCGCGGGCCACGCACCACGCCGAACGGTAGTCGTAACCGTTGGTCGAAACCGTGTCGGGCGGATAGTTGCAGCGTATTTCGGGATGCACCGACGCGATGTTGCGGCTGTGCCCCGGCAGGTCGATTTCGGGGATGATCTCGATGTTGCGCGCCGCCGCATAGCGGATCAGGCCGCGCATCTCGTCCTGCGTGTAATACCCGCCGTACTTCTCGTCCCATTTGCCGTAGACCGGACGCACGGGCGAATCGCCGCCGCGGAAGCCGCCGATTTCGGTCAGTTCGGGATGCGATCTGATTTCGATACGCCACCCTTCGTCGTCTGAAAGATGAAGATGCAATTTGTTGATTCCATGATAGGAAAGCAAGTCTATGTAACGCTTCACTCCAGCTGCGTCGATCCACGTGCGGGCCACGTCCAGCATCATACCGCGGTACGGAAAGCGCGGCGCGTCCTCGACCTTCGTGCAGGCGATTTCGACCGGAAGCGGACAGTTCTTGGCGTATATTTCGGCGGGCAGCAGCCTGAACAGGGCCTGCACGCCGTTGAATACGCCGCCGTACGAACCGCCCGCGATTTCGATCCGCTGCGGGAGCACCGTCAGGCGGAAGGCTTCGCCGCCCAGCGTCGGATCGGTCGAAAGCACGATCGCGTCGTCGGCCGACATACTGTCGCTGGCCGTTTCGACGTTGATATATTCGCGCAGGTAGGCGGCCAGCGGCGCCAGCGGCGTTTCGTAACAGAGCATCGTCCGGGGGCTGATGCGGCAGGCGCCCTCGTAGAAAGCCTGACGGGCCGGCGACGGCTGGGCATGTGCCGTGAGGAAGGTGCAGAGCACACCCGCGAGGGGCAGCAGGTATCGCAGTTTCATGGCGGTACGGAATTTTGTTTCGGACAAAGTTACTTTTTTTCCGCCGAATTGCTACCTTTGCTGAAAATAAATTCCGGCATGGACGGGCGCGCTCAGGCAGATCGGCCGACTCCGCTTCCCGAACAGCCATTGCCGTAAACTGTAACTGAGCATGGAAGATAAACGACTGGAGGCTACGGCCCGTTTGCTCGAAGTGATGAATACGCTGCGCCGCGAGTGTCCGTGGGACCGCGAGCAGACTTTCGATTCGCTGCGGAGCAATACCATCGAGGAGACCTACGAGCTGGCCGACGCCATCACCGACCACAATATGGAGGGCATCAAGGAGGAGCTTGGCGACCTGCTGCTGCATGTGGTGTTCTACTCCAAGCTGGGCGAGGAGGCGGGAGCCTTCGATTTCGGCGAGGTCGCCGATGCCCTGTGCGACAAGCTGATATACCGTCATCCGCATGTCTACGGCGATATTCACGCCAATACGCCCGACGCGGTCAAGGAGAACTGGGAAGCCCTGAAACTCCGCAAGAAAAACCGCAAGAGCGGCACGCTGGGCGGCGTACCCCGCTCGCTTCCGGCCATGGTCAAGGCTTTCCGCGTGGGCGAGAAAGCCGCCGCGACGGGTTTCGACTGGCAGCGGCGCGAGGATGTGTGGGACAAGGTGAAGGAGGAGATCGCGGAGGTCGAAGCCGAGATGCGTTCGGAAGCCCCCGGCAGCCGGGAGAAGCTCGAAGGCGAATTCGGCGACCTGTTCTTCGCGCTGGTCAATGCGTCGCGGCTCTACGGCATCGACCCCGAATCGGCGCTGGAACGTACGAACAAGAAGTTCATCCGCCGCTTCAATTACATGGAGGAAAAGGCTGCCGCCGAAGGACATACGCTCCACGAGCTTCCGCTCGAAAAGATGGAGGAGTACTGGCAGGAGGCCAAACACGAAGAGACATTTAACAGCATGTGTCCGCACTAATGCCAAGTCCCCTCCGAGGAGGGGATTTAGGGGAGGGTCAGACCTGAAAACACGGCTTTGCCGTGAATGTCCGCCCTCGGACACGCGGAGACGATACAAAAGCGAAGTGACATTTAATAGCATATAAACTTATGGCTTTGATTAAAAAGGTGCGGGGACATACGCCCGCAATCGGTGAAAATACGTTTCTGGCCGAGACGGCCGTCATTCTGGGCGATGTGACCATCGGCCGCGACTGTTCGATCTGGTACAACGCCGTATTGCGCGGCGACGTGAACAAAATCGTCATCGGCGACCGCACGAATATTCAGGACGGCGTGGTGCTGCACACGCTTTACGACGGCTCGCCGCATCCGTCGCAGACCATTATCGGCAGCGACGTGTCGGTGGGCCACAACGCTGTCATTCACGGTGCGCGCATCGGCGACAACTGCCTGATCGGCATGGGCGCTACCCTGCTGGACAACGCCGTGGTTCCGTCGGGCTGCATCATCGCGGCCAACGCATTGGTGCTCTCCAACGCCCAGCTGGAACCCAATTCGGTGTATGCGGGCGTGCCGGCCAAGAAGGTCAAGGAGGTGACGCCCCAGCAGCGCGAGGAGATCATCCGCCGCACGGCCCGCGACTACATGCTCTATGCGTCGTGGTTCAAAGAGGAGGAGTAAACGGCGGATGGGGCTGCAACCGAAATATTCCGACCTGATTCTCAATCTGCTGGTGGCGCTGGCCGTCAGTCTGGTCGTCAATTTCTCCTACGTGCTGCTGCTGATCGTCGATCAGAAGAGCGACGGACAGCCGCGTCCGGCCAAGGCGAGCGTCATTGCGCGCGGCGAGGAAGGAACGCTGCGGGTAAGTCCCGACGGCCACGGCTACATCGTCTACGAGAACGGCGACAGCGTCTATGTGATGATGCAGCGCATCTACCGGATGAACCTGAAGGACGGCGACCGTCTGGTGGCGAATCTGGCCGCGCCGCGCCGTCACGGGGCGCATCCGGTGATGACCGAACTGCGCATGCGCAACGGCGAGGAGTTCGATTACAGCACGCTTTTCAACCGGCCTTCGAAAACGACGGAACTCGCGCTGCAGCTCTTCTATTATCTGGTCGTTTCGTTCATCATGCTTTCGATCCTCACCTCCGTCCGCCGCAGGTACACGCCGGGCCGCTTCGTGCGCCACTGCATATGGTGCGTGCTGGCCGCCGCCGCGCTGTATATGGTCGCGCCGGTCACGGAGTGGCGTTCGGGACGCATCATGCTGAACTGCATGGGCGACCATATTTTCGACTACATGCTGCTGCTGAAGTGTTCGTTCGCCGTGGCGGTGTCGATGCTCTACGGCTGGGTCTACGTGCTCAATTCGAAGCAGCAGGCCGTCGTCATGGAGAACGAGCGGCTCAAGAACGAGAACCTCACGACCCGCTACAACATGCTCGTGGGACAGATCAACCCCCACTTCTTCTTCAATTCGCTCAATTCGCTGGCGATGCTCGTGCGCGAGAAGCACGACGAGAAGGCGCTGACCTACATCGACCAGCTCTCCTATACGTTCCGCTACATCATCCAGAACGGACAGAGTACGCTGATGACGCTCGACGAGGAGCTGAAATTCGTCGAGGCGTACAGCTATCTCTTCAAGATACGCTATGCCGACAAGCTCTTCTTCGACATCGACATCGAGGAGAAGTACCGCACGTGGACGCTTCCGGCGCTCTCGCTGCAGCCGCTGATCGGCAATGCCGTCAAGCACAATACCATAACCCGCAGCAAGCCGTTCCATATTTCGATCCGCACCGAGAACGGCTGGCTGGTGGTCTCCAATCCCAAGGTGCCGAAGCTCGAACCCGAACCTTCGACCGGCATCGGACTGGAGAACCTGCGCAACCGCTGGCACCTGATAACCGGCCGCGACATCGAAATCATCGACACCGACAAGGAGTTCGTCGTGCGGATGCCGCTGCATACCCCCCTTGCAGGATGAAAGCACTGATCATAGAGGACGAAACCGCCGCCGCACTGAACCTGAAAGCCATTCTGAAACAGGCGGCTCCCGACATCCGTGTCGTCGATACGCTCGAAAGCGTCGAGGAGAGCGTCGATTGGCTGCGCGCCAACCCCCAGCCCGACCTGCTGTTCATGGACATCCATCTGGCCGACGGCGATTCGTTCCGCATATTCGACGCCGTGGAGGTCACGGCGCCGGTGATCTTCACGACGGCCTACGACCGCTATGCGCTGGAGGCCTTCAAGGTGAACAGCATCGACTACCTGCTCAAGCCGCTCAATGCGGCCGACGTGCAGCGGGCGCTCGGCAAGCTCATGCGGCTGTCCAAGGGCGAGCGCAGCGATTACGGTTCGCGCGTGCGCACGCTGGCCGCGGCGCGCCGCGAGCAGACCTTTCTGGTGCATGTCCGCGACAAGATTATTCCGCTCAAACGCGAGGATATCGCATTCTGCTATACCTGCAACGAGAAGGTGACGGCCTATACCTTCGCCGGGGCGTCCTATCCGCTCGACAAGACGCTCGAAGCGCTGCAGGCCGTCCTGCCCGAAGCCGATTTCTTCCGCGCCAACCGCCAGTTCATCGTGGCGCGCCGCGCCGTGAAGGAGATCGCCGTGTGGTTCGGCAGCCGTCTTTCGTTGAGTCTCGTGCTCGAAACTCCTGAGCGCATCGTCATTTCCAAGGCCCGCGTCCCCGAATTCAAGGCGTGGCTCACGTCCGTTCAACCCGCCGAATAGGCGTTTGACCCTGAGCTTCGGGCGTTTGACCCGCATTGCCGTTCCGTTTTTCCGGTTTGGCCTTACCTTTGCATCGTAAGGGGACCGAAACGGGTCCGATTGACGGATTGAATTAACCATTGATATTTGAGATTATGAAAAAGAGAATTTTTGCAGTCGCCGCGGCTTTGTGCCTGCTGGCCGGAACGGGCGCTTTTGCGCAGGATTCGAAGAAGGCTCCGATGATGAAGGAGCGGCCGACGGCCGAGCAGATGGCCCAGCGCAGGACCGAACGCATGACCGAGAAGCTGAACCTCAGCGAAAAGCAGTCGAAGCAGCTCTATGAGGTCAACCTGCAGGATATAAAGGAGATGCAGGCGCAGGCCGAGCAGATGCGCGCATACCGTAAGGCGCAGGCCGAGAAGATGAAAGGCATCCTCACGCCCGAACAGTTCGAGCAGTGGAAGCAGATGCAGGGCCCGCGTCACGGCATGAACCGCGGTCCCCGGATGAAGGACGGCCGGGGCGACAAGGCCGCCGTGCGTGAAGGCCGCAAGTGCGCCCCCTGCGCGGGGGACAGGAAATGCGACGGACCGCGCTCCGGAAAGGAGAAAAAGTGAGGTTAGGAAAATCGACCGGTTTGTTGCAGTCGGGGCGTCGGTTGTCGGCTGACGCCCTTTTTTTGTCGATTCACCCCTTGTCGGAGGGCCGTATGCGGGAAAAAAGTTATTTTCGCATGCGCAAAATCAGAAAGTACACAGAACATTAAGATGAAACGGCTACTACTCTCAACCCTATTCCTGTTTTTCGCCGTGGCCGCATTCGCCCAAAAGGGTGCGGTCAGCGGAACGGTGCTTGACGCCGATACCGGCGAAAGCGTTGCCGGAGCCGTGCTGGAGGTCGCTCCGGTCAAGACTCCGGATCAGAAACAGTATTTCACTTCCGGCTATAAAGGCGCCGTGGCGATTCCTTCGCTGCCCTACGACGAATACAGACTCACCGTCTCCTTCCTCGGTTACAACAATTACGAAACCACCTTCCGGGTGGCGGCCGGCAAACAGAACATCGGCAGGATCGAACTCAAGCCCGGCGTGCAGATCGAAACGGTCGTCAAGGAGGCCAAGGCGCTGCGCACCTCGCAGAAGGGCGATACGGTAAGTTACAACGCCGGAGCCTTCAAGGTCACCAACGACGCCGACGTCGAGGGGTTGCTGAAGAAGATGCCCGGCATCACCGTGTCGGACGGTACGGTCGAGGCGCAGGGCGAGCAGATCAAGAAGGTTTTCGTCGACGGCAAGGAGTTCTTCGGCGAGGACGTGACGACGGCCATCAAGTCGCTTCCGGCGCAGGCCGTGGACCGTGTGGAGGTCTATAACAAGCTGAGCGACGCGGCCGAATTTTCGGGCATGGACGACGGCGAGGGCTACAAGGCCCTCAACATTGTTACGCACGCCAACATGCGTCAGGGGCAGTTCGGCAAGCTCTATGCCGGTTACGGTTACGACGCCGACACCAAGACCGAAGCCAAGAACAAATACGTCGTGGGCGGCAACGCCAATATCTTCAGCGGCAGCAGCCGCGTGTCGGTCATCGGCCTGTTCAACAACATCAACCAGCAGAACTTCTCGTTCGAGGATATTCTGGGCGTTTCGGGCGGTTCGGGGCGCGGACGCCGCGGCGGCGTGGGCCAGTATATGGTGCGCCCCCAAAGCGGCGTGGCGTCGGTGAACGCCATCGGCGTAAACTACTCCGATACGTGGGGCAAGCGCGATCAGGTGTCGTTTCAGGGCAGCTATTTCTTCAACAATACCGACACGAGAAACCGTTCGACGATCGACAAATGGTACGAGTCGCCGATGCCCGTGGATACGCTCTCGACGCGCGGCTACTCGGATACCGAGTCGTATAACCACCGCTTCAACGCCCGTCTGGAGTGGAAAATCTCCGACAACCAGAATCTGATGGTCCGTCCGAGCTTCAGCTACCAGTCGAACGACCCGCTGAGCACGACGCAGGGCTGGCAGTTCGGCGAAAGCGGTTACAGCCGCACCGAGAACCGCAGCGACGCCCTGCGCCACGGTTACAACGTGCGGACGAACGCCGTTTATCGCGCCAAACTGGGCAAGGACGGCCGTACGATCACCGTCGACGGCGACGTGAACTACTCGGACAACACCAACAACTCGAACTCCTTCTCGAACGTGCTGCCGCTTTCGGACCTCCGGCCCGACGGCGTCGACGCGCCGTGGGGATGGGACACGACGGGCTACACGCGCCTGCGCTACCTGCGCGACCTCGCGCCGTCGAGCAGCTACCGCCTGCGCGGACAGTTCTCCTACACGGAACCCGTCGCCAAATATGCGCAGGTAAGCCTTCAGTACCGCATTTCGTACGATTATCAGGAGCGCGACAAGAAGTCGTATATCACCGGCGCGGATTATTCGATCGCGGGACTGAAGCCCGACGGAGCGCTTTCGAACTCCTACCGGAGCAACTACCTGACGCAGAGCGCAGGTCCCGGCTTCCGCTATTCGAAGGAGCGCAATACGTTCATCGCCAATGTCTTTTATCAGCGTTCGTCGCTCGACGGGCAGATCGTGCGGGACGACGCCGACAAGATCAGGCATTCGTACAACAACGTGACCTATTTCATGATGGGACAGTTGAACATCAACCGCGAGAATTCGCTGCGGCTCTACGTATCGTCCTATACCGACAACCCGTCGATCACCGACCTGCAGAACGTGGCCGACGTATCGGACGCCCAGAATATCACCAAGGGTAATCCCGATCTGAATCCGACCTACAGCCACCGCGTCAATTTCCACTACATCAATTCCAACGTCGAGAAGGGCCGGACCTTCATGTGGATGTTCTCGATGCAGAACACCTCCGACTACAATGCGACGCACGTGGTGTCGAATCCCGGCACGATCACGTTGGGCGGCGTGCAGTACAAGCCCAACTACTACTCCACGCCCGTCAATCTCGACGGCTACTGGAGCCTGCGGACGCACCTGAGCTACGGTTTTCCGATCGGCTTCCTGAAGAGCAACTTCAACGTGATGGCGGGCGTCAGCTACTCGCTTACGCCGAGCATGCTGGGCGGAGAGGTGGACGCCGACGGATTCATCACGGGCGGCAAGCGCAACGACACGAGCAATATCGGCTACGACTTCAACACGGTGCTGGGCAGCAATATTTCCGAAAACGTGGACTTCACGCTCTCGTGGAACGGCACCTACAACGAAGCGACCAACTCGCTGGGCGAGTCAGGTTCCAAAAACCGCTACTTCAACCACCGGGCGCAGGGCAACATGAAGTTCGTCTTCCCGCTGGGCTTCACCTTTACGGGCAGCGTGGCTTACACGCAGTATATCGGTTTCACGAACGATTACGACGATTCGTACCTGCTCTGCAACGCATGGATCGGCAAGAAGATATTCAAGAACAAGCGCGGCGAGATCATGTTCGGCGTGAACGACCTGCTCAACCGCAACAAGGCTTTCGCCCGCACGACGGGTTCGGGATGGACGCAGAATGCGACCAACAGCGTGATCGGCCGTTATTACATGGTGCAGTTCACCTACAACCTGCGCCGCTTCGGCAAGAAGGGGTCGAAGAACATCTCCGATTACGACGGGGTCGTGCAGTCGGGACCCCGCCGCATGGGACCCGGCGGTCCGGGCGGGCCGCCTCCGGGTATCTTCCACGGTCCGCGGTAACCAGTGCGGTTCGGACAAAAAAGACGTCAGGTGCAATGCCTGACGTCTTTTTTGTGATTATGCCGGAAGCCTGCTTCCGCTTCGTCCTTGTGCCGGTGTGCCGGGCCGATGGCCGTCCCTTTTTGCGGACGGGACGGGGCGGTTCCTGCGGATGCTTGGGCGTCGCCGTCACTTTTCCGGTTCGGAGGTGTGCGGCGCCGGGATGTCGTCCTTGTCCGCGCGGTTGAGCACCAAGTGGATGCCGATGCAGGCCAGACCGCCGTATACGAGGGCCAGAATGCAGAGCATCCTGATTTCGGACAGCACTTCGGAGAGCGACGCTCCCATGCTCTGGATGCGGATAAAGGCGTTTACGCCGTGGCTGCTGGGGAATATCTGCCCCAAGTTGAACAGCCAGTCGGGAATGCCTTCGCGGGGATAGGAGACACCGCTGAGCATCAGCAGCGGAATCGAGGTCCACAACAACAGCAGCAGCGAATTCTCGCGGTAGCGGAAGAGCGTCGAAATGGCGATTCCCAGCGCGATGCAGGCCGCCATGTACGCCAGCATGAAGACCACGATTGTGCCCGTCGCGCCGTTCATCGGATAGTGGAACAGCCTGTAATGCAGACCGAGGATGTAGAACGTCGTCACGGAATAGATTATGCCGTAGACCAGCGCTTTGCCCAGCACGATCGGGAGCGTGGACATCCGCTTGCGGTCGGGCGGACAGAGTTTGCGGTACAGCCCGAATTCGCGCCATGTGCCGCCGATCATGCCGATGCCGATGAGCATCGTCTGCTGGATGATGACCATGATGATCGCGGGCATGACGAACGTGCCGTAGCCCAGATAGGGGTTGAACAGGTTGTGGGACTGGTAGATGACCGGCTGGGTCGTGGCCTGCGCCTGCGGGAGGTTGGCTCCCTTGGCGATCAGACGCTGGAATTCGACCATCGCGCCCGTGGCGCCGATCGAAGTCACGACCTCCTGAAACACCTGCCGGTACATGAGGAAGTAGCTGGCGTCGGCGTAGATCGCGACGTTGGCCTGCAGGCCGCCGAGCAGTTTCTCCTCGTAATCCGACGGAATGTAGACCACGCCGTAGATCTTGCGTTTGAAGAAGAGATCCTTGGCCTCCTCCATGCTCGTCGGGTTGTAGGCCACATAGGTGTTCGGCCCGGCGTTGAAGGTCTCGATCAGGCTGCGGCTGGTCGGCGTGCGGCATTCGTCCACCACGCCGATCGGCACGTTGCGGAGCACCTGCGCCCCGTAAGCCATCGAGTAGACGGTGGCGTAGATGATCAGCGCGAGAACGAGGATCAGGACCACGCCCGCATCGGTGAAGATCGTGCGGAACTCGTTGCGCATGACCGACAGCATCTGCTGCCAATAAGAGGTCATCTGATGTGTGAAACGGCTCATGCTATAACCTCCCCCAGTATTTTTCCTCCGTGCAGATGGTCCGCAGGCGCGGCAGGCACAGAAGCGGTAAGACAATGAACAGCGACATGTAGCACATGTCGGGCAGCGAGCAGACGACCGGGGCGCCCCGCAGCATCTGATCGACGAAGATGTCGGTGTAGTAGGTGAACGGGAAGAGCCTGCTCAGGTACTGCATGGCGGGCCACATGGCCATGATCGGGAACGTGAGTCCCGAAAAGGTGAAGGCCAGCACCGAATAGCCGCCGCCGATCGAGAGCGAAAGGCGCAGGTTCGACAGCAGCGAGACGATGAAGACCGCGATGGCCTGATAGCTCATCACGAAGAGCAGCGTGCTCAGCAGGATGACCGTCAGACTGCCGTTCAGGGGCACGCCGACGACCTTGAAGATGATCAGGAACATGACCAGCGACATGAGGAACATCACCACCGTCACTGGCAGGACCTTCCCCAGCAGTGCGGCCGATACCGAGCCGTTGCCCGTCTCGATCCATTCGCGCGCCGTACCCTTCTTAAGCTCCGTGCCGATGGTGAAGACCGTCACCATGACGATGAAGATCAGGAGCATCATCGGCATAAAGCTCGGCGAGAGGTAATAGCCGTAATTGATATAGGGATTGAACAATACGTGCTTGTTGAACCGCACGGGCATCAGCTGCGCCATGGCCTGCAGCTCGGTGAGTCCCTGTTTGGTGAGCAGCTGGATCTGGACGCCGCCCGAAAAGGTCGTCACGGCGGTCTGGATGTCTTTCGACAGCAGGCCGTTCACCGTGATGTTCGTTCCCGATATGTAGGTCTCGATATGCGTCTGGCTGTTGCTCAGGATATTTTTCTCGAAGAATGCCGGAATCTGCACGATCGCCATGATCTTGCCTTCGCGCATCAGCCTTTCGCCTTCGTCCATGTCCTGAATGCCGTACGACACCATTGCCGTCGCCGTGTCGTCGATCATCTGCGTGACCTTGCGCGAGAGCGAGGTGTGGTCCTGATCCAGTACCGCGATCGGAATGTCGCGCGCCACGCCCTTGTTGAACAGCAGGGCGAAGAACGCGAACGACACGACGGGCAGCACGAGCATCAGCACGAAATACATCGGCTGGTGCGCGAGACGCGTCAGTTCCCGTCGCAGAACGGCATAGGTATTACGCAGGAAATTCAGCATCGCACTCTCCTACTTCCCGATCAGGTCCCAGTCCACGAGTACGCTCATTCCCGGACGCATGTTTTCGATATGCGTCGTGGGCTTGGCTTTGACGGCGAAGGTGCGGATGTCGAAACCGCCCTGCGTGCGGGTCGCCGACCACGTTGCGAAGTCGGCCTGCACGGCGATATAGGTCACCTCGAACTCCACGTCATACCCCAGCGCCGGCACGTAGCCGCTCATGCGGGTGCCGACCCGAATCGCGGGGAGCAGGGTCTCCTTGATATTGAAAGTCACCCACATGTCGCTCATGTCGAGGATCGCCACCACGGGATAGCCGCTGCCGACCAGCTCGCCCTGCTCGGCGATGATGGTCGAGACCTCGCCCGTGACGGGCGAATAGACCATGGCGTCGCTGATGTAGGATTCGACTTCGCTGACGGCTCCTTCGGCCTGACGGACACGGGCCGCGGCAGCCTCCTTGTCCTCCTTGCGGGCGCCGTCCATGGCCAGATTGTACTGCGCTTTGGCGGCCAGCGCCGTGGCTTCCATGGCTTTGTAGTTGGCCGACGCTTCGTCCATCTTCTGTTCGGGGACTACGCCCTGCTCGTAGAGGTTTTTCACGCGCTCGTAGGTCTTGCGCGCCAGTTCCAGCCCGGCCTGCGCCTTCTCCCACATGTTCATGGCCGCTTCGATCTGCTGGATGCGGGCGCCGGCTATGGCGGCCTGATCCAACGCCGCGGCCGCGCTCTTGACCGCTTCGGCCTGCTGGAGCTTGGCTTCCAGTTCGGGCGTCGAGAGCGTGTAGAGCAGCTGCCCCTTCTCCACGCGGTCGCCCTGCTCGACTTTCATGTCGTCGATGCGGCCCGGCACTTTCGACGAGGCCTTGTAGGTCGTGCACTCCACCGTGCCCTGAATCAGCGTCGGGGTCGATCTGCGGAGGTACCAGCTGATCAGTACGACCGACACGATGATGACCACGGCGGCCGCGATGATTCCAATGATGTTGCTGCGTTTCATATTTTTCGGTTTTTATTTTTTATCGAACAGAACGGGCCGTGCGTCGCTGCGGCGCGCATAGGCCGGGAATTCGTCGCTGATGCCTGCGGTTTCGAGCAGCTGCGCCAGCAGCAGGTCGAAATTGTAGGCCGCCTGCAGACGTTCGGTGCGCACTCCCGCGAGGTTCAGCTCGGCGTCGATCAGGTCCGACGACGAGCTCATGCCTTCGAGGAAGGCGGCGTTTTTCATGCGGAGGTACTCCTCGGCGAAGTTCAGCGACGCGTCGATCGAGGTCATCTGGTTGCGGTAGTTCATCATCTGGTTGTAGAGCTTCTCGACCAGCACCGAAATATCCTTGCCGGCCTTGTTCTGCAGGGCGCCGACGCGGCGGGCGGTCTGTTTGGCCGCCGAATATTTGTATTCGCGGTTCAGGCCGTCGAAGATCTTGATATTGACCCCCACGCCCACGGCCCAGCGGGGCACGATGCCCGAAACCTGATAGTTGTAGAACGAACCGCCGCCGATGGCCGCCACCTGCGGCAGGAATTCGGCGCGCTGGACGCGGACGCCCTCCTCGGCCAGCTGGCGTTTGAGCGAAACCTGATTGAGCAGCGGGTTGCGGTCCTGCGCCAGATCCTGATAGTAAGCCAGATCCTCGACCTTGTCGATCATGAACATCGACGTCACGGGCTGCCACGCGTTTTCGCGTCCCAGCGTGTTGGAGAGTGCGCTGGCGATGGTTTCGGCCTGCAGCTTGGCGTTGGCCAGCTCGCGCTCGGCCTCGGCCATCTTGAATTCGACGTAGAGCCGTTCGCTCTGGGCGATCATGCCGTTCTTTTCGAGGGCTATGGCGTCTTCGAGGTGGCGGCGCACGCCGTCCACGACCTGCCGGCGCACCTCGACGACCTGCATGGCGAGCGCAAGGCCGAAGTAACGCTCCACCAGCTCGGAGATCAGGGCATTGCGCGTCTGGTTGCCCTGCTCTGCGGCGGTGCGTTCGTTGATGCGTGCGGCGCGGTTGGCGGCGTTGATCTTACCGCCCAGCCAGATCGGCATGGTCACCCCGCCACCCACGAACCCCAGACTCCGGTCCTGCAGCGTGAGGAACCAGTCGGCGTTCAGCAGCGGGTTGAGCAGGCCGTTGATCGAAGGGATCGCTTCGGGCGGTATCAGTCCGCTTCCCAGCAGCTGTCCCGCGAGGTTCTTGGCGGGACCTTTCATCTCGTTGAAGTCGAATCCGATGTCCTTGCCCAGATAGGCATAGGCGCCCGTGACGTTGATTTGGGGCATGCGCAGGCCGATGGCCGCGCGACGCTCCTGCATCGCGGCCTTCTCCTCGAACTCGGCTGCCTTCATCGCGGGATTTTCCGTGAGGGTGACGGCGATCGCCTCGTCGAGCGAAAGCGTCTGCTTGACCTCCTGCGCCGACAGCGGGACGACGGTTGCGAATGCCGCCGCAAAAGCTATTCCGACTGCTGTTTTCATATTCATCAATACGTTTAAAACACAAATATATAAGTTATCCCGATATGTTGCGCGATTTTCCGGTAAAAGAGGCCAATTTTAGGCCCTTATGGACATAAATTGCGCCGGTTTCAGCGCTTCAGGTGGGCGTTGGCTTCCCACACTCCCCCGGCCAGTCCGGGATAGACCCGTACGTCGACGCCCGCTTCGCGCAGGGTGAGCGCACCGCGGCAGCAGACGAAGCAGTCGGGTTCGTAGAGCGCGAAGACGGCGCGGGCGAATCCGTATTTCAGCAGGAGCTGCGTGCAGCTCTCCGGTTCGCTGGCCCGCTGCGAGCAGGGTTCCATCGAGGAGTACATGGCGGCTCCGCGGAGCGCCGCTCCGGCCGCCAGCGCCTTGGCGATGGCTTCCTGCTCGGCGTGGTGCGTCGGCGAGGTTTCGTGCGTGTGCCCTGCAAAGATCCGGCCGTCGGCCGTGACCACGACCGCGCCGACGCAGTAGGACGTGGCGCTGGGAGTGCATTTGCGGCCTTCGTCCACGGCCTGCTTCAGGAAACGCAGGTCTGCGGCGGAGGTGTCGGGATGCAGCGTGTAGGTCGTGACCTCCATGCCGCCCAAGTTTTCACGGGCCTGCGGAGTGCCCTGCGGCGGTGTGAAGCGGAATTCCGCGCCGCCCGCCGAGCCGAGCCGCAGTTGCGGGTTGACGGCCAGCCGCAGGGTGTCGGCCATGCCTTCGCCGAGGAACATGCGGAGGACCGCCGCCCCGCCCTCGACCATCAGCCGTTCGACGCCCCGCTTCTCCAGCTGGGTGACGATCAGCTTCGCCGTAATTGGTCCTTCGGTTGATATAACCGTTGCAATGTTCTGTAAACTATCTATTTCGTGCGGAGAAAACACATAGCGTTCGGCTTCGCCTTCGGTGAAGAAACGCAGTCCGGGCGAAAGTTCGCCCGTGCCGGTTAGCGTCACTTTGGCGATGTCGGGCGGCAATCCCCGCTCCCTGCGGCGGGCGCGAACCTCTTCGTCGCGCACGAGTAGCGACGGGTCGTCGCGCCGCAGTGTTTCGGCGCCGACCAGAATGGCGTCGTGCGCGGCGCGCAGACGGTAGACCTCCGCCCAGTCTTCGGGCGTCGAAATAATCAGCCTCCGGGGGCTGTTGTCGTCCAGAAAGCCGTCGGCCGTAACCGCGGCGGAAAGTGTTACCCGCATCTTTTCAGCGTTATGAGTGTGATTTCGGGCCATGCGCCCAGACGCATCGGGAATGCGACGTACCCCGTGCCGTCGTTGATATAGAGTGTGCGGCCTTTTTCGTCGTAGCGACCGCTCCACCGCGTGTAGATCAGCTGCGCCGGAGAGAAGGCGTGTCCGAAAAGGCGTATTTTCAGCTGCATACTGTGTACGTGGCCCGAAAGGGTCAGGTCTCCGTATCCCTCTCCGGCGATTTGGTCCCAAAGCTGGGGAATGTGCACGGCGGTGATGTTGTAGAGCGAGTCGGGGACGCCGCGGTAGGCGGCGTTCAGGTTCGCGGGCGGCAGGTCGGGAGCGTGGCGCAGGTGCCGCAGTGCGGGGTCGAACGAAAGGCCCGTCAGCGAGATGCTGTCGCCGCCGCGCCGCAGGTAGACGGTCGTGTCCTCCAGCACGCGCCACCCCATTTCCCGCTGGCGTGCGACGACCTCGGCCAGACTCGCTTGGGCGGGATGCGCGATGCTGTCCTTGATGTACACTCCGGCGTCGTGGTTGCCCGTGACCGACACGACTCCGTACGGTGCGCGCAGGCCGCCCAGCAGGCGCATGGCGCGGGCGTCCAGCTCCGAACCGCGGATATTGACCAGATCGCCGCAGAAGACGACGAGGTCGGGATGCAGGCTGTTGATGCTGTCCGCGATGCGGCTCAGCTCCGCTTCGGGGCAGACGAGCGTGCCGAGGTGGACGTCCGAGAACTGGACGATGCGGAAACCGTCGAATCCCGCGGGAATCCGTTCGGAGCAGACTTCGGTGCGGCTGACGCGGATTTGCGTCCTGCCCCGAGTGGTGCCCCAGATCAGGAGCGCGGCCACGCAGATTCCGGCGGCGATGCCGGCGCGCGGCAGGCCGACGAGCCGGAAGAAATAGCAGGCGATGCGCGGCAGGACGGTGATCATCCATACCCAGAACGCCCACATGGCGAAGAGCATGAATCCCGTGGTGTTGTCGCGGCTCAGGGCGTCGGTCAGGGCGATGACCGGCGGCAGGGCGTCGGTGGCGGCGGCCAGCGCGACGAACAGGCGCAGGTTGCGTGCGGAGGTTCCGCGCCGCCGCAGCCGGCGGTAGTGTATGATGTCTGCGGCTGCGGCCGCGAGCGTCAGAATCGAAATAAACCAGAGAAACATACCTTATTTTAATTAACGCACGAAGACGATGCGGGCCGGGTGCGGAACCGGTTTGCCGGGCGTCTGTCCGTGCGGCGGTTTATCCACGGCAAAGATAGTGCAAGTCGGGGGCTGGGGCAAATCGTTTTGCCGCTGCCGGGGACGCTGCCTGTCCGTGCGGGAGTTTATCTTCGGCAAAGATAATGAAAACCGCGTGCAAACCAAGCCCGTCCGGAGCCGGCGGAGCGCCTTTTGCCGCAGGACGGAAGCGCCGCGCGTTCCGGCAGATCGAATGGCGTGCGGGATCCTTTGGCATATAACTTGCTGATTGGGGGTTTGAACATCAACTGCTTGTGCTCCAAAAACAAAACATATCGGACAAATTTAAAACCAAATCAATTCAGCTTATGAAAACATTTCGACTTTTGATTGTGGCTCTGCTGCTTGCGTCTTCCGCTTCGGCCCAGCGACACATGCGTGACGGTCGCAACGGAGAGTATTCGCCCACGGTCTACCTTATCTCCGTGCACGAAGTGGACACGGTTTACAACTGCGGCGGCTGCGGCAGCCGTCAGGCCGCGGCGCTCAACCGGCTGGCGATGGACAACGCCACGCAGGACTATATCGAGACGCACCGCCCCGGCTTCCAGCAGTCCGAGAAGCCCCAGTTCGTATTCGCGTCGAAGAACAACCGGTTCTCGTTCTCGCTGGGCGGCTTCGTGAGCCTGCGCGCCGGATACGACTTCGACGGCATCGTGGACAACATCGACTTCGTGCCCTACGACATTCCCGTTCCGGGCAATTACAATTCGAAACAGAAGCTGATGATGGACGCCTCGACTTCGCGTCTCTTCATGAAGGCGATCACCAACACACGGGCACTGGGCCGCGTGGTGATTTACATGGACGCCGACTTCCGCGGCGGCGCGGAGGGCAGCTATACGCCCCGTCTGCGCTCGGCTTACGTGTCGTTCAAGGGGCTGACCCTCGGACGCGACGTGACGACGTTCTGCGACCTGCAGGCCGCGCCCACGACCATCGACTTTCAGGGACCGAACGCCTACAACTTCAATTTCGCCACGATGATCCGCTATGAGGTTTCGTTCGCCCGCCGGCACATGACCTTCGGCGTTGCGGCCGAAATGCCCAATGTGAGTGCGACCTACGGCGAAAACTTCAAGCCGATGCACCAGCGCGTGCCCGACTTCCCGATGTATCTGCAGTATGCGTGGGGCGACGACCGCAGCAGCCATATCCGCGCGTCGGGCGTCATCCGCAACCCCTACATGCACAAGGTTTCGAAGAATTCGACCACTTCGCTGCTCGGCTGGGGCGTGCAGTTCAGCGGTACGATCAAGTGCTGCGACTGGTTCCGGCTCTTCATGAACGGCGTTTACGGCGAGGGCATCACCCCCTATATTCAGGACCTGACGGGTTCGGGACTCGACTTCACGCCCAATCCCGAAGATCCGTCGCTCGTGCGCATGATGCCGATGTGGGGCTGGCAGGCCGCCGGGCAGATCAACATCACGCCGCGCCTGTTCGTTTCGGGCGGCTATTCGACCGTCCGCGTGCAGCGCAGCCACGGCTATTACACCGACGACCAGTACAAGCAGGGGCAGTATATCTTCGGCAACATCTTCTATTCGCTCACGCCGCGCTGCAAGGTGGCCGGCGAGTACCTCTACGGTTCGCGCAAGGACATGAACAGCATGAAGAACCACGCCAACCGCGTGAACGTGATGGTGCAGTACAGCTTCTGACGGCCTTGTCGGCGTCATTTATTCGGGCGGTCCGGTGCGGGCCGCTCTTTTTTTTCGTATATTTGCTTTCAAACTGTTGCTGAATCATGATGGAATTTCTGACGGAATACAACCTTACGGGGCTGGTGATCGGCGTCGCTACGTTTCTGATCATCGGTCTGTTCCACCCCTTCGTAATCAAGGGCGAATATTACTTCGGCGTGCGCTGCTGGTGGTTTTTCCTGCTGATGGGCGTCGCGGCGATCGCGGCGTCGGTCGCCGTGCGGCATATCCTCTGGTCCACCCTGCTGGCCGTCTGGGGCGCGTCGTCGCTCTGGTCGATCGGCGAGCTGTTCGAGCAGCGCGGACGTGTGGCGAAGGGATGGTTCCCGGCCAATCCGAACCGGAAGAAGAAATAATCCGGCCGTTGCGCCTGCCTGCCGCCGAGCCGGTCCTGAACGGCAGTCGGCGCGACGCGGCGGATCGCCTGCGGGCAGAGAGTCGCCCTCCGGCGCGGAATGGAGCGGGCTGCGGCCGCGATTTTCGGCTGTGTAAGGCGGACAGCGTCTTACTCCTGCGGCTGCGTGGGCGGAATGTTTGCCGGCGGAGTCTGGGGCGTGTGATTGGTCTGGAGAATGACGATGATGACTGCCGTGACGACCAGAATCAGTCCGGCCGCGGAGTCGAGGTCGAAGCCTTCGCCGAAGTGGACGACGCCGACCAGTACGGCCGTCAGGGGTTCCATCGAGCCGAGGATCGAAGTCATCGTTGAGCCGATATGCTTGATCGCCAGCACCAGCGTCAGGTTGGAGAGCACCGTCGGGAGCAGGGCCAGCAACAGCAGGTTGCGCCAGATGTGCCATGTGTGGACTACCGCGATGCCGGACGTCGAGAGGGCGTAGACCAGAAACACCGCGGCGGAGAAGGTCAGCACGTAGAACGCCACGATCAGCGGGTCGAGTCGTCCGGCGCGGCTCTTCATCACCCCGATGATATACACCGCATAGGTGAATACGGTCGTCCCGGCATAGATCAGGCCGCGTCCCGGATCGTTGTTTCCCGCGTCGCCCCACGCCAGCAGCGCCACGCCGACGAGCGAAATGAAGACTGCGATGACGATCCACACCGAACTGCGTTCGCGGAAAAAGAGCGTCATGACGATGGTCACCACCAGCGGATAGAGAAAATTGACGGTGGTGGCCACGCCGCTCGGTATGTAATCGTACGAGCGCAGCAGTCCCAGCGACGTGGCGGCGTACATCAGGCTCAGGCCGGCCAGTACGCCGAAGTCGCGCCGCGAGATGCGGAAGTTGCGTTTCAGCAGCAACGCCACCGCCGCCATGATGGCCGCCGAGAGCAGCATGCGGTAGAAGAGAATCGTCGGCGAGGCCATGCCCGCATGAAGCAGCGGGATCGAGAAGAGCGGGATCAGCCCGAACGTGGCCGAAGAGACAACGGCGTAGAGCACTCCCTTTATATTACTTATGTTACGCATATGTTCGACGTTTTTTCGCGTTGGCGTCTGTCATGGCTGCACCGTGTCTGCACGCGGTGCGCTCCCTTCCGCCGCCGGCAGATGCGGAACGGCGGGTGCGGGCCGGAGCCTGCGGTGCACGGCGGCGTTGCGAAGCGGCCCGCCGCACCGCTGCGCGTTTTTGCCGCGGCCTGCGCCGCGCGGCATCCCGAACGACGGCAAAAACCGTGCTCGGCGGTTCGGGACGGCAAATATAGTGCGGTTTTTGGATTTTATCGTACGGAAAGCTAACTTTGGGGCGCATACCATGAAAATATCCGCTCGACATATTCTTCCGTGGCTGCTGCTGGCGGCGGCGTGCTGCGTTCCGGCGAAGCAGTCGGAGCGGAAGCCTGCCCTTCCGCCGCCCAAGCCGGTGCGCGTGCGGCTGCTGTTCGGGGGCGACGTGATGCAGCATCTGCCGCAGGTCACGGCGGCCCGCCGCGAAACGGGGTTCGACTACCGGGAGGTGTTCGCTCACCTGCACCGCCGCTTCCGTGCGGCCGATCTGGTGATCGTGAACCTCGAAACGACGCTCACCCGCACCGACCGCTATACGGGCTATCCCTGTTTCCGCTCTCCGGCGGCGCTGGCCGACGCACTGCGCGACGCCGGGGTCGATGTGGCCGTGCTGGCCAACAACCACTGCTGCGACGGCGGCGGCGCCGGGGTGCATACGACCGTCGCGGAACTTCGGCGGTGCGGCATCCGGCATACGGGCGTATTTACGGACAGTCTCGACCGTGCGGCCAACAATCCGCTTTGGCTCGAACACTGCGGCGTGCGCTTCGCACTGCTCAACTACACCTACGGCACCAACGGAATCCCCGTGCCGGAGGGCGTGCGGGTAAACCTGATCGACACGGTGCGCATGGCGGCCGATCTGGCCGCGGCGCGCGAGGGATCGCCGGACTGCATCGCGGTCTGCATCCACTGGGGGAACGAATACGAACGGCAGGCGAATGCCGAACAGCGGCGGCTGGCGCGCTTTCTGCGCCGCAACGGCGCGGACCTGATCGTCGGAAGCCATCCGCACGTGGTGCAGCCCTTCGAGACCGATTCATCGCACGTGGTGCTCTATTCGCTGGGCAACTTCGTCTCCAATCAGCGCCGCCGCTACTGCGACGGAGGGCTGATGGCCGAAATCGAAGCCGTGCGGCATCCCGACGGCCGTATGACCTATACGCTCGACCCGGTGCCGGTGTGGGTGGCGATGCCCGGCTACCGGATCGTTCCGCCTGAGGTCGGCGACACGATGGCTCTGCCGGCGGCCTATTCCCTGTTCCGGAAGGACGTGGCGGAGATGCTCGATCGGGTCTATAAGTAATCCGAATAGCCGTATAAAAACAAACGATGAAGATAATTTGGCGAATTGTCGGGGATTTTCCTATCTTTGCTGTACGGAAATAAACGACACACACTAAACAATATAAGATTATGGAAAAGAGCATTAAAGGTACAAGGACCGAGCAGAATCTGCTGAAGGCGTTTGCCGGCGAAAGTCAGGCGCGCAGCCGTTACGTATTCTTCGCCAGCAAGGCGAAAAAGGAGGGTTACGAGCAGATCGCAGGCGTGTTCGCCGAGACGGCCGAACAGGAGAAGGAGCACGCCGAGCGTTTCTTCAAGTTCCTTGAGGGCGGCGACGTGGAGATCACGGCCAGCTACCCCACCGGTCCGATCGGAACCACTGCCGAGAACCTGCTGGCTGCCGCTCACGGCGAAAAGGAGGAGTGGGATGTTCTCTACCGTGAGTTCGCCAAGGTGGCCGAGGAAGAGGGCTTCATCGAAATCGCCACGGCCTTCAAGATGATCTCGACCGTCGAGGCCGAGCACGAGCGCCGCTACCTCAAGCTGCTGAGCCGCCTGACGGACGGCAACTTCTTCAAGCGCGACGGCAAGATCTGGTGGCAGTGCCGCAACTGCGGTTTCGTCATCGAAGCCGAAGAGGCTCCCAAGCTCTGCCCCGCCTGCAAGCATCCGCAGGCCTACTTCGAGCCGAAGAAAGAGAACTATTGACGGAGTTCGCAAGCTGGCGGCCCTGTATCGGAACGGTGCAGGGCCGCTTTTTTTGCGGCGCAGGGAGTCCCTGCCGGAAAGCCGGCTCTCTCTCGGTCGGAACGGTGTGCGGTTCCCGACCCTAATTTGTCGTTTCGTGTCGGAAGATTGCGGAATCTTTATTATCTTTGCCGGATAGGAAAATCGGAACAACGAACAATAATAATATGGCAGACGAAAAAATCATCTTTTCGATGGTAGGCGTTTCGAAGACGTTCACCAATCAGAAAAAGGTCCTTAACAACATCTACCTCTCTTTCTTTTACGGAGCCAAGATCGGCATCATCGGTCTGAACGGTTCGGGTAAATCGACGCTGATGAAGATCATCGCGGGCATCGACAAGAACTTTCAGGGCGAAGTGGTCTTCTCGCCGGGTTACACGGTGGGCTATCTGGAACAGGAGCCTAAGCTCGACGACTCGAAGACCGTCAGGGAGGTGGTCGAAGAGGGCTGCGCCGCGACGGTGGCCCTGCTCAAGGAGTACGAGGAGATAAACATGAAGCTCTGCGAGCCGATGGACGACGACACGATGGCCAAGCTCATCGAGCGTCAGGGCGAGCTGTACGAGCAGATCGATCAGGTGAACGGCTGGGAGCTGGACAGCGTGCTGGAGCGCGCGATGGACGCCCTGCGGTGTCCCGATCCCGACCAGTCGGTGAAGGTGCTGTCGGGCGGCGAACGCCGCCGCGTGGCTTTGTGCCGCCTGCTGTTGCAGCAGCCCGACGTGCTGCTGCTGGACGAGCCGACCAACCACCTCGACGCCGAGTCGATCGACTGGCTGGAACAGCACCTGCAGCAGTACAAGGGTACGGTCATCGCCGTGACCCACGACCGTTACTTTCTCGACAACGTGGCGGGCTGGATTCTCGAACTGGACCGCGGCGAGGGTATTCCGTGGAAGGGCAACTACTCAGGCTGGCTCGACCAGAAGACCACGCGCATGGCCATGGAGGAGAAGCAGGAGTCGAAGCGCCGCAAGACCCTCGAACGCGAGCTGGAGTGGGTGCGCATGTCGCCGTCGGGGCGTCACGCCAAGTCGAAAGCCCGTCTGTCGGCCTACGACAAGATGATGAACGAGGACGCCAAGCAGAAAGAGGAGAAACTCGAAATATTCATTCCCAACGGTCCGCGTCTGGGCGACGTGGTGATCGAGGCGCACGACGTGTCGAAGGCGTTCGGCGACCGGGTGCTGTACGAGCATCTGGAGTTCTCGCTGCCGCCCGCCGGCATCGTGGGCGTGATCGGACCCAACGGTACGGGCAAGACCACCCTCTTCCGGATGATCATGGGGCTGGAGACGCCGACGGGCGGATCGTTCCGCGTGGGGCCGACCGTGAAGCTGGCCTATGTGGACCAGCAGCACAAGTCGATCGCCCCTGAGAAAACCGTTTACGAAGTGATTTCGGGCGGCACGGACCTGATTATGCTGGGCAACCGGCAGGTCAACGCCCGCGCGTACGTGGCGCGCTTCAACTTTTCGGGCGCCGATCAGGAGAAGAAGTGCGGCATGCTGTCGGGCGGCGAGCGCAACCGTCTCCATCTGGCGCTGGCGCTCAAGGAGGAGGGCAACGTGCTGCTGCTGGACGAGCCGACCAACGACATCGACGTCAATACGCTCCGTGCGCTGGAGGAGGGTCTCGAAAACTTCGCGGGCTGCGCCGTGGTGATCTCCCACGACCGCTGGTTCCTCGACCGTATCGCCACGCACATCCTCTCCTTCGAGGGCGACTCGAAGGTGGTCTTCTACGAGGGATCGTACAGCGAGTACGAGGAGTGGAAGAAGGCGCAGGGAGGCGATACGACGCCCCACCGCGTGAAATACCGCAAACTGATCGAAGAGTAGTCCGCACAAAGATTGATAAACACGAAATAAAATGGGAATACAAAAACCGTCCATACCCAAGGGCACGCGCGACTTCTCCCCTGCGGAGATGATGCGCCGCCAGTATATTTTCGACACCGTCAAGGGGGTGTTCCGCACCTACGGCTTCGCGCCGCTCGAAACGCCCTCGATGGAGAACCTTTCGACGCTGCTGGGCAAATACGGCGAGGAGGGCGACAAACTGCTGTTCAAGATCCTCAATTCGGGCGATTACGCCGCGGGGCTGTCGGACGACGAGGTGCGTCAGGCGTCCAGAATCTGCGAAAAGGGCCTGCGCTACGACCTTACGGTGCCTTTCGCGCGTTACGTCGTGCAGCATCAGGGCGAGCTGACGTTCCCGTTCAAGCGTTATCAGGTGCAGCCCGTATGGCGCGCCGACCGGCCGCAGAAGGGCCGTTACCGCGAATTCTACCAGTGCGACGTGGACGTTATCGGCACCCGGTCGCTGCTGTGCGAGGTCGAGCTGATCGAAATCGTCGAGCGGGTGTTCCGTGCGCTGGGCATCCGCGTGGCGCTCAAGATGAACAACCGCAAGATTCTTTTCGGCATCGCCGAGGCGATCGGCCACGCCGACAAGATGATGGACATTACCGTCGCCATCGACAAGCTGGAGAAGATCGGGCTGGACAACGTGAAGGCCGAACTGCTGGAGCGCGGACTTGGGCAGGAGGCGGTCGACAAACTGCAACCGATACTTGAGCTGAGCGACGATAATTCGCAGAAGCTCACGAAACTGCGCGAGGTGCTGGCGGTCTCGGAGACGGGCCTGAAAGGCATCGAGGAGATGGAGACCGTGTTCGGCTACGTGCAGCGGTCGGGCATCGGCCTGACGGTGGAGCTGGATCTTTCGCTGGCGCGCGGACTGAATTACTACACCGGGGCGATCTTCGAAGTCAAGGCGCTCGATTTCGCCATCGGTTCGATCTGCGGCGGCGGCCGTTACGACGACCTGACCGGCATTTTCGGCATGCCCAACATGTCGGGTGTGGGCATCTCGTTCGGCGCGGACCGCATATACGACGTGATGACGGGGCTGAACCTTTTCCCCGAAGAGGTCAGCTTCACGACGCGGGTGTTCTTCACCAACCTCGGCGCCGAGGAGGAGGCCGCGTCGCTGCAGCTGCTCCGCTCGCTGCGCGATGCGGGCGTCGCCGCCGAAATCTACCCTGAGTGCGGCAAGATGAAGAAGCAGATGGAGTACGCCAACCGCCGGAGCATCCCCTACGTGGTCATCATCGGCTCGCAGGAGCTGGAGGCGCAGGCCGCGACGGTCAAGGACATGCGTTCGGGCGAGCAGCGTCAGGTGCCTTTCGCCGCTCTGGCAGCGGATTTGGAGTCCCGGCGTTAGGCGCACCCCGAAAACCGATATCCCGGTCGTGCTGCGGCACCGGCTTGTCCGGAGCAGTACGGCCGGTTTTTTAAATTGTCGAATCTTAAAATTCTATCGCTATGCGTATCGTCTTACTTTTCTTCACCGCCCTTTTCGCCCTGCCCCTCGCGGCGCAGGAGATCGGGGCCGCACAGCAGTTGCGGAAACTGATGCAGGTTTACCGCTACCTCGACGGGCTGTATGTCGACGAGGTGGAGATGGGGCCGCTGGTCGAAAGCGCCATTGAGGGGATGCTCGAAGAGCTGGACCCCCATTCGGCCTATATCGGCGCGGAGGATATGAAGGGCGTGCAGGAGAGTTTCGACGGTGAGTTCAGCGGCATCGGCATCGAATTCAATGTGCTGCGGGATACGGTGATCGTGGTCAATACGATCGTCGGCGGGCCTGCCGAGCGCGTGGGCGTCATGCCCAACGACCGCATCGTGCGCATCGACACGCTCGACGCCGTGGGCTTCAAGCAGACCGACGTGCCGAAGCACCTGCGCGGCAAGACCGGCACGCGGGTCGAAATCGACGTCGTGCGCCACGGGGAGCCGGCGCCTCTGCATTTCGTGATCGTCCGCGACAAGATTCCGCTCAACACGGTCGATGCGGCCTATATGGCCGCCGACGGCGTGGGCTATATCAAGGTCAATCGTTTCGGACGTACGACGATGTCGGAGTTCCGCGAGGCGTTCGACAAACTGGGCAAACCCGGCAGCCTGATCCTCGACCTGCGGGGCAACGGCGGCGGATTGCTGGAGCAGGCGGTCGAAATGGCCGGGTTCTTCCTGCCGCGGGGCGCGCTGGTCGTCTCGACCGAAGGACGCGCCGTGCCGCCGATGTCGCTGCGCAATCCGCACGACGGTGAGGCGCCCGACGGGCCTCTGGCGGTGCTGATCGACGAGAACTCGGCATCGGCCAGCGAGATCGTCGCCGGGGCCGTGCAGGATTGGGACCGCGGCGTGGTCGTGGGCCGTCCGAGCTTCGGCAAGGGGCTGGTGCAGCGTCAGATCGGACTCGGCGACGGCTCGGCCGTGCGTATCACCGTGGCCCGTTACCACACCCCTTCGGGGCGTGTGATCCAGCGTCCCTACGAGAAGGGCAAACGCCGCGAATACTACCTCGACCACCTGCGCCGCTACAACGATGCGGTGCGCGATTCGCTCGACGCCGGGGCGCCGGAGTACCGGACCCTGCGCACGGGCCGCACGGTCTACGGGGGCGGCGGCATCCGTCCCGATGTCATGGTCGAAGCCGATACTGCGGGATTCTCGGTTTACTACGCCAATCTGATCCGCCGCGGCGTGGTCAATGAATACGTCATCTCGTACATGGACCGCGAGCGCGGCAGGCTGGAGCGCGCCTACCCCGATTTCGCCGCTTTCGACGCCGCTTTCGGCGTCGGGAAGGAGATGCTCACGGGCCTGACGGCGCTGGGGGCGGAGCGCGGCGTGGAGTTCGACGAGGCGGGTTTTGCGGCATCGGAGCCGCTGATGCGCGTCCAGCTGAAGGCGCTCGTGGCGCAGCGGCTGTTCGATACGGGGGCTTTCTACCGGGTGATGAACCCGGCGCAGAACGGCGCCTATCGGCGTGCGGTGGAGATTCTCGGCGGCTGGGAACGTGAGGGAGCCCCGCTGCTGATGCCTGAAAATTAAGGCGGAAAGTTTTGGATTTTAGGATTAAATTGCTTATATTCGTTATACAAAATTAATCCTAGCCCAATCCCAAAACTACCACGCCATGACACCCCAGACAACGCCTCGCCGCGACGCGGAGGAATATGGAGACCAGATTCTGACCAAGGCCGTGAAAGCCGGCCGGCGCACCTACTTTTTCGATGTGCGGGGCACGCGCGGCGGCGACTATTTCCTGACGATAACCGAGAGCCGCAAGGTGACCAACCCCGACGGCAGTTTTTCGTACGACCGGCACAAGATTTTCCTGTACAAGGAGGATTTCGAGAAATTTTCGGACGGACTGAGCGAGGTCGTCGCGTTTATCCGGCGCAGCAAACCCGAATTCTTCGAGCGTCGGGAGCGCGAAAAGGTCGGCGTATAGCCTTCCCGGCCGGAATAAGGCTGTCGGGCATGTCCGGTTTCAACGATTCCCCCCCCCTGTCGGAGTTTGGCTCTGGCGGGGGTGTTTTCGATGCCGGAAACCTGTCGCACGCTCTCTTCGTGTGGAGCGTCTGTTGGCGGAGTGTGTGCGATTCCCGCAATTTTCGTATATTTGTGGCTAAATTCAGGATTATGAAGTTTTCCCAATATCTGTTACTTACGCTCAAGGGCTGCGCCATGGGCATGGCCGACGTCGTTCCCGGAGTTTCGGGCGGCACGATCGCCTTCATTTCGGGCATCTACGAAGAACTGATCGAGTCGATCAAAAGCGTTGACGCCACCGCCCTGCGGCTGCTCGGCACGCTGCGGCTGAAAGAATTCTGGCGGCATATCAACGGCCGATTCCTGCTGCCCGTGCTGCTGGGCATCGCCATTGCGATTTTCTCGCTGGCCCGGCTGATGACCTACCTGCTCACGAACCATCCGATCGCCATCTGGTCGTTTTTCTTCGGTCTGATCGTCGCTTCGGCGTTGCTGGTGGCCAAGCAGATCGGACGCTGGCGGGTGCAGACCGTCGCGGCATGTCTGATCGGCGCCGCCGCGGCGTGGTGGATCACCGTCGCCACGCCCGCCGAGACGCCCGATACGCGGTGGTTTATCCTGCTTTCGGGCGCGATCGCCATCTGTGCGATGATTCTGCCCGGTATTTCGGGCGCCTTCATCCTGCTGCTGTTGGGCAAGTACCAGTTCATCATGCAGGCCGTGGGCGATCTGAACGTTCCCGTCATCGTGATTTTCGTCGTGGGCGCCGCGGCGGGCATCATCAGCTTTTCGCACCTGCTCTCATGGCTGCTGAAGCACTGGCACGACGTGACGGTCGCGGTGCTCATGGGGTTCATGGTCGGTTCGCTCAACAAGGTGTGGCCGTGGAAGGAGGTCGTCGAGACCTATACTGACAGCCACGGCAAGATCATGCCGCTCGTTGAGCGCAACGTAGCGCCGGGGCGTTTCGAAGCCCTTGCGCAGCAGGACGCCCTGCTGGGCGAGGCCGTCGTGCTCTGCGTCGTGGGGTTTCTCACGATCTACTGCATCGAGCTGGCGGCGCGTATCGTCGTGAAAAAACGGGAGGAGTAGGCCATGCGTCGTTACGGACTGATCGGACGCCCGCTGGGGCACTCGGCTTCGGCTGCCTATTTCGCCGCCAAATTCGAACGGGAAGGGATTGCGGACTGCGCCTATGCGCTGTATGAACTGCCGGACATCGGCGCGCTGGAGGGGTTGCTGGCCCGTACGCCCGACCTGTGCGGATTCAACGTCACGATACCTTACAAACGCGAGGTGATGCCGCTGCTCGACGCCCTTTCCCACGACGCCCGGATGATCGGGGCCGTGAACTGCGTGCGCCGTGCGGCCGACGGCTCGCTGACGGGCCATAATACGGATGTGGTCGGACTGCGCGCCTCACTCGACGAACTGCTGGGCGGGGAACAGCCCGAACATGCGCTGGTGCTGGGGACGGGCGGCGCTTCGCAGGCCGTGCAGTATGTGTTGGCCGAGCGCGGAATCCCGTTCGATCTGGTGTCGCGCGACACGGCGAAGGGCAACTATACCTACGACGATCTGCCGTGCGAAGTCGTGGAGCGGAGCCGTCTGATCGTCAACGCTTCGCCCGTGGGGACCTACCCCGCCGTCGATGCCGCGCCGCGGATTCCCTACGGTTTCGTGACGCCCGGACACTATCTGTTGGATCTGGTGTACAACCCGCCCCTGACGCAGTTCCTCGACTACGGACGTCAGCGGGGGGCGCATATTCTCAACGGCGAAACGATGCTGTGCGAACAGGCCGAGGCCTCGTGGCGGATTTGGAACGAATGACCTTGAAAAACAACAGCAGTATGAAGCGAATGGCTATCTGTTTGTCGGCGCTGGCCGTGTGGTGCGGCGCCGCGGCTCAGGAGACCGTGCCGCCCCGCTTTCAGGGGTCGGATGCGAAGCGTTTTTATGGCGCGTCTTATCGGCGAGACCGAGAAGATCGTCGATGCGGCGCAGATTCCCGCCGCCGAGTTTTCGTCGCAGGTCGTCGTTGGCTTTACGGTCGATGAGACGGGAAATGTGACGCAGTGGCGGTTTCTGGACAACACGTGCGAAGGAAAGGATTCGGTCGGCGTGGAGCCGGCGACGCCCCCCACGCGCGAGGCGATGACCGAGGCGCTGGGGCGGCTCGAAAAGTGGACTCCGGCGATGAAGGACGGGAAGCCGACGACCTACAGCTGGCGGCTGACGATGCGCCTGCGTTATGACGGAAGGTTCACCGGCCGCGGCGCGAAGGGCGAAGGCGTCGTGCGCGTGCGCTTCTACATCGAACCCGACGGGAAAATCACCATCGGCGAGGTAATCAAGTCGCCCGACGAGAAGCTGTCGCGCGAGATGATCCGCGTCATCAGGAGCAGTAAGGGCAAATGGACGCCCCGCAAGGTGCGCGGAGTGCCCCAGCGGACCGCCTATGAATACGGGGTCAATTTTCTGGGGATGGCCGAATGACGCTCCCGGAACGCCGGGCGGAGACGAATCCGGCCGGCGGAAGCGTGAGACCGTCCCGTTGGCGGGCCGACCGCCCCGACGATAAAACAAGAGCTTCCGGAACCTCCGGAAGCTCTTGCCGTTCTATCTGTGCCGCAGCATCGCTTTGGCTTTCTCGGCGTCCTCCTCGCGGACGACGACCTGTGCGGGCATGGTGCCTATGGGGTATATGGCCGACATATATTCGTTGCGGATCATCGACCAGATACCTGCGCTGTCGAGCATCGATTTGGCGATCTCGGCTTCGGTGATGGTGTTGTATTCCGCTAATACAACCATGGTTTCGTCTTGCATAATTTCTCGGTATTGGTTGGATATTTAAAGTTAAGCATTTTGTTGATAAAATGCAATAGCCCTGCCACGAAATCTGCGGAAATATCGCTATCTTTGTTCAGCCATAAAAACAGGAGTTAGAACCATGCCCGATTTCGTCCATCTGCACGTACATACCCAGTATTCGATCCTCGACGGCGCCGCCGCCATCAAGCCGCTCATCAAGCGGGCCAAGGCCCTCGGCATGAACGCCATCGCCATTACCGACCACGGCAACATGTACGGCGTCAAGAACTTCCACGATACCGCCACGGACGCCGGGGTCAAGCCGATTCTGGGCTGCGAGGTCTACGTGGTGAAAAACCGCTTCGAGAAGGACAAGGACGAGAAGGCCGGCGACCACCTGATCCTGCTGGCCAAGAACCTCGAAGGCTATCACAACCTCTGCAAGATGGTCTCCTACTCGTTTACCGAGGGATTCTATTACAAGCCGCGTATCGACAAGCAGCTGATCGAACAGTATCACGAGGGGCTGATCTGCTGCTCGGCGTGCTTGGGCGGCGAAGTGCCGCAGGCCATCATGCACAACGACATCGAGGAGGCCGAGCGCGTGGTCCAGTGGTTCAAGAACATCTTCGGCGAAGACTATTACCTCGAACTGCAGCTGCACCCTTCGGGCGATCCGCAGAAAGACGCGGACGTCTACGAAAACCAGCTGCGCGTCAATAAGGTGATTCTGGAGCTGGCGGCCAAATACGGCGTCAAGTATATCTGTTCGAACGACGTGCACTTCATCCTCGCCGAGGATGCCGTGGCGCACGACCATCTGATCTGTCTCAATACGGGCCGCGATCTGGACGATCCGAACCGTATGCGCTATACGTTTCAGGAGTATCTCAAGTCGCCCGAAGAGATGGCGGCGCTCTTCCCGGACCATCCCGAAGCGTTGGCCACGACGCTCGAAATCGCCGACAAGTGCGAGGATTACAAGCTGACGCATGCTCCGCTGATGCCCAACTTCCCGCCGCCGGAGGATTTCCCGATCGCCCTCGGCGAACTGCGCGAGTCGTTCGTCAAGAAGATCGAGGACGAGGAGATGCTGGCGAAGATCGGCGCCTGCGCCACCGTTCCGGAGCTGGAGGAGTTGGTGGCCGGCGACAAAGAGCTTTCGGACCGGCTGATGGTCGCCAAACAGTACTGTTACCTCAAGGACCTGACCTACAAGGGCGCGCACATGCGTTACGGCGACGTGCTGGACGAAAAGACCGAGGAGCGCATCAAATACGAGCTGAGCACGATCGAGTGGATGGGATTTCCGGGCTACTTCCTGATCGTGTGGGACTATATCCGCGCCGCGCGCGAAATGGGCGTGTCGGTGGGACCCGGCCGTGGCTCGGCCGCCGGTTCGGTGGTCGCCTACTGTCTGAAGATCACCAATATCGACCCGCTGAAATACGACCTGCTGTTCGAGCGTTTCCTCAATCCCGAACGCATCTCCCTCCCCGATGTCGATGTGGACTTCGACGAGGACGGCCGCGCCGACGTGCTGCGCTACTGCGTGCAGAAGTACGGTCAGAAGCGCGTGGCCCAGATCGTGACGTTCGGCACGATGGCCCCCAAGATGGCCATCAAGGACGTCGCCCGCGTGCAGAAGCTGGCCCTCTCGGAAAGCGACCGCCTTTCGAAGCTGGTGCCCGACAAGGTCACGCCCGACAAGAAACACGGCGAGACGCCGTTCGATTTCGTCTACAAGGAGTCTCCGGAGCTGGCCGCCGAGCGCGAGTCGCCCAACCAGCTGATCCGCAATACGCTCAAATACGCCGAGAAGCTGGAAGGCTCGATCCGCCAGACGGGCGTGCATGCCTGCGGCGTGATTATCGGTCAGGACGACCTCGAAAAGTTCGCGCCGATGGCCATTGCCAAGGATGCCGAGCTGAACGTGGTGGAGTTCGAGGGCAAGGAGGTCGAAAGCGTCGGCCTGATCAAGATGGACTTTCTGGGACTGCGCACGCTGTCGATCATCAAGGACGCCGTGGAGAACGTCAAGGCGGTGCACGGCGTCGATGTGGACATAGACGGCATTTCGCTCGACGACGCGCCGACCTACGAGGTTTTCGCCCGCGGCGACACGACCGGCCTGTTCCAGTTCGAGTCCCCCGGTATGAAAAAGCACCTGCGCAACCTGAAGCCCAACCGCTTCGAGGACCTGATCGCCATGAACGCCCTCTACCGGCCCGGCCCGATGGAGTACATTCCCAACTTCATCGCCCGCAAGCACGGGCAGGAGCCGGTGACCTACGAGATCGCCGACATGGAGGAGTACCTGAGCGACACCTACGGCATCACGGTCTACCAGGAGCAGGTCATGTTGCTGTCGCAGAAGCTCGCCGGGTTCACGGGCGGCGAGGCCGATACGCTGCGTAAGGCCATGGGTAAGAAGAAGCGCGACGTGCTGGACAAGATGAAGCCCAAGTTCATCGAGGGCTGTAAGCAGCGCGGACACGACGAGAAGATCTGCGACAAGATCTGGGGCGACTGGGAGGCGTTCGCCTCCTATGCCTTCAACAAGTCGCACTCGACCTGCTATGCCTATGTCGCTTACCAGACCGGCTACCTGAAGGCCCACTACCCTTCGGAGTTCATGGCGGCCCTGCTGAGCCGAAACCTCGCGGACATCAAGCAGCTCACGCTCTATATGAACGAGTGCAAGCGCATGGGAATCCGTGTGCTCGGTCCGGACATCAACGAGTCGATGCGCACCTTCTCGTCCAACAAGGCGGGCGACGTGCGCTTCGGTCTGGGGGCCGTGAAGGGCGTCGGCGAAGCCGCCGTGGAGAGCATCATCGCGGAGCGCAACGCCAACGGCCGTTTCAAGGACATATACGACCTGATGGAGCGCGTGAACTTCTCGGCCGTAAACCGCAAGTGTTTCGAGAATCTGGCCTATGCCGGAGGTTTCGACTCGATATCGGGCTTCCACCGCGGCAAGTTCTTCGGTGCGGACGCGCGCGACAATACGGGCGTGACCTTCATCGAGCAGCTGATGCGTTACGGACAGCGTTTTCAGGCCGAGAAGAACAACGCCCAGCAGAGTCTCTTCGGCGGCGGCGGACACGTTGACATCCAGCGCCCCGTGCTGCCCGCATGCGCCGATTGGAGCCAGCTCGAAACGCTCGCCAAGGAGCGCGAGATGATCGGTCACTACCTCTCGGCGCACCCGCTCGACGACTACAAGATCATCATCAACCACATGTGCAAGACCCAGCTCACGGAGCTGGAAAACCTCGAAGCGCTCAAGGGGCAGGAGATAGCCGTCGCGGGTATGGTCGTCAGCGTGCAGAACCTCATCACCAAGACCGGCAAGCCGTGGGGCAAATTCGTGCTGGAGGATTACAACGGCACGCATGAATTCGCGCTGTTCAGCAGGGATTACGAGAATTTCCGCAAGTACCTCTTCTCGGATTATTTCCTCTTCGTCCGGGGACGGGTCCAGCCCAAACCCTATAACGACAAGGAGCTGGAGTTCAAGATCATCTCGATGGTGCAGCTCTCGGAGATGCGCGACACGATGATCAAGGAGATGAACGTGCTGCTGCCCGTCGAGGACGTAACCCCGACGCTGGTACGCGAATTGACGGAGAAGGTGAAGGAGGCAAAGGGCGAGACCCTTTTCCGCATCAGCGTGATCGACCGCGAAGCGCATGTTTCGCTCAGTCTCTTCTCGAAGAGCCACAAGGTGAGCCTGACGCAGTCGCTGGTTTCGTATCTGGACGATAACGAGATAAAGTATTCCATCGCATAATAACATTTTAAAACTTAATAATTATGGCTTTAGCAATCACGAAAGAGAATTTTCAGGAAGTAATTTCATCGGAGCTCCCCGTCGTCATCGACTTCTGGGCCGAGTGGTGCGGTCCGTGCCGCACGATCGCTCCCATTGTGGACGAACTCGCCGCCGAATACGAGGGCCGCGTGCTGATCGGCAAATGCGACGTGGAGGAGAACGATGAGATCACGATGAAATACGGCGTGCGCAACATCCCGACCATCGTCTTCCTCAAGGGCGGCGAGCTGGTCGACAAGCAGGTCGGCGCCGCGTCGAAGGCCGCACTCGCGGAGAAGATCGAAAAACTGCTCTAAAATGCTCCGCAGTACCGACTGGCATGGGATGCAGGCCGTCGAGTTCTCGAAAGGCGACTATACGGCCCTGCTGATTCCGGGCATGGGCGCAAACCTCATCCGGCTGACCAATACGCGGCTGGGCGCCGAGATTCTGCGGGCGCCGGCCGACGACGAGGTCGAAACGTTCAAGGGACGGCCGCATGTCTTCGGACTGCCGATCCTGTTTCCGCCCAACCGGATCGAGGACGGGCGTTATACGTTCGGCGGCCGGACTTACCGCTTTCCCATCACGAACGCCAAAGAGCACCATTACCACCACGGCATCCTCAAGAGCCAGCCTTTCGCCGTGTCGAAGGCTTGGGAGACCGGGGAGGAGGTGCTGGTGGAGTGCCGCTACTATTCGAACGCCGGAAACGACGCGATTTTCCGCGATTTTCCGCATGAGTTCAAATGCAAGATCACTTTCCGCCTTACGACCCAAGGGCTGGAGCAGGAGGTGATGTTCGCCAACCGCAGTGCGGAGTCGATGCCCGTGGGCGTCGGGTTTCATACGCCGATGCAGATTCCCTTTGCGGGCGGTGAGGCGGCGGATTATGTGATGCGCGTCGCAGTTGGAGAACAAGTTGAGATGAGCGGGCGTAATATCCCGACAGGGCGTAAGTTGCCGTTGTCGGAACAGTTCGCCAGACTGCGCGAAGGCGGATTGCGGGTAACGGACTGCGAACCGATCGAAGCGGGCTTCACGCTGCGCGAAATCGAGGTGGACGGCAAGCCTTTCCGGGGTGCGCTGGTCGAGAATCTCCGTACGGGCGTCCGCACTTTCTACGAGGTCGATCGGCAGACGACCTATTGGACGATCTGGAACAACGGCGGCCGGGTGCCCTACTGCTGTCCCGAACCGCAGTCGTGGACGACGAACGCCCCGAACGCCGCGGACCCTGCGGCCGAAGGTTTTCAGGCGATCGCTCCGGGCGAAAGCTGGCGCATGAAGTTCCGGCTGTATGCCAAGTGACCTGCCTTTACGAAACGGGGAATCCGTACGGATTCTTCAAGGCAGACAGCGGGCCTTTCGGGGTGTGGGATTAAAGTGATGTAACGACCTGATTCATCGGGTCGTTACATTTTTGTATAAGATAGTAGGTAACGAAAAGGCAACGGTTTGTTTTCAGTCTGTTGCGCTGAAATACCGCGTTTCAAATAACCTTTTGCAAGATACGGAAAATTTTCGCGATAGGCAAATTATACTGAAAAGCATCAAGGGTAATAAAATTAGATAATATTCTTTATAACAATATAACAGCTGGACGATTACAAAGTGCTGAACCTTGTACTCGTCTTCTGTTTTTATTTAAGATGAATAAAATATATCGATGATAAAATGGCAAGTCAATATATTATCAAATTTAAGAATTTTTCGATATAATTTTCTTTCAGAAATAGATGTCAAAAAATATATGTATTTTTATGATTAGATTTGACAATTATGAAATACTTATTACCCGTTGGCGGAATTAAAATAGCGCATATTTAACTCTGCCAATAGGCTTTTCAT
>ERZ827117.380-NODE-380-length-58604-cov-6.147740_pt1 | contig 58604 bp, 87 predicted proteins | sample MGYA00519920_ERZ827117 | MGnify/ENA primary metagenome ERZ827117 (study PRJEB31778, sample SAMEA3449260) | human gut metagenome | biome: human gut; feature: human-associated habitat; material: faeces | place: United Kingdom | collected 2010/2012 ...
TGGTCAGGTATTCTGGAGTTCCCACGCGCTGATGCCCTCTGAAAAATGCCGGATACTCATAAAGTTTTACATTCAATTCGCCAGCATTTGTATATTCGCAAATGTAAAAAGAGGGCCGTGCATACGAGTCCGACAAAGCTGCGCCACAGGTAAATTGAGGTATCCCATTTTGGGGCCCGTCTTCCTCAGCAATAGCTTCTGTTAGTATCTGCATACCAACGGCGTGGTTATGTCCACAGAATACCATATTGACATGATTATCTGCTAACCAATGCTGAAATTTTCTCCCATCTTCAGGTCTTAAGAATTCCACACCATGATGCATGATTACAATATTAATTTTATCATCTTTTTCAATTTCTAGCTTGGCCAACTCAGGGAAAAAGACTGATAATTGTCCTATATCGTTATCATCTAATGACAACAAACTTGTATCAATATTTATGATTCTAAAGTTTTTATAAATTTCAGTAGAAAAATGATCATATGTTCTGTGTGTAATTAACAAATGAATAAAATTAAAGTCCTGATAGCCTTTATCGCATATATCTATTGACGGAAGTTGGCCAACCTTTCTGTACTGTTCTATTGCTTTGCCTATACTATTGCCATGAGGTGAGGCAATATGGTCGGGGAGCGTTTGGCAGAAATTCGGAAGGATCACGACGACACACAAGCGGTATTAGCGAAAAAACTCAACGTCTCAGTGACTACCGTTCGCAGCTGGGAGCAGGAGAAAAGTTCCCCCTCTCACGACGCACTGGTGGCCATTTGCCGTTTGTACCGCATCTCAGCGGATTATCTGCTGGGGCTTTCAGAGGTAGACCCTGCCTATGATCCCCGTGGAAATCAACAGCGCTTCACTGAAGACGAGTGGGCCGCACTTCGGGAGTATGAAGAATTCCTGCTGTGGAAACGGCGGAAAAAAGCAAAGCAATAAAGAGACAGCCGTGGCATAAGCGTCACGGCTGTCTTTCTGCAACTATCGTTCTTGACTTTTCTCTTTGTCCTCAACTCTTTCCGTTAACTCCGGCGGCAACTGCTTCAGCAGCTTTTCCGTCTTCTTGTAACGCTCTTCGAGTACGGCAAGCTTCGCTCTCTGCTCGGCGCTCTTGCGTCGCTCAGCGGTCAGCTCGTCCTTGAGCGTTTCGTTTTCCTCGGCGCTGCATCGCTGCATGGAGAGCGATTGCGACACGGCCTGCTGCATCCGCTGGATCTCTGCTTGAAAGGACTCCACCTCCGGCAAGAGCTGCGCCAGCAGCGCAACGGCCTCCTCGCGCTTCTTGCCCGCGTTCAGTACATTGATACCATTCAGCGCCGTTTCCAGCTTCTCCAGCTTGGCATCCATCGCTGTGACTTTCTTGTACCACTGCGGTGTCAGGTGCTTGCGCTTTGTCTCTACGGCAGGCGCGCCGCGCTCCAGCTCTGGCCACCGCTCCGCCATGCAGGCGTAGAAATCGTCCTGCCACCGGATCATATTTTTCTTGTTGCCAAGAATTTCTTTGGCGGACAGGCGCCCATCTTTCGTCAGCGGCACAAAGCACAGATGCAAATGCGGCGTTTTCTCGTCCATGTGTACCACGGCGGAAATAATGTTTTCTTCGCCCACGCGCTCTTTCAGAAATTTGAACGCCAGTGAGAAGTATTCCGGCATTTCCGTTTCATGTGCCTTTGCAAACTCAGGGCTGACCGTCACCAGCGTGTCCACAAATTTCACGCTGTCCTTCCGCACGCGGCACCCCGCCATCCTGATGCGGTGCCTGATCTCCTGCTCGTAGCTCCAACGCGGCGTGACCAGATGAAAATTCTGCTTTGTGCGTTCCGCGTCGATATCCGGATTGCTGGCGTAATTCTCTTTTGTCCTCTCGTGGTGGGCGCTCAGCGCCTTGGACGCACCGCCTTTATGCTTGGCAAATCGTAAAATGGCATACGCCATTGCGGTTCCTCCTTTGTCGTATTTGAGGACGAGGGAGCGGAGAATCCCCACCACGACTTTCTGAAAAAGTGCGCACGACAGATGACGATACCGTCATCTGTCGTTCTTCTTTTTCGGCCCGGTCAAAGCTGCGCGGGGAGCGACGCCCCCGCGCAGTTTTCCCGTCCCCCGTCGTGATGGGTATAACACACTAGACTTTGTTCCAAAGTCCGTGTGCCAGTCGTTCCCTCTGGACTCCCTCAAGCGGTCATTTCCCACCGCCTGCCGGCGCGGGAAATGACCCTGCCGGTGTACGGTATGTCCGATAATGTACGGTATTTTGAGGGGAGTACCCCTCTCCCCATTTTACCGTACATACCGTACATTACCGTACACCGTCCCACCGCAGCGAAAGGCTCTTGCCCTCTCTCGTGCGGTGGGCAACATAGCGAATGTCGTATTTCCGCAGCAGTGTATCCTGCTGCACATTCATCGTCCGCACGATCCAGTTGGGCGTGAAGCTTTGGCTGCTGTCCATCTCGGAGAGACACTGCGCGAGCTCTGTCGCTGTGCCGTTCCACGATGGATTTTCCTCATTCACCAGCCGAGAAAGAACTTCGAGCAGCGGGCATGGAGGTTCTCTGTAACATTCTGTTTCCGCCTTGAGCAGCTCCCAGCATAGATGCGCAGCAGCAAACCGGAGATGCAGTCGGAGCTGCGGCTGGTCACGCCCGACCACCTCCAAAACAGCGTCCGAGGCTGTGCGCTTATCTTTATGTAGGGGCAGCGCACCATCCGCCGCGCCCATCAAGCCATTGGTGCCGGAGATCATGTTGAACACATCCTCTGCGCTCTCCTTGCGCGTATGGTGAACGACCAGCACGGTGACGCCGAAGGTATCGGAAAACTCCTTCAGCCTTGCCAGCGTGTCATAATCGGCGGCATAGCTGCCGTTGTCCGGCGTCCGGCCTCGCACCCGCTGCAGGGTGTCAATGATGATGAGCACCGTGTCCGCGTGCTCACTCCAAAAGTCGGTCAGGCGCTCAAGCAATCCTTCGTCCAGCGTTTCAGAGAACACAGAGAGGATCAGGCGCTCGCTGTCCCGTTCTGTCATCTGCGCCAGACGCTTTTGCAGTCGCTCGTAGGTATCCTCCAGAGCAAGGTACAAGACTGTACCTTGCCGGGAAGAAAAGCCGAGAAACGGCTCTCCCATGCTCACCTGATAGGCCATCTGCAAGACGAGAAAGGACTTGCCGATCTTCGGCGCACCGGCGAGGAGGTAAGTCCCCGCCGGCAGCAGTCCGTCGATGACCGCCGGGCGGACGCGAAAGCGTGTTTCCATCAGCTCCGGCATGGTCATGATCTGGATCTTTCCAAACTGCTTGTGCGTTTCTTCAATCTCTGTTATACTGTCTGTGCGTGCAAGCGCGGACGGCTGCTCCCCATCTGGTGCAACAGATGGAATCGGGGCAGTCGTTTCTTTTTCAGTTGCCATTCCCGCCTCCCGTGTTCTGCTCGATCCAGTCGATGAGCTTATCCTTCGGCACAAGCAACCGCTTGCCGATACGCAGCGTGGGGAACGTCCCCGTGTTAAGGAGCTGATACGCTCCCGCGCGGGAGATGCCCAGCGCCGCCGCGAGCTGATTGGCGTTCAGCACCGCGGGCAGATTTTCGTAGTTGTTGTTCATGTGTGACCTCCTTGAAAATTGTAGTTGACATTATGGATTATAAAGACTATAATACACAATGTAACTATTGTGGTATGATTGTATAATGCTTGTACAGAAAAGTCAATAGATAATTTAACGTACATATTTTACTGTATCTAACAGGAGGCGGCTATGATCTTTCCTGAACATATGGAATTCCGGTATTATATCACCCCGGAACGAAAAGAATGCTTTGCACTATATGACAAGACGCTGGGAAGCCGCATGACCTATCTCGATCAAACGCAGGATCTCGGCCAATGTCTCGTCGATCTTTACGATACGGACTTTTACGAGGCCTATTGCGTATTATCTGAGATCAATAAGCTGGTACAAACGGAAAAGGACGAGGCCGCATGGAGGAAGCTGCTGGAGCTGTCGATGCCGCTTTGCGAAGTGCATCCGTTTTTTGGGCTGCTCGTGAAGGAACTGAGCGAGCTGGAGGCCTCATATGCGCATGATCAGGATGCTGACACATCGCCCATTCTTTCATTCGCCAACGATTTTGAAGCCATCGTCCGTGATGCAAAGCCCCTGATTGAAGTATGCCTGGATGATCGGTACAAGCCGGACTACTCCACGGCAGAGCGTTACCGCGAGGCGCACTATGACGCATTGCTCCATTTCGACGATATGCGCTATGGTGAGCTTGCCACAGAGGAGGTCATGCTGGACAGTTCTGCATATGACAGCGCCTACAATTACAGCGTGGAGATGCTGCGGGAGCGCGGGATCAAGACTGCACTGCGCGAAGTTCTCTACCCCAATACTGTGCGTGACCTCTACAACTACTTGAAGGCGTACTGTCTCCGCCTGCCGCTCCCGATCCACAAGTGCAAAAACTGCGGCAGGTACTTTGTTGTGACCGGCAACATCACGCAGGACTACTGCACACGGTTAATGGAAGGCTCGGAAAAGACCTGCCGCCAAATGGGAGCCGTCGTGCAGTATCAGAGTCGGCAGATGAAGAATCCTGCCACAAGGGAGTTTACGCGCTCCTACAAGGCTCACAACGCCCGCGTGCGGTATGGGACGATGAGCAAGGCGGAGTTCACCGTATGGTCGAAGACGGCGCGGGAAAAACGCGACGCCTGCGTAGCGGGCAAGCTGCCGCTTGAAGACTTTGTCGCATGGCTCGACAGCGACAAACAGCGATAAAACAACGGACTGACTGGCCGTTTTATGATTTCAGAAGAAAAGGAGGAAACATTGGCAACACGAAAGGCAAAAGGAGCCAAGGGCGGCGGCACGATCCGCCAGCGCCCTGACGGACGCTGGGAGGCACGCTATACCCTTGGCATCGATCCCGGAACGGGAAAGCAGATTCAAAAATCCGTCTATGGCAAAACGCAGAAGGAAGTGCGGCAAAAACTCACCGCAATCACCGCGGAGATCGATGAGGGAACATATATGGATGTTCCCCGACTCAAAACCGCAGATTGGCTGAATACGTGGGTAGAAGAATACATCGGCAACGTAAAGCCCGCTACTCGCAAGAGCTATCAAGATCATGTAAGGCTAAATATCATTCCCTATGTCGGGGCTGTTCCCCTCTCAAAGTTAACTGCTGCCATGATCCAGCAAATGTATAATGAACTGCAAACAGAAAAAGGGCTCTCGCCGAAGACCATCAAAAATGTGCATGGAGTATTACACCGTGCTCTGGAACAAGCTCAGAAAATGGGTTACATCCGCAATAATCCCCTCGCAACTGTCACGCTGCCGCGCATTGGAAAAAAACAGATAAAGCCTCTGGAAGATGATGAATTATGCACGTTTCTTAAGGAGATTCGCGGAGATACCTACGAGCTGGTGTACTTCGTCACCGTTTTCACGGGGCTGCGGCAAGGAGAAGTGCTTGGTTTGACTTGGGACTGTGTGAATTTTGAAAAACACACACTGCTGATAAACAAACAGCACAGCAAGAAAAAAGGCACTTGCGAGTATTGCTTCAGCAGTCTAAAAAACGACCGTCCCCGCCTCATCGAAGCGGCAGACGGTGTGATGGATGCACTTAAAAAACAGCAGATTCGGCAGCAGCGATGGGCAGCACGGTTGAAAGATGGCTGGGAGAACTCAGACAATCTTGTATTCACCACAGAAACAGGCCGTTACCTCTGCAATCAAACGGTCTATCTTGCATTCAAAAAAGTTATGCGCCGCCTTCACCTTGATGCGACAAGGTTCCATGATCTTCGCCACACCTACGCCGTTAACAGACTAAAGTCCGGCGATGACATCAAAGCTGTACAGGAAAACCTTGGACACCAAACGGCGGCATTCACACTTGATGTATATGCCCATGCCACAAGCAGCATGAAGCATGCAAGCGCAAACAGAATGGACCAATACATCCACAATGTGACCAAGCCGTAAAGGGTATAAATAAGGGTCAAAGAATCGCAGAAACGAAAAAATCCTTGAAAGCACAATGCTTTCAAGGATCAATCATGGTGCGCGAGGCGGGACTTGAACCCGCACGTCCGTAATGAACACTAGAACCTGAATCTAGCGAGTCTGCCAATTCCACCACTCGCGCATATTTGATTTTTAAAAAGATGGTGCGGATGGCGGGACTTGAACCCGCACGTCCATACGAACACTAGCACCTCAAGCTAGCCTGTCTGCCAATTCCAGCACACCCGCATGTTCATCTTTCAAGCGGCTGTCTCTCAACGACCGCTTGGCTATTATAAGCCCAAAATAGGCCAAATGTCAACCTTTTTTTGAGAGAAATAATAAAAAATTTTGCTGTAAGAGAAATGGCGGAAAAGCTCAGATTTTCCAAACTTTTCCGGCATCTTTTTCGTGTTAAAGCTGCGCGAGCGTCTCCCCCACCGCGCCCGTGATGACAAGGTCTGCACCAAGTCCGCGGTCGAGCGGCGTCTTGTTGATGACAACGAGCTTGTGTCCGCGATAGTAGCGCACGAGGCCCGCCGCCGGATAGACCGCGAGCGATGTGCCCGCGATGATGAGCACGTCGGCCTCCTGAATGTACTCCACCGCGCGATAGAGTGTCTTTTCGTCCAGGCCCTCTTCGTAGAGCACCACGTCGGGCTTGATGCGCCCGCCGCAGGTGCAGCGCGGCACGCCCTGCGAATGCTTGATGTAGGACACGTCGTAGAACTTGCCGCACTTCTCGCAGTAGTTGCGCAAGGTGCTTCCGTGCAGCTCGAGGACATTCTTGCTACCCGCCGCCTGATGCAGCCCGTCGATATTCTGCGTGATGACGGCCTTGAGCTTTCCTTCCTTTTCCCACTCGGCGAGCTTTAAGTGCGCGGCGTTGGGCTTTGCGCCTTCGCAGAGGAGCTTCGCGCGGTAAAAGGCGAAAAACTTCTCGGGATAGCGCTCATAATACGTGTGACTCAGGATCGTCTCCGGCGGGTCGTCCCACTGCTGATGATACAGGCCATCCACGCTGCGAAAATCCGGGATACCGCTCTCGGTCGAAACACCTGCCCCGCCGAAAAACACGATGCTGTCCGTTCCGTCGATGAGTTCTTTTAATTTCTTGACTTCGTCCGTCATAGCTTCTCCTTTGCGCGCATGCGCTTATCTCACATAGCTCTTGTCGATCTGCACCACAGCGAAATAGCTCGGATCCAGCTCGTGTACCGCCCGCTTGATCTTCTCCTCCGCTTCCCTGTCGCTCAGCGCGCAGCCATACGGCACCACGGCATCGAAGATGACGTTCGTGTGCGTCGGCCCCGAGACCATGCGAAAGTCGTGGATGGAGATATTCTCGTCGATGCCGCGCACGAGCGAGGCGATCTTCTGATGCGCGGCGTTGATGGTCTCGTCGTCCGTCACGATGGGGTCCATGTGGATGACCGCCTCGCAGCCGAGCCTGTCATGCAGTTTCTTTTCCACGTTGTCGATCTCGTCGTGCAGGGTGAGAATATCGCCGTGCGCGGGGACCTCAGCATGCAGCGAGATCATCACGCGGCCGGGGCCGTAATCGTGCACCACAAGGTCGTGGATGCCACACACGGCCTTATTCGCCATCACAATATCGCGGATCTCCTGCACGAACTCCTCGGACGGCGGCTGGCCGAGCAGCGGCGAGAGGGTGTCCCTTGCCGCCTGCACGCCCGCCCACAGGATGAGCAGCGACACGACCAAGCCGCACCAGCCGTCGATCTGCCAATGCAGGAAATAGCCCGCGAGTGTCGCAAGCAGCACCGCCGCAGTGGCCGCGCAGTCGGACAGGCTGTCTGCCGCCGTCGCCTGCATAGCGGCGGCGTTGATCTTCTTTCCCACACCGCGGTTGTAGCAGTACATGTAGAACTTGGCGCAGATGGAAATCAGCAAAATCGCCACTGTCAGCACGCTGCACTCGACCGCCTCGGGGTGCAGGATCGCGCCCACGGCGTCGCGCAGCAGCTCAAAGCCCATCAGCAAGATGACGATCGAGACGATGAGACCCGAGATGTACTCGAGCCGCCCGTGGCCAAACGGATGCTCGGGGTCGGGCTTCTGCCCGGCCAAACGAAAGCCCAGCAGCGTCACGATGGACGCGCCCGCATCGGACAGGTTGTTAAAGGCGTCCGCCGTGATGGCGACAGAGCCCGCAAGCGTCCCCGCAAACAGCTTGAGCGCGAAGAGCAGCAGGTTGATGGCAATGCCCACCGCGCCGCAAAGCACACCGTAAGCGCGCCGCACTGCGGCATCAGACGTGTTCTGATAGTCTTTGATGAACCGACTCGCAAGAAAACCGATCATAGTCTTCCCTCACTCGCTTTTGATCTGTAATTTCATGCGGCAGCAGAGGCGGTCGAGGTCCTCGTCCGTCGCCGCGGGGATGCGCAGCTTCGCGCCGCAGCTTTTGCACACAAGATCGACGTAGGTGCTGTGGATCTCCATGCCGTAGCTCTTGCTGCCGCAGGAGCAGGTGATACCGTCCTTGCGCGCGGCGATCTCCTTGAGCTCGGAGAGGATCTCGTACATGATGACGCTGTCGGCAAAGGCAGCGGGGTCGTCGCCCTGCTCGCGCTCCTTGGCCGCCGCGAGCGAGAGCTGCTCCATCTCGTGCTCGACGGCGTAGTCCTCGCCGATGAAGCAGCAGAGCATTTTCGTATCGGGGCAGGCAAGGCCGATGCCGCGCCCGTGCAGGAGCTTGTCGGCGCTGCACTCCGCCAAATGCTCCTCGCCGCACACGCCGCACGGCACACTCAGGCGGAATTTATTTTCCTCCGCCTCGATGGTCAGGCTGGATTCGCCGCACTCGCAGCTCACAACCGCGCCCGAGGCGCTCAGGGCAAACACGCTTCTCTGCTGGATGACGCGCTTGTGGCACGCGGGGCAGAGATAGCCGATGGTACGCATTTCTTCTTTCATTCCATTTCCTCCCGGAAAGTAAAATATCATATGGTAATTTGAGTATTATACCGCGTCCGTGCGCAAAAAGAAAGGGAGAAACCCGCTGTTTCTCCCTTTTCTTTTTGGTTTTCGCGCGTTACGGCTTGACCGCGATGGCCTCGATCTCGACCAGCGCGCCCTTGGGCAGGGCGGCCGCCTGCATCGCACAGCGCGCGGGGCACTCGCCGGAGAAATACTTGCCGTACACCTCGTTGACAACGCCGAAATCGCCGATATCGATCATAAACACGGTCGTCTTGACAACGTCCTCAGCCTTGCAGCCAGCCGCCTCGAGCACCGCGAGCAGATTCTTGATGCTCTGCTCCGCCTGCTCGGACGTGCCGCCGGGAACAAATGCGCCGGTCGCCGGGTCCAGCGGAAGCTGGCCGGAGACAAATACAAAACCGTTTGCTTCGATCGCCTGGGAGTAGGGGCCGACGGCGCCGGGGGCAGTGGTCGTAGAAATCACATGCTTCACGGAAAAATCCTCCTATATCAATGTATTTTTATCATAACATCTTGCGCAATATGCGTCAAGTACTCATATTCTTGGAAAAACGGCAGAAACTAATGCCACTTTTGAACGATTCCCCTAAATCCATCGGAAAGGAAGAGCGTGATGGAGCAAAAAACCGTCGGCGCGCAGACGCGCCGCCTGCGCACATGTCCCTCCGTCCTCTCGTTCGCCGCCGTCGGCGGGCGGTTCGAGGGCGAAGGCCCGCTGCGCGAATACTTTGACGAATTGAGCGAGGATCACTTCTTCGGCGAGAAGACCTGGGAAAAGGGTGAGAGTACCATGCAGCGCCACGCGCTCTCCCGCGCGCTGGAAAAGGTGGGGCTCAAGGTGAGTGACCTTGACCTCATCTTCGCGGGTGATCTTTTGAACCAGTGCGTCGGCTCGTCGTTCGCTCTGCGAGAGAGCCGCATCCCATTCTATGGACTCTACGGTGCGTGCTCCACGATGGGCGAGAGCCTGTCGCTCGCCGCATTGATGCTCGACGGCGGGTATGCCTCTTGCGCCGCGGCGCTGACCTCCTCGCACTTCTGCACCGCCGAGCGGCAGTACCGCATGCCGGTGCCCTACGGCTCGCAGCGTACGCCGACCGCACAGTGGACGGCCACAGGCAGCGGTTGCTGCCTCCTCGCGTGCGAGGGCGAGGGGCCCTATATCACACACGTGACAACCGGGAAAATCGTCGACAAGGGCGTCACCGACGCAAACAACATGGGCGCGGCGATGGCCCCCGCCGCCTATGACACGCTGTGCGCGCTCTTTCGCGACACGAGGACAAAACCCGAAGACTATGACCTCATCGTGACGGGCGACCTCGGCAGACTCGGCCATCAGATCGTCTCGGACTTTTTCGCGCGCGATGGGCTCCCTCTCGGTGAGCGCTACACCGACTGCGGGCTTCTGCTCTACGACATCGAATCGCAGGACATGCACTGCGGCGGCAGCGGTTGCGGCTGCTCGGCAAGCGTTTTGTGCGGGTATCTGCTACGCGGGATGCGCGAGGGCAAATGGAACCGCATCATCTTCGCGCCGACGGGCGCGCTGCTCTCCCCCACGACGACATTTCAGGGCGAGAGCATCCCCGGCATCTGCCACGCGGTCGTATTCTCGAATCACAAGGAGGGATAAGCGGTGGATTATCTGAACGCCTTTCTCTGCGGCGGCATCCTCTGCGCCATCGGACAGATTCTCATCGACAAAACGCCCCTCACGCCCGCGCGTATCCTGACGGGCTATGTCGTCTGCGGCGTTTTGCTGACGGCCATCGGCGTCTACGAGCCCATCGTCAAATGGGGCGGCGCGGGCGCGACCGTGCCGCTGCTCGGCTTTGGCTACTCGCTCGCCAAGGGCGCGGAAAAAGCTGTTCAAGAGCAGGGGTGGCTCGGCGTGATGACCGGCGGCCTCAGCGCCACGGCGGGCGGCATCGCCGCAGCGGTCGTCTTTGCTGTGCTGATGGCGCTCATTTTTAAGCCCGGCGACAAGCGGTAATAATGAAAAACGAGGAGAGGGTTTTCACCCTCTCCCCTTTTATGGGAAATCTCTTTTTACGATGCGCGCAGGCCGGGCTCTTCGATCTGCTCAAGCGTCATCACTCTGGTGTGGCAGATCGGCTTCCACTCGACCTTCGTAAAGAGTGACGCAATGCAGATCGGCACGTAGGTGAGCATGAAGAGCGGGAACGTGAAGGTGTAGAGCACCTTTTTCCACGCCGCGCAGCGGATATTCTTCCACTCCGTCACGGTCGTGATCGCGCCGAGCACAAAGAGCGTTAAGTACAGGCTCATCAGCGTTTGCAGCACGGAGACCGCCAGCACCGCCATCGAACCGCCTGACGTCGCGTTCGCGATCGCCGCGCCGATGTTCACGACCACGCTCACACCCGTGAGCACCGCCGCGGGCATGATATTCATCGTCATGTCATAGCAGGAAAAGCTGCCGCGCGCAATGCCGGAGAAGAGCTCGGAGGCGTACTTGCGGAACACCTGCAGGTAGCCCTTCGACCAGCGCATGCGCTGGCGCCAGGACTGGGCAAAGCTCGTGGGCTGCTCGTCATAGAGCACCGCGCCCGCCGCGTAGCCGACCTTTTCCCCGCGCACGACGTTGTCAATGGTAAACTCGATGTCCTCGGTCAGCAGGAAGAAGTTCCAGCCGCCGCACGCTTCCAGCACACCGTCGGAAAACAGAAAGCCTGTGCCAGACACGGCGCAGCTGCTTCCAAGGCGCATGCGCGCGTTATTGAGATACTGCGCCTCGCGCAGGAACCACAGCGCATAGCCCGCGGAAATCCAGTTGTCGCCGTAGTTTTTGGAGTTGCGGTAGCACGTCACGATCTCATAGCCGCTGGAGTAGACCTTCTCGATCTCGGAGATAAAGTTCGGGTCGAGGATATTGTCGGCGTCCAGCACGAGATAGGCATCGTAGTGCTTGCGGCCCGGGTGCTTGATGCGCTTGAGCATTTCATTGAGCACATAGCCCTTGCCGACATGCACCGTATCGTGGCGCTCAAAGACGATCGCGCCGCGCTCGCGCGCCACGCGGGCCGTGTCATCCGTGCAGTTGTCCGCGCCGACGTAGATGTCCACATGGTCCATCGGATAGTTCTTCTGCGCGTGGATGCTGTCGAGCAGCTGGCCGATGACGTTTTCCTCGTTGCGCGCGGCGATGAGGACGGCAATGCGGTGGTTTTCATTGCGGCAGGTGAATTTTTTCCGCTTCAGCAGCGCCACCGCCACATAGAAGAATTGATAGGAATAGCATACGAAAAATAGCGCCATGATGACGGCGTTGATCGTGATGACAGTCTGCATAATATGTTCCTCCATTGCCGGAAGCTCCGGCCCATTTTGGTTTCTTTCCCGCCTGTGGGAAAAGTTATATCATGCAAACCTTGTGATTCCACTGTGAAAATTCTTAACAAATTCCGAACATCCACGGTAGAAATTATTAAGCCCTAAAAAGAGTGAACAGGCAGCGCCGCTGGCGCTGCCTGTTCACTCTTTTATAATGTAATCGCGCCCGGTTTGACATCGAAATCGTGGTTGGCGATGCACGCAACGCAGTTCCGCTCCCGACTCTGTGCCCTGATCCACGCGAGCGACTTTTTCTGCGCCGCGCGGTCGTCGGCGATGCCGGAGAGCAGCATCTGCTCCCATGATTTTTTCGCGTAGCCGCCGTCGGCGCAACCTCCCGTCCTCCCCCGTGATCCTGAGCGCGCACAGGCCCTTGGAATGGCCCGGAATGTTGACCATCACGAGCATCCCGTCGCCGAACACATCGTAAGACCGGCCTGCGGAGCCGATAAGGCCATTCCAGTCGAAGGTCTGCATCTTCGTGCCGCGCCACCAGTCCGCATTGTAGCGGATGCGGTTGACGGGTGAGCCGTTCTCCGCGAAGCGCAGTTCGTCCTTCGAAACGAGAATTTTCTTCGCGTCCGCGACCAGCTTGAGGCCGTTCGCGTGGTCACAGTCAAGATGCGAGAGCAGCACCGCGTCCCAATCGACAGGCGCGACGCCCCGCGCCGCGAGCTGCTCGTCGATGGCCGCACTGCTTTCGACAACAACCTGATTCGTAAAATACAGCGGCAGCGAGCCGAGCGAGCGGATCTGCGCCCTGCGCTCAAAGACGCCGTGCGGGCTCATATCGCGGTGCCAGCCGCAGTCGAACAGAACGTTCCCGTGCGCGCACTCGATGAGATAGGCCGAAACCGGCAGCCAGAGCCGTTTCGACTTTCTATCCAGCACGCCAGACGCCTTGAGCGCGCTGCAATGCTCGCCGCCGAACGGCAGCTCCGGCGCGACGCACACCTTGCCGATGTGGAAAATATGAATCTTGATCTCGCTCATCGTCTACCTCCCGTCTTGAAATACCATCAAATCCCGCTTTTTTCGATCTCTGCCAAAAGGCACTTGCAGCCCTCTGAGACATCCCGCCACGTCGCTTCAAAATCGCCTGTATACCACGGGTCGGCGACGTCGCCCGGGCGGTCGGTGTAGTCGAGCAGCCGGTGCATCTTCCCCGCCGGATCACCGCCGCAGATGCGCTGCATGTTTTTGAGGTTCGCGCCCTCCATGCCGATGAGCAGATCGTACTCCTCGTAGTCCTGCGCCGTGAGCTGGCGCGCAGCGTGTCCCTCGCAGGAAATGCCGTGCTCGGCGAGCTTGCGTCGCGCGGGCGGATAGACGGGATTGCCGATCTCATCGCGGCACGTCGCCGCGGAGTCGATCTGAAATTCGTCGGCAAGTCCTGCCTTTTCGACCAGGTCCTTCATCACAAATTCCGCCATCGGGCTGTGGCAGATATTGCCCAAGCAGATAAATAAGATTTTCGTCATAGTCTTTCTCCGTAAGTTTTGATAACCGTAGTGTAACAGAAAAATGGAAAATCGTCGAGAAGAAATGCTGTCTTTTCGTTCAGAACTTATTTGTAAATTCGATACTGCCTTTCCAGTCCATAGAAGGCGTGCTATGATTTTATGGGAGCGCAGAACACACTAAAGAAGTACGGAGGTGTCACATGACTGCAGATCAAGGACAATATGAGAAATTTATGGCAAAACTTTCTAAATCAGGATTGGAACTCCAAAAAGACTTTAGCCGCCTCTCGCCGGAAAATCAAAAGCGTTTTATGTAAGAGGTCAACCAAAGGCTAAAGTGTTTTGGACATGCAGTAACCATTACCGATATTCTACAGAGTCTATTTCGTGGGACGAGCTGCTATCTTCTGCCCAGGATAAAATTATAAACAATAGTGTCAACTGTAGAACAAAATCGGTGAAGTAAACTACTATGTCGCCCACAATATAGCCCACGGAAGGAACTATTCCAAACCGAAGCAAAAACGTTTTTACCAAAAACAAGAAAAACCTTGAAACCGTTATGGCTTCAAGGTTTTTACTTGGCGCGGAAGAGAGGATTTGAATTCGATAGTAGGTGTAAAATGCTGTAAATGCGCGTAAAGAAATCCCTGTGTTTTCAAGGCTTTCCGGATTTTGGCGTAAAATGCTGTAAAGCCTTGTAAAAGCTGTTTGGGGTAAACTTAGGGGTCAAAATCAGGCTTAATTCTTCCCTTATTTGGCTCTCAAAAGTTCTTCCCAATTATCAGGGAATCCGATATGAGACAGCTCAATATCTCCAGCGTACTCTTCTAAAAGCGCTATTATGGCGCTCAGAACTTCACTGTTCCATCTGTCTCTGTCCGGGTACAAAAATTTCAGCATCACGATGTTATCAAAAAGGCTGCGTTGTAGCACGACAGGAAATCCCTTTGGCGTGGCCGGTACCGCAGAAAAGACACGATAGTACAAACGCCCGTAATGCGCGCAGATATTGCGCAGATCTGTACAGCAGCGCAGCCAGCTATCGAGATTGCCATAAGTGGTTTTATACAGGTCCCTTGCAATCTCCTTTTTATCTGCCGTCTTTAAATCGCGGTAAAAGAAAGACAGCATCCCAAACGAAAAAAGTTCCGTAGCGACCCATATAGGGAAATTGCCCTCATATTTTTCACAGTGGTGCTTCACAAATGGAACTGTTTTGTTGTGTTGTACTTCTGATTCAAACAGCTTCCGAAAGCGTGCATGATCGTGGTTGGACCCGTAATTTGACGCATCCATATAGCCGAGAGGGCCGTACTTGTGTGCGTAAAAATAAGCAAACTGTGTCCGCAGATATAACTCTACCTGCTCGACCGCTGAGAACAAAACCCGCCGCATTTTCCGGTCGAACTCGTATATTCTAAATACTCTGTGAAAGCTTGTCCCATCTCGATACATTCCATCAGCAGTTCTAAACGGCAGGAAGTACGCTGTAAAACGATAGTAGTTTATATGCTGTAGAACTGTTTTACAAAACGCTGGATCTACGATCTCGCAATGCCGCTCTTGAAGCAATTTCAACTGTTCGTCGTATGTCGTCGCAGGCTTCAGCTCCACAGCAGATTCCTCCCAGATATAAAATGTCCCCCCTGGGACACATCACACGTTGCCGTGGAGAGGTGCGGGGGGTCCTGTTAATATTATTATAGCCTAAATATTGCGGTTTGCAATTCGCGGGCTGCACAGAATTTGAAAAAGCGTACAAGCATTTTAGCCAAAGTGCTGCAGAACAGCGTTTTCTTTCGGGTTTAACCCTACATCAGCCTGTGGAAACCGCTTAACCCTAATACAAGACTCCACAAGTGTACGGATGCTGACCCCATCACTTGCTTCAACGTCACGGCAGACAATCACGTTGCTGCCTACTTGAAGTATATGCATTCTCGCCCTTCTTTGTCAATGAAAACTCACAATTTTTTACCGCAGACATGCTTAAACGTGCTCAGGCTGTTTCTGAACGGTTCCGTCTACGCTTAGCATCGCTCGCCTCGATTTCAAATCGAAGCGAGCTTCACTGCCCGGATTCCAAATCGGCGCAGTGAGCGCCTGATCTGGACGGTTGCAAGGGTCTCATTTCAAATGAAGCCCTCAATGCACCGAAAGGCTCGGATTTCAAATCCGACCTTTAAGACATCCCCACAATATATGCAGCAAGAGCGGAGGAATCACCCTCCGCTCTTCGCTTTTAGTCAGATCGACGCCACCGCTCAAAACGCCGATCTTCTATTTTGCAATGGCATAGCTTTCAGTATTCTTTAGCGGCGAAAATCAGAACGTGACACCACGGGCCGCGCAAAGCTCCTTTAGAAGCGTAACCGCTTCTTCAAGCTCCAAAGCGTGATCGTGAATATCGTTGTATGAGGGATATACCAGAAAGCCTGACTGATAGTCAAAAATCTGATATCCTACAACACGATCTCCATCAGTTGCAGGGACATAGCCCCAGCCCTTTCGGTTATACCGCTGATAACCTTCCTGGAACGAATAACCGGCATCATTGGCCTTTTTCTTCAAAGTAGAAAGTGAATACTGCATAAGCAAACCTCCTGAAATTTATGGTTTGAGCAGTGTGCTTATGTTGTGGTTTGTTGTTTTATAGTGTTTATACGCTATGCCATCTTGCAAACGTCCTATAAATGCCTGTCAGACGCCGCAGGAGCGCTTTCGTCGCGCTCTATGGCTTCGTCTATGGCTCGGTTGATAAAGCCGTTTACGCTCTCGCTGCGGGCTTCTGCGTGGGCTTTGATAATATCTTTCTTGCCTTTCGGCATAGCAACGGACACGCGATCAAGATTCGCAGTATCCCATTTCCTATTGCCCTCTTTACGGGCCTCCGTATATTTCTGCGGCGATATATGCACCACTCCCTTCTAATCAATTTTATTATACTCCCTCCGCAAGCACTTAACAAGTGAACATTATAGACATATTAACAAGTAAACTTTTGTAGAAACTGCTCTCTTGCATTCACTTAATAAGTGAACTATAATAGCACACGTAAGGAGGAAAAGAAAAAGCCCTCTGCATCACCGCCGACCAAAGCCGGATGCAGAGAGCCACCAACCACCACAGGAGGATTGACAAGGAGGTCACAAAATGGATGCACAAACCCAGCTAGTAGCAGAACTTTATAAAACGCTCAATGATGCGCAAAAACAGGAAGTCTGTAACATGATTGATACTTTACTAAGTCAGCAATTAAACGATCAACAATCGCTTGATTCTCATTCCGCTGCTACGGAAAATCAAGATAGCATCGCATGAGAAAGGCTCCATGTCCCAGCCGACCAAAGCAAGACACGGAGCCACCACCAACCACCACAGGGAGGCCGGTATCGGTATTATACCGACCTCCCGCCAAGAAAACAAGGAGGAAATATGAGTTATTTATCTGAGCTTACCGCACATGAGCGCCTAACTGTCGACAATGCAACGCTCGACATGTTTACCGCTTTCGAAAACGGATCAGACTTGATCTATGATATTTGGGAGCAGTATTTTTCTGATAGGGAGCGAAAAAATATCGAATCGAGAGACTTAGAATTCATTGGTCGCATCCTGTATTCTGTCTACGATAGAATGGCAAACGCCATCCGCGACTATCACTTGATGCTCGGGCACTATGACGCACCGGGCGTGCAGTGCTTTTTAGAAACAGCGAAACGCGCTCAACTGACGGCAGACGCCGAAAAAGCAAGGGAACACGCCCAGAAAGAAATGCGATCCGCAACTTATGATCTCGACGATGCAGATGCAATTAAACTTCTGACAGGTAAGGGGGCAAGCGCATGAATCTTCTATACTGCGCCCGCTGTAATACACCGCTTATGAACGCCGCCACGGTGCATATTTGCCCGACCTGCGGGGCCGTGTACCGTCAGCATGGGACGCACTTTTCCTTCGTCGCCGATCTGTCCGGCGTATCCGTCAAAGAGCTGATGCAAAGCATGGAGGTCACACTATGAACGATAACGATAGATTCTATCCGGCCGTGCAAACGCCGGTCGGAAAGGTGCTGCTCATAGGCGCTACCATGACCGTCGAGCGCGAACGTGAGCTTTTCGGAAAGAAGGTGAAAACAGATGAGCGAGCAGGTACACACAACTGAGCAATTAGATTTGCAGGAGTTGAAAGAAGAGATTATCCGAAAAGTTATGATGCTTCCCGACAAAGATGTAACCGAGATGCTTGAATTTGTTAAGGCACTAACATAATTAAAGAGGACTGCACAAAACGGTGCAGTCCTCTTCTTTACTCTGAGCAAACCTTTCCTCGCTTTGCATGGTTCTTGAGTCCAAGTTCTTCTACTGTCAATGTGCAAGTTGTGATTACGCACGGTTCTCCCTCGTTTGTGAGCGGCCCATCCGGAAGTTCAATAGGCTCGAGGTTCGCAAAAAGTTCCGCGATCTCTTCTTTACTAAGCTCGCAAAGCGGGTGTTCAGAATTGCTTTTTGTTCTCATCTACTGCCTCAATTTCCTGTTATTCCGCCGTCTGCAGCTCCACAAGCTGGTGGATCACTCGTTCCAGACGGTCGAGCACGATATCATAGCCGAAGATAAACATTTGCAGTCTCCTTTCCTGTTAGTACAGCAGCACGGGCTTACCGGCTGCGCGCGTCATGTTGTTGATGTTCTTTACGGTGCTACGTGCAATCTCCTTACCGTCGAGCTGGATAACGACCGTAGTTGCACCGCCACCCGATTCCGCCATAGCCTGCTTAAATGCGTCAACCATCGTTGCAAGCGGCGTTTCGATGTTCGTTCCGCTCTTCTGGTCGCCCAGTACAGCAAGAAATTCTTTGTTCGGTGGGATGACCGCGCCATGTGCGAGCTGCGGGATATCGTTGTACACAGGCGCATTGCCGTCTAAGTTCTGCGCCGCCACGCGACGGCTGCGCGCCGGTGCCTTTGTTGATACGCGCGTACCGGTAAAGCCGGACGTTGCTTTTCTGACTTTGGAATCGTCCACACTATCGACGAAAAATTTCAGCGCAAGGCCGATCGCCGCCGAGATAATGAACGCCGTACCGGCGCTGACGATTCCCAGCGCTGCAAGGCCAACGCCAAGAACACCGGCCAGCAGTCCAAGAAGTACGCTGCGCCCGATGCTGACAAGCCGCTGCGTGCCCTTCTTCGGGTCTTTGCGGACGCTGTAAATGCTCAGTCCGAGAATCAGGCCTAATCCCATGCCGACGACTGTACCGACGCCCGGCGTCACGATAGAGCCGATAACAGCACCAAGCAGCGCGCACAGCACGACGATCAACTCGGAAAGAAGCTGCGATTTGCCGCCGTGTTCCTCGTCTCCCTCTGCAAAGCCGGTGAGATAAAGGCCGAGGATCGCGCCCAGGCTGAAACCGGCCACGCCGCCGGTGATGCCAAGAAACACGCTGCCAAGCAGCGCACCGAGCAAAGCCGTGATGACCACGATCCACGTATCCTCTGCGTCCATCTCGGTTTTCCATGTTTCGGGGTCAAGGCCCACAAGGTACAGCCCCAGCAGCACACCGAGGGATAAGCCGATGACGCCGCCTGTGATGCCGCCGAACGCCGCGCCGAGCGTTGCACCGAGCAGCGCCGTTAAAACGGTCAGCCATGTTGCCTTGCTCTTGGGGATAACTTTCTTGTCAAAGCTCCATTTTAGGTCATCCACGACGATCTCAAGCCCCGCGCGGATGGTCTTAAAGATATCATTGATCTTCTGGAACACCTTGTCGAGCTTTTCCATCATGGGCCCTTCGTCAAAATCAAAGTCCGGCGCAATGGCAGATGCTCCGCCGCCACCGCCGCCAACGGACATTGTCGTGCTGAGTTTGTTGATCTCATCAAACGCCGCGAGCGCGTCTGTCGCTTCCTTTGCCGCCTTGCCGGTCGCATCAATGGCGGCGGCCTCTTTGTAGAGGTTTTTGCCCGATGCCTCCATGCTCTTCTTTGACTTACCGCTCAGAATCGAGATGATCGTCACGATCTCCGACACAATGGCCGCAAGCAGATTCATTAGCCACGTCAGCGCCGGAATGAGTACGTCCATCAAAGGCGCGGCCAGCGTCAGCAGCGCACCTTTGAGGCGGGCAAAAGCGTCGGATGCCTCTGCGCTGGTCGCAATAGCCGCCTTGATCTGCTTGCGTAGCGCCATGAGCGCCGCCGTGATGACTGAGAATACAAGCATAGAGCGCGCTAAACTCTTGACCTGATCTCTGAAACGCGCGGCATACTGGCTCGCTTTGGCGAGCGCTGAATTTTCAGCCTCGCGCTCCTTGCGCTCTTGCTCCACGTTGGCAATCATCTCACCGGCAGCGACCTTTGCTTTGTCGAGCTTTACCGTCATGCTGTCGATGTTGGCGGTCGTCTCTTCGTAAGCAGCCGAAAGCGTTTTGACCTCCTTCGTCTGCGTGTGCAAAAGCGCTTCCTGCTGTTTGAGCTCCGCCTCCGCAGCGGCGCGGCGGTCGAGCACTTTGGCCTGATATTCGTTCTGTGTAAATCCCTGTTTTTGGATCCATTCGCGGTCGTTCAGCCGTTCGACTTCCTTTCGCAGCATCTTCACGCGTTCCTCCGTAGCTTTCGCTGCCTGAGATGCGGCGTCAAGCTGCTTTTCAAGGTTCATCTTATTGCCCGTTTCCTTTTCAAGCTTGCTGTTCAGTTCGGATATCTCGTCACGCAGCTTGCTCAGTTTCTTTTGTGCTTTGGTCGAATCCAAATCACAAGAGAAAATCACACTGCCGTCAGCATTCGCCATTTAATCACTCCTTCCCCAATTTCAACCAAGTCGAAATGGTGGTCTCTTCTTCCTGGCTGAGCTTATTTTTTATGTTCACGAGGTCGCTGTTGCGGCGGTACCACTCGCGTTCATCCTTTTCAAGCGTCTTGCCGCGCGCCTTTTTGTCGCGGATGCGCACGACCTGAGCAAAGGTGCAGTCCCCGAGATCGTTATACGCACCGAGGAACGTCCACCAATGGACGCCCCCGGTGTTGGTCTCCGCATCATAAGGGATCTCGCGGATATCTTGTCCGAATACTCGGTTGATGGGAGGGAGAATCAAAGGATAATCCTGCTCCCAATCGACCAACTTCGGCGATTTCTTCTTATCCTGCTCTTTGCCGCCGTTCTGGAACCATGTAAAACGGTCTACAGCTTCCTGCAAATGCTGCGGCGGGATATCCTCAGGCGAGACATAGAACATCTGCAAGATGCCCTCTGCGCGGTCAGTGCCGCTCAAATCAGGATCACTCAGCATTACGAAGATATCGAGAATTACGCGAAAATCTGTGCGTATCTCATAACTCACTCCGCCGATCTCGACGGAGGCAGGCAAGCCCCAATTCATCGGCGATACTTTGCCGTGTACTTCTGAATGCGCGGATTTGTCGCTTTCTGCTCGCGGGCAAAGGCGCTGTCCGTTTCGTCCATCAGCGCAAGCAGGAAATTTGTCCACACATGCAGGCCGTCCGCCATCGCATAAAGGTTCATGCTGCCAAAGATGCTGTCACATACCGGCTCTTCAAAAAGGCCGTCAATGATCTCGCGCATCTCCTTGTCGCGGCGGTCGGCAATGTTGAAAATCTCAACGCGGTCGCCGCACTTCTGTACCTCATCTGCGTATTTATCCTGCTTCTTGTCCAGTGTGTCAAACGCGTTGTAAAGACGCTGGATAAATGCGCCGTCAGTCGGGTTGAATCGAATGATCACATCTCCCTTAACGCCGTGCACGGTGTATTCCTGCACACCGTTTGCAAAACTAAGTTCCATGTTTATCTCTCCTTAAATTTGTTTTCAGGAAGCTTTGTATCAGAATGTTGATCTCTGCCGCTTATCGAAAATCAGAAGTTCTCCACGGCGTTTAAGGATAGTTCGTCCCACTTTTCGCTCACTCTGGAAACTTCGTCCGGTTCTTCGTAACCGGTGATGTTGCCGCAATAGTCCGAAAGATCATCAAACTTCTGTAAAACCTTGCCTTTCCAACTTTGACAGGCCTCAGAAATAGCGTTAAGGGCTATGGCCTCGCCGCTGTTGTCCTGCGCTTTGGCGACTGCTGCAGAATAGTGAGAAATAAGCCGTAGCATAGTAGGGTTGTTTCCATATTTTTTTACAAAAGCGGCGTAATCGTCAGAAGTCATAACGCCGCTTTTCATCAACTCAAGGGCATTGCTGTTGATTGCATTAGGGTCCACAATATAGGCGGTGCGCACGGCCTGTTCCAGTTCGGCGCGGATCGTGCGGCGCGTGGTCTTGAAGTCTGTCCAAATGCGGATTCTTGTCTCGCTAAAGGCGGCTTCTGCGTCATGCAACCTTACCGCTGCGCAGTCTATTCTTGCCTGTTTTTCTTCCGCGCTGTCGCCGGGCGTCCATGCGTTAGCGTCACGGCTGGCCTGCCGTGCGCATTCGAGTGCATGGAAAGCGGCGTTATATTCGCTGCAGGATTTTCTGAAAGCCTCATCAAGCCGTTTTGCAAAAATGTTAAATTCGCTCATTGCATCTCCTTACAGGTGACCGCGCAGCATAGCATTGAAAAGAGCGCTGCTGGCCTTACTGTCCTTTGCTTTTTCCGTCAGCTCTGCCGCGTACTTCTCAATGGTCGCGCCCAGATCGGACGCGGCAATACGATTTGCGGAAAGATCACGGCGGGCAAGTGCGGCGGCTTCTTCGTCGATATTGTGCTTGTCTACGCTGTCAAGGCTCACGCTGCTGCGGATTGCTTTATAGTTTTCGCTCTGTGCCTTGCGCTCCTGTTCCTCTCGCCGTGCCTGGTATTCGACTTTTAGGCGGCTTCTGGCGGCTCTGTATTCAGGGCTGCTACGCTCCAACTCGGCGCGGGCGCAAGCGTCCAAATACGCCTCGTCGCTGTCATAGTCGCTACGCTTTACAAGGTCAAGAGCGCTGCTCAAATCAAGGCCGAGGGCAGTCTTTGCCTTTTCCTTTACGCTCTCAGCGGTCTCAATTCTTGCATTCAATTCCATAGTGAAGTTTCCTTTCTGCGGTCTTTCCCGCCGTCTATCTTCAACTTTTGCTCAAGTTTGAGCGAAAGTTGCGGTCAAAAATGCCCGTAATTATTTGAACTCGCTCAATTTTGAGCGGGTTGAAGTCTTCGCCCTCGGTGAACCCGTACTCGCACATTCTCGGGAACCAGTCTTTGTAGGCTGTCTTCACTTCGAGAAAGTCGTGCAGGTCTCGCGCCGAAACCGCCGGGCGGTCATTGATTTTCAAACGTCAATAACGATGATGGGGTCGCAGCCGGTCAAAAATTTTTCCGCGGCTGCTTCGGTAGGAAATACCTTAGTTCGTCCGCCGCCGCGACAGGCAGACCATTCACCGTCTTCCAGCAGCATCACAAAGCCGATGTTGCTTTGCATCCGCCCCGCATATTGCTGTAAAGCGGATAGCCTTGCTTTGAGTGAGTTATTCATCGCTGTTCCTGCTCCCTTCGCCATGCTTCAAGCTCGTCAAGCTGCTGCATGATGTCCGTGATCTCCGTATATTTCACGTTCTGTCGTAAAATCTCTGCTGCGGCGCTTACGCGGGTCTGTGCGGGCGCGTCTGCATCCTGCATGATCGTTGCCAGCGTATCCGCAGCGGCGTGCGCCCGCTCCTGCAGCATGTTACGCGCCGCTTCGGTTCGCTCGCGCCGTGCCTCGTTATACTTCTGCATAAACTCAGGGTCGCGTTTTCGGCGATAGATCGTCTGCTCGTTGATCTCGAGCTTTGCCGCCGCGCTCCGCACTGTCGCGGAGATCAGCAGCGCTTCAATAATGGTCTCATCTCTGATTTTCTTTGACAAAGTTTGAAAAGCCCCCTTTCCGGCTTTGTTTTTTCTGACGTTGCATCGTCCTTTCAACGGTAAAATTCCACTAACGGCTTTCGAATACGCGGGTGCCGCAGGGCTCGTATTGCTTCCCGCCGCGCCCTTGCATCAGGCTTTTGACCAAGCCAAAACTCGCTGATGATCGCATCGCGCTCGGCATTTGTCAGTTGTGCAAGTGCCGCTTGCACAGCCTGTTGAAAGTCTCGTTGTTCGATGTCCTCAAATTCTGCCTCTGCTCTTTCATCCGGTAAAATATCGGCGATAGTAAAGCTGCCGTCTTCGTTCTCATCCAGTGGCGTATCGAGCGATAAATGATATTTATTGAGCGGGTCTTCGCGCGTTCGTTTCGTCCTCATCCCGTAAACCTCTACAAATACCGCCTTTAGCTGGATGGTGTACCAAGTGGAGAATGCACCGCTTTCCGGCTTCCATGTCTGCACGGCTTTTAGAAGCCCGATAAACGCACTTTGTTCAAGGTCGTCTAATTCGACACCGCCGCTGCTCTCAAACGCTCTGAGCCACCGTGTAGCCTGCTGCATAGCATATCGGCGGCACATCCCCCACAAGGCCAATACATCACCGTCACCGGACTGCACTGACACTGCAATTTTGTTTGCCTGTTCGCCAAGATTTGTGGCAAGTGGTTTTGCTTGCATATCCGCTCCTCCTGTGGTAAAATCAGAATCGACAAATCGGATTCACCGCAAGAGCCGCTCTCCCTATTTGGGGAGAGCTTTTTTTATAATCGAAAATGACGGTTCATTGCCCGCTCAAACTTATCTCGATCATCAGCAGGCAAAAGCGGAATTACACGGTGCTGTATTTCGTCACGCTGGCGATAGCGCTCACGCTCACAGCGCGCGGGTTTGGTTGATTTTAGAATGCTGTACGCTTCCAAGATAGTCATAAATCCTCCGCCATAAAATTTGAATTTTGACCATCTTTTCTTTCTTCTCTCCTCAGATATTCATGTGCCACCCTCCAAAAATCCGCCCCGGCGTTTTTTCTCTGGCTCGCGGTACGGCTCCGAAAGCTCGGTGAATTTTTGATGTGCGCCGTCAAAGTTCATCTGCACAACGCCTTGACGACCGCGGCGGTTTTTCGCAACGGACACCCCAACTGTCCCGAACTCATCGATCTTCCAGAGGAACAATACTTTTGAGCCGTTCTGCTCCAACTCTCCGCTATCGCGCAAAGAAAGCAGGGTCGGGCGCTCGGTATCGTTGACACCACGGTTAAGTTGTGCCGCCGCAACGATGGGGATTTGCAGCTCGGAAGCAAGGTTTTTTAAGTCGCGGCTGATCTGTCCGAGCTCAAGATTTCGGCTGTCCGCACGGCGCTCGGCCTGCATCAGGCCGAGATAGTCGATGACGATCAATCGCAGGTTTTGAATGGTCGCCGCTGCACCTCGAACTTTACTCACTGTTGCCGCTGGCCTGTCCCAAAAATGAAGAGGAAGACGTTCAAGGCGGTTAGACGCCGCCGCGATATCGTCCCATAGCTCATCAGTCAAATCGCGGTCAATCAGTTCATCCATCGTCGCCATACTGCGGCGCACAAGCAAGCGCTCGGTCAACTCGGAAGCATTCATTTCCAGCGAGACGAAAAGCGTCTCGTTTCCGGCTCGAGCTGCACTTTCTGCAAGGTCGAGCAGAAAAGCAGACTTGCCGACCCCTGGGCGAGCACCGACGATGATGAGCTGTCCCCCCTCGAACCCCTTCAAAATGCTATCCAATTTTGGGAATCCCGTATCGATACGGGCCTGCTCCTGCACTGAAAGGCTCTGCAAGGTCTCTGTAAGGGCCTGCGAGACGCTTTTCAGTCGTCCGCCTGCATTGTCAAGGAGAAACGCCTTGCAGAGTTCGGCAATCGCTGTTGCCGGATTCCCTTCATCGAGTGCCGCAAGCACACCATCTCTTAGCCGCTTCTCCGCGGCTCTGGTATGTAACAGGCGGGCATATTCCTCCGCGTGTGCCACGGTAGGCGTCACGTCGATGCACTCGGCGAGGAACTTACGAGGGGCATCCACAAGCCCGCGAAGACCGTCAGCGGCGATGTTCGCATCAAACGCTTTGCCCCGTGATACAGCGCTGTCCGCAGCGCCAAAAACTGTAGCGCAGGCCGGAATGGAAAAATCGTCCGTGCTCACAAGCTGCCGAAGTTTCAAGACCTGCTGCGATTCAAGACAGACCGTCGCAGTCAAGGAATATTCAAGAGAAGAAGTGTCCTGCATCACGTGCCGCCACCCCCCATTTTTGCCAGGAGCTGCGTGTATTGTTTTCTGAATTTGCCCCCTGACAGGATGTTGCTTTGCCAGAACGAATCAAACTGTGAAAACTGTAAAACCTTATCGATGTCCTCCCAGCTGTGCCCATCCAGTCGATGGCACTTGTCGAAGTCCGCCGCCCAATTCTGCAAGGTCGTTTCTGAATGCGCCGTGCAGTTTGGTAAGCGACCTTCAATCTGATCCGCGAGCCAGCGCGCAGCGCGATATGGAAGAGAGTCGTGCTCAAAAACCTTCTTCGATCTCTTCGTTCCGGCGGGAGGCGGAACAAAAGAAACATCTTTATCTTTTTCTTTTATATGACTGACTGTTTTCGATACTGATACACTGCTCGATGTACTTACCGTTTCACTGTCAAAAACACTGCCTGATTCACTGCCATTTTCACTGACTTTTTGAGGGGTATATTTTAGCCGATAAGTGTTTGGAGAACGCTTTTTTCCCCGGCTATATTCAATTAGGCCAGCAGCAACAAGGCTATCCCTCGCCGCGATTGCTACCCTCTCCGTTCGCGTGTCGAGCATAGACATGAGCCGGAAGTTATCGATCTGTACCTGCTCCGGCCATCGCGCTTCATTGAAAACGGCAAGTAACCCGTAATAGAGTAGCCTTGCATTTCCTGGCAGATAATTGCTCTTCTGCCATTGATGGAACGAGTTCAAAAGATCGAGATATGTCACCCGCTCACCGCCCCTGTGTCTTGATCCACTCGACAAGCTCATCGGCAGCGATAAGAGTGCTGCCCCCAATCCGGTATACAGGGAATCCCGGCAGCCGCATCCAAGCGTAGAGCGTTTGCCTGCTTGTGTCCACAAGCTGTGCGGCCTTAGACGGACGCAAAAAAAGTTTCTCTGTTTCAAGTCCCACAAAAATCGCCTCCTGTCTGTACCAAACAACATAGCACGGGATTTTACACAATGACAACACATTATCTAAATATAAAGAGCCGTTAACCCCTTACATCTCAGCAGAAATTTCCCGAATGATTTCAAAGATTTTTTGTTTCTCTGTGACCGCGATAGGTTCAAGCGTCGCCATCAAACCACCTCCTGCGAAAGCTCTCGAATGATTCTGACGATTCTTTCTTTTTCGTCTGGCGGTAGCTCCTTCCGCATCTTTCGCGAAAGGCTGGTATCTGCGATTCCGAGTGCTTCGGCCACCTGCCAGAGCTTCACACCGTTCCCAGCAGCAAATCGCCGGAGTGCTTCATTGCTCATTTATTTCACCCCCATACTGTAATGACAGCAACAACAAACTTGACATCGTTGCTTTCTGAGTATATAATACTAGAAAGAAAGCAATTTTGTGTTTATTTGTTTATTTCTCGTTTTTTATATAACAAGGGAATCAACTTTGTGGGGGATTAGATGATTACATTACAGTTTTGGCGTGGCTACGATAAAGAGTGTTTAATAAGTGTGGCCGAGAAAAAATCATATAAAATTGTTGAACTCGGATATCCGTTATTATCATTTATCTCCGACTTAGAAATTAGTTATGATGACTTTGGAAAAGATTCGCCCGAAGTAAATCATGTTTATTGGGGCGCAGAAGAATTTAAATATGATGTAAATTTACCTGCTGCCAAAATGTGTCAATCAATGTTCCAAAGAATCTTTGATGAAAAAATTAAAGGTGACAAAGCATTAGATTTGAAGATGTTTGAAGACATTGTTATTTCTTATGGATTTGAAGTTCCATTTCACGGAATTGCTAAACAGAATGACAACGGGAAAGAGATCACTTGTGATCTATATCGTTGTTTTTTTGTTCGTGGTTTAACTCGCGAGGTTATTGAACAATTATGTGTTGCTGAATTACATTATCTCGCAACAAATGGCTATACAATAAAGCGTTGTGCAAATTGCGGAAAGCTGTTTATTCCCAAAAAAGCTGACGAAAAGTATTGCATTCGCCGTAGTAAAGAATATCCCAACATGAATTGCAAACAAGCTGCAAAATATAAAAAGCAACTTTTGCGAGAAAAGGGAAATGAAACCGCACGGATTTATCATAGCATCTATACCATGATGGCAAGACGTGCAAAAGAAGCTCCGCCGTCAACACAAGGCCAGGCGCAGCAAGCATTGTTTGCGTTCACAAATGAGGCTGCAGAGTGGCGAGAGAAATTAAAGAGTGATCCTAAGATTGAGGCGCAATACATAACTTGGTTGAACTCTTTCAAAAAAAGAAAATCAAAAAATAAACATTTAACTATGGAGTAAATAATCTAATAGGCGCACAGAAGACATACTTGATCGGTCGGCAGTACGAGGCGCAGAAAATGACTGTAGGCGGAGATAGAAAATCAAAGGCCCAAAATGGGCTTTTGATTAAAGGCGATACAGCTGAAACCATTGCAAAAGAGCATAACATTGGGCGCAACACCGTCAAACGCGCCGAAAAATTTGTCAAAGGCGTCAATGCCGCTGAGAAGATCAAGCGAGGCACACAAAAGTAAAAAACCGACCCCGGTGTTGCAGCACCGAGGACGGTTATAAGGGGCAGCAAACTGACAAAGCCTACTGCCCTCCAATCATAACAAATGCAGGAGGAAAAAGCAATGCCAAGAAAAGCTAATACCCGCGCCGCATCAGGCGCAGGCAGCATCCGGCAGCGTCCTGACGGTCGATGGGAAGCGCGCGTGACCGTCGGCAATGACCCAGGCACAGGAAAGCCGATCCGCCGCAGCATCTACGGTGAGACGCAAGCTGCCGTGCGCAAGCAGATGACGGCCATTCTCCGTGAGATCGACCGCGGTACATATCTGACACCACAAAAGACGACAGTCGCACAATGGCTTGATGAATGGCTCGACACCTTTGCCGCCAATAAGATCAAGCCGACGACATATCTTCACTATCAGGCCTGTATCAAGAATTACATCAAGCCTCAGATCGGCGCTATCGAGCTGCAAGCTCTGCGCGGCGCGCACGTCCAGAAGGTTTATAACGCCATGACCAAGAAGGGGCTGAGCGGAAAGACCGTCAAGAACTGCGCTGCCGTACTGCATAAGGCGCTCTCAGTTGCATTGAAACAGGGAATCATTGTAAGTATAACCCCTGTGACGCCGCAGAGCAACCGAAGGTGGTACAGCGCGAAATAGCGCCGCTGCGTGATGAGGACATTCCGAAGTTCCTTGAAGCGATCGAGGACAGTCCTTATCGAAACGCGCTTGCCGTCTGTCTACTTGCCGGTCTTCGTGAGGGAGAATTGCTCGGTCTCCCGTGGTCACAGGTCGACTTTGAAAAAGGGCGTATCACCGTCAGTCAGCAGCTACAGCGTGAGAAGAAAAAGAACGGCGCTTACTACATTGCCGACACCACCAAGAGCAGCAAGCCGCGCACGATCGAGCCGCCCCCGCTCTGCTTTGAATATCTCCGCGATGAAAAGCGCCGGCAGGCGCAAAATAAGCTCAAAGCCGGTAAGCTCTGGAACAACAGCGACAACCTTGTCTTTACCGATGAAATGGGTGCGCATCTTGCCATTCATACCTTCTACAAATATTTTAAGAAAATTGCCGCCAGCATCGGACGCCCGGACGCGCGTGTGCATGATCTGCGCCATACCGCAGCCACGGTGATGATCGCCAGCGGCGCGGACATTAAAAGCGTGCAAGACTTCATGGGACACGCTACCGCAAGTTTCACATTGAACGTCTACGCCCACACATCAGAACAGATGATGAAGGACACCGCAGCAAGAACGCAGTCATATTATGAAAAGCTGAAAAAGGCATAAAAGAAAGCTCCACCAGTCAGCCGGCCGGTGGAGCTTCTTTCCGCAGTTTTTAGGGGTAAAAAATCCAATTGGGGTAAACTTATGGGTAAAGGCATTTTCTGAAATGCAAGAATTGAACTTTTCTTAGCAAAACAAGACGATATAAAAGAAAAAGCAAGGGAAAACGCAATGTTTTCTCTTGCTTTTCTTGGCGCGGAAGAGAGGATTTGAACCTCCGCGGCGCTTTTTACACGCCCTACTCCCTTAGCAGGGGAGCAAAATTCCTTTATTTTACAGCGTTTTTTAGACTTTTGTTAGCCATTTGTTAGCCATAAAATTCACCTATAGATTTGCGTATGCGTGAATATTCAAAGCATTTTACTCACTACCGAGCTTTCGCATAACGCCATTATAGACGCGCTCGTTTACGATTTTCAAACTGTCCATCAGCTCGTCCATGATGCCCCACGCCTTTTCTTGCGAGACTTTCGACACGGCGCGCAGAAAATCACTGTCTCCGTATGTTTCGACGCTGACCGGCGCGGGCGCTGCGGAGTATGCCATTGGCAAAGCCATCTCCCTGCTGCCGCTTTGCTGGTCACGGATGGCATACAGCACGGCAAGCCGCTCATAGTTTGTCCAGCTTGATTCTTCCGTTTCAAGGCGAGCTATCCAGCGATTGACCTCATTCTCGTCGACCATAGGGGTGCACCCCCCTTAGCCCTCAATCGTGTCCATGCAACGCTGGATGGCTCTGCGGATGCTTTCGTCATCGGCGTTGTCCAACATTTCCTGCAACTGGCGTTTCATGTTGCCGATGCCGCCGTCACGGGAATAGTGGCCGCGCACATAATGCGTGCCACGTCTCGCATTGGACATATCGCGGTCATAAGCGCCGCGCATACCAGACTGCCAGTCTCCGTCGCGGGAATAGCGGCGAGAATAGTCTTCATCGCGGGAATAGCCGTCGTCCTCCAACATCTCAATTTTATCGATGTTCTTGATGGTGCCCGTCAGTTTGTGCGCAATTTCGAGGTCGCCCGCGCCAAGCTCGCCCTTGCGCGCCAACTCGTCGAGTTCGTTGCACAGCATATTGCGCAGATCATACATTGCTTTCTTGCTCATGTCCATTCTCCTTTCACGCGATTCTCTCAACCGTCAGGTTCGAGTTGGCGAAGTTGACGGCCTGAGTGCTGGTGTTTTCCATTGCGACTGTCAGGCAGCAGCCTTTCGGGACGCAGACCTGCGCGGAAACATAAATATTAAAGTAGTTTCCTACAGCCGCAGGAGTGACGGTCGCCGTTGCACTGGTCAGCGGCTCTCCGTTGATGGCAAGCGCCGCCGTGATGGCCTCGACCGTGCCTCCGGTGGGAATAGCGATGTTGCCGCCATAGGAGACCCTAAACAGGGCGCGATTTTGATTGGTGATGCCGCGAAGCGTGACAACGCCTGCGCCCTGACGATGTACGATACAGGGCTTGCTATTGACCGCCGTTTCAGTCAGGGGAACGTTCTGGCCAGCAGCAACGGTCTGAATTGCCGCAGAAGTAAATTCTGCCATTAAAATCATTCCTTTCTCAGTTAAAATACAGCGGCAGGGCTATTGCCCCGCCGCGTTGTTGTCAGTATCGGCACGGGGCCGAACATTTTCGTGAGGTCACGAAAAAGCTATGCTATGCAGTTGTCAGCAGCCGCAAGCCGCATACTGGTTGCAGCAATAGGGGTTCTGCACCGTGTAAGCCGGAATGGGAGAGGGACGCAGCTGCGAGACCAGATAACTGTTCTGCGCCGCCTGACTTGCCGCCAGCTTCAAGCCCTGGTTCTCGGCCTGAAGGTCAGAGAGCTTGCTCTGCGTCAGGAAGTCGAGGATTGCGCGGCTGTTGCTGTTGGCGTTGTCGATGATGTCACGCGTTGCGTTCTGTACGGTGTTGCGCGTGTCGCACGCCTGCGCCGCCATGTCGTAGCGCACCTGCGCGATAGCTGCACGATTTTCGCAGCAGCAATTAGCGGCCTGCATCTGCATGGCGTTGAGCTGCTGCATAAGCGCTGCCTGCTGGTTGCTGCGGGAAAGCTCGGCCTGTGCAAAGCCGTTTGCCATCGCCATGTTGGTGCCGTTGACAAGCTGCGCCTGCTGGTAAAATCCGTCGCAAAGGCCCTGATTTACACTGTCGATCTTGCGCTCGACATTGGCAAAATCAGAGGTCAGCACGTAGCCGTCGACCACGCCGCCGCCATTGCTGTTGCCGTTGCCAAAACCGTTGCGACCCCAGCCGAAGAGGAAAAGAACGATAATCCAGATCCAGTTTTCGCCCCACATGCCCATGCCGCCGCCGTAGTTGTTCGCGGGCGCGACCGGCATAGTCATCATGGGAGCACCGTCGGAAAGAGACATAGTATCACTCCTTTGAAAAATTTTTATTTATCAAATCGTGGCCACGATAAGATTAGTGGAATAAGGGTTCAAACTGCTTTGCCATAGATTGAAGTTGGTTTAACTCCTGCTGGCTCATAGCGCCAGATTGCAAAAGCTTTTCGACTTCCGCTTTGGGGTCACCCTGAAAATTTGCCCTAAACTGTTGAAACTGTTGCATCATCTGAAAAAAGCCGTTCCCGCCACCAAGAGCGCCAAAAAAAGGATTACTCATCATCCTCGTCCTCCTCAACCTTGCGCTTTTTCTTGCCCTTTATTTCGCCCACAAGCGCTGCCAGAGCGTCAAACTCTTTACGGGTGACAAATTCCACGCTCTTTTCCTGCGGCGCTGTGCGGGGCGTTTCTGCGCGCTCTACAAGGTCGTAAATTTTAAGCGTCGGCTTCCCGCTTGCATCCGCCTGCTTGAGATACACAGTCGGCGCGGTAGAATCCCACAGCGCCACAGCAGAGTTGGGCGCGATGAGATAGCCTCTTGCCTCCTGCTCGCCGTTTACCCACTGCACGCCGCCCTGTGCGATGGGGTTCTGTTGCACTGGCTGCGACATAGGCTGCTGCATGGGCTGCATCTGTGGTTGCTGCATCTGCCGCATCTGCATGAGGTTGTCCGGCATCGGCTGCGGATAATAGGGGTTGAAATAGGGATATGCCATGTTCATTCCTCCGTTTCTTTGACCCAGTAATAAAGCGGGATTTCGTTCTCGCTGTTCCAGCTGTCATAGATCACGCCGTCTTGCACGCACACGACATGACCGGAGAGGGCGAGAATATACGTCCCGTGCGAGTGATCGTCTGCGAACTTACCGACCGTGTAGCAGTCGGGGCAGGTGTCCGGCATGATATAGCGCCGATAGCCAAGCGACCGCAGATACGCGCCCCAACAGGCGTTTGCATTTGGTAAATCGCCGTCTAAGTACCCCTGTATGCAGAGGGATAAATAGACCTCGCCCCAGTCCTTACCCGTTGCTTTGCAGATCGCGCGCACGGCGCAGTCCGACACGTTGCGCCCGTTGGGATTTGGGTTGAAATAGCTATACATGAAAAAGCTCCGCAAAATAGACGTAAGTGCGCAGCTCGTCGGGATCAGGAAATAGTGTCAAAATGTCCATCGCCATTTGCTCAGTAAAGCCCAAAGCTAAAAGTCGGTCGTACATCGCCGCACCTCCTTTGTTTCCTCAATCATACCGTGGATTGCGCCCCGCAAATGGTCATCGTTTGGTCATTATTTGGTCAAAAAATATTTTGCGAAGTCTTAAAAAACTCTTGACTGAGCGCTAATATTAGCGTACAATAGAAACATAAACAAGAGGGAAACCCACAGGAGGAAATGGCCATGAAGTACACGTATCGAATGTTTGAAGACAACGCTGGTGGCCTGCATCTTGCCATTTTGAACGAAGACGGCGAATGCGTTTATTATCTGAGTGACTTTGATCGCGGCCTCGTGCTCGACACGCTGGCTGCTCTCAAAGATGGCAGTGACCCCATTGCGGACGGCTGGGAGGGTGGCGAAGAAAACCCCGCTGCTTGTCTTCGCGAGATTGTCGATCTGGTTAACGCCGGTAACGGCGGTGCGGAAGAGATTGACGCTTGAGGTGTCCTATGGGGAAGAAATATCCGGACTGCCAGTTTGCAGAAAGCGATTGCACTGCCTGTTCGCTGGTCAATTACGGGCGCGACTGCCATAACCGCCCAATCTCAAAGCTTGAATGGTCGCGCCGCATGGCAGGCTTCACGCAAACCGACCTCGCTGTCAAATCCGGCGTGAACCGCCGCCAGATTCAGCGCGTGGAAATGGGAGACGCCGACGCCGGTAATTTAACCGCAAGAAACCTGATCGCCATTGCCGATGTTCTCGGCGTGAATCCAAAAGACCTTATATAACCGCAAAAAGAGAGCACCGATTAACCTCGGTGCTCTCTTTGCCCGTCTGTTATTTTTTGGTATGCTCGCCTGCGGCAGCGGTTGACTGCTTCCGGCGACAGGTGCAGCGCTGCACATACTTGCGCGTAGCTCTTGCGCCGCACATCGCACTCAATGATGCACGCCGCCTCGTCCTCGGGCAGCTCAAACGATAAGATATACGCCACGGCCCGCTTGGGGGCCATAGAGGATAATTGCGCGCGGATTGACCTGTGCTGACTGTCCATGCCCGTGTAGGGCTTGCAGAGGCGCTTGCGCGTGGGCTTTCGCCGCCCGCTCCTTCCTGTTCCCGATTAGGACACGTTATTTTGTCACTCTCTGGATCATCGTCACGGCTTCCTGCCGCGTGATAAGCCCCTGCGGGGCGCTGCCATCCGTGATGCCCGCATTTTTTGCCGCCGCCCAGTCTTTCGCCGCCCACGTGGAGACGGGCTTCGTGCGCAGCTGTGCCAAATAGCTGTCCATCATCTTGTTAAACGTTGCCTGATCCATGTACTCCTCCATTTCCGGCGGGTACTTCCCCGCCAAAATCATGCTCCCTGTGTGTTTGAGGTGGTTGTCCCACTGGAAATGCGGGCGGTCGGGGAATTTCTTCCAGTCGCCGCCCCACGAAAAGCCGACCTGCTTGCCGATCTGCCCGCAGCGGGCGAAGAACAACGGATCGTCGTACTCATGCCCCTTGACGTTTTTGCAAATATCGAACGCAAGTCCCGCCTTGACGCCGTGGAACGTCGGGCGCGTCGCGGTCTTTGCCGCGTAGCCGTTTGCGGCAAGATAGCGCTGGTACTCGTCATCTCGTACTGTCTCGGTCACGAGCACCGGAAGCCCCGCCTCCTTGCAGAGGGCGAGGAAGATGACGCAGTTTGCGCGCACGTCCGCCCGCAGGTCAGCAATGTCCCTACTGTGATACATTTTCGTCACCCTTGCCGTCGATCACGTCCTGTGCCTTCTGCGACTGCGTGCCGAAGTAGAACGCGATGATGACCGCATAGATCGTCATGAAGTCCTGCGAGATGTTGCCCGTGACCGCCATGTAGGCGAAAACACCCGTCAGCACCAGCGTCACAATGCTCTTGACGCTCATCAGGTTTGCCAGTCTTTTGTGAATCAGTTCCATGTTATTCGTCCTTTCCCTTGATTTTGATTCCCGCCAGCAGGCCGAGTTCTGCCGTCCACGCCGCGAACCACGCGACGGTCAGGCTGTCCGGCACTACCTTGTCATGCGCGGTCAATACGAGCACCGCAATGCAGTACCAGCAGAGGTTGAGCACTGCCGCGATGACGTACTTATCCCTCTTTCTCAGATTCTTCATAGGGCTACACCCGACAGCAGCCACGCGATAAACGCGCCTGCCAGTGCCGCGAGAGCCTTGTCGACCAGACTGTCCCAGCGCTTCCCCGCCTTGCCAGTGATGGCTTTCACGTCCTCTTTGATCTCCTTGACGTCGCCCTCGACAGTCTCCTGCTTGGTCGCCAACACCTCGACAGACGTTGCCAGCCTGTCAAGCGCCGTTTGATGCTCCTGCAGCTCGTTGATGCGGTGCGTATTGCTTTTGCATCGGCTTTCGATCAGCGCGATCGCCGCATCATCGTAGTGCTTTGCATTATCCATATCCCGCTCCCTTTCTGCGGCCTTAGACCGCCGTGAAATAGTTCCCTACCAGCTCATGCGGCAAATACTGCAAGACGATCTTCCCGCCGGCGGCCTCGCCGATACGCTCGCACTTATACGTCTTGCCGTCCTCGCTATCGAGGTAGTACTTGCCGTACTCGTACTCCATGCCGCGACTTGCGGGGATGGGGTCATCCTGCGTGCCCGCGTGGGCAATGTCGATCACGACCCACAGCGCGGGCGTTGCGCTCGGCTTCCAGCCCTCCTGCGAGGTGTGCGCCTGCTGGCACTTGTAGAGCTTGCCGCCGTCGCTTACGCGGTTGCCCACAATGTAGCTGATGGGATTTGCCCACGCGGGAAACAGCTCAACGGCCTTTGCCGCTTCGCCGTCCGGCAGGCTCGTCGCCGCCGCCTCGATCATCGGTCGCAGCTTTGCCGCGCGCTGCGGCGTGATGCTCTGGCCGACCAGCGCCGTGACGGTCGCAGTCGAAAGCTCGGATTCCGTAGGCCTGCCCATTTTGATAGATACGGTGCCGTCGCGGTGGTCGGTGATGTCACCCGCGAGGCTGTACTCGCTGTTATCGTACTCGTTGACGACCTCTTTTGTCTCGCCCGTGGGCTGTCCCTGCTCGTCCAGCACGTCCACCGTCTCGCGCTGCACAATGCTCCACGGGGTGTTGTCGGGCAGCAGCGCCGCCGCCTGCGCGTAGGGCATGGTGAGGTGCACCGTCTGCGTCTCGCGCATGTCCCAGTTTCGGTCTTTATAGTTGTAGATCAGCGTCGCAGGATACTCCTGCCCGCCAACTTTGATAAATTCTGCCATGTTAGCCTCCTTTACACAATGGTGTTGGACTCATCCAAATAGTAGGTGGTATTGATTTCTGGGGTGCCAGCGAACGTGCCTCCCGTATTGGCAAACATATTACTAAGCGCACTTGAAGCCATTGTCCCGGTTCCGCTTTTTGGGATGCGGTACGACTTGGTATATGTTCCGGATGCCGTGGAGGATAGTTTGATTTTCGTGCAGCCTTGGAACATGTTGTAGTAGCAGTAGCTCGCCAGCGTAGTTGCGGGCAGCGACGGCGCTGTCGTGAGGCTTGTGCAACCATAGAACATGGAGCGGTAGCAGTAACCCTCCAGCGTGGTTGCAGGCAGCGACGGTGCTGCCGTGAGGCTCTTACAACCATAGAACATGGAGTGGTAGCAGTAGTTCGCCAGTGTAGTTGCAGGCAGCGGCGGTGCTGCCGTGAGGCTCGTGCAGCCTTGGAACATGGAGTAGTAGCAGTAGTTCGCCAGCGTGGTTGCAGGCAGCGAAGGTGCTGCCGTGAGGCTCTTACAACCATAGAACATGGAGTGGTAGCAGTAGTTCGCCAGCGTGGTTGCAGGCAGCGACGGTGCTGCCGTGAGGCTCTTACAGTCTCGGAACATGGTGTCATAGCAGTAGTTCGCCAGCGTGGTTGCAGGCAGCGACGGTGCTGCCGTGAGGCTCGTACAACCATAGAACATGAAGCGGTAGCAGTAACCCGCCAGCGTAGTTGCGGGCAGCGACGGTGCTATCGTAAGGCTTGTGCAGCCGAAGAACATGGAGCTGTAGCAGTAGCTCGCCATTGCGGGGTGATTCCCGTTTTTTACGGTTGCATAGTCTAGCAGAAAGTCGATATCCCCGTTGCAGGCAATATTCGCCCCGATAAGGCTCCATTTTGCGCTGCTGGAAGTCTTTCCGGTTATTTTTGAATTCCCTGTCCCTCTGAAATAAATGCAATAATTGTTCCCGGTTTTGCCGGAAGTAATTTCACTCCCATCCCATGTGTTCCATTCGCGTCCGTTGGTATATTCTAATTTGCCATCCCAGTTTTTGGGAGCCGAAATCGAAAATGAATTTGCCGATGAAAATTCTAATGCTGTATCGAGGTCATCCGGCCACGCCGCGCGGTGCCGTCTCATCCTTGGATAGTTTACAATCATACGCTCACCTCACGATACAAAACTGACCGGCTGGATCGACACGTAAACCTCCATGGCTGCTGTCGGGGTCTCGTCACACTGGAAGGTCAGCGAATCCGCCCCGTGACCGACGCACTGCACATAGCAGGAATTCCACGCGCTGTCGTAGCTTTCGTCAACAGGAGAGCAGGTCACCTTCTGCTTTGTGCCGTCGGCGAGAATGCCGGAGACCGTAACGGTCTGCTGCTTGGTGTTGGCGTTCCACCCTGCCACCGTCAGCGTTACCTTGCGCATCTTGGCTTCGCCAGCGGCCAGCATAGTCTGTACGCTGCTGTCAAGGTCGGACTTTGCCACTGTCGACTTAAACGCCAGACTGCCGAGGTCTGCGAACCACTTTGCGATTTTGCCACACAGCACAGAGAGCTTTTCGCCCGTCGCGATGTTCACCCGCGTGCTTGCCTCAGTGAATGCTGCCGTGACGTTGCTGCCGTCGCCATCGGGGTCAACGTAGTCTGTACCCGCGGTTGCGGCGATGACACCGCCCTCATCACCCTTGAGAAGACCTATGGCTGTGATTTCAGGTTGTGCTAAGAACTGTGACAAACTGGTCTTTTCCGAGGACATGGTAATAGCCAGCAGCGTACCCCTCATAGCCGTTAACGAAAACGCTATTAATTTATCTTTAATCCATGCGGCCTTCATGAAGTCATAGATACCTCTACTACCGGGATCAGAGTTATTGAAGTGCATACGTGCCACTACGGTCTTTCCTGCGACAAGCGCCGCTTGCACTTCTTCAAAGGTCTTGTCCACGGAATCGATATTACTCATATCGCTTGAGGTCATATTCACAACAAACATGTCTTCTTCGCGGTCTTTCCATTCCTGCCCGTCCGCGGTTTTAGTAAGCAGTTGCCCCGCTGTCGCGGTTGCGTCGTTTGCAGGCTTGTCGAGCTTGCCGGACACATCCGGCGTATGGATTGCCTTGACAGCGTCATCAGCGTACTTGTAGACGTCCGTCCGCTTGCCCCGCGGGTCGTAGACGCTTGCGAGCATATCGCCAGCGCCTTGACCGTTCGCGCCGTTATAGACCTCGAAGTCAAACGCCGTGCCGTCCGTCAGGGTGATGGTATAGACATCGCTTGTGCCGGGAGCGTGTGTGCCGCTCTTGAGCGCGATGCCGGAAATGCCGTTGCCGGTTGCACCCCGCGGGCCTGTTGCACCCGTTTCACCGCGTGGCAGACCGAAGGCCAGCTTATAGACGTTGTCCACAAGGGACTTACTCACCATCGCGGGCTTGCCCGTCTCAAGCGTCACCGCCTCGACGTTCATGTTGACGATGGCGTCGCGTGCCGCCTGAGCATCGGTCTTTGCCGTCTCTGCCGCAGACTTGGCAGAAGCCGCGTCCTCGGCGCTCTGAGCGGCCTGTGTCGCTTTCTGCCCCGCAGCGGTCGAACTACCCGCCGCCGCGTCCTTTGCGCTCTCAGCGGCTTCCTGTGCCGATTCCGCCGCCGTCTTAGCGGCCTGTGCGCCGGTCTGCGCACTCTCCGCCGCTTTCTGCGCGTTGGCAGCCCCGGTCTGCGCAGCCTTTGCCGCCGTCTCAGACTTTGCCGCATTGGTTGCCGCTGTCTGCGCGGCCTGTACCTTTTCGTCAACGCCGGTCGCAGATGCAGCAGCAGCCGACGCAGAAGATGCCGCCGCCTTTGCGGAAGCGTCAGCCGCAGCAACCTTGTCGTCGATGCCCTGCGCAGCGGTCTCCGCTCTGGTTGCGTCCTTTGCCGCCGCATCAGCCGATGCCTTGGCGCTGTCAGCATACTCCTTGGCGCCCTGCACCTCTGCCGAAACGGAATCCTTGGCGTACTGCACGACCTGCGAGCCTTTCAGCTTTTTCGCCTCGCCGCTCTGCTCAAGCACAAACAGGTCTTCGTTGGTAATCTGTACCGCTTGAGTGAGGTCGGAAATTGCTTTATCAGCCATCCGTTACCTCGCTTTCTTCGGGCGCTTTCGCGGTTTCGGCTTCGCCGTCCTTTACTTTTTTTGCTTTCTTTTTTGCATCCTCAAGCTGATATTTCAGCGCGACAAGCTCGCGCTTGTCTTTCTCCTGCTCTTCCGCCTCGCGATGTAAAATCTCATAAGCCTTTTGAATCTGCGCCTTGACGACGCTGATCTTGCCCGCCTCCGAGCCCAAAACCAACGTGTTATTCAGCGTGTCAAACGCGTTGCTCAAAAGTTCCATTGCTTCTTTCATGCCGATGCCTCCAATCTTCTAATCCGCGCTTCCTGCTCGCGCACCTTGGCCCACAGAATTGGGATAAACTCACTGTACCGCAGAAAATAGGTCTCGCTGCCGTCATCAAGCTTAACCGCCGCCCAGCCCGCGAATTCCTGCGAATCAATGCCGCACGCGCGCATGGCGTCCTCTACCTCCTGCGCGATGAAGCCTGTGTGATAGCGTCCGCTCGTGCCGCTGTTCAGCTTGTAGCGCTTCGGCTCGACGAGCTCAAACATGCGCACGTACTTCACCGGCAGCGCCTCAATGCTGTTCTTGATGTTCCGGTCGGACCCGTTCAACTCGTTCGTGCTGCAATAGATCGTGCTCCAAACAAAATTTGGTGCGCCAAGATTGTACCGGTTATCTGCATTCGGGGCGAAATCGCCGCGGCAATCGATGAAGTCGTAGTCGAAATTGAGCGCTGATCTTCCGTTATTCCCCGACAGATACAGGTTTCCGCTCGTCGCGTTCAACTCCATAGCCTTGCTCTCGAGCGTCATTTTGTAGTCCGCCGTGCTGGCGTACTCGGTATAGATGTAACCGCAGCGCCGTCCGTTGTCGTTGCGCACCGTGATCGTGTCGCCCTCGATCTCGCTTGCCGTCAGCGTGCCGTCAATGTTGACGGCGTCAACGTGCAAGTCGATCGAACCGGTCGAATCAACGACAACACCATTACTGAGAATTTTGAACGTCGTACCGCTGCTGCTGCTCGATACGCTCAGCGTGATCTTGTCAATGCTCTGGTCGATCATGCTCTGTGCTGTGCTGCCGTCGATCTTGCCCGAGACAGTCGTGCGCAAGCCGTTGATATCGGCCTTGATGTTGGTAATGCTGCCGTTGAGGCTCGAAATATTGGCCTCAATGCCGTCAATGGACGTCGACAGCGACGTCACGCGCCCATCAACGCCCTTGACCTTGAGCATGATCTCCTCGCTGGTCTTGGTGATAGTCGAGCGTGTTTCGGCAATCTTGCGATTGAACTCTTGTGTGATGTACCCCTCAGCTGGGTATTCGTCTTCCATCTCTGCTTCCCCGGGGGAAGAAATACCCGCGTATCCGCGCCCATCATCAGAGAGTTTAGAAAGCGGCGAATAAATGCCCCCAACCGTCACGCCGTCGCCCAGCTCTGCCGCCGGATCGATGTTTGCCGCGCCTGCTTCGTACGCCTGATACTGGTAGCCTTTCATGGTTTGCAGTAACGCGCTTACCATTGGCTGCGTGGCGTGAGGGCAACTTGCAATAACTTCCATGCCGGTATCATCGCCCGCCGTCAGGCTGTTTTCATCATCCACAAGCAACGTCACACGGGAAATAGGCTTATACTTGCCGTTGTCGGAAAAACTCGTAATGTCGCCACCGACGTAATATTTATCAGACAAGAATCCTCACCCCTCCAAATGTGATAGCGTTGCCCGCTTCTGTAATGAGATAGTTCGTCTCGGTAGGCATGGACAACAACGGAATAAGCAACAGTTTCCCTGCATCGGTAATAATCCAGTTCCCGCCGTGCGCCGCTGCGATAAAACATAGCTCATTGCGGATGGTGTAATCATTTGCGGGATAGTCGATGGTATATGAGCTATTGAGCACTGTGCGGCTATCCAGCTCCACGCCCATCAACTGGCAAAAGATATTTACAGCGTCAGGCATAGTCATCGGGAAGTTAAGCGACTGTTCTGGCTCCCACACAACGTCAGCCTTTCTCATAGCGTCGTATGCTTCGAGTTCCCAATAATTCCCATCGCAGGAACGGCGGTTGGTAAAAAACACGCCCTTTGGGATCCAGTCTGTCGCCTGACTGCCATTAACAAGCCTGAGATAGCGATTGATCGTCGCGGCGCGCGGGATATTGTCCGCGACGACTGCGAGTTTCAGCGTCGCGCAACAGGCATTGCCGATGCCAAATTCTTCAAACAGCTGAGATTCAACAGAGTGGGAAACCTCCGCGTCTTTCCCGTATTCCACACCATTGATGATAAATTTGTATTCGCGTTCCGTCCCGGGCTTGTGAAGCAGCTCGCGCCACAGCGCACTTGTCGTCTGCCCCATATCACACCTCGATCAAGTTAAACGTCGCGCCGCCCCACACCTCATTGTCGTCTGCTGCTTCTTCGAGCGTGCATTCCATCGACGAGCAATAAAACGTGCTGGTTCTGACGCCATGCAGATCGAGATACTTGGCCGTGACCGTTGTCTCATTAAGGTCATCATCGAGCTTTGCCAGCTTATCGCGAGGCATAGAGCGCGTTGTATAGTTCAGCTTTCGCTTGCTGGTAATCTTGTCACGGCGCATTTTCCCATCTTTTGTGCGGGTGGTCTTATCGCTGTCGAGGTCGTTGCGGCTCCACCCATAACCCTTTGTGGCGATAAAATCGGAGTAGTCCGTGCCGTTGATAATAAGGACTTCCATGTTACTCCTCCTTAGTACAACAGCACGGGCTTACCCGCCGCGCGTGTCATGTTGTTAATGTTCTTCACGGTGCTGCGTGCGATTTCCTTACCGTCAAGCTGGATAACGACCGTAGTTGTACCGCCGCCAGATTCCGCCATAGCCTGCTTAAATGCTTCGACCATCGTTGCAAGCGGCGTTTCGATGTTCGTCCCGCTCTTCTGGTCGCCCAGCACGGCGAGAAATTCTTTGTTGGGCGGAATGACTGCGCCGGTTGCCAGACGCGGAAGATGTACTTCGGAAAGCGAGGAAAGATGCCCCCCGATGCTTTTACCGCCAAGACCCGGAACCCAGCTCGGGACAGTAAACTTAATCGTGTTGATCTTGCTGATAAGCCAATTCAATCCCTTGATAATGGCGTTCACCGCGCTTTCAGCAATAATGACGATGCTGTTCCAAATGCCTTTAAACACCTTTTTGACACCATTCCATGCAGAATTCCAGTCACCAGTGAACACGCCCTTGATAAACTGGATAATGCCGCCAAGGATGTTATCTTTAAGGTTTCTCGCAAACTCGGTCAAATTGCCAGTCAGAGCAAGCACAGCGGTAACTACCGTAGCAATTCCCGCAATCACAAGTGGGATGACACTACCGGTCAGAAAGAAGAATCCCAACCCCGTTGCCACAATGCCAGCAATCAGTAACAGCGTGTTTTTGAGATTTGCACCGTTATCACAAATGTCCTTAAACGCTGTGATAATCATTGCTGCGCCAGCCACTACAAGGCCGATGCCAGCCCCAACTTTGCCGAATGCGATTGCAAGCCCCCCGGCAAGCGCCGCTGTGCCTGCAAGCATTTCAAGCAGATTCCCCCAGTTAACGCCGTTATTCCATGCGTCGGATAAGCCGTCCCACAGAAGAATCAATCCTCCAACCGCGATAAGGATGCCGCCGAGCTTTTGCAGAATAGTGCCAAGCACACCCGGCAAGCTGCTGCTGATTTTCCACAGCGCTAATCCTGCCGCAATGAGCATGACTGCATCGGCGATTTTCTTTAAGCGGTCGCTGATGTCGTCCATGTAGCTAAAGTCCGGAGTGATTGCGTCAGCGGATGCGCCACCGCCCGCATCGTTTGCGGTATCGGTGGAAATCTGGTTGATCTCATCAAACGCCGCAAGCTGACTTGCCGCTTTCTTCGCGGCACTGCCCGTTCCCTTTAATGCGCTGGTCTCTTTGTTTAGCGCCTTTGCCGAGTTAGCAGTTGCCTTGACGCTCTTGCCAGAGATAAGCGCCACAAGACGCGTGATTTGCGAGACTACTGCCGTAATAACTTTTACAAGCAGTGTAAAGGCGGGGACAATTACGCTTACAAGAGGCTGTGCCAGCGTCAAAAGCACTCCTTTAAGCTGCGCAATGGATTCTCTTGCCTCGGAGTTTACCATTACGACGTTCTTTACCCAGTCGCGCACTTTTGTTAAAGCTTGGGTAATAACTGTAAAAACAAGTGCGCTGCGGACAACAGATTTTACGCGCTGTCCAAATACTTTCATGGAATCTGCCGCCGCTTCGGTTGCATTGCGCAGCCCTGCGCCTTTGGCTCTGCCCTCGATCTGCTGTGTTAGCTCGACTGCCTGCGTTTTCGCGTCGGAAATCTTATCGCCGGTTTTGTTGAGCTTTTCGTTGAGCTTATCAATGCTATTTGCAGTTTTGTTAAATTCGCTTTGCAGCATTCGCACGCGCTCGGCCTGCTCGGACACGTCGATTTTCTCATACGTGCCTTTTGGCGCTGTGCGCATATCGGCAAGCTCCTGTTTCGCCGCATCCAGCTCTGCTCCGATGTTGCGCAGCCGGTCTTCCATCGGCGTTTTCTGGTCGCCGAGCCTTTTAAACTCCTTTTGTAAGGATTCGATATTGCTTTTTACTTTGTTCAACTCCTGATGGAGTTTTTTGTCGCTAATAGTCGCTTCAAATACGACTTCGCCGTCAGCCATAATATCACCTTCTTGCTTTTTGGTTTTTTGCGTGATATCATCCAAGCAGCCATAAATAATAACAAGGAGGAATGAAAAATGGATAAGATGACTACTTGCAAGGTATGCGGGGCATCTATCGCAAAATCCGCTACCACTTGCCCGCAGTGTGGAGCCAAGCAGAAAAAGCGCCACCCAGTGCTGGGGATTATCATTGCTATTTTCGGCATTTGCATGATTGCCGCCGCATTAAACGACATGGGCGATGATCCTGGCGCGGAGAAACAAACGTTTAGTGTTGGAGAAACCGCCGAGCTAAACGGAATCAGTGTAAAGTTTGATTCTTGCGCCGAAAGCAATGGATCGCAGTTCAACACCCCTGATGACGGTAATGTGTTTTTGCTTTGTGAATTCTCCATTGATAACCAGTCGGATAAAGATATTGCCGTTAGCTCTATCGCATCGTTCAACGCCTATGTTGATGACTACTCGACAAATCTGAGCATTTCGGCCACCATCGCAACCGATAAACCCCAGTTAGATGGAGCCGTTGCTGCCGGTAAGAAAATGACCGGTGTTGTCGGATACGAAGTCCCCAAAAACTGGGAAGAAATTGAAATCCGCTTTACTCCCGACTTTTGGTCTGGAAACGAAATTGAATTCATTGCAAACAAGTAACCATCTTCGCCCGATGCTATTTTGCGTCGGGCGTTTTTTTGCCCAACCACGCATTGATCGTGTCGTTTTCTTCTTCCGTCATCGGCTTATTTAGATCGACAAGCCGCCTGTTTTCTCGGTAAAATTCTCGATCCGACTTGTCGAGCGTTTTTCCTTTTGCTTTCAGGTTGCGAATTCGAACGATGTTTGCAAACAAGCAATCCCCGATTTCGTAGTACGCCGAGACGAATGACCACCAATGGAAATAAGGCATTGCGCGCACTTCATGTCCCACAACGTGGTTGATGGGAGCCACGATGTATTGGAAGTCTTGCTCCCAATCCATCAATTTAGGTCGCTTTTGATTATCGCCTTCATCGCCGCAGTCGAGAAACCATGTCATCTGTTTCACGGCTTCTGGAATGTGCTCATCCGGCATTTTTAAGAAGTCTGGATAAAAGATATCCAGCGCCGCAATCACTTTTTGCTCGTTTGTCAGATCAGTCGCAGCAAATGCCGCCAGCACGTCAAGCGCCGCGCGATAGTCCGAGCGAATTTCATAGTCAACGCCGCAAACGCTCAGCGAGGTTGGAAGATCGTACATCATTTGCGGTATTTCTGCGTATACTTGCGGATTTTCTCATCGGCAAGCGCCTGTTCGCGCTTTACTGCCTCATCAAACTGCTCGATGATGGCGGTCATAAAGTTCTGCCAAACCGGCGCACCATTGGCCGCGGAATATGCGTTGACGCTGCCAAAAAGCGTATCGGCAATGTCCTGTCCGAACAAATCATTGATGATGCTACGCATTTCCTTGTCGAGAGAATCAACCATGTCAAAAAGCTCATCATCGGGGATATCCTTTTCGAGCGTCTTTGCACGGGTCTCCTGCTTCTTGCGCAGGTCATCAAAGGTTTTATATGCTTTCTTTGCAAAGTTCACGTCCGCAGGATTAAAGTAAACGGTAACAACGCCGTTTACGCCGCGAATTGTGTATTCTTTTACGCCAGAATCAAAAGTGAGTTCCATACCTTCCTCCAAAATGAGGGCTGACAAACGCCAGCCCTCTATTTCTTATTCGCCCTCGGTAAACGTGATCGTGCTGCCAGAGATAGCGGCAGTGCCGACCGTGCGCGTGCCGCCAAGCGTCACGTCGATAGGCATACCGATAAAGCCGCCACCCTCGCCGCCGAGGGAAGAGGGCTTAACCATGCAGGACGAATAGCGCTCCGCAAATACTGCGGTCTTTGCCGTGCCTGCATAGGCGTGGACAATCAGCACGTCCTGATTCGCCAGCGCCGCCGCGTTCTGCTCCTTGACCGCGAGATTCCAAATCTTGACGATGGCAGGATCCCCAGCGTCCAGATCGGACGGGTCAAAGGTCTGCGTGATGATGGGTTTCTTCATGGTCGTGCGCGTCGTGCCAAGAATATCCTTCGAGGAATCCTCCTGCCAGTCATATTCCATGCTGGAATCTGTGACGCGCGTACCGAAGGGCGACCACGTGGGGGTTCCAGTTTCGCCCGTGTTGAGACACGCAATCAGAAGTTCTCGGTCTACGGTCTGCCCCGCCGTGGTGTTAAAGGTCATATCAGCCATTTTTAATCACCTCGTAGTTCATTTTCATAAGGATTTGATGATCCTCGTCTCCATTTTCATACATGGCGAAAAGAGAGGATCGCGTTGTCGGCTCAATGCGAATGACGCGTCGACCGTCGCCAATGTCAGGCGGTGTCTCGCTTGCCGCCCAATCGCCCAAGGCGTTAAGCAGCTCGTCAGCTTTGAGCCGTTTGTCGTTGCTGTTCCCCGGCTTCATGCGGTAGATAACCTTGAATTGGTATTCTGCCTGATACCCGCCGAGAATGTATTTCCTGACGATATACGCCGCCTGAATCGTAGACAGCGCCATCGCCGGAGTATCGGCGGGAAGAAATTCGAACCGAATCAAATCAACCGGCTTGTCAGGGAATGTGTTTAACCACGCAAGCAACTTTCGGGAGACTTGATCCTCTTCCGCTGCCGAGACCGTCTTTTTAACCTGTTTCGTACTTCTTCACCGCCTTTTCTGCTACACGCGCCCACTTTCCAAGATTCTGTGCTTTCGATGCTTCACACCAATGAGCTTGTGCCTGTGGATGCGCCGTGTGGTTGAACACTAAATTGCGGTCAGTCACGACCTTTGTACCGCCTTTCGGCGCATATGTGCTGCCGGTATTCGGGTCAACCATGACTTTCCCGTAATACAGGAATCTCGCGTAAGGGCCGGGGTAGATGATGTCGTTGCCAACTACCCTTGTACGCTGCGTTAACGAGCCTGTGAGCATCGGCACAAAAGGCTGAGTGTCTTTCTCCATCTGCTCGGCTAAAACGTGCTCAGCGCGCGTACACGCCTTTGCAATGGCGGCCCTTACAGCGTCCATTCCATCGGTATGCACGGAAAACTTGATGCCCATTACGCACCTCCGACTTCCCAGTGCTGCATATCGGGGCTACCGTAGTCCATAGCGTCAACCTTGGTCACGTTGTAGCAATCGTCATGGCTCAGCACGACGGTCATGTCGTCCGATACAAATTCGCCCTTCACAAAGCACGTCATGCCACCGTTGCCCTTGTATGAGAGCGTCCACAGGCCGGACTTGTTTGCCGATTTGAAAAACGATTGCGGCCCAATATATGTTTTCGGCTTACCTGTTACCCCGTCCACCGCTTCCACGGCGAACGGGATGTACAGATTTACCGCGTCCGCGCTCTCAAGGCCGCTTTCGCGCACGTTCACGCCCTTCGACGCTTGCAACATCACGCCACGCAGGATTGTGGTATAAACCTTCTCGACCTCATCAAACGTTGTTGGGTCAATCTCCTGCACGATGTTGTAAATCGTTACAGTGTTGGAAGCGTACATCTGCAACCACCTCCGCGATACAGTAGCCCAGTATGGGCAAGGTATTCCATGCACGTTTCCGCAAGCAGTTTCTTTGCCCCGTCCGTCGCACTGAGTGCAGACAGGGCGGATTCCCCGCCTGTTGCAAGCGTTCTGGAATAACTACCTACCGTTTCGCTTTTGACTTCCGCGTCATTTGCCGCAGCGTTTGCAAGGTTTTTCACGGCAAGCGCCTGCGCTGATTCAATGACTGCATACTTGTCGACGAGCGCGCAGCAGCACATCTTTACCGCATCCAGATTAGCGTTGTCTTGCGCTCTGTTGCGCGTGTAGTAATCGAGGAAAAAGCTGGCGCGGACAACAAGACGCGGGAAGTCATTTTCGCTCACAGCGCCCATGTAAGTGCCGGAGTAGTATTCAAAGTCTGCGTAAGTCATCAGCGCCGCCTCCTTATCACTTTGCCGTCACGCTCGCGTTGCCGCTCTTGAGCGCGTGGTAGTTGCCGTCACACTCGACCACAGTCACGGTCTGGCCAGTCGCAATGGTCAGGTCGCTCTTGCCGTCCCAATCGTTCCAACCGGCGACGTTGTCACCGTAAGCGACGGTTGCGGCAGAGGCACCGGACGTGTACTTATACTTGTTGCCCGCAGCGGCCTTTGCCGGAGACACGGTCAGCTTGGTATCGCCGCTCTTGGAGCCCGCGGCAGAGGCGACCGTCAAAGAGCCGAGCGCGCCGTTGTCGATGGTGCCAACGACCACGCCGTCAATGCGCTCAGCAAACAGCTCCATGCCGTTAATGACGGTGTCCGATGCGGTCATGTTGGTGTAATCAGGCTCCTCATGGATGCCGATGTAGCCGGTCGCGTCGGTAGTGAAATCGAACACCTCGCCGAGATCGGCACCGTTGACAGGGATGTAGTAGAGGACAATGTTGTCCTTTGCCGTGGCGTAAATCTTGCCCTTCGGGACGCTGGCGTTCATGATGAGCGTGCCAAGGCCGAGGAAGTTCTCGACGTAGCTCATGCCAAACGCGGTCTGCACGGTGATGTTGGCCGTAGACAGGTAATCCGCAACGTCCAGCGGATTCATGAAGTAGACCGCGCCGATTTCGTCGTCCTCGAAAAGGACCTGCAGATTGCCCCACGCCTGCGCAAGGACAGCCTGGAAGTTCTTGCCGCTCACTGCGCCGGTGCCGGTCGAGAGGAAGCCAAAGAAACTCTTTCGGATGCCCTTCTGCACATCCTTGAGCATTTCATCGGTGGTCATTTCCACCGCCTGATCGTAGCCACGGTCGGTGATCGCTTCGGCAGAGGTGGCCTTGCGCCACTTCTTGAGCGTGATCTCCTTGTAGTTCACAGCCTCGGTCTTGTAGTGGGAAAGGGGGATGGTGTCACCCTCGGCCACAACGCCGCTCTCGAGCGTGCCGGTCGCCTTATAGCTCTTGAGCACAGTTCCAGCCTGCTTTGCGATCTTGCGGGTCACACCCAAGGCCTCCATCAGTTTCTTGATGGAATAGCCGAACATTTCGGTAAATTCAATTTCGCGCACACGCGCGAGGTCAGCTTTCTTAATGAGCTTAGGATCAGCAGCCATTTTTATTCTTCCTTTCTAAACAAATCCATATTTGCGGCGATCGCAGCGCGCCGCTCCGCTCTGTCATTGATTTGCATAATCTCGTCCTTTGTCATCGGTTTCCCGCCGCCGTTAAAGCGCGCGCCAGTGTCGAAGCGAACGGTCTGCTTGGAGACAAGCCCCTTGTAAGTGCCGTCTACGAGCGCATCAAGAGACTTGGTGTCCTTGATCTTTTCTCCGTCCAGCTCCAATGCGGCCATTTCTTCGCCGCAGCCGCGCATAGCAAGGTCGAGATTCGCGCCGGTGATGTTTTTGCTCTCAAAGTAAGCACGCACGGCCTTTTCCTTTGCCGCCTTGCTTTCCTTTGCCGTGATGTCGGTCTTAAAGGCTTCAAAGGCCGAGTGTTCTTTCTCGTACTTCTCCTTGTAACCGCCGTCACCCGCCGCCTTGAGGTCGTCCAATTCCTTCTGGACACCGGGCAGCTTCTCCGCGTCCGACTTGTACTTTGTGAGATCGTCCTTGAGTGGGTCGACCACGCCCAGATGCAGCGCAACCAAGCGATTCTCGATCTCTTCGGTGCAAGCCTCGCCGAGAATATTCCTGATTTCCGCTCTCGTAAATTTCGCCATGTTATTCGTTCTCCTTTTCTTTGGCCCCAATTCTTCGGGGGCGAACGTTGTATAAAAACCGCTATGCTTCGCGGGTTTTACCTGTTCTAAATTGCGTTTGCCATTTCCCACGCCTTGTGGATTTTCGGTCCTTGCCACGCGATCCAGTCGACAAGCTCCTCGTTTTTGCACCATGCCCCTTCAAAAGAAAGCCCGCTATCCGAAAGACCGCTTTCGCTGAAAAATGCGTGTACAATTTCATGCCGTATCGTTTGCTTTTGAGCTTCTTTTGCCGTTTCTACCGGCTCGTTTTCCCACCCCTTATAGGTTGTCATGTCGCAAATTACGATTTGCTTTAAAAGGTGGTCGCAATATCCGTCAATGCTCCTGCGCTCAAACGCCTCATCGTCGCTGTACTTTTTAACGACAATTTCGTAATCTGTGCCTAAAATGGTGACTTTGCTGTTAGCCATGCGTTCCCTCCTGAAAGAAAAAGAGCCAACCTGTAAGCGTTCCTTACAAGTTGGCTCCTATTGCCCTTTCCCACGCCCTATTGCGCGGAAGTGCTGTATTTGATTGTTTTCTTAACCTCTAAAACGATGTACCCGTCGCCTTTTCGGCGTATTTCAGCATCGTTTCCGCGCTTCAAAATTGCATCGATTGCCTTTTTGACTTCTTCCCAGTTCAATACAGCACCTTCATTCTTTCCCGCTGCTCCGGCAGTCCTGCCGCCACGCTGAACGCTTTGTATTTCGCGTTTAACCGCCGCAGCCTTATGTTTACCGCAGTCTCATCTTCATGTAATTCTGCGGCCTTGTAAGCAGCTTTTTCGCGATTTAGTTTGCGTGCCTCGCGCTCAACGCGCCGCTGCATCTGCGTTGCTTCGTATGCGGTGTATTTCTTTCCGTCAAACTCGCAGCCGAGATCATCATCAATATGGGCAAGTTGTTCGTCAGTGTATGTGCGCTCACTTACGCCCTCAACCCAAACGTTGCGGCGGTGTCGGCAGTTGGCTCCTTCTAGCCCATCCACGGCGCCAAGGCCGCAAACCTCATAGATGCTCGGGTAAATGTCCCCTGCACGAATACTGTATACCTTGCCTTGCCAATTCTTATGGATTGACCACGGTGACGGCCCCGGCTTATCTCTCGCGCCAGCATGGGCGGAAACCTCAAAATATGGCGTCTCAAGATATTCTGCCGACTGCTCCGTATACTTTGCGCAGATTTGATTTACTCCGGTCATAACCGCTCGCCGCACGGCAACATCGATCTGATCTCGATGCCCACTCTCATAGTCAACTACCTTCAATCCGCTGTCTGCAAGCTGCTTTACTGCCGTCTTGATGGCCTGATTGTAGTTGATCGCGCCGCTCTGAATCTGCATTTCTGCGTTATCCAAAGCCCACTGATAAGCGCGAGCGGGCTTTAACATCGTGTTGCCCACAAGGAAACCCATAGAAGCCGTTAAATTGCGGAATGTGTCATGGGTCTGCCGCTTAATTGCATCCACTGTAGCCGCGTCTACAAGCGTTTCTGGCTGCGTTACATGCGCAAAGTCGATGACTTCGGTGTAATACTTCTGGTTGCGCTCTACAACGTCATTAAGCAAACTATTTAGCTTTTGTTTGCTAATCCCTGCTGTTTTGCTAATAGCTTCTTCGATGCTTTTAAGGTCAATGCCATGCGACCGCAACGCTTGAATATCTTGCACCGTTACCTCGTTCAGCTCATCCGCAGCTTTAAGACGGGAGCAGATTTCTTCCAGCAGCGTGATTTCAAGCGCCCGGAACAGTTCTGCAAGTTCTTCTGGCAGTGCGTCAAGCAGGTCGGGGCTAAAAGGGTAAGGCCGCATACGCCGTCACCTCACTCAATCTCTTCTTCCGGCTCTTTTGTCATGTCCTGCATCTTTGGCAGCGCCGCCTTTGCGGTCGCTTCGTCTTCGTTAAGCCACTTCATACGGAATTCCCAATCGTTCATGATGCCAGCTTGCAAAAGCTGCATATCGCGGGAAAAGTCGGTCTGCTTGTCCTCAATGATGCTATCATCAAAGTCAATGGAGATTTCCACTTCTTCATCAAGTCCGGCGTCCATGTATCGATTGCCCATGCGAAGCAAAATGCGACACAGCTCCGTGATCGCCTGCTTGAGGATAATTTCATACTTCTTGATCGTTCGAAACATAGTGCTGTTTTCGCTAATGACCTGTGTAGCCGTGGCGATGCTTGTCTGATCGAATTTGTAATGATTCTCGCCAAATCCGCACTTGCTTGATAGTACGTTAAGCATATCCTGCATACCGGTGTTAAACTCTGCCGTGCGCAGCGTCATATCGACCTGCTGCAAGATGTTTCCATCAGCCGCGCGATCTTCCGGCAGTACATAATACACCGTTTCGCGCTTATCAAAGACAGGTCTACCGTTGATGTCTTTTGTGGCCTCCGGCTGTACCACGATGCGCTTTTTCCCCAGCACAAATTCATTCACATAACTATCGTATGTAATATCAACGCTTTTGAGCTGGTCGATGGCGGAAGCGAACACTGCAACGCCCATAGGGTTATCTTCATCAGAGTTCGCAATGTTCAGACGGTCAATGACAAACTGCGGTTTGGTACTTCCTGTGTGAATAACAGGGGGGATTGCTTCAAATCCTCTCACGCTGGTTAATGGAACTTCCTCCGCATCGTACAGGTGGTTTTCAATGTCATATTCGCCGTCGCTCAGCCGATGCACCTGAATGTAGGTGTATTCCGTATCATCAACTCGTTTTGTCCACGCGAAAGCGCACTCACGAATAATGCCATTGTCCCACGTCAACGGGTAGATGTTTGCAGCGGTTACATAGTTGATATGAATTCTTCCGGGGTTAGCGATCTCTGCTGTATCAGGGTCAACGCTCATATCCTCCATGATTGGAACATAAGCAACTGTACCAACAGCGGATTTCCGCTCCTGCGATTCATTGGATTTGACTTCCCAATTATTATCAGCAAGAATCGCATCTACAAATTCCTGCTCCTTCTTGCCCTCAAGCGTGATATTCACACGCTCATTCATCAGCAGGTTTGCCCAATCCTCGCAGACTTTCTTTCCCATGTTGACGGAATATCTGTGGCATTCCAGTTCTTCGATGCCGTTCCACACCGTATAGCTGTGGAAGTCTTTCACATCGCCGTCATACCAAGATTTCCATACGTCGATCAGGTCGTAGAACTTGCTATTGATCGTGTCAAAGCCCAATTCTTTAAGTGCTCTGCGAATGTTCACTGTTTCACCGTCCTCATGTGCCCTGCGCGCTCCAATTCCTTGTAGTACGGCTCAATGCTGTACTCAAATGCGTCAAGGCTGTCAATATCAGATGTTCCATCGTCAAGGCGCTCGTCCTCGAACTTGTCAGGATCATAAATTGCAGATTGCAGTGCGTCGATCAGATGCGGGCAGTTGCGTGAAACTTTGAATCTCCCCTGCTTCATCAGCAGCACCACGAGCCTGATTCTATCTGTAATTTGCAGTTTCATTGCGTTCTTGACCTGCGTTCCGAGGTGCATCTTCTGCGCGGTATGATCTAATCCGCGAATCAGCACCGTTTCTGCGCTGTCAGCTCGTGTCTGACTGTACCCATACTTCCCCGTCACCATTTGGCAGAACGTGGCAAACCGCCGATTCAACGCATTCGGGTCAATCTCTTCATTTTTGATATATTCCTCTTCCATCGCGACCACACGATAATCTTTTGAAATCCCGGTCGCCTGAAACTTTGTTGCGGACTTTGTACCGCCGAAGTCAACGCCAATAGAAATAACAGAGAATTTTGTTCCCTGTTCCTCTGCCCATTTCAAAGGATCGTCGATCAAATACTTTTCCGTGTTATTGGCAAAGTCCTTATAAACAACGCCCTCCGCCGCCACCCACAAACCGCGAACATAGCGGTCGTAGAAGATGCCGGCATACATATTCGCGTAGCGTTCGAGCGTTCTTGCACTCAAACCGGGGTTGTCAGTCATCTCGAAGTGCAGATATAGCGTGTTCCGTTCGCGGTGTCGCTTAATCCACTCCTGATAGAACCAGTGATGCGGGCTGCCGGGGTTACAAGAGAACCACAGCTTTGCACCGTCCACAGAACAACGTGCAAGCGCCTGTTCCACGAACGAGCGCGGCATCAATACTACCTCGTCCAGCAGAACGCCCGCCAGCGTGCGGCCTTGGATCAGCGTATAACTTGCCTCGTCCTTGCCGCCGAATACCTCAAAGTAGTTCGTCACGGCTCCACGCCGGACTTCCATCACCTTGTCGCCGCGCCGCCATCGAATGATATAGCGTTCCTTCGCAAGGCTCATCGCTGTGAACGGCACGATGATGTTCTTGGTGCAGCTATCCACCGTGCGACCACACACGCCGAAGCGCTGACCACTGAAATTCTCCATCGCCCAGCGGACAAATGCCCACATCATGATGGAGGTCTTGCCGGAACGCACGGCGCCGTCACAGATCAGCGCGTCATACTTGGAATAGGGAAAGGCGAGGATTTTCGCTTGCTTTGCGCTAATCATCGCTCTCAAGCTCCTTTGCCATTTCCTTTAGGCTCTGACTGAGCGCGTCTTCCCTTACCGTGTCGGCAGGACTGCCGCCAATCATCGCCCACTTGTCGATCAGCGTCCCCATTGCCGTGGTGATCTGGCTGAGATTTGCCGCCGCCAGCTTCTCGGGGTCGTTGAGCATTTCAAGCCCCTTGCCGATAAACGAACATACAAGGGCTTTGTGGTCGTTCATGTACTCCATCACATCGGCGGTGTTCTCTTCCTTTTTTTGCTCGCACTTTTCCACAATGTCGGCATTCGCCCGAACGAGGTTCTTAACGGTCGTTGCGGACACGCCGTTGATTTTCGCTGTGGCGCAATAGTTGTTCGTCTGCACATAGTCCGCCAGTATTTTCTTTTTCTGTCGGTCTGTCAGACGCGCAGCCATTGTCACCACCTCACCGCTTTTATTTGCTACCAGCCCCCGCCCCTTGGCCTTACATAGCAGACTTTACCCGCCCCGAAGGGCAACAACGCCGCCCACATTTGGCGTTATTCTTTCCATTGGCCGTCTTTCTCGCTTAGATTGTCACACGCTACCGACAACTACGCTCCGAAAAGTCGTAGCCCCTATTCCGTCAGGTCAAACCGGTCTTGACGCATCAAGACAAGCGCAGTTTTCAGCGAGCTTTGTCATTTCCATGTGAGCCATGACGACAACGGTCTCACATTGTCCGGGCGCTACCCGGCCACTGGCACAGACGGTGGGGCTCGGACCCACGACATACCGGCTCACGAAGTCCGGTGCTTTACCAACTGAGCTACGTCTGCGTATGTCCCCGCTGGGCCACATCGTTGAGAGGTGCGCGGGGTCCTGTGCCGCATGAGAGGTGCGACCTCTCGGCCCTGATCGTGGGCTGCATCGTGCGTGCGGCAAATCGCGGGGGGCGGTGTGAAAAGATGAAAAGCACCGCGCCCCGCTATGGCGCAGGAGGTAAACGCCATAAATAATAGAACCGCGAAGGCTTTTACACCTCTGCGATTCTATTATGTCATAAGCAAATGGCTTTTTAAGGCCAACTTTTAATCATCGAGCAGCCCGTAGTTCCGCGCGACGCACTTGATAAAATCCGTATGCCAGCGTCTCGCCGTCCGGTCGGAACAGTTAACCGCCATCGCTGCCCCTTCGAGCGTGTGCGTCTTGTCCCAGAACACAAGGCGGATAAATTTCAAGCGCTCTTCGCCGTCTTGCATGGATCCTGTTTCGCTCACCGCTTGGCTCACAGCGCAACTTTCTTTTAACGGCACGCCGCGCAACCCCCGTTCTCGATCTGGGTCGTAGCGGCGGATAATGGCTTTTACATAGCCCCACCAGCTGTAACGAGGTTTACTCATGGCGCACCATCTTTCTCTTCGCCCACGCCCACAGGTTTTTCCACGGATGGGCTTCTGCGTAATTGGCGCGCTGCTCGGCATTGCTCCATTTCTGGTGCATATAATCGCGTTCTTCTTCAACCTGCCGGCAGCCAACCGTCACTCTCGATACTTCTGCATTCGCCCGCCCAAGTGCTGCCTCGGCGTATCTTGCCTTCCCGCGCAGAATATCATTGTCCGCTTTCAGATTCGCGATCACGTTCTCTCGGGTGATGGCCTCGCCGTTCATCCGGTCGATTTGCTCGGTCAGGGCGGCGATCTCTCCACGCAGCTTTTCATTTTCCTCGGCCAGTTTTACGCCGTCCTTAAAATGTGCCGCCGCCTCGGCTTCTGCCGCCTCCTGCTTTTCCGCCGCTTCCTCCACCATCTTCGCCATCTGGTCTTTGGTGTACTTCTTTACGTTGATGCTCATAATTTGGCTCCTTTCATTCGTAGCTGTTCCTCTTTCCCGCGGTCGCTCACGATGCTCACGACCTTACAGTCTCCATATCGCTCAATATCCATGGCGATACGCTCCTTGATGCCCTGCGCGTCAGCGGCGGGAACGTTGGCTTTAATCGTGATCGTCAGCATATACGTTACCTTTCACGTGCTCTTTCCACCACAGATATTCTTTGCGCTCTCGTCGATATTCAAAAATCAGACTTTCCGCCTTGCAGATATCGCGGAATCTGTTGCTTGCTGCAATCCATGCAGTCTCAACCAGCCACCATAAAAAGCATAACGCTGCAAGAATCGCTGCAATGCCGCCAATCGCTATAAAGAACATTCCAACGCCTTCAACAAAAGATTCCATTCGTTACACCTCCTTCGGCTCGCCATCGCTGCAAAAACCGTCCGCCCATACTCCATCAGAACGGTTCATACACCATAAGACGCCTTCGGCATATCCACTTTCCAGTCTGTCTTTCCGATTCAGCTCCCGATGGTTTCGGCAGTCCTTGCACCGAGTAACGACCACAGCATCGACGGTGGGAGCAGCGGCCACGATGGGCAAAGCAATTTCGTCCCTATCTGCGTTGTCGTACCACGGCTCGTCATCAAGCTTTTCCCATAGCACGTCGCCATCAATCAGCCGCATCGCCGCCACATAGCACCAGCTCTGAGGCGGGCGCTTGATCTGTAATCTCTCGTTTCCGCAAGTGCCGTTGTTTTCCCTGTGCATTGCGCAGCTTTCACAATACCAACTATTCGGGCACGCTCGGCGGAACTCGCTCAGCTCTCGCGGCGCGTCGTATATTTTCAGGTCGACGATATGCCAGCCGTAGCCGGTTTTCCCGTTGCCGATGTAGCCAGCAAGCTCCTCGTATGTAAGGCAAGATCGCTCCATATGCTCGAAACACCAGTTCTGAATGCTACCATTGTCGAAAACATTGATGGGAAATATCCGGTCACAAGTAAACTCCCCGACGACCTTGCCGCCGCCGTAAAACTGTGGCCTTGGATAGTCTGTCGCAATGAAGTCCTCGTGCGGATATTTTGGCAGCGTGCAGTAGATATAGCACTTAAACGGCGTGTTCATCTTTGGCCGCGTCTTGCGCACCTCAATGGTCTTTTCGCCGCTGGCAATCTTTTCCACCCATTTTGGGCGGATACTCAGAATAACAGCCTTACTCATTTCTTCATCGCCTCCAATGCTTTCTTCGCCTCCTCGCGGGTGAGAAATACGGTCTTGCCGATGTCAGCACCATCATTACGCAGACGATACGCGCAGAACCCGTCCGGCTTTCGATTGCACGTTGACATACACAGATTATCCTCATCCGTGCAAACAGCTCTAATGTCCGGGGTTTCAAGCTCCATTTCTCGCGGCACATTGTCACGGCCAGTTACCCATAGCGTGCCGCCCATCTTGCACGGCAGCACCACCACGCGCCCGTCCTTGTCGGCCTCGGCCAGCTCCTCCAACCGGTCAAGATCGCAGTCTCGGCACAGACGGCGAAGCTGCTCTGCGGCTTCGTGATCCATGCCGATTTCCTCCGGCGTCAGCTTCGTGTCCTCGTATTCCGCCAACCGGTCTAACAAACGATTGCGGCAATACAGCGCGGTGCAATCAGCCATCGGCTTACCATGCTTACCTGTCCAATCCGCTTCACACTTCTGGCAGTCCATCATTGCCTGTCCATCGTTGTCGCGCTTCGTCAGTCGTTCCATCACTCCACCTCCTGCATCTTACTAATCACTTTTCGGATCACATCGCCACCGTAAGCGTCTTTTGTCAACTCCAAAAACTCCGTCAGCGTCATCATGCCGTGCTCAAGGTCAACACCGTGATCGCGGGCAAACTGCTTTCGCCCCATGTCGCACGAGCCAGTCAGGCGGTGATGCCAGTCATAAAAATACTGTGTCGGATATGCTTTCTCGCGGTCTGTTTCGCGCAGAAACGTGTCAATGCGTTCATCTTCCGGCATATCCTCGAAAAGCTTGTCTCGCAGTGCCTCCATTGCTTCGCGCAGCGTTTCCCCGTGTGCAAAAACATTGTCTTGCTTGACGATGTAGCACGGCGTGAGCGTCAAATCACCGTTCAGGATTGCCCCGTGCGCGGTGTTGCCGCGCACGGAACGAATCAGCGTATTGACACCGTCGATTTTATAGACAGCTTCCCCATTGAAGTTTTTAATGCCGTAGCCGTCGCCGGAGCCGTAGCCGTAGCCGGAGCCGTCGCCGGAGCCGTCGCCGGAGCCGTAGCCGTAGCCGGAGCCGTCGCCGGAGCCGTCGCCGGA
>ERZ827117.398-NODE-398-length-56919-cov-6.160066_pt1 | contig 56919 bp, 42 predicted proteins | sample MGYA00519920_ERZ827117 | MGnify/ENA primary metagenome ERZ827117 (study PRJEB31778, sample SAMEA3449260) | human gut metagenome | biome: human gut; feature: human-associated habitat; material: faeces | place: United Kingdom | collected 2010/2012 ...
GCTCGAACAGCTAAAACTTGTATCATAAAAACGGAATCTATATTCTGTTGCGCAATAATGCTAAAGCGAATACAGTTACCGCTATATTCACAACTAAAGCGCATGCAGAGATCGAGCTGTCTGCGCCAGAGAACGCTCAAATGGGTGCAGAGGCACAAGCTTACAGTGCGTTTTCCCCCTGTAAACTCCATAATTTATATTTGGAATCATAATGTCCCTTGCCTTTGCCGGAAGATTGTGCTATATTTTGCTACGAGTAAAGGAAACGATAAGATCGTTTCGCTTCCTTTGCATATACGGAATATAGATTCCGTTCTCAAAATCTCATATTTTGGCAAAACCGCCGAAAGGCGGCGACGCAAAGCCAGATGGGTCTAACGCCTCTCCGAATGGAGAATACGCTATGACAGCCGGTTGCACCCTTACTGATGTATTCGCTTGTCACTGCTCCGTCCGGCTTTGCTGGAACGGAGCTTTTTTCGTGAGGGGGTGGCTGACGATCCGACGAACATTTCGAGCGTTTTGCGCGGAAGAGGGAAAGACTGCTTTGCTTGCCCAGTGGGATCTTGAGCGAAATTTACCACTCACGCCGAAGGATGTGACCTACGGAAGCCATCAAAAGGTATGGTGGCGATGCCCCCAAGGCCATTCCTACCGTTCCAAAGTCAGAATCCTCGCGCGAGGAACGGACTGTCCCGTCTGTGCGGGCCGCGTTGTTCTGCCGGAGGAGGAGCACAAGGCCCTCCCGCGGCTCGCGCTGGGCGCGGAGATCGCGTGGGTGCCGAATCTCGCCGAGTGGCCTGAGCTGTCACAGCTCTGCCTCGGCGCAAGCCGTCACTTCCTGCTGGAGCTTCCATTCCGCCCGTGGACGGATCAGCTCATCAACCGGCTCTACGAGCTGCCCGGGCGCCCCCGTTCTTGCCTATATCGAGCGCTATCTCAAAGACCAGAAGCCGCAGCACCTGGAAGCGGTGCTCGCCCTCGGCGTGCCGGCGCAGGTCAGTGCGGAGCCGCTGCTCCACCTGACACAGCGCGGCGCGGTGCTCAAGCTCTTGCGGGAGCGGAGGGCGCAGCTCATCGCCTCCGATACGCACGACCCGCACTCTCGTCCGCCGAACCTCGGCGATGCGCTCGCGGTCGTCCGGCGGAGGCTGGGCGACGGCAAGGCCGACTCGCTCGCCGCGCGAAGCGGCGAAATCCTCACGCACCCGTCGGAAACCAATATCCGGTCTATATAGAAGAATCTATTATATCATAGGAGGAAGAGTATGAAACATATCACAAGCAAGCTCCTGTCTCTGCTGCTCTGTCTGGCCATGCTGATGAGCATGGTCCCCGCGGCGTATGCAGATGTCGAGACAGAGGGCGCGAGCGGGAAGAATACCCCGACCGAAACAAACGGCGGCGCGTCCGAACAGGATGACGCTTATGATGACGCGCCTGATACCGCCGTGGTTCAGAGCACGGCTGCCGCGACCACCGATGCTGCCAAAGTCGGCGAAACGGGCTACACCACCCTCGCTGATGCCATCACGGCAGCGAAGGACGGCGACACCGTGACCCTGCTTGCTGACCGCACCGAGGATGTGACCATCACCACGAGCATCACCCTCGACCTCGGCGGCAAGACGCTGACCAACACTAGCGCCGGTAAGGCCACCATCTCTGTGACCGGCGGCACGGTTACGGTCAAGAACGGTACTGTGATTGGCGGCGCCAGCTACTACAACATCGAGGTCACGAAGAACAGCAATGCCGACCTGATCCTTGAGAATGTCACCGCTACCGCTGGCAACACCGGCTCGTCCATGATCGACAACTGGGGCACGCTGACGATCAACAGCGGTAGTTATACCGGCGGCATGAACACCGTCAAGAGTGAGGAAGGTTCCACGCTCGTTATCAACAACGGTACGTTCACCTGCGATTATGGTAAGAAGTGGAGCTACACCGCGACCATTCTGGTTTACGGCGACACCACCATCAACGGCGGTACGTTCATCCAGAAGACCACGAATACCAGTTCGTATGCAAAGGTCGTTATGACTGGTATTGTGGAGGGCTATGAAGCTATCACCAGAGTCACTGACGGTACTTTCACGAACGAAAAGCTCAGCGGAATTTTCTACGCTTATGGCAAAGCGACCTCCGACAACTTTGAAGTCTCCGGCGGTACGTTCAATAAGAGCATTTCAGATGGCTACTGCGCTGACGGCTTCATCCCGACCAAGAACGCAGATGGCACCTACGGTGTCAAGGAAGGCAAGTACGTCGCCAAAGTTGGCAGCAAGAATTACGAAACCCTTGCGGATGCCATTAGCCTGGCTACAAAGGGTAAGACCGTGAAGCTTCTGGACGATGTTACCGAGAACATTGAGATTGCAAAGGCTAAGAACTTTACACTCGATCTGAACGGTCACACGATCAACGGCGGCACAGTTAAAGACAAGGCGACCATCACGAACTACGGCACGGTCACGATTACCGACAAATCCACGGCCAAGACCGGCACGATCAAGCGTGACGATCAGGGCGTGGAAGGCGAAACGTCCTACTACGTCATCCGCAACATCGGCACGATGACGATTGAGCAGGCGAACGTGGTCAACAATTCCGGCTACAGGAAGACGAACCCCTCTGGTTCGATGGTTGGCTCCTCGCTGATCTGCAATGGCGGCGATGTGGGAGCTACCCTGACCATCAATGGCGGCACGTTTACGCAGATGAACTTCCTTGTGGTCAAGAACGATGCGCTCGGTACGCTGAATGTCACCGGCGGTACATTTACCTCCAAACATTCTGCAATTCAGAACTGGTTCAAGGCCAACATCACTGGCGGTGAGATCAACGGCCAGCTGTGGACGGATAGCTGGGCAGTAGGCGAATCCGTTGGCGAAACGACCATCGGCGGCAATGCCACGGTCAAGGGCGAAATCGTGATGGACATCACCGGTTCCGTCAAGCCCACGCTCGAAATCTCCGGCGGCAACTTTGATGTCACATGGAGGATTACCAATGCCGCAGCCAAGGCAGGCGCAAAGCCCGCTGTCTCCGGCGGCACGTTCTCCAACGCAGTTCTGCCCGAGTACTGCGCGGATGGCTATGTCCCCACAAAGAACGAGGATGGAACATATGGCGTCAAGGTGGACACCTCCGTTGCCGAGGTAAACGGCGTAAAGTATGAGACGCTTCAGGGGGCCATCGATGCGGCAGCCAGAAAAGCGACGGTCAAGCTGCTGGCCGACACGAAGGAAAATGTCACCATCAGCACGCCCTACGTGACGCTTGACCTGAACGGTCATACCCTCAACGGCAGCACCGGCGAACGCAAGCCCGCACTGACGATCACCGCACGCGTGACGGTCATGGACTCCAGCGCGACGCAGACCGGCACGATCATGCGTGAGGACACCGCAGAGAACTCCGGCGTTTCCTCCCACTATGTCATCGACGTTCAGGGCGACGGCTGGCTAACCTTTGAAAGCGGAACTGTCAAAAATGGCAGCGGTGCAGGCGGTACAAAGGGTGCGTCCCTTGTCCGCGTTGGCGATGACAGCGTTGCCAAGTACCCCGGTCTGAACATCAAGGGCGGCACGTTCACCCAGGATAACTTCATTGTCATCAAGGTTGACCGCGGTGACCTGTTCCTCAACGGCGGCACGCTGAACTCTGCGAACAGCTACGCAGTTGAGAACTGGCATAGAGCGACGATCAAGGGCGGCACGGTCAACGGCAACGTCTCTTCGTGGACATACAGCAGCGGTTTAAACTCCGAGCTTACAATCAACGGCGGCACGGTCAACGGCAATGTTGAGTCTGTCAGCTATGACGGCGCAGAAGGCAAGCTGGCGAAGGTCGCGATCACCGGCGGCACGGTCAACGGTACGCTCAGTACAAAACGCTATGGTGAGGAAGCCGCTCCCAGCAAGGATATGGCGACCATCGAGGTCACCGGCGGCACGTTCAGCAGTGACCCGACCAAGTATGTGGTCGAGGACTCGGCAGTTACGAATAATAGCGACGGCACTTTCGGCGTAGCAAAGGCGTACCTCGCCAAGGTCGGCGACACCTCCTACTACACCATGGACGAGGCGTTCAAGGCGCAGACCGCAAGCGGCGCTGAAATCGTCCTCCTGCGCGACTACACCACCGGCTCGACCTTTAACTCCGGCTCTGTCGCCCGTGTAGTCAACCTGAATGGTTACACATGGACCTGCACCGGCACGGACGCGAACAGCGCGGCGTTTGAGATCAACAACCCCAACGCGTCCCTGACGGTGAAGAACGGCAAGATCGTTAGCTCGCAGCTCGTGGGTCTGATCCCGTCGGCGATGGGCGGCACGATCAAGTATGACAACTCGAGCCTCACGTTCGAGAATGTTGAAATGAGCACGACCGCCACGAGCGGCATCGAGACCAACGGCAACAACACGAACGACAGCGTGACGCTGAGAAACAGCACGCTGAACGTTCCCAACGGCTTCGGCATCTACTTCCCGAGCAGCGGCACGCTGACCATCGACAATTCCACCATCAACGCCAAGACCATGGGCGTTCAGGTCTGCGCTGGCAGCCTGAGCATCAACGCGGGCAGCACGATCACGGTTTCCGGCGGCCCGGTCGAAAAGACCGAGAATGACGGCGCGATCCAGGACGGCGCGGCGATCTCCATCGTCAACCGCACCGGCTATAAGGGTCTCGGCGACATCACCGTCACCGGTGGCACCTTCACCGCGAAGAGCACCAACGCAGCCATCAAGACTTACGATTGGCAGAACCAGACCGAATCCAACTTCACCGCAAGTGACAAGGTCTCCGTCTCCGGCGGCACGTTCTCCAGTGCGGTCAAGCCCGAGTATTGCGCCCCCGGCTTCGTCCCCAAGGCTAACAGCGACGGCACTTACGGCGTCACTAGACATTCCTCCGGCAGCAGCTCCTACGACCCGACCTACTCCGTCTCTACCCCGAGCAAGACCGAGAACGGCAGCGTGACCGTCAGTCCGAAGAGCGCCAGCAAGGGCGACACCGTGACCGTCACCGTCAAGCCCGACAGCGGCTACGTCCTCGAGACCCTGACCGTCACCGACAAGAACGGCAATGAGCTGACGCTCAAGGACAAGGGCAACGGCAAGTACACCTTCACCATGCCTGCGGGCAAGGTCGAGGTCAAGGCGACCTTTATGGAAGATAACAGCGTCTTGAACTTCTTCTACGACGTGCCCAACGACGCGTTCTTCTATGAGGCCGTCAAGTGGGCGGTCAAAAGCGGCGTGACGAACGGCCTGTCTGACACGATGTTTGGCCCCTACGAGTCCTGCACGCGTGCGCAGATCGTGACGTTCCTGTGGCGCGCCGCCGGCAGCCCCGAGCCGAAGACCGCAAGCAGCTTCACGGATGTTTCCGCGAGCGCTTACTATGCCAAGGCGGTTGCCTGGGCCGTTGAGAACGGCATCACGAACGGCATGACCGAGACGACATTCGCGCCCGATGCGACCTGCACGCGCGGCCAGAGCGTGACGTTCCTGCACCGTGCGCTCAAGGGTACTGCGAGCGGCAGTGCGAACTTCACCGACGTGAAGCCCGACGCGTTCTACGCCGATGCGGTCAGCTGGGCGGTCAAGAACGACGTGACGAACGGTACTTCCAACACGACGTTCAGCCCCAACGCGGACTGCACGCGCGCGGAGATCGTGACGTTCCTGTATCGCGCCTATCAGGGCAAGTAAAAAAGCAAATACTCAACTTACAAGGCAGGCACCCAGATTCGGGTGCCTGCCTTGTAGCAAGAGGTACTGCTCAGAGGTTAGATGCCACGGCAGCAAAATGTTCGTCCCATTTGCGCCGGTAGCTATATCGGCGGGGAAAATATATTAGAGAGAAAAAGGAGAAGTAACATGGCAGTTCGTAGATTAAAAGGTTTATACTTAAAATCAGAAGGTAAATACTTAAAAGACTACCCTTCGCGTTATGTTGAACAGACAGAGGCACTTTTTGAATGGCGGCAGAGCGCACCGAAGCAGGATATCGAACTTCATAAGAGAGCTGAGAAGTTTTCCGGCCTGTTCAGGGAAGTATCCGCTGGGTAAAGTGCTTTGCTACAAAGTGCCCGGTTTTCCGTGTGAAGCATTGGTTGAGGATACAGAGAATTCGTAAGTGCGTTACTTGCTTTTAACGCAAAATGGGGACGTATATGAGGACATAGTCTTTTCTAACACTTTTCTAACACATTCCGGCAAAAGGCTGTTTTTGGGCACAAAAAGTAATCATAATAGAGAAAGTAACGCTCCCAAGATCAAGATGATCTCGGGAGCGGTTTTGCGTTCAGATGACGGCGGTATATGGCCATAAGACAGGTTTAGTAGAATGCTTCTCTTTCTACTCATCCTACGTTGTGGAACATTTAATGGGAAGTGCCTGCCTACTTGGTCAGAATGTTCGGCAGCTGGGCGCGCAGGGCGGCCACGCCCTCGGCAGAGCCGAGGTCATAGCGCTCCACCATGTTCAAAACAGACTGCAAAGAGGTTTTCGGGTTGCACCACAGGTCCGGGGCGTAGCCCTTGCCCTCCACATTTTCCATACTGTAGATAAAGTGGAGTGCCTGACCGAACTGGAAGCCGATGCCGGAGTTTGGAAGCGTCCAGCCTCGCACATTTCCGACCAGCTGCGCGCCTCTCGTCGGGCTGCCGATCACAAGGCAGTTGTCCAGTGTCCTGCAATAGGTCACGATGCTCTCGCCGGCGGAGCCGGACATGCTGTCTGTCAGAAGAAGAATCGGAGTGCTGTTTGCCAGCAGCTTTCCCTGAAACAGCTCATAGTCCTTATCGCCTGTCCGGAAGGCGGCAAACTCTTCACCCAGGTCCGCGTAGGCTTGGGTCCTATCGAACATAGCAGTGCCCCAGTTGGAGATAATCGTTTTCTGTTCGGGTTCTTCTCCCGTGTAGCTTTTCAGCCAGTTTTTGATAAAGTCTTCATCGCCGCCGCTGTTGGAGCGGGCATCAATGATGATGAGCTTCGCGTTTTTAAGGTCAGAACCGGTGCGGACGAACTCGTCCATTGTCTCCTCATAATTCCAGTCAAACCTGCGAATCGTTATCAAGGCGATACCGTTTGATTTCAGATAATGATAATCCGGGACCTGCGAACCGTCTTCCAGATAGGACTGGCTCAGCGACCATGTGAGCGAAACCGTTTTTGTTTCGCCGCCCTTTGTCAGAGTAATGATGTCTGTTGTATGTGCTGCTGTTGCAGGGCAGAACTGGCGCAGGGAATAGCACACGCGGCCGCTCTTTTCAAGATACGGCTGCATTTCCGCGTTCGCGTTGCCGCAGGAGGTATAGTACCACTTTTCGCTTTCCCCCAGCAGATAATACCCGTTCGCATCCTTGCCGAAGCTGCGGTCACTGTAATAGTACAAATACTGGACACTGCTTTCATAGGCCGGTTCATACCGCCCGGCAATGCAGAAATGTCCATCCCGAACGAAAAGCAGGTTGGAGTACATCAGAGAGATCAATTGATCCCTTGTGATCGTCTTGCAGGAGGAAAGCTTCGCGCGGATCGTGTTCTCCGCCTTTTGGAAGTTCTCCTCACCGAAGTAATAGTAAGCGCCGTAGGAGTAATGCAGCGCGCGGAAGTAAAGGTCCACATCCTCGAGCGCTTCCGCGCGGGTGAGCGTCGCCTTACCGGGGTGATTCAGGTCCATCAGACTGTCGATCTCTGCCTGTGTGATCTCGACCTCGCCGCGGTGGTGTTGAAGATAGTCCTCAAACCCGTCAAAGGTCACTTCGCTTGCCATATCGGCACGGCGTTTTTCGTTCACGTCTTCGAGCAGCTTTACAAACGCGTTTTGATAGACTGCTGTGGAACCCTTGCTCAAAACGATGGCAGTATTGCTGTCGGCGTCATAATCGACGGTAAAGCCGAGCGCATCGCCGAGGTCGCGCAGCTTAAAATAGTTGTTTCCCCCGATGTTGTAGACAGAAAGACCGTCCGCAGCCTTTCCGTCGATCAAAACGGACTGCTTGCTGACAACGGCTGTTTTGGACTGATCCCGCCCGCGCTCAAGCTCGCCGCCGACAGGGGTATATTCCTTCCCGGAAACGACCGTGACCGCATTGCTCTGTTCATCGAACGAAATGGAAAAGCGGCTGTCCGTCTTGCTCAGAAGCTGCGCAAGATCGCGCAGCTTGAAATAGTTGCTGCCGTCGATGTTGTATTTGTCGCAGTCCGCATCGACGCCGTCGACCGACAGATTTTGCGGCGAAGCCACCACATTCGCGGCGGAGGCGTAAGGTGCGGCAATGCAAACCAGGAGCAGCGTCAAAATGATGGGCAATAGTTTTTTCATGGATGATTCTCCTCTCCCTTATCACGCTTTCGGTGCGTCGCTTTCAAAGAAGCGTTCCCCGTCAGAGCAATTTTTCACTTTAAGGGTAGCATACTCCATCGTATGCTGCAACGCAAATTTTGCATAAAAGCGGTATCGCCCGTCTAAAGGCGACCGATAGCTTCATCCGCGGCCTTTCAGCCGAGCTTCTGCGCAAGGTCCTCGAGCGCGGCGGTCATCGCCTCTTCAAACGAGGGGTGCGGACGCATGGCCAGCAGGAATTGATCGACCGTCATGTGGTTGGCGAGCGCCTGCGAGACGCCGCCGATCATGTCGCTCGCATGCTCGCACATGAGCTGCGCGCCGAGAAGCTCGCGTGTTTCGGCGTGGGCGACGAACTTCATAAAGCAGCGGCCCGGGTCGGCGATGAGCGTCTTGGCGTTGTCGAACATGACGTGTTTGCCGACCTTGACGGGGATGCCCGCCTCCTTGGCCTCGGCCTCGGTGAGGCCGACGACCGCAATCTCCGGACGGCAGTAGATGCAGCTCGGCACGACGGACATCGACGTGTGATTTTCTTTTCCGCAGAGCAGATCGACGCAGGCGATGCCCTGCGCGGTCGCCACATGGGCGAGCTGAATTTTGGCCGAGACGTCGCCGATGGCGTAGATGCGGGGGATGCTCGTCTCGTAGCGCTCGTTCACGGCGATGCTGCGGCGGTTCATCTCGACAGAAATGCCATCCGCGAACAGGCCGTCGCAGTACGGGCGGCGGCCGATGGCGCAGAGCACGGCCTCGCCGGAGACGGTCTCGCTCTTTTCCTTGCAGGTGAAGTTGACGGCGATATCCTCACCCGTCTTCTCGACGCTCTGGACCATCGCGTTCGTGAAGACCTTCACGCCCTGCTTTTTGAGGATGAGCGCGAGGTTCTGGCCCAGCTCCTTGTCCATGTTGGGCAGCAGGCGGTCCATGCCTTCGATGACGGTCACCTCGCAGCCGAGGTCTGCGTAAAACGTCGCAAACTCGATGCCGATGACGCCGCCGCCGATGATGACGATGGAGCGGTACAGGTGGTCGCACCCCTCAAGCAGCTCGTCGGAGGTCATCGCGAACTCAAGTCCGGGAATCGGCGGGCGGGACGGGACGGAGCCGGTGGCGATGAGGATATCGTCGCAGGTGTAGTCGTTGGCACCGCCCTCGGCGTCCGTCACGCGGACAGTGCCGGGTGCGGTGATGAGCGCCGTGCCGCGCAGAAAGTCGATCTTTGCGGTCTTGAAAAGCGATTCAATGCCGGAGGACAGCTTTTGCGAAATTTCGCGCTTGTAGGCAAAAATCTCCGTCATGTCGGCGCGGATATCGTCGGTGTGGATGCCGGCGTGTGCGCCGTGCTTGGCGTCGTGGAAGATCTGAGAAGAGTGCAGCAGCGTTTTCGTCGGGATGCAGCCGCGGTTTAAGCAGGTGCCGCCCGCTTCGCGCTTCTCGACGACGGCGACCTTCTTGCCGAGCTTGGCCGCATGGAGCGCGGCTTCGTAGCCGCCGGGGCCCGCGCCGATGACGATGAGTTCATAATGAGCCATAATAGTTCGTTCCTTTTTGAGAGCAATGCCGCCGACTTTTCGGCGGCATTGCGTGATGTTGAGATATGCGCTGCCTTCGTCAGGCAAACTGATAACGTAAAACCATGTTGCGCGCCGCGCCGACCTCGTCGAGACGGCGGACGGGCGTGGAGTGGGGAGCGGTGTGGAGCGTCTCGGGATCGGAGTGCGCGAGTTCAAAGAGCTTGCAGTAGATGCCGCAGACCTCGTCCATGGTCTCCTTGCTCTCAGTCTCGCAGGGCTCGATCATGAGCGCCTCGTGGACGATGAGCGGGAAGTACATCGTGGGCGGATGCAGACCGAAGTCGAGCATTCCCTTGGCAAGGTCGAGCGCGGAAACGCCCGTCTCCTTGTGCAGGTCGACCAGCGACATGACGAACTCATGCATGCAGATCTCGTCATAGGCCATGGTGAAGGCATCCTTGAGCCTGACGCGCATGTAGTTCGCGTTCAGCACGGCGTTCATCGCCGCCTCGCGGATGCCGGACTTGCCGAGCGTGAGCACGTAGGTCAGCGCGCGCACGACGACGTCGAAGTTGCCGTAGAACATCTTCACGCGGCCGATGGACTTTTCGGGGTATGCAAAGCCGTACTTGCCGTCCTTTTCGACGACCAGCGGGCCGGGCATGTACTTTTTGAGGAATTCCTTGCAGCCGACCGCGCCTGCGCCGGGGCCGCCGCCGCCATGCGGGGTGGCAAACGTCTTATGCAGGTTACTGTGGATGCAGTCAAAGCCCATGTCACCGGGACGGACGACGCCCATGACGGCGTTGAGGTTCGCGCCGTCGTAATAGCACAGGCCGCCCGCATCGTGAATGATCTTCGTGATCTCGAGGATGTTCTTGTCGAAAATACCGACGGTGTTCGGGTTCGTCAGCATCAATCCCGCGGTGTCGGGGCCGACGGCGGCGCGCAGCGCGTCGAGGTCCACGCAGCCGTCTGCGCCGGACGGGATGTTGATGACCTGGAAGCCGCACATCGCGGCGGTCGCGGGGTTCGTGCCGTGGGCGGAGTCGGGCACGATGATCTTCGTGCGGTTAAAATCGCCGCGGTCGGTGTGATAGGCCTTGATGAGCAGAACGCCCGTGAACTCACCGTGCGCGCCCGCCGCGGGCTGGAACGTGACAGCGTCCATGCCGAAGACCTCGCCAAGCTCAGAGCCTAACGTGTGCAGCGCCTCGAGCGCGCCCTGCGCGGTCTCGATGGGCTGGAGCGGGTGGAGCTGGGTGAAGCCCGGCAGCGCCGCCATGTCCTCGTCGATCTTGGGGTTGTACTTCATCGTGCACGAGCCGAGGGGATAGAAGCCGTCGTTCACGCCGTGGATGCGCTTGCAGAGGGCGGTGTAATGGCGGGTGAGCTCATTTTCGCTCACATGAGGCAGGTGCAGCGCCTCGCTGCGCTCTTCGGGAAGCTGATATTCGGGGACGTCACACTCCGGCATGAGGGTCATGCCGCGGCCTTCGACGCCAAGTTCAAAAATGAGCTTCATTTACAGCACCTCCTTCACGATGGCGACAGCTTTGTCGAGCTGCGACTTGGAGACGAGCTCCGTCACGCACCAGAGGATGCCGCCCTCGACCTCCGCGCCGCCGAGGATGCCCTCGGCCTCGAGCGCGTCGAGGATCTTCCTGCGGCAGTTGGGGCATTCGACCTCGGTGACGAATTCGTGGAAGAATTCACCCTTGTACTTCAAGGTGCAGCCGATCTTTTGGAGCTCAGAAGCGAAATAGTGAGCCTTCGAAGTGCAGAGCCGCGCGCACTGCTTCATGCCCTTTTCGCCCATCGCGGCCATGTAAACGCCGGCGGCGAAGGCGCATAGCGCCTGGTTGGAGCAGATGTTGGAGCTGGCCTTTTCGCGGCGGATGTGCTGCTCGCGCGCGGACAGCGTCAGCACGTAGCCAACCTCGCCGTCCACATCCTTCGTCTGGCCGACGATGCGGCCGGGGAGCTTTCTCGTCATGGCGGATGTCGTGGCCATGAAGCCGAGGAACGGGCCGCCGAACGCCGTGTCGAGGCCGAGGGGCTGACCGTCGCCGACGGCGACATCCGCGCCCATCGCGCGCGGCGTGGGCAGAATGGCGCAGGCGATGGGGTTCACGCCCATGACGAACTTGGCGCCCGCGGCGTGGACGATCTCACCGGCCGCCTTCGCGTCTTCGATCTGGCCGAAGTAGTTCGGCTGCTGGAGGCAGAAGCACGCGGCGTCATCGCCGATCGCTTCCTTGAGCGCGTCGAGATCAGTTCTGCCGTCCTTTGCGGGGACGACAAAAAGCTCGGTATTCGAGGCGAAGCAGTAGGTCTTCATGACCTCGATGACCTGCGGATGGGCGCAGGCGGAGACATAGGCCTTCGTGCGCTTGCGGTCCTTGCACATGGGGATCGTTTCGGCCGCGGCGGTCGCACCGTCATAGTGCGAGGCGTTGGAGACGTCCATGCCGGTCAGCTCGCAGATCATCGTCTGGAATTCAAACGTGCCCTGCAGAACGCCCTGACTGATCTCCGCCTGATAGGGGGTGTAGCAGGTAACAAGCTCTTCGCGGGAGGTGACGGATTTGACGACCGACGGGATGAAGTGGCGGTAGGCGCCCGCGCCGCGAAGAACAGTCTTGAAGACCTTGTTCTTTTCGGCCATGGCGGTGACGGCCTCGCGCACCTCAAGCTCGCTCAGGCCCTCGGGGATGTTCAGCCCGCCGCTCCGCAGGAGCATTTCCTGCGGGACGGCCTTGTACAGCCCTTCCAGACTGTCGACCCCGATGGCGGCGAGCATTTCTTCCCGTTCCGCAGCCGTGGTGGGAACGTAAGAGCCCATCTCAGCCCTCCTGCGCGCAATGCGCTTCGTAAGCGGCGGCGTCAAGCAGCTCCTCGGTGTCGGTCACGGGGGAGACCTTGATGATCCATGCGCCGTAGGGGTCGGAGTTCAGCGTCTCGGGCGCGTCGGAGAGCGCTTCGTTGACCTCGCAGATCGTGCCGCTGACGGGGCAGATCACGTCGGAGACCGCCTTGACGGACTCGACATCGCCGAAGCTCTCACCGGCGGTGACGCTGTCGCCCTCAGCGGGCAGGTTGATAAAGACCACATCGCCCAACGCATCCTGGGCAAAATCAGAAATGCCGATCACGGCGACGTCGCCGTCCATCTTGACCCACTCGTGGGACTTGGAATACTTCAGCTCAGCAGGGATGTTCATGGTAATTTCCTCCTCAAAATCGTTCTCAGTGAATGTTGTTTGTGATTGACGGTCCAATGGTTTCCGAATATTCGGTCAAAAATCTCTATTTCAGCGTTCGAGCTTGTAGAACGGCATTGGCACGATTTCGAGCTCGACCATGCGGCCGCGCACGTCGGCGTTGAGGTGCTTGCCGATCTCGATATCTTGGGCGGGGATATAACCCATCGCGACGCCGCAGCCGATATAGGGCGCGAACGTGCCGGAGGATGCCCAGCCGAGCTTTTCCCCGTCCATCGTGTAGAGGTCGCAGTGCTCGCGCACGATGCCGCGGCCGACGACCTTCATGCCAATGCGCTTCATTTTCGGCGCGCCGAGCGCGACAAGCGCGTCGCGGCCGATGAAGTCCTTGCCCGTGAGCTTGCACGGAAGTCCCGCCATCTTCGGCGTGATCTCGTCGTTCATCTCGTGGCCGTAGAGCGGCATCGAAGCCTCGAGACGCAGCGTGTCGCGCGCGCCGAGGCCGCAGGGGATCAACCCCTCGGGCTCGCCCGCCTTGAGCAGGGCCTTCCACAGATCAACGGTGTCCTCGGCTTTGCAGTAGATCTCAAAGCCATACTCGCCGGTGTAGCCCGTCTGGGAGACGAGAGCATGGATCGTGCGCTCGCCGAGGTTCAGGGGCACGTCTTCGGTGAAGGTGTAGTACTTGGCGGGGATGTACTGCTCGTCGCAGAGCTTTTTGAGAATGTCGCCGGACTTGGGGCCCTGCAGGGCGATCTGGCCCCAGTCGTTGCCCTCGTCGTGGTAGTCGACGTCGCCGAAGAGATGGCTCTCGACCCAGGCGGCGTCCTTTTCGCGGTTGCCCGCGTTGACGACGAGCCAGTAATTGTCCGCAGCGCAGCGGTAGACGATGAAGTCGTCGATGATGCCGCCATTGTCGTTGCAGAACATCGAGTACTTGATCTCGCCGTCTTTCATGTTCGAAATGTCGGCGGTGATGATCTTCTGCACGTTGGCGACGGCGTCGGGGCCCTTGAGGCGAAGCTCGCCCATGTGGGAAACGTCGAACAATCCGGCCTTTTCACGAACGGCCATGTGCTCGGCAATCACGCCGGTGGGATACTGCACGGGCATCAGAAAGCCGCCGAATTCGACGATCTTGCCGCCCATGTCCACGTGCGTTTGGTAAAGTGGGGTCTTCTTTTCCATAGTGCGCATCCTCCGAAAACAATAATTTTAATGAATCTTATAAAAATTATTAAAATTAAGCATCAAAAAAGAGACACAAAACTCCCTTTTGAGCTTTGTGCCTCCGTTGATCACCTGAGAGATTCCCCGCCCGAGTCATCGCGGCAGGTTGCACCTTCGGCGTGCGTAAACGCACTTTTCGGAGCGTCGTCCGAGTTCGGCCCTTTTGCCTGAGAGCTTCTGCGTTCCCCTTCGGCGCCGCGGCAGAATATTCCGCGGTCTCTCCCGAACTCATCATCCGATCGGTCGATTCATTTTGCTTTTTAAAGCTAACATAAGAATGGGCTTTTGTCAAGAAAGAAAAAATAATATTTTGTTAAAATATTTCAAGTGGAAATTCGGCAAACCGAAAACTGCCGAAACAGGTCAAAATTTGAAAGCATCCCGTTGTTATGACTGCGTTGCCGGCCAGGTTCTATTTCGTTTCGGCATGGTGCTATTCATACTTTGCATTTGCATTTTGTCTAAAGCGGCGGCGGAGAAGTGATGGGGCGTCTATTTTCTTCGACGAAATCCGTCCTGCGCGGACAAAATTGTATTGACAACGGCGGAGGATGGGTCTATTGTACACACATCATTCGTCAAATGCTTTGAGCAGGACACGACTTCCCCGGATCACCGCTTTCAGAGAGCCGTTGGTGGTGCAAAACGGCAGCAAGGAACGGGCAGGCCATCCCCTGTGAGCAGCCGCGGTGAAAGGCGCAAGCGCCGAGTAATCGCAGCCGGTCCCCCACCGTTAACAGGGTACGCTCTCCGATTCATTCGGGCAGCGGTCGAGCGGCCGGTTTTCCGGCAAGCAAAGTGGTAACGCGGAAGTTGAGATCTGCGGCGGATATCGCCGCGATACTGGCCTTCGTCTTTGCGATGGGTTTTCGTTGTGGAAAATCCGCGGCAGAGGCGGGGCTTTTCTTTTTGCTCCCGGCATTGGCGAAGAACACAGTTTTTTTAGGAAAGAAAGGGAAATCACATGAACACACTCGTCATCGTGCTGATCGCGGCGGTCGTCCTCGTCGCCGCCTACGCACTCTATGGGCGCTGGCTCGCCAAGACCTGGGGCATCGACCCCAAGGCGCAGACGCCCGCCGTCAAGTATAACGACGGCAAGGACTTTGTCCCCGCCAACGGCTGGACCGTCTTCAGCCATCAGTTTTCCTCCATCGCGGGCGCGGGCCCTGTCACCGGCGCGATCCAGGCCGCCGCGTTCGGCTGGCTGCCGGTGCTGCTGTGGGTGCTGCTCGGCGGCGTCTTCTTCGGCGCTGTGACGGACTTCGGCGCGCTGTACGCTTCCGTCAAAAATGACGGCAAGTCCATGGGCATGCTGATCGAAAAGTACATCGGCAAGCTCGGCCGCAAGCTGTTTCTGCTGTTCTGCTGGCTGTTCTGCCTGATCGTCATCGCGGCGTTCGCCGACATGGTCGCCGGCACGTTCAACGCCTACACCGTGGTCGACGGCGTGACGCAGCTTGCTGACGCCGCGCAGACCAACGGCGCAGCCGGTATGGTGTCCATCATGTTCATGGTGTTCGCCGTCGTCTTCGGCCTTGTGCAGAAGAAGCTGAACCTCTCGGGCTGGAAGGAAGCCGTGCTCGGCATCCTCTGCATCGTTGCCTCGTTCGCCGTCGGCATGAACTGCCCGCTCATCTTCGGCAAGGTGACTTGGAGCTACATCACGTTCGTCTACATCTTCTTCGCCGCCGTTCTCCCGATGTGGCTTTTGAAGCAGCCGCGCGACTATATGACCACCTTCATGTTCATCTGCATGATCGCGGGCGCGGTCGTCGGCCTTCTCGTTGCGCATCCGACGATGAACCTGCCCGTCTTCACGGGCTTCAACAATGAAAAGCTCGGCACGATGTTCCCCATCCTGTTCGTCACCGTCGCCTGCGGCGCGGTGTCCGGCTTCCACAGCCTCGTCTCCTCCGGCACGTCGTCCAAGACGGTCGAAAACGAGAAGGACATGCTCAAGGTCGGCTACGGCGCGATGATCCTCGAGAGCCTGCTTGCCGTGCTCGCACTCTGCGTGGCCGGTGCGGCCGCTGCGGTGGACGGCACTCCCGCCGCCGGTACCCCGTTCCAGATCTTCAGCCGCGGCGTTGCGGGCTTCTTCGAGATGTTCGGCGTGCCGAACTACGCCGCCACGGTCTTTATGACGATGTGCGTCTCCGCCCTTGCCCTCACGAGCCTTGACGCCGTCGCGCGTATCGCGCGCATGAGCTTCCAGGAGCTTTTCAGTGTGGACGACATGGCCCACGCCGAGCCCTGGCGCAAGCTCCTGTGCAACACGTATTTCTCCACGGTGCTGACGCTTGTGCTCGGCTACGTGCTCACGAAGATCGGCTACTCCAACATCTGGCCGCTGTTCGGCTCGGCCAACCAGCTGCTCTCCGCGCTCGTGCTCATCACGCTGTGCGTCTTCCTCAAGGTCACGGGGCGCAGCAACAAGATGCTCTTCCCGCCGCTCGTCATCATGCTCTGCGTCACGTTCACGGCGCTTGTCCAGCGCCTGATGGCCATGGTGAGCGCCATCCAAAATGCCGCTGCCGTCACCATCCCCGCGGGCGAGACGACCTGGGGCGCGGTGTTTATCGCCAACGGCTTGCAGCTCATTATCGCGGTGCTGCTCATCGTGCTCGGCGCAACCATCGTCGTGAACTCGATGAGAAGCTACGTCGCCAGCAAGCACAACAGCGAGGCCAAGGTTTAATTTTAAAAAATGTGCAAAAAAGGAGGCTTCCCGTCGGGAAGCCTCCTTTTTTGCTTTATTACCAGCTTGCGACCGTGCCGTCGCATCTCGGTTCGGTGCCCGCGGCGTAAACGCCGTTTTCGCACTTCCAGATGATCTCGCCGCGGCCCATGGCCGTGCGGTCGTCGACGATCTCGACCTCGTGCCCCATTGCTCGCAGCTGCTCGGCGATCGCCTCGCCCGCCTCGCGCTCAATCTGGAGCTTTTTGCCGCCGATCCACTGGATGCGCGGCGCGTCGAGCGCCTCCTGCGGGTTCATGGCGTAATCGATGGTGCTCGTCAGCACCTCGACCTGACCCTGCGGCTGCATGAACGCGCCCATCACGCCGAACGGGCCGACGGCCTCGCCGTCCTTGAGCAGAAAGCCCGGGATGATCGTGTGGTAGGACTTCTTTCCGCCCTCCAAATAGTTATCGCTCTTCGGGTCGAGGGAGAAGTTCGCGCCGCGGTCCTGAAGCGAGATGCCCGTGCCGGGGATGGCGATGCCCGCGCCAAAGCCGCAGTAGTTGCTTTGGATAAGCGAGACCATGTTGCCCTCTGCGTCCGCGGTGCAGAGGTAGATCGTGCCGCCGCAGTGCGGGTCGCCCGCTTTGGGCTCAAGAGCCTTATCCGTGATGAGTGCGCGGCGGGCGGCGAGATAGTCGGGCGAGAGCAGCTCGCTGACCTTCGTTTTCATATAGCGCGGGTCGGCGACGTAGGTCTTCGTGTCGGCAAAGGCGAGCTTGATGGCCTCCATGACCTTGTGATAGTAGTCCGCGTCCTCGCGCTTTTCAGGCAGCGTCAGCCCGTTGAGCATGCCGAGTGCCATCAGCACCGTGATGCCGTGGCCGTTGGGCGGGATCTCGCAGGCGGTGTAGCCGCGGTAGTCCTGCGTGATGGGCTCGACCCATTCGGGGTGGTAGTTCTTGAAGTCGTCCTCGCAGAAGTAGCCGCCCGTGGCGCGCGAATGGGCGACGATCCTTTCCATCAGCTCACCGCGATAGTAGCTCTCGCAATTCGTCTCGGCAAGGGAGCGCATCGTGTCGGCATAGGCGGGGAAACGGAAGACATCGCCCGCGCGGTACGGCGAGCCGTCCGGCTTCATAAAGCTCTTCCACCAGTATTCATAGGGGGCGGGGTCCTGCACCATGACCCTGGCGATGCGCTTGCTGTCGCGCGTCCAGAGCTTGCCGACATTGACGGGCACGGCATAGCCGTTTTCGGCGTAGGAAATGGCGGGAGCGAAGAGCTCGGAGAGCGGCTTTGTGCCAAAGCGCGCATTGAGCGCCGCCCAGCCCGCGGGCGCGCCCGGGACCATCGTGGGGAGCCAGCCCTCTTCGGGGACAGCGTCAAAGCCTTTGGCGTGGACCTCGTCCGCGCTCAGCGCCATCGGCGCAACGCCGCTGGCGTTCAAGCCGTAGAGCTTTTTCTCCTTCTCAATCCACACGAGCGCGAAACAGTCGGACCCAAGGCCGTTGCCCGTCGGCTCGAGCAGCGGCATCGCGCCGGCCATGGCGACGGCGGCATCGACGGCGTTGCCGCCATTTTTCAGCACATCGAGGCCGACCTGTGCGCCGAGGGGAACGGACGTGCAGCACACGCCGTTTTTGGCGTAGACCACGTTGCGGCGGGAAGAATATCGGTAAGTTAACGGATCAAAATTCGGCATGATCGTTCTCACTTTCGTCGTTTTTCCCAGTATAGCAGTCCGCGCGAAAAAGGGCAAGAAAAAGACGCTGTGCGGCGCGGACAGAGCAGCGTGACGGAACCATACGGGAAGCTGGATATTCGCCCTGCAAAAGGGCGATAAATTTACGATTTCCCGCTTGACATCCTATAAAAATGCATTGATAATACAATCAACTTCATCATCAATGCCTCCTTTGGCACCGGCCGGGGAGAAAAGGCATCCATGACTGAGCCGTAGGTATTCCGGGCGACCGGATAAGGCTGGGTCGTGGGTGCTGTTACTTTTTTATAGAGAAAAGGAGAAGGATATGAACATCAAGCCCTTTGCTGTAGAAGAATGGATGAACGAGTACGAGGTGGGTGCGCTATACAACATCGCCGAGACCTGCGTCGACTCCGTTTCGCTCGACGAGCTTTTCGAGCTCACGGGCGAGAACAAGGAGGACTTTTTGAAGGACTTCTGTGCCCAGCGCTTGACCTATGGCGATATCTGGGGCAGTGAGGCGCTGCGTGGCGGCATTTCCAAGCTCTACCACACGATCAAAGCCGACGAGGTCGTGCTCACGCACGGCGCGGCAGGCGCGAACCATCACGTATTCTGCTCGCTGATCTCCGCGGGCGACCGTGTGGTCAGCATCATGCCGACCTATCAGCAGCTCTACTCCATCCCCGAGGCCATCGGCGCGGACGTCGCCATCATGCACCTAAAGCAGGAAAACGACTATCTCCCCGACCTGAATGAGCTCAAGAGCCTCGTCACGCCCGAGACGAAAATGATCTGCATCAACAACCCCAACAACCCCACCGGTGCGCTGATGAGTAAGGAGCTGCTGGGGAGCATCGTGGAGATCGCCCGCGGCGTGGGCGCGTACATCCTCTGCGACGAGGTCTACCGCCACCTGACGCAGGAGGACGAGTGGTGCGAATCCATCGTCGACCTGTACGAAAAGGGCATCTCGGTCAGCAGCATGTCCAAGGTCTTCTCGCTCGCGGGCCTTCGCATGGGCTGGATCGCCACGCACGATGAAGCGGCGCGCAAGGCGTTCCTGTCGCACCGCGACTACAATTTAATTAGCTGCGGCATGTTCGACGATGCGATCGCGTCCATCGCCCTGCGCCACAGCGACGTGATGCTCAAGCGCAATCAGCGCATCGTGCGCGAGAACCTCGCCATCCTCGATGACTGGATCAAGGAAAATCCGCACTTTTTCTACACCAAGCCCAAAGCCGGTACGACCGCGCTCGTTTACTACGATTTCGATATCCCCTCCTACGAGTTTTGCAAGCGCATGTACCACGAGACCGGTGCGTTCGTCACGCCGGGCGACTGCTTCGAGCAGCCCCACAGCATGCGCGTCGGCTACGCCTGCGACGTTAACACGCTCAGAGACGGCCTTGCCGCGGTGACGAAGTTTGCCGCGACGCTGTGAGCGGCGAAAACACGCGATAAATAAAAGAAATCCGTCCGGTCATCGACCGGACGGATTTTTGGCTTGTAAGGGGTTCACGCCTTGGCCCTGTTCCCGCGCATGAAGTGCAGAATAAGGCCGATGACCGCGCCGATAAGCGTCGGGCAGATCCAGCCGAGGCCGAGGTTGGCAAACGGTAGGTACTGCTGACCGAACGCCTTGATGGCCGGACCGTGGATGGCATTGAACACGCTCTCGGGCAGCGCGATGATCAGATCGTAAACGGCAGCGATGAGCGTGAAGCCGATCGTCCAGCAGTACACCGTGCGGTCGTGGCCGAAGAATTTACCGAGCAGCGCCAGCGCAATGAGCGCGATGGAGAGCGGATAGAGGAACATCAGCACCGGCAGCGAATAGCTGATGATGGCGCTGAGGCCGAGGTTCGCAAACAGCAGCGACACGAGGCTGAAAATGATTGCCCAGATGCGGTACTTTGGCCCGTCGGGGAAGAGCGCGCTGAACGTCTCGGCGCAGCTCGTGATGAGACCGACGGCGGTCTTGAGGCACGCGAGCGTCACCGTGGCGGCGAGGATGAAGAGACCGGCGGAGCCGAGGTAGTGCTGTGCGATCTGCGCGAGCGCCGTGCCGCCGTTCTCGCTGGCTTCAAGCACGCCGCGGCTCTGCGTGCCGGCGATCGTGACGGCGATGTAGATGAACGCCATCAGAAGGCTGCTGAAAATGCCCGCGCGGACGGTGCTCCCCGCCACAGCGGTGGGATCGTCCACGCCGAGGTCACGGATGACCTGCACGACGATGATGCCGAAGGCAAGACTCGCCAGCGCGTCCATGGTGTTGTACCCTTCGAGGAAACCAGCGAAAAACGGCTGGGACGCGTAGTCGCCGAGCGGCTCGACATCCGCGATGGCCGCACTCGGAGAGAGGAGCGCGACGACGACCAGAATGCCGAGAAAAACGAGAAAGCAGGGGTTCAGAATTTTGCCGACCCAGGTGAGGATCTTGCCCGGGCGCAGTGCGAAAAAGAGCGCCGCGGCGAAAAACGCCGCCGAGAAGAGCAGCAGGTACAGCGTGTTACTGCCATTTTGCGGCAGCACCTGCTCAAGTCCCACGGTGAACGACGTCGTCGCGCAGCGGGGAATGGCGAAAAACGGCCCAATGGTCAGATACAGCGCGCAGGTGAAGAACATCGCGTAGGGGCGGTTGACCTTGCTGCTCAGGTCAAAAAGACCGTTGGAGCGGCTGATGCCGAGCGCGGCCACGCCGAGCAGCGGCAGGCCCACGCCAGTGATGAGAAGCCCCAGAATGGCCTGCCAAACGTTGGAACCGGCCATCTGGCCGAGGTGTACGGGAAAGATGAGGTTGCCGGCGCCGAAAAACAGGCCGAAGAGCATGCTGGCAACATAGGTGTATTCTTTGGCGGAGAGCTTGCGTTTCATGGTGAGAAATATCCTTTCATGGCGGTGGGGCAAAAATGCCCCGTCCTGAATGATTCGGGTAACAAAAAAACCGGTCTGTTCCCGCGCTCTGACATTGCAAGGGGATACTCCCGTGCTTGTGGAACATTCCACAAGTGCTTTGCCAGATCAATGGAGCATACCGGATCCATGCTGCCGATCATTGCAGGCAGCGAATCAAACCGAGCCTTGGAAAATGAGGTCGATCAAACCGCTGCCGACTGCTTCGACGACATAGATTCGGACGAATGCCCCTCTACGCCAACGATCAGTCGCCAGCTTACTCCAAAATTGACATTTTTGGACGTAACCATGGTGTTCAAACGATCGCCTCCTTTGCTGCGGAAATTGGCATCATTATATCACGCCATTACATTTTGTCAAGTATCAATGAGAAAATGATATGTTAAAATCGGAAGCGAAAAATTGGGCCGATGGATGAAGCTTCATTCGGGCCACGCAAAGGAGCATGCGGCGCGATAATGCGCCACCTTGCGGTAAAGGCGCGAAAAAGGCGCGAAAACAGACTGCTTTCGCACCTTTTCAGTAAATAAAAAGATCAGAACACCACGACGAGCAGCATCTTGAACTGCTCCTGACCGTACACCGCGTGCGGGTGACGCGCGGGCATGACGATGGATTCGCCCTCGTGCAGGATGTGCTCGACGCCGTCGATCGTGATCCGACCCACGCCGTCGAGGCAGGTGACCATCGCGTCGCCGCCGGATTCGTGGGTGCTGATCTCCTCACCCTTGTCAAACGAGAAGAGCGTGACGCTCACGTGCTCGTTCTGCGCCAGCGTGCGGCTGACGACCTGACCGGACTGATAGGCGACCTGATCGCGCAGGGTCAGGACCTCTGCCTTGCTGATATTTTTCATACCGTCCATGATAATTTCCTCCTGTTGAAACGCACGGCGCTGGCCGCCGCACACGATATTATCTCCTATCATGCCCCTTTTTGCGAAAAGAGGCAACGATTATTTTGCTTTGTGCGCCAGCACACAGTACCACTCGCTGTTTTCGATGTCAAACACGCCGAACTGCACGGGGAAGGCCTTGACCTGAATGTCCTGATAGCCGAGCTGCGTGAGCTTGTCGAGCAGTAATTTCTGCGGCACGGGGTGGTAGTGCTCCTCAAAACGCTCTTTTTGGAAGATTTTGTTATCGCGCTCGAAGGTGTAGACAAGATTGAAGACAATGGAGCCGTCGGATAAATGGTCCCAGACCTGCATGAGGTTCACGCGGTCGCCGTTTGGCAGAAAGGCGGGATTGTAGCAGTAAAAACGCTTTTTCTGCCCCACGATACGGTCCCAGTTGCGAAGGTCGAAGTAGAGGTAGCCTCCGGGCTCCACGAGCGCGTCCATCTGCTCCAAAACGCCGGTGATCTCGTTGTTTGTCACGTAGGCAAGGGAGTTGCCGGTGCTCATCACGCAGTCGAAGCTGCGGTCAAAATGAGACGTCAGGTCGCGGAAATCGCTCTGCCGCAGGTCGATGGCGATGCCACGCTCGTCCGCCTTTTTGCGGCAGCGCGCGAGCATGCTGTCGCTCAAATCGGAGCCATACAGCGAGACGCCGAGCTGCCCGAGCGGCAGCGTGAGCGAGCCCGTCCCGATGCTCACATCGAGCGCCGAGCGAATGGGCCTGCCGTCGAAAACGGCCTGCCAGTGGGAGAGGGTCTGTGCATCCTTTTTCGGGGAGTCGAAGAGGTCGTAGATGTCGGTGCGGTCGTAGACGCTGGCCATAGAGCATGCTCCTCCTGACAAAATATTGGATCGCGCCCCGCGCTCAGCGCTTTTTGCGCTGGGACGAGGACGGAATGTCCATTTCCGCGCGGTACTTAGCGATGGCGCGGCGGCTGACCTCGATGCCGAGAGCCGAGAGCGCCAGACGAAGCGCCTCGTCCGAGAGCGGCGCGGCCGGGTCCTCTGCACGAATGAGGCTTTGCAGCCGCTGCTTGACCGCGTGGGACGAGACTGCCGCGTCGGGGCGGATCGCCGTGGTGAAAAAGCTGCGCACGGGGATGATCCTGCCCTGGAACTGAATGTATTTATTCTGCGCAGCACGGCTCACGGTGGAGGTGCTGACGCCCATTTTTTCGGAAAGCTGCTGCATCGTCACGGGCAGCAGTGCCTCGCCGCCACAGAAAAAGCCGTGCTGCTCGCGCCCGATGAGCGTGAGCATCTGTACGAGCGTGTCACAGCGGGTGTGGACGCCCTTGATGAGGGCCTGTGCTTCGGAGAGCTTTTCTTTCACGTAGCGCTGGACCTCGGGGTCGTCGCTCGTGTTCATCAGCGCGGCGTATTCGGCGTTGACGGACAGGTGCGGCAGAATACGCTCGTTGAGCTCGATGACGAGCTGACCCTGCTGCACGGAAAATTCCGCATCGGGGGCGACGTAGGCGATCTGCTCGCTGCCGGCAAAGCTGCGCGAGGGGATCGGGTTGAGCGCGAGTATCTTGGCCGCAGCGGCCCTGGCTTCACCGACGCTGACGCCGAGCAGAACGGCAAGGCTGGAAAAGTTGCGCTTGCCGAGCAGTTCGAGCCCATCGCGCGAGATCTTCAGCGCCAGCGGGTCGAGCGAGCGGCCCTGCGCAAGCTGAAGCGTCAGGCATTCCGACAGATTCCGCGCGCCGACGCCCGGCGGGTCGAGCATCTGCACGGCGAAGAGTGCCTGCTCGAGCGAGAAGAGCGGGATGTCGAATTCGCGGGACAGCTCTTCGAGCGGGCAGTCAAGATAGCCGCGCTCGTCGAGACAGTCGATCAAAAAGCGGCACAGGCGCAGAAGCTCATCATCGACGAGCTTCATCTGCCCGATCTGTTCGGTCAGGTGGTCGCGGAACGTTTTTTCACGCGTCAGAAAGGCGGTGAAGTCCTGCATATCCTCCATACCGGAGGAGGTGACGCCGCGCCACGAGTCCGCCTCGCGCACGTCGGGCGTTCCCCGCTCGGATGCGGAAGCTTCGCTCGGCAGCGCTGTTTCGTAATAGGTGGGCGACTGCACGTCGAGCAGCGGGTTCGAGAGCGCGACTTCCTGCACGTATTCGGCAAGCTCCGGCGCGGAGAGCTGCAAACAGTCGAGTGACTGGCGCATCGTCTGCGTCAGCACGAGCTTTTGGCTCAGCGTCTGCCTCTGTTCAAGCTGCACGATAGATTCCCTCCTCAAATGATGCTCATTCAGTAAATTAAAGTATAGCAGTTTTCGCCTTTCTTCGCAATACACAGATGCGCGGGAATGTCCCCAAAAAAGCAAGGGGGCATTCAGATCGCGCAAAAAAGCAAGGCGGCCCAAGGCCGACTCCGCATAAGAAAACATGCGGTTTTGCCTGCGCCTTTTTGGCTGAAATACAACCGAAAAAATCTCCCCATACGCCAGTATGGGGAGATTTTTTCAGCTGATTTCATCTCGAAAATTCATTGGCAAAACTGCTTTGCACCGAAAAAGAGCAAATTTTGTGCGGAGCTGAGGCGCGACGGCGCGGGCATGCTGACGCATGGCAAGACGGTGCAACGAAGGAGCCCGTGCAAAATTTGCCTTTTACGGCGCATATTTTCTTATGCGGAGTCGGCCAAAGCTGCCCTGCTTGGTGCAAAGGGAATGTTGTGTTACGGCAGCGGGATCTCCTTGCTGTCGAAGAGCGTCTTGAGCTCGATCGAGGTGCGCGAGTCGCCGAACTTCTTGATGAGGGAGAGAAGCTGGTCGAGCTGCTGTGTGTCGCGCACGGCGAAGCGGAGCAGCGCGTTGAACTCACCCACCACGTGATAGTGGCTGATGATGGCGCTCTGCGAGGCGCAGAAATCGCAGAATTTGTCGTACTTGTCCGGCTCGAGCGCAACAGAGATAAAGCCTGTGATGTTGCAGTCGAGCTTCGTGCGGTCGATGTCGATGTGATAGCCGCGGATCACGCCGCTTTCCTCCATCCGGCGAATGCGTTCCGACACGGCGGGCGGCGTCAGCCCCACAAGGTCTCCCATGCGGCGCAGCGTGCAACGGCTGTCGTCCTGGAGGAGGTTGAGGATTTGGTAGTCAGTCCGATCCATCATGTTCTCCCTCTACCGTTCTCTTACACGATCTCGCCGCGCTTGATGACGGTTTTTGCAAGATTGCTGCCAACGCGGTAGCAGATGTAGTCGAGGTCGGGCGCGTCCCAGATGACAAGGTCGCCCAGCTTGCCCTCTTCGACAGAGCCGACCTTGTCGGCAAGGTCGATCGCCGCGGCGCCGTTGAGCGTGACAGCCGTGAGGACCTCCTCCGGCGTCAGCTTGTACTTGAGGCAGCCGAGGTTGATGACAAACTGCATGTTCAGGCACGGGCAGGAGCCGGGGTTGAAGTCCGTCGCCATTGCAACGGGCACGCCGGCTTTGACCATGTCGCGCGCGGGCGCGAACACCGCGCCGAGGTTGAAACTCGTCGCGGGCAGCAGGCACGCAATCACGCCGCCCTTTGCCATGCTCTCGATGCCCTCGGGCGGGCAGACGATCAGGTGCTCAGCCGAGATCGCGCCGATCTCACCGGCGAGCTGGCTGCCGCCGATGGCCTCGATCTCGTCGGCGTGGATCTTCGGGCGCAGACCGTACTTGAGACCCGCTTCGAGCACCTGACGGGACTCTTCAACGGTGAAGGTGTCAGCCTCGCAGAAGACGTCGCAGAACTTGGCGATGCCCTGCTCCTTGACCTTGGGCATCATCTCCTCGCACACGAGGCGGACGTACTCTTCGCGGTTGGACTTATATTCCGCGGGGACAAGGTGCGCGCCCATGAAGGTCGCGACGAGGTCCATGCGGTGGTGATCGTTGAGGTCCTTGATGACCTCGAGCGCCTTGAGCTCATGCTCGGTGGCAAGGCCGTAGCCGCTCTTGGCCTCGACCGTGGTGGTGCCGAAGCCCATCATCTCGTCGAGCGCCTTGGAGGCCTTGGCGGCGAGCTCCTGCTCGCTGGCCTGACGGGTGGCGTTCGTCGTGGACTGGATGCCGCCGCCCGCGTTCTGAATGTCGAGATAGCTTGCGCCGTGGAGCTTGAGACCCAGCTCGTTCTGGCGCCAGCCGCCGAAGATGAGGTGGGTGTGGGCGTCGACAAGGCCGGGGGTAACGAGGTGGCCCTCCGCGTCGACGACTTCCGCGCCCTCGACGGCGGGAACCGCGCCGGTACCGACGGAGGCGATGATGCCGTCTTCGATGAGCACCCACGCATCCTTTAAGAATTTGATCTTGCCCTGCTCCTCGCCGCGATGGGCGGATTTACCCTCCGGCGTCGCCAGCAGGCCGATGTTTTTGACCAGTAACTTTTTCATAGTAAATGTTGTCCTTTCTCACTGTTGGAAAGAGCATTCTGTTCGATGGCTTGTCAAAAAAGCCTCGCAGAGTTTTACCCGCAAGGGGTACGCGGCATCCGTGAGGCGGCAGAGCCGCCAACGGCTGCCCAGGCCGCCCGCAGGCGGCAAATAAATTGAGATCATCTTTCCGACGACATGTGCGTCGGAAAGATTCTTTGCGCTCCGCAAGTGTGCGAGCAAAGCGAGTGCGCGCAGCGGAGTGTATCCAGCTCAAAAAAGGGGCATATTCCTATGCCCCTTTTTTGAAGTAAATTTTAGTGCATGTATTCCTTCACGGCCTTCTCGCAGAGCTCTTCGTCCGCGACATAAGGCATGGTGATGTGATCCTGACCCTCGTACATCTTGTTGTACTCGGCGACAGTGGTCATGGCGTTCTCGTTGCGCGCCCAGCTGCGGCGGGCAACGCCGACCATGGTATCCCAAGGCATGGACATGCGCAGAATGGTGTCGACACGCTCGGAGCCGTCGAGAACCATACCGAAGCCGCCGTTGATGGCGCGGCCGATGCCCGTGCCGCCGCCGTTGTGCAGGGCGATGTAGCTCATGCCGCGGGCAGCGTTACCAGCGTAGCACTGGGTCGCCATCTCGGCCATGATGTTGGAGCCGTCCTTGATGTTGGAGGTCTCACGGAAGGGCGCGTCGGTGCCGCCGGTGTCGTGATGGTCACGGCCAAGGATGACGGGGCCGATCTCACCGTTGCGAACCATCTCGTTGAACTTGAGCGCGAGGTTCATACGGCCCATGGCATCCTGATAGAGGATACGGCACTGGGTGCCGACGACCAGCTTGTTCTTCTCGGCATCGCGGACCCAGACATAGTTGTCGTAGTCCTGATAGCGGCGGTTGTGGGCCTTGATGTACTCGGCGGCAGCCATGTCGGTCTTGTGCAGATCCTCGGGGTTGCGGCTCAGGCAGCACCAACGGAACGGGCCGTAGCCGAAGTCGAACAGGCAGGGACCAAGGATATCTTCGACGTAGGAGGGGAAGATGAAGCCGTCGAGGTCGTTCTCACCGTTCTTGCAGATGCTCTTTACACCGGAGTCGTAAACAGCCTTGAGGAAGCTGTTGCCGTAGTCGAAGAAGTAGGTGCCGCGCTCGTGGAACTTGCAGATCATCTCATAGTGATGCTGCAGCGTCTTGTCGACGAGGACACGGAAGCCGTCGGGATCCTTGTCGAGCATCTCGGTGCGCTGCTCGAACGTGAGGCCCTGCGGGCAGTAGCCGCCGTCATAAGGCACGTGGCAGGAGGTCTGGTCGCTCATCAGGTCGACATGGACGTTGTTGTTGTACAGGTACTCGAGCAGGTCGACAATGTTGCCGCAGTAGGCGACAGCGCAGGGCTTGCCTTCCTTCTGGTGGTCGAGAGCGATCTTGGTGGCCTCTTCGAGAGAGTCGGTGCGGTGGCTGACCCAGCCCTGGGTGTAACGGGTCTCGATACGGGAATCGTCGACCTCGGCGATGATGGAGGCAGCGCCGGCGATCTCAGCAGCCTTGCCCTGAGCGCCGCTCATGCCGCCAAGACCGGCGGAGACGAACAGACGGCCGGCGAGGTTCTGATCGTTGGGGATGCCGAGCTTCAGACGGCCGGCGTTGAGCAGCGTGTTGAACGTGCCGTGGACGATGCCCTGGGGGCCGATGTACATCCAGCCGCCGGCGGTCATCTGACCGTAGTTGGCAACGCCGAGCGCGGCAGCGCGGTTGAAGTTCTCCTGGTCATCGAAGGTACCGACCATCAGGCCGTTGGAGATGATGACGCGCGGAGCCATCTTGTGGGAGTGGAAGAGGCCCAGAGGATGACCGGACATGACGACGAGGGTCTGCTCGTCAGTCAGCTGCTCGAGATACTTCTTGATCAGGCGGTACTGCATCCAGTTCTGGCAGACCTGACCGGTCTCACCGTAGGTGACGAGCTCATAGGGATACAGAGCGATATCGAAGTCGAGGTTGTTGTCGATCATGACCTGAATGGCCTTGCCCTCGATGCACTTGCCCTTGTACTCGTCGATGGGCTTGCCGTAGAGCTTGCCCTCGGGACGGAAGCGGTAGCCGTAGATACGGCCGTGCTCTTCGAGCTCCTGCGCAAACTCCTTGGCCATCTGCTCATGATGGTCGGGGTGGATGTAACGCAGAGCGTTCTTGATGGCGAGCGCCTTATCGGCCTCGGTCAGGTGGGATTCGCGGCGGGGTGCGCGACGGTAGCCCTCTTCGAACTTCGGGTACTCAGGAAGCTCGTAGTCCAGCTTGATCGTCATCGCATCGTCTGCAAGATTGATCATGGTGGGTTCCTCACTTTCATAAAAATATTTCTGTAAAAACCGATAAAAATGAAAACAGAATTCTCACTTTTCTTTACAACTTGCATTATAACAAAGATGTGCTATAATGAAAAGTACTTAATTTATCTGCATACCATACCGCAAAAGTATGACATGGAGGACAAGCGATGAAGCTCAGACAGCTGGAATACTTCTGCGCGGTGGCGGAGGAGAAAAGCATCTCCGCCGCGGCGCGCGAGCTGCACGTGGCGCAGCCGCCGATCTCGCGCCAGATCTCGCAGCTCGAGGAAGAGCTCGGCGTGCAGCTCTTCCTGCGCGGCAGCAAGGGCATGTCCCTCACCGACGCGGGACAAAGCCTGTATCAGCAGACGCAGCAGATCTTTCAGGACATCCGCCGCGTGGAGGACAGCGTGCGCAGCGTGGGGACGGGCATGAGCGGGCGCATCAAGCTCGGCGTCATCTACTCGGCGATGTCGTACGCGTTACATTATATAAATGAATATCACAGCCGCTATCCGCAGGTGGAGCTCTTCATCCGTGTGGGCTCGCCGCAGGAGCTCATTGAATCGCTCAACCGCGGCGAACTGCATGCACTGTTCCTGCGCACCGCCGCGCGCGAGCCGAGCGGATTGCAGGAGCGCATTCTGGGCGAGGATAAGCTCGAGCTCATCATGCGCGAGGACCTGGACCCCGCGCCAGAACTGAACGAGGTGCCCATCGAGCGGCTCAAGGGTGTGCCGATGTGCCTGCTGCGCTCGGACGACCTGTGGAGCTACAACGACTTTTTGGTGCAGGAGTGCCAGCGCAGCGGCTTTACGCCGAATGTGACCTGCCACTGCTACGATACGCCCATGGCGATGCAGATGGTGCTCTCGGGCTTTGGCATCAGTTTTCTGCCAAAGTCCATCCTGAGCACGCATCCGGGCGCGCCTTTAAAGGCAAAGCCTGTGCGCGGTCTGCCGATTCGCTCGTATGCCGTTTTGGCATGGAACAGCGCGGTGCTCAGCGCCCCGTGCGTGCAGCGCTTTGTCGAGGAGAAGATGACTTAAAAAAATTAAGCCCGCACTGAAAAAAGAGAAAGAAAACCTGTTTACTCCCCCGATGGGCCGCGATATAATGGCGACGCTGAACAAAAATGGACGGGCGCGGCGCGCCTGTCTGAGCAAAATGACGATACAAAATAAATTGACGGAGGAAAACAACCATGGCAAAGTTGATCGAATGCATCCCCAATTTCAGCTGCTCCAAGGAAAAGGACGAGGCCACCTATAACGCCCTCGTCGAGACTGCGAAGAGCGTTCCCGGCTGCACCCTGTTTGACGCCCAGACCGACGGCAACCACAACCGCTGCGTCTTCACCCTTATCGGCTCTCCCGAGGCCATCGAGGAGGTCGCCTTCCAGCTGACGAAGGTCGCCACCGAGCGCATCGACATGAACAAGCATCACGGCGAGCACAAGCGCATGGGCGCTACCGACGTTATCCCCTTCGTTCCCCAAATGGACGTGACCGTCGAGGAAGCTGTCGAAATGTCCAAGCGCGTTGCCCAGCGTATCTGGGACGAGCTGAAGGTCCCCTCCTTCCTGTATGAGGACAGCGCCACCCGTCCCGAGCGCCGCAACCTCGCTACCTGCCGCAAGGGCGAGTTCGAGGGCATGCCCGAGAAGCTCCTGCAGCCCGACTGGGCTCCCGACTACGGCGAGCGCAAGATCCACCCCACCGCCGGCATCACCGCCATCGGCGCCCGTATGCCGCTGGTCGCGTTCAACTGCAACCTCGAGACCTCTGATGTTGAGATCGCCAAGAAGATCGCCAAGGTTATCCGCGGCTCTTCGGGCGGCTTCCGCAGCTGCAAGGCCATGGGCTTCATGCTCGAGGACCGCGGCATCGCGCAGGTCTCCATGAACATGGTCAACTACGAGGATACCCCGCTGTATGTCACCTATGAGATGATCAAGGCCCTCGCCGAGCGCTACGGCACCCGCGTCATCGAGAGCGAGATCGTCGGCCTGACCCCCGCCAAGGCTCTGATCGACTGCGCCGAGTTCTACCTCAAGGCCAAGGACTTCGACTGCAAGAAGCAGGTCATGGAGTATCACCTGATCGACATGGAATAAAATACTTCAAAAATGCGCTGAAAGCGCATTTTTGAGCGCAACCAGGAAAAGCGGCAGGCCGCTTTTCCTGGTTGGTTTACAGTCCGCTGCGTCGCACTCGCTTTCGCTCGCACGCTGGCGGACTGCAAAGTGTTTTTTCTGACGCGCATGTCGTCAGAAAAAACGATTAAAATCGTTTGCCGCCGGAGGGCGGCAAAGGCTGCGACGCTTTTGGCTCGTGCGGGCGTTGGCTGCTCCAAGAGGGGCGGCTGACCGTAAAGGTGCGGCGATGCCCGCGCGGGACGAAAACGGCGCGAAATGATGAAAGGAAATATTCAACATGATGAAGTTAGCTGATATGACCGTTACCGGCTTTGCCGATACCGTTGCCTCCGATGCTCCCGCGCCGGGCGGCGGCTCCTGCGCCGCACTCTATGGCTCCATCGGCGCCGCGCTGACCGCGATGGTCGGCGGCCTCACGCAGGGCCGCAAGAAGTATGCCGAGTATGCCGAGCATGCCGCCGAGGTCGAGAAGAAGGGCAACGAGCTCAAGACCCGCCTGCTCGACGTGATGGACCGCGACACCGAGGCGTTCAACGTCGTCTCCGCCGCGTTCGGTATGCCCAAGGCGACCGACGAGGAGAAGGCTGCCCGCTCCGCCGCCATCCAGGAGGGCCTGAAGGGCTGCACCAAGACCCCGATGGAGATGATGGAGCTCATCGACGAGACCCTGACGCTTGCACAGTCCCTGCTGGGCCGCTTCAACGACACCTCCGCGAGCGACCTGGGCGTTGCGTTCCTGTCCCTCAAGGCCGGTATCCAGGGCGCATGGCTCAACGTGCTCATCAACGTCGGCTCCCTGAAGGATCAGGAGTTTGCCGCTGAGTACCGCGCCAAGGGCGAGGCCCTGCTCGCGCACGCTCTGCCCCTTGCCGACGAATGCTACGCTGAGATCGTCAAGCTCATCGAGGGCTAAACGAAAAGATTCATCAAAAAATGGCTTCGGTGCGCGCACACCGAAGCCATTTGCAGTTTGCAAAGGAGTTGTATTTCCATGACCATCCAGCATTTAACGCCGAGTGACTACATTACGACCAAGTGGTCCGGCGGCCTGACGACCCAGCTCGGCATCGCGCCTGCGGGCGCGGTGTACGCAGACCGCGACTTTTTGTGGCGGCTGAGCTCCGCGACGGTCGAGGACGCGGAGTCCGACTTTACGGCCCTGCCCGACTATGAGCGCCTCATTTCGACGCTTGAGGGCACGATCGAGCTCAACCACAACGGCGGCGAAAAGCTGACGCTGAATCCCTACGAGGTCCACCGCTTCGACGGCGGGGACAACACCCATTCCTGGGGCCGCTGCCGCGACTTCAACCTCATGCTCCGCAAGGGCAAATGCGAGGGCAAGATGCGCGGCGAGCACCTTGCGGCGGGCGAGCACAAGACCGTCCACGGCTGCGAGGGCATGACGCTCATCTACTGCGGCGTGGGCGAGGTTCACGTCATCGTCGGCGACGAGAGCGTCGAGCTCAAGGCTGACGAGGCCGCGCGCCTCGACGGCTACGCGGGCGAGATCAAGCTCTGCTCCAAAACGGGCGCAAAGCTGATGCTTGCCAAGGCGAAGGCGGTTTGAGTCCTGATGCGGGAAGTCTCAAAAAATGGGTCTCTGCAAAGATGCAGAGACCCATTTTTTATTTGCACTGTGATCTGCGGAACGCGGGTGTGGATCAACCGGCTATCGGGAGCGTTTCCGCGCCGAGGTCGACGATGTTTGCGCCCGCGGCAGGCGCGGTCTTGACGTTCTCGCTCGTCGTCTGCGCGGTGGAAGCGAGGTCAAACGTCACCTCGCAGAGGTTGCGCACCTGCACGCTGCCCTTGGCGGACGCCTGATTGCCGCTCGACTTGACGGTCATATTGAGCGTTGCGAGCGCACCGGACTCATCGGCCATCGCCATCTTGCACACGAGCGTCGCGGACGCGCCCTGTACGGTCATGTCGAGCGCGAAATCGGTCAGGCCGTCTTTCTTGAGCGAGTCGGCGGTGTAGTTCGTCTCACTGTCCATGCTGTTCATCAGCTTGGCGAGCTCGGCAAGGCCGAAGTGCCACTGATATCCGCTGCCGGACTTGACAAACGTGCTGTCGGCGTACATCAGCTTGATGAGCTGTGCGGCGGCGGTGCAGCCTTCCCAGGAAGCAAAGAAGTGGTTGGCGTCGCCCTGCTGCATCATGGCATAGAGCAGGTGACCGAAGGTTGTGGCAGACGCAGACGCAGACGCGGCGGAAATGGCCTGCTGATAGAGCTCAGAATAGTTCAGCTCGCCGAGGGCGTACCACGTGCCGCTCTTGCTTTCGCTCATCGCGTCGAGAAGCGGGCTCTTGATATAGGCCTTGTCGGAGAGGATGGCCTCGGCGCTGAACTTGGCAAGCTGTGCGCGGTACTCGGCGGGGATAGAGTCCTCGACGAGAGACTCTAAAAGCTCGAGCATGGAGGAGAGGTCAAGGCTCATCGTCAGGTTGGCCGCATCCTTGCCGGCGAGCACGGTCATGCTGCCGGAGTAGGGATAGCTCTTGTCGCCGTTGATGCTGTCGACGACCTTGACGGCGCCCTTGGCGGTCAGCGTGCTCTTCTGCGTCTTGGAGAGATCGGCGCTCTTGCTCTGCTGAGCAAGAAGGCTGTTGAGGATGGTGAGATCCTTGTCGACAGCCGCCGCCCAGGTATCCTCGCCCATCAGGAAGGCGAGCTTGTAGTCATTGTCCCAGAACACGTCATAACCGAGCACCTGCGAGAAAAAGCGCAGCGGCACCATGGTGCGGCCCTTGTCGATGTAGGAAACGATGTCCATCTTGACGGTCGAACCATCGGAGAGCGTGATGACGTCCGTGCCGATGACGTGAGTGAAGCTCACGTCACCCATCTTGACGCTTGCGGTGCGCGTGGCGGCGTCATAATCGACGACTGCACCCATAGCCTCGACTGCGGCGCGCATGGGCACCATGGTGCGGCCGCCCTTGAGCACAGGCACCGCGTCGGGGAAGGCGACGCATTTGTCGTTCAGGAGAATGTTGATCTGACCGGCGGCAGCGCCGAGCTCCTTGAGCGCCGCGGCACGCTGCTCGGCCTCGGCCTTGGCAAGCTCGGCTTCCAAGGCCGCCCAGTCAAAGTCCTCGTCTTCCACCGTGTCCGCAGCGTAGGCGGGGACGGCGAGGGAGAGTGCCAGCGTTAACGCCAGCAGCAGGGCAAGAAATTTTTTCATGACAATAGCTCCTTTCAAATGACAGATCAAAAATCAGACAAAGAAATGGGTTACTGCTTAAAATATAACATGAAAGGCTGCGCTTTGCAAGTTTGCAGGCGCAGCCTTTCAGAAAATTTAAGAAGTGGGTCATCCCCGTCCGCGGCCGATCAGGCAGCAGAGGAGGAACGCCGCAAGGTCGCAGACGACGACCGTCGCGCCCACGGGGGTGGAGAGCAGATACGACCCCGTGAGGCCGAGGCAGAAGCACATGACCGAGAGCCCCGCGGCAAAGCACACGACAGAGCGAAAGCTCTTGAACACCCGCATCGCGGACAGCGCCGGGAAGATGATGAGGCTCGAGAGCAGCATCGCGCCCATCATGCGCATACCGAGCACGACGGTGAGCGCCGTTAGAACGGACAGGATCGTCTTGTACGTGCCGACGCGCACGCCCGTCGCGCGGGCAAAGGACTCGTCGAACGTGACGGAAAAGAGCTTGTGGTAGAAGAGAATGTAGAGCGCGAGCACGCAGAGCGCGAGCGTGACGCTCAGGATGACGTCCGAGCGCGACATCGCGAGGATGCTGCCGAACATATAGCTGTCGACATCCGTGGTCATGCCGGTCGTGAGCGAGGTGACGATGACGCCGATGGCGAGCGCCGAGGCCGAGAACACCGCGATCATCGCGTCCGCGCTGACGCGGCTCTTTTCCGCGACGTGCATCAGGATGAACGCCGCGATGACCACAACGGGGATGGAAAACCACAGCGGCGCGAAGCCGCATGCCACCGCGACCGACAGCGCGCCGAACGACACGTGGCTCAGCCCGTCGCCGATCATGGAGTAGCGCTTCAAAACGAGCGGCACGCCGAGCAGCGACGCGCACAGCGAGACCAAAATGCCGACGACGAACGCGCGCACGATGAAAGGATAGGCGAACATCGAAAGAAGCAGTTTCATGCTCTGTCACCTCCAAACCGTTTTCCGGCGGGCGAAGACAAAAACTCGCTTACTGTGCCATAAAAGCAGCCCGCGCGGTCGACGCAGAGGATGTGCTTGGCCTCGCGCAGGGCGTTTTCAATGTCGTGCGTGACCATGATGATGGCCATGCCCTCGCGCTCGTTCAAATAGCGCAGCGTTTTGTAAAGGTCCTGCATGCTCGCGGGGTCAAGGCCCGTGACCGGCTCGTCGAGGATGAGCAGGTCATTTGCCGCGCACAGGGCGCGCGCAAGCAGCACGCGCTGCTGCTGCCCGCCGGAGAGCTCGCGGTAGCACTTGTCCTTTAATTCCAGCACGCCGAGCTTGCCGAGGTTCATCAAAGCCGCCGACTTCTCCTCCGCCGTGTAGAAAAAGCGCGCGCGGCGGTTTGAAAAGCCCGAGAGCACGACCTCCGTGACCGTTGCGGGAAAGTCGCGCTGCGTGGGCGTCTGCTGGGGCAGATACCCGAGCCGCCCCTCGCGCTGGGCAGGGCAGTCGATCTTGCCCGCGAGGGGTGAGAGAAGGCCGAGGAGTGAGCGCAGCAGCGTCGATTTGCCGCTGCCGTTCTCGCCGACGATGCAGAGGTAGTCCCCCGCGCGGACGGTGAGGGTCAAGTGCTCCAGGAGCGGTTTGTGCTCGTAGCCGAGCGTGACGTCCTCGCACGCGAGGACGATGGGCGATTCATTCATTCGTTGAGCCCCTTTCTGAGTGCTTCGTAGTTGCGCTCCATGAGCGTGAGGTAGGTCTCGCCCGCGTCGAAATCCGCGCGCGAGACGGTCTGCATCGAATATAGGGTGTCCACCGCCGCGCCGGTGCATTCGCTCACCACGGCGGCGACTTTTTTTGTGCCGAAGTCGATGGTGTAGACCACGGGGATGTCCTCGTCCTCCACCTTGTCGATGAGGTACTTGATGGTGGCAAGCGACGGCTCGGTGTCGCCCGAGCAGCCGTGGAACGCTGCGCGGTAGTCCAGGCCGAATTCGCGGCAGAAGTAGAGCATCGGGAAGCGGTCGGCGAAGACGAGAAGTTTACGCGACGCGGACGCGCAGAGGTCGGCAAAGCGCGCGTCCAGCGCTTCGATCTGCGCGCAGTAGCCATCACAGTTCGCGCGGTAGAAATCCTCGTTTGCGGGATCGGCCTTGCAGATCGCGTCGCAGACGGCGCGGCAGAGGATGACGGCGTTTTTCGGCGATGTCCAGATGTGCTCGTCGTATTCGACCTCGTCGCTGTCGTGCTCATCTTCTTTATGATCGTGGTCATGGTCATCATGGTCATCGTGGCTGCCATGCTCATGGTCGTGGTCATGGCCGTCCGCGCCCTGCATGCCCTCGACATATTCCTCGTCGAGCGCGTCGACGTAGTCCATCATGCGGGCGATGACGGCGATATTTTCGCCCGCGGCGTCGAGCATACTGTCGACCCAGTATTCCCCCTCGCCGCCGTTGTAGAGGAAGACGTCGGATTCGGAGATCGTGACGGCGTCGAGCGGCGTCGGCTCGAAGCTGTGCGCTTCGCGCCCCGGCGAGAGCAGGAGCGTGACGTCCGCGCGGTCGCCGACGATGGCGCGGGCGAAGTCATAATAGGGGAAAAGCGTCGCGACGATCTGAATTTTGCCGTCGTCCGCCTTTTCCACAGGCACGGTGCAGGCGGTGAGGGAAAATGCCAGCGCGAGCGCCAAAAAAAAGGAAGCAATGCGTTTCATGCGCCCTCCTGACACTCGCGGCACAGGCCGTAGAACATCGTCTTGCGGGGATTGATGGAAAAGCCGTGCTCATGCTCCAAATGCTCGTAGAGCGGCGAAAGCTGGTGGCAGTCGAGGTGCACGATGCGCCCGCAGCGCTCGCACTTAAAGAGGCAGCAGTCCGATGCGCAGCCGTGGGTGCAGAACTGATAGTACGCGCCCTCGTCCGTCGTGACCTTGTGGACGCTGCCCTGCCGCTCGAGCTTTTCAAGCTGCCGGTACACCGTCGCGATGCCGATGTGCTCGCCCTGCTCGCGCAGCGCGTCGACGATCGCCGCCGCGCTGACGGGTTCGTCCGCGCGTTCGGAAAGGCAGTCGAGCACTGCCTTTTGCTGTTTGGTCGTATAGGTCGCCATAGTGGCCTCCTGAATTTGAAAATGAAAATCAATTTCAAATTATAGCCGAAAATTTTCGCCTGTCAAGTATTTTGTGCAGGCAAATCTTGCCAATTGCCGGTAAAAATGGTAAATTCAAGGCGAAAGCATAGGAAGTTAGAGACTGCGTACAAGAAGAACATCCTGTAGAAAAAGAAAGGAGATTCCGTATGAACTGCCCCTACTGTGCAAAAGAGATGGAGTCCGGCTACCTGCGCGGCGGCAGCGGCTACGAGCTTCTGTGGACGGAAGAGCCGTTCAAGATGACCTCTCTCCCGACCGGAAACGATTTCTTCGTCTGCAAAGCATCCGACGTCTACCGCCCCATCGCCCACCTTTGCCGCACCTGCGGCAAGATCGTCCTGGACATCAAAAAATAAGAAAAGCGCCGCGGCCCAAAGCCCGCGGCGCTTTCCACAAGGATTTATCATGCCGCATTCGCCGCACCGCGGCGAACAGGCCCGCGCACCCCGCCGCATTTGCCGCCCGCAGGCGGCAAATAATCTTAATCGTTTTTTCTGACGACACGTGCGTCAGAAAAAACACTTCTCAGCCCGCAAAATAAAAGGAACCGTCCCATCGGGACGGTTCCTTTTATTTTGAGATATTTTATTCGTAGATGGGGTACTTCTTCGTCAGGGCGACGACAGCCTCCTGAGCCTTCTCCTTGCTGCCCTCGAAGTCACGGGCGACCATACCCATGATGCGGGCGATCTCCTTCATGTCCTCTTCCTTCAGGCCGCGGGTGGTGGCAGCGGGAGTGCCGACGCGGATACCGGAAGTGACAAACGGCTTCTCGGGGTCATTGGGGATGGCGTTCTTGTTGACGGTGATGAAGCACTCGTCCAAGCGACGCTCGATCTCCTTACCGGTGATGTTGAAGTTGCGGACGTCGACGAGCATGAGGTGGTTGTCGGTGCCGCCGGAGACCAGACGGAAGCCTTCAGCCTTCAGACCCTCGGCAAGAACGGCAGCGTTCTTGACGACCTGCTCACCGTAGGCCTTGAACTCGGGCTTGAGCGCCTCGCCGAAGCAGATGGCCTTGGCAGCGATGATGTGCTCGAGCGGGCCGCCCTGGGTGCCGGGGAACACGGCGGAGTCGATCTTCTTGGCCAGGTTGATGGTCTCCATCTCGCCGGTCTCGATGTTCTTCTTGGTGATCTCGTTCTTGCACAGGATCATGCCGCCGCGGGGACCGCGCAGGGTCTTGTGGGTGGTGGTGGTGACAACGTCGGCATAGGGCACGGGGCTCTCGTGAACGCCAGCGGCGACGAGACCGGCGATGTGGGCCATATCGACCATGAAGAAAGCGCCGACGGAATCAGCGATCTCACGGAACTTGGCGAAGTCGATCTTGCGGGGATAGGCGGAAGCGCCGGCAAGGATCATCTTGGGCTTGCACTCCTGCGCGATGCGGTAGACCTCGTCGTAGTCGATCATTTCGGTCTCATCGTTGAGGGAGTAGGGGACCTGATGGAAGTACTGGCCGGAGATGTTGACCGGGCTGCCGTGGGACAGGTGGCCGCCGTGGGCGAGGTTCATGCCCATGAAGGTGTCGCCGGGCTGGAGCATAGCCTTGAACGCGGCCAGGTTGGCGGAAGCGCCGGAGTGGGGCTGGACGTTGGCATGCTCAGCGCCGAACAGCTTGCAGGCGCGCTGACGGGCGATCTCTTCGGTCTCGTCGACGCAGTAGCAGCCGCCGTAGTAGCGCTTGCCGGGATAGCCCTCGGCGTACTTGTTGGTCAGGCACGTGCCCATAGCCATCATGACAGCCGGGGAGACGATGTTTTCGGAGGCGATCAGCTCGATGTTGCGCTGCTCGCGGTGATACTCCTTCTCAATAGTGGCGCCGACTTCGGGGTCATACTGGGACAGGAATTCCATGGTTTCTTTGATCATGGTGCGTGTTCCTCCTCTGATTTTTCAGTCGATTGATATATTACCGGCGGCTAAGCTGAAAAGTGCGAACTTATGCCGGTTCTCTTACACCTTAGAATAGCAAAAAAAGTAAGGCCCTGTCAAGGAAAACCGGGCCTTGGAGGGACTGAATTTATTAGGGAAAAGAGGAATATCACCTTAAAAACGTAAAAGTGTGCAAAAAGGGTCGAAAAGGGATTGACGCGTGTTGTGCAATCTGCTATGCTGTGCCTGCATGAAGTTTAAATTTTGAAGAGCTTTATGCATCGGCAGAGTAGGAAACCATGTGTTTACGCGAAGAGCGAATAGTGCCGTCGGGATGGGAAGTTGCCCGCGGACGAAAAACCCATGGTTTGCAGTATGGTTTCCGCATCCGCTTGCCACTCAGAAGAGAGTTTAAGTGAGGCCTCTCCTCCGCGTGGTTCCTGCCATCCGGAGGGAGAGGTGTTTTCTTTTTCACCGGATCAAGCCGTTCCGCGCGGCGCCGCAGCCGCGGGAAAATCTTTTGATGAAAAAGGAGGTCCTCACAATGTCCCTTCAGATCGAAGCGCTTTCCCCTATCATGTGGACGATCATCATCGCGGTCGCCCTCGTGCTCATCGCCGCGGTGGTCTTCACGTGGAAGTCCTCGGCCATGTCCACGCGCAAAATGGTCACCATCGCCATGCTGACCGCCGTTTATGTCGTGCTGAACTTTGCCGGTACGGTGCGCCTTGGCTGGATCAATATCTCCGTCGCGTCGCTGCCCGTCATCGTGGGCGCGATGCTCTACGGCCCGGTCGGCGGCCTGCTCGTCGGCCTTCTCGGTGCATTCATGGGTCAGCTTCTCACCTATGGCGTGACCGCGACCACGATCCTGTGGATCCTGCCGCAGGCAGCGCGCGGCCTGCTTGTCGGCGTGTATGCCAAGCACTGCGGCTACAAGTTCTCCAGCGGTCAGCTTACGCTTGCGCTGATCGGCACGGCGCTGGTCGTGACGGCGCTCAACACGGGAGCGATGTATATCGACAGTGTGATCTACAACTACTACAGCTACGCCTATGTTTTCGGCGGCCTGGTGGTGCGTATCATCTCCGGCGCGGCTACGGCGGTGCTGATGGTGTTCGTGGCTCCGCCGGTCGTGAATCTGCTGAACCGCTCGCTCGACACGGTGCGCACGGCGCAGTAAAAAAATATTCAAAAAAGAGGGACGCAGTTTTCAACTGCGTCCCTCTTTTTTGAGACCATCGAAGAAGTGGCAGAGCCACTTCTTCGAGAAAGATTCGCTGCGTTTCGTGCCTCGCGAGGCTCGACACGCACTCCGCGCAAAGAGTAAATCCCGACGCGCATGTCGTCGGGATTTACGGATCAAGATTCTTTCACGCCTGCGGGCGTGAAATTTTTATGTTTCATCCTTTTGTACGAGCGACAATAGGGTCTGCTCGAAGCCGTATTGGTCTTGGAGACGGCGGGACTCGGTGAGTTTTTTGGTGCCGCGGCGGCCGGTACGGTGACAGCGGAGCATCAGATTTTTGGGCGAGTGAGCAAAGTCGATGAACTCGATGACGTCGACGTCGTAGCCTTCGTCCTCCAAGACCGCTGCGCGGATGGCGTCGGTCAGCAGCGCCGAGAAGCGCTCTTGGAACAGCCCGTGGGAGAGCAGAATGTCGAAATCGCCGCCCTTTTGGATGGTCTTATTGACCTCGTGCTGGCAGCAGGGGACGGAGAAGATGTGCTCGACGCCGCGGGAGATGGCGTAGTGCAGGGCGTAGTCGGTCGCGACGTCGCAGGCATGGAGCGTGACAAGCATGTCAATGTGCTCGCTGTAGAGCACATCGCGCGTAACATCAGCCACGACGAAGTGAAGATTTGAATAGCCGTAGCGCGCGGCGACCTCATTGCAGTGCTCGACGACATCCTCTTTTAAGTCATAGCCGATGATCTTGGCGCGCACGCCGCGCTTGACGGCGAAATAGTAGTACAGCACGAACGTGAGGTATGATTTGCCGCAGCCAAAATCGAGAATCGTGATCTCATCGCGGCCGTAGGCGCGGAACGCGTCGTCCACGAGCTCAATGAAGCGGTTGATCTGCTTATATTTGTCGTATTTCGCCTTGACGATCTTGAAGTCCGGCGTAAATACGCCGAGGTCGACGAGGGCGGGGATGTTCTCGCCCTCCTGCAAAATGTACTCCTTTTTGCGGTTGTGCGAGGCGGTCACGGCGGCGCGGGCCGCGCCAGATTTGGCCGTGCACTTGTACGCGCCGTTCGTCTTGCGGACGTACTGGCGCGTCTCCGTCTCGGTGCAGAGCGTGACGGAGCGGAACAGGCCGTCGAGTTCCTGCTCGAACGTTTCGAGCAGTGCGCCGCGCGCGACGTTGCGGTGCGCGACCTTCTGCCCTTGCTGGTATTCGAGCTGGAAAAAGGCCTTCCCGCGCAGCGTTAAGGGCCGTACGGTGACGCGCGAGTGCCCGATGCGCGTGACCGGCTCGGCGAGGACGAGCTTGGTGAGCGTGTCGAGCCGTTCGGAGAGGTCGGAGACTACAATGCTCATGCGCCGAACCTCTCTTTGAGCGCAAGATGCGCGGCGTACAGCTCGTTTTTGCTGTAGGTGTTGTTCTCGTCCTTGAGGAGCATTTTGATGGCGTCCTTGGCCGTGCAGTCACTGCGCACCATGCAGTCGACGAGCAGCGCCTCAGGCGAGGTGATGTGCTCGACCTCGCGCAGGCGGTAGTCATCGCAGACCTCGACGATGAGGGCATATTCGCCCTTTTCGTAGGTCTCCTTCGCGATGAGCTGGTCCTTGACCTCCTGCGGCGTGCCGCGGAAGGTCATCTCGTGGAGCTTTGTCATGTCGTTGCAGAGGCACAGGCGCAGCTGCGCGTTTTCCTCGATGAAGAAGTCGATGACGCTCATGATGCGCTTGGGAGATTCGTAAAAGGCATAGGTCGCGGTGTCGCCCTTGCGCATCATCATCAGCACGCGGCGGCGGTCGGCCGTCTCGCGCGGGAAAAAGCCATAGAAGAAAAAGGTCGAGAGGTCAAAGCCCGAGATCGACAGCGCGTTGACCGCGGCGCAGCAGCCGGGCACGCCGACGACGCGAATGCCGTTTTCGACCGCGGCGCGGATGAGCTCGTTGCCGGGGTCGGAGATGCAGGGCGTGCCCGCGTCGGTGATGACGGCGATGTCCTTGCCGGAGGCAAGCTGCTCGATGAACCACTTCGCCTTGCCGTATTCGTTGAACTTGTGGTTGGCGCTCAGACTGTTGCCGCGGATGCCGAGCTTGTTGAGCAGCACCACGCTGCGGCGGGTATCCTCGGCGGCGATGATGTCGGCGGTGGACAGGATTTCGCGTCCGCGCTCGGACATGTCGCGCGAGTTGCCGATGGGCGTTGCGACGATATAAAGGGTGCCGGTGGTCTTCTGCTCGTCCATAAGATCCTCCAAAAAGCAAAAATTTCTCATTATGCTGACAGTATAGCCTATTTTCGCCCGCTTGGCAAGGCGGGAGAAGCGGCGGGATTTGCGATTGCTTTTTGCCGCGGGCACGGTATAATGGAGAAAACTGCCGAACAAAGGAGAATCAGGCATGAAAAAGAGACTGTTCCGCCTGGGCGCGCTCTGCTGCGCCGCGGCGATGACAATAACGACCGGTGCGCAGGCGCTGAGCGTGGAGGAGGCCTACGATATTTTGCAGCGCAGCTATGTTGATAAGCTGCCGCGCGCCGCGCAGGACGCGAAGTCGCTCGACGAGCTCTTTTCCTACACGGACGACTACACGTACTACATGACGGCGGAGGAGTATCAGGCGTTCTTGCAGGGCGTCGAGGGTGACGTGAGCTTCGCCGGCATCGGCGCGGAGATCACCTATGTGCCCGAGGGCATCCGCATCGTCTCCGTCCTCAAGGGCGGCGGCGCGGAGAAGGCGGGCCTTGCCGCGGGCGACATCATCATCGCCATCGAGGGTGAATCCTGCGCGCCGGGCGGCGCGGAGCACCGCGCCAAGCTCCTCGGCGAAGCGGGGACGAGCGTGACCGTCACCGTCCGCCACGCGGACGGTACGCAGGCGGATTATACCGTTACGCGCGCGCTCGTCACGCAGACGAATACGACCGTCTCGGTCACGGGCGGCGTGGGCTACATCGATTGCGACAGCTTCGGCACGCAGACGGGGACGTATTTTCAAGAGGGCGTGCGCGGGAATGACAGCGCTGTGCGCGCGTGGATCGTCGACCTTCGCGGCAACGGCGGGGGGCTGACCTCCGCGGCGGTGTCGGCGCTCGGCGCGTTTTCGGGCAAGGGAGACCTCATCTACTTTGTCGATCAGGACGGCGAGAGCACCGCGCAGAGCTATTCGGGCAAGGACCTGACGGACAGGCCCGCCATCGTGCTGATGGACAGCGGCAGTGCCAGCGCGTCGGAGATCTTTGCGGGCGGCGTGCTCGGCACGGGCAGCGGCATCGTCATCGGCACGCGCAGCTACGGCAAGGGCGTGGCGCAGGTCCTATACGATGAATCGAACTGCCCGTATCTGCACGGCGACGCCGTGAAGGTGACGGCGTACCGCTTCTACTGCGCGGGCGGCAACACGACCGACCGCATCGGCGTGGTGCCGACGCTCTACATTCCGCAGGATCAGGCCGTTGCGGCGGCGCGCCTGCTGAGCGGCGAGAAGACGAAAGACAGCGCGTATCTCCATTTGGTGCTGAACGGCTGCGACTTTTACATCGACATTCCCGCAGCGAAGGAGAGCTCTTCCGCTGCACTGGAGGCGATTTTGACGGCGCTGACGCCGGGCGCTGAGATCTACTGGGGCGAAAACGGCGGAGAGACGAAGCTCACGCTCGCGCAGGCGCGCGAAAAGTGCGGCTTTGCCGCATCGTCCGCGCTGGACTTTTCCGACGTGGCGGACAGCGAGTATGCGCAGGAGATCGATTCGCTTGCGGCGAGCCGCATCGTCTTTGGCGATGGCGGCAAGTTCCGCCCCGACGCGACGATGACGCGCGCGGAGGTCTGTGCGCTGCTCGCGCAGGCGCTTGACCTCTACTCCACGGCGGACGGGTACTTTACCGACGTTGCCAAGGGGAGCTGGTACGCGCCCTCTGTGAACGCGATGGCGGCCATCGGCCTTGTCTCCGGCGTGGGCGGGGGGAAATTCGACCCGAACGCGACGATGACACAGGAGGAATTCATCACGGTGCTGGGCAGGCTCGTGGAATTCGTGAATCTGGACGCGCGGGAGTTTTTGGACAAGAACCCGCTGGCCATTTTGCAGCCGCTGCCGAAGTACAAGAGCTTTTCACACTGGGCCATCCGCAGCGCGGAGCTTTTGACGAACTCCGTGTTCGATGAAAACGGCGAGGCTGTGAATATGTACTGCATGAGCCTTGAAGATATCGAGCCCCAGGTCCCCATCCTGCGCGAGCAGGCTGCGGCGGCGCTCTATAACGCGCTGCGCACGACGGGCGTGCTCAAGTATTGAGATGGACTGGTACGTCTACATGCTGCGCTGCGAGGATGGCTCGCTCTACACCGGCATTGCCTCAGACGTGGAAAAGCGCTTTGCGATGCACAAGAGCGGACACGGGGCGAAGTACACTCGCTCGCACCCGCCTGTCGCGGTCGTGTACCGCGAGCAATGCAGCGACAAGGGCGCGGCGCTGCGGCGCGAGGCCGCCATCAAGAAGCTGCCGCGCGCGAAAAAACTCGAACTGACGGAGGAAAACTGCGATGCGTGAAACGATCGTCGACCGCGCGTATGCCAAGACGCTCCTGCCGCCGCGCAAAGAAGATGGGCACAAGGGCGACTTCGGCAAGCTCTTAGTCCTCGGCGGCAGCGTGGGCTATACGGGCGCGCCGTATCTGGCGGCGAGCGCGGCGGTGCATTCGGGCTGCGGGCTCGTGTATCTTGGCGTGCCGGAGAGCATCTGGGCGGTTGAGGCGCAAAAGTGCGTGAGCGCAATGCCGTTCCCGCTGCCGGAGACGGACGGAAGGCTCTGCCTCGCCGCGCTCGACAGGATGCAGGACAAGCTCAAAGGCTGTGATGTTTTAGCGCTCGGTCCCGGCCTTGGCCGCGGAAAAGAGACAGAGCAGCTCGTCCACGCGCTTTTGTGGCAGGTGAAAGAGCCGCTGGTGCTGGACGCCGATGGTCTGAACGCCTTACAGGGCTGCACGGAAAAGCTGGACGTCCGCCGCGGACGCGTGACGATTTTGACGCCGCACGACGGCGAATTTGCGCGCCTGACGGACCGGACGCTCCGGGAGATCGCGTCGAGCGAACGGGCAGAGCTTGCGAGCCGCTTTGCCTGCGAGCACGGCTGTATCTTGGTGCTCAAGGGGCACCGGACGCGCATCGCGCTGCCGGATGGGCGGATGCTCGTCAACACAAGCGGCTGCTCCGCGCTCTCAAAGGGCGGGAGCGGGGACGTGCTGACAGGCTTGATCGCGTCGCTTCTGTGCCAGGGCATGGGCGCGGCGGAGGCTGCGGTACTCGGCGTGTGGCTCCACGGCCGCGCAGGAGAGCTTCTGGCGCAGGAAATGACCGCGTATTGTGCGAGCCCGCGGGAGCTCGTGACGCGGGGACTGGGCCTGGCGTTCCGGGAGCTGCTGGAAGCATAAAAAGGCAAAGAGGAACAAGGCCGCCGCATCGAATGATTCGGCGGCCTGTTTGATAGAAGTGAAGACAGGAAAAGCGCCCCTGAACGAATCGGGGGCGCTTTTGCCTATTTTAACAGAGGATGGAAAGGTTCACTTTTTGCCGGGGATGCGGTTCGGGTCATCGGCGTGCTTGACAACAAGGCTGGTGAGCGCGAACAGCGCAACGGCGTTGGGGATGACCATGAGGTTATTGAACATGTCGCTCAGCTCCCAGACGAGGTCGTTGGACATCATCGTGCCGAGGAAGATGAACACGAGCGCGAGGACGGTGTAGACCACGGTGCTCTTCTTGCCGAAGAGGTAGGAGACGTTGATCTTGCCGAAGAGGTTCCAGCTCAGGATCGTGGAGAAGGCGAAGAAGAACAGGCAGACGGCGACGAACATGTTGCCCGCACTCTCGCCGAAGACGACGCCGAAGGCGGTCTGGGCGAGGTTGGCCTTGCCGAGCACGCCGGTGACATCGCCGACATAGCCGCTCGCGAGAGGGCCGTCCGCCGTGTAAAGGGTGGAGATGATGACGAGCGCGTTGAGCGTCAGGACGACGAAGGTGTCGATGAACACGCCAATCATGGCGACGACGCCCTGGTCGTGCGGGCAGTCAACATTCGCGAGGGCGTGGGCGTGCGGGGTGGAGCCCATACCGGCCTCGTTGGAGAACAGGCCGCGCTTGGCACCCTGAGAAATCGCGGTCTTGATGGCGTAGCCGAAGCCGCCGCCGATGATGGCCTGGGGCTGGAAGGCATACTTGAAGATCATGCCGATGGTGGCGGGGACGTACTTGATGCGGACGATCAGGACGATCAGGCCGCCGAGCAGGAAGATAGCCGCCATGATGGGGACGACCTTCTCCGTGACGGAGGCGAGGCGCTGTACGCCGCCAAGGAAGATGAACGCGCAGATCGCGACGAGGACGATACCGACGATCCAGGAGGGAACGCCGAAGGCGGTCTGCATCGTGGAGCCGATGGAGTTGGACTGCACCATGCAGCCGAAGAAGCCGAGTGCCAGCGTGATGGCGACGGCGAAGAAGCCGGCGAGGAACTTGCCGAAGCCGCCCTTAAAGGCCGTCGTGATGTAGTAGACAGGACCGCCCTTGACGTTGCCGTCCTTTTCGACGATGCGGGTCTCCTGGGCGAGCGTCGCTTCCGCGTAGATCGTGGCCATGCCGAGGAAGGCGATGATCCACATCCAGAAGATGGCGCCGGGGCCGCCGGTCAGGATCGCACCGGACGCGCCGACGATGTTGCCCGTGCCGACCTGAGCGGCGATGGCGGTGGCGAGCGCCTGGAATGAGCTCATGCCACTGTCATGCTTCTTGCCGCGCAGCGACAGGTTGCCGAACACGCTGTTCCAGCCCTCTTTGAAGCAGCGCAGCTGCACGAAGCGGGTCTTGATGGAGTACCACAGGCCTACGCCAAGCAGCAGGAACACAAGAATGTAGTTGCTCAGGTAGGTGTTGATGTTGCATACAATGGGATACAGGGTGCTTTCGATGGATTCAAACATGGTTATCTCTCTCCTCTAAAAACAAAAGAAGTTGCCGATACGAAAATCAGCAACTCCGGAAGTAGCATTCAGTTGAGCGGGGAGGAGAAACGGTGCGACGACGTAAAAACGTCCTGCTTCTCTGTCCCTTTGCCTGAGAGATTCGGCCACCATGGCCTTGCACCTTCGGCACTCAATTCAATGAGTTCTCCAGAGTTTCCTCGGCTTCCGGTTTGCGAGATCCCGAAAGCGTCATCGGTAGATATTCGTTTGTTTCAGCAATAAAAGCGTAACATGCCGTAAAGAAGAAGTCAAGAGAAGCGGCGGCTTCAAAACCGCCAAAGATTCATCAAAAATATTATGCAAACTGATGATGAACTTTTATATTTTTAATAAATGGAAAATGGAATACCATTCCGAAAAGGAATCACGCCGCAAAACATTAAAAAAAGCGGGTGGAGCATGAAAAAAGAGCGCGGCTTTTATCAAAAGCCGCGCTCTTTTGCGCTTTTTTGGGGAATATCAGCCGTTTTCCCGGCCGGACAGGCGGTCGGGCGTGTGGGAATGCTTGACGACGTGGCTCGTCAGGGCGAGCAGGGCGATGGCGTTGGGGATGACCATGAGCTGGTTGAGCATGTCGCTCAGCTCCCAGACGAGGTCGTTGGACATCGTGGTGCCGAGGAAGATGAAAATCAGCGCGAGCAGCGTGTAGACGTTGGCGCTCTTTTTGCCGAAGAGGTAGACCATGTTGATCTTGCCGAACAGGTTCCAGCTCAGGATCGTGGAAAACGCGAAGAAGAACAGGCAGATCGCGACAAACATACTGCCCGCCTTGTAGCCAAATACCGTGCCGAACGCGCACTGGGCAAGGTTCGTCTTATTGAAGGTGCTGCTCAGCGCCGCTGCGCCGCAGCCGGCGAGCGGGCCATCGCCTGCGTAAAGTGTGGAGATGATGACGAGGGCGTTGAGCGTCAGGATGATGAACATGTCGATGAACACGCCGATGATGGCGACCGTGCCCTGCTCGTGCGGATTTTTGACGTTGGCGAGCGCGTGGGCGTGGGGCGTGGAGCCCATACCGGCCTCGTTGGAGAACAGGCCGCGCTTCGCGCCCTGGGAGATGGCGAGCTTGATGGCGTAGCCGAAGCCGCCGCCGACGATGGCCTGCGGCTCAAAGGCGTAGCGGAAGATCATGGCAAAGGTCTCGGGAATGTACTTGATGCGAACGACAAGCACGATGAGGCCGCCGAAGAGGAATACCGCCGCCATGAGCGGCACGACCTTTTCCGTCACGGACGCAAGGCGCTGCACGCCGCCGAGGAAGATGAAGGCGCAGATGACGATCAGCACGATGCCGACGACCCAGGACGGGATGCCAAACGCGGTCTCCATCGTCGCGCCGATGGAATTGGACTGCACCATGCAGCCCATGAAGCCGAGCGCCAGCGTGATGGCGACGGCGAAGAAGCCCGCGAGAAACTTGCCGAATTTGCCCTGGAAGGCTGTCGTAATGTAGTAGACAGGACCGCCCTTGATCGTGCCGTCGGGCTCAACGATGCGCGTCTCCTGCGCGAGCGTCGCTTCCGCGTAGATCGTGGCCATGCCGAAAAACGAGATGACCCACATCCAGAACACCGCGCCCGGGCCGCCGGTGAGGATTGCGCCCGCGACGCCGACGATGATGCCGGTGCCGACCTGGGCGGCGATGGCAGTGGCGAGCGCCTGAAACGAGCTCATTCCGCCGCCACCCTTCTTGCCGTTGAGGGTGATGTTGCCGAACACGCGGTTCCAGCCCTCCTTAAAGCAGCGGACCTGCACGCAGCGCGTTTTGATCGTGTACCAGATGCCGATGCCGAGCAGCAGGATGACCAAAACGTAGTTGCTGAGGTATTCGTTGATGGTCTGAACGATAGGGAAAAGGGTGGTCTCGAGTGATGAAGCCATGATGCTCTCCTTATATTGTAAAGTCGAAAATGTAAAAAATAAAAAGCTGCCGATCCAACAAAAGATCGACAGCTTAAAAAACAATAGAGAGAAAAAGTGAGGACGGAAAAACCGGCATGGTGCCGATGCTCTCTGTCCTTTTGCCTGAGAGATTCAGCCTTAACAATTTTAGCAAAGGCCTTGCCCCTTCGGCACCCAACTGAATGAGTTCTCCAGAGTTTTCCAGCGCTTTCAGTTTCAAAAAGATCCTGAAAACCGTGTATCTTCGCTCGTTGCAGCGAAAAAGAGGGTAACATGCCGTAAAAATCTTGTCAAGAAAATCGCCTTGGCGAAAATGACAAAAATTATGCAGATTCGATGTGCAAAATGACGGAAACCTTGCAGAATTTAAACGGAAACGGATTTGCCCTGTAATTTTTCAAGCACATCGCGGGCAAAACGTTCGGTTGCGGCGCTGGGCGAAACGTTGCGCAGCATGCAGAGGTCGACGGTGCGCGGCGGGATGGAAAAAGCGGTGGAAAGCTCGCGGATCTCGCCCGCGGCGAGTTCGCCCTGGACGAATTCGCGCGTGACGCCCGCAACGCCGAAGCCAATCTTCGCCAGGTCGACAAGAAGGCTGCGCGCGCCGAGCTCGATCTCCGGCGTGAGCCTGACGCCGCTTTGGAGGAAGTATTTTTCAAGGTAAGTGCGCGAGGAGGCCTTCTTTTCAAGAAGAATGAGCGGGAATGCGGCGATCTCCTCGGTCGTGTAGGCGCGGGTGAAGTCGCAGGGGTAGTCCGGCGCGGCGACAAAGCAGGAATGCGTTTCAAAGCAGGGGATGTGCTCTAAGTCGTCCGCATCGCCGGGGGCGCTCGCAAAGGCGATATCGACCCTTCCGGCGCGAAGAAGCCCCAGCACCTTATAGCTGCGGCCGCTGATGATGCGGATGTGGATGTTGGGATAGCGGCGGTGGAAGGCGTCGAGATGCGGCAGGAGAAACTGGCTCGTCACGGTGTCGCTCGCGCCGATGACGAGCGTGCCGGCCTGAAGCGTGCGCGACTGCTGCAATTTGTTCTCGCCGGTCTCGAGAAGACCCATGGCGCTGCGCACATATTCAAATAAGAGGCGGCCGTCCTCGGTGAGCGTGACGCCGCGCGGCGAGCGCAGGAAAAGACGCGTGCCGAGCTGCTGCTCGAGCTGCTTGACGCTCTGGCTGACGGCGGACTGCGAAAGGTAGAGGTTCTCCGCTGCCAGGGAAATATTCCCGGCCTCGGCGACCTCGCGGAAGACGCGGTAGAGCTCCAGCTTGACCATTTGGCAAACCCTCCTGATCTTAAACCATAAGGATGATTTATATTTATTATCAAAAAACGATGCTTTACTTATCCCTATACCGTGATTATAATACTAAACTGTATGACTTTGCAAGAGCGCCTTGTGCGCTGACTATAAAATAAAAAGGAGATCAAGATGAGAACGATCGGAACTGTCGTGCGCGGCGTGCGCGCACCCATTATCCGCGAGGGAGATAACATTGCTGAGGTCGCTGCCGCTTCCGTGATGGAAGCGTGGAAGGAAGCGGGCATCGAGCCGCGCGACCGCGATGTCGTCGCCGTGACGGAGTCCGTCGTGGCGCGTGCGCAGGGCAACTACGCAACGCTCGACCAGATCGCGAAAGACGTGCGCGAAAAGACCGGCGGCGGCACCGTGGGCGTCGCGTTCCCAATCCTGAGCCGCAACCGCTTCTCTCTGCTGCTGCGCGGCATGGCGATGGGCTGCAAGAAGATCGTGCTGCTGCTCTCCTACCCCTCTGACGAGGTGGGCAACGGCCTTGTCGACTGGGACAAGCTCGACGAGGCGGGCGTCGACCCGTACAGCGATGTTCTGACGCTCGAACAATTCCGCGAGAAATTCGGCGCGGCGGTGCACCCGTTCACGGGCGTCGACTACATCGACTTCTACTCCGGCATCATCACCGACGCCGGCGCTGAGGTCGAGGTCATCTTCGGCAATCGCGTGCAGACGCTGTGCGACTACACCGACACCGTCATCACCTGCGACATCCACACCCGCGCGCGCAGCAAGCGCCTGCTCAAGGTCGCGGGTGCGAAGGTCGTGCTCGGCCTCGACGATCTGCTCAATAAGAGCGTCGACGGCAGCGGCTACAACGCCGAATACGGACTGCTCGGCTCCAACAAGGCGACCGAGGAGACCGTTAAGCTCTTCCCGCGCGACTGCATGGCGGTCGCCGAGGAGCTGGGCGAACGCCTCAGCAAGGCCAGCGGCAAGCACATCGAGGCCATGGTCTACGGTGACGGCGCGTTCAAGGACCCCGTCGGCAAGATCTGGGAGCTCGCTGACCCCGTCGTCTCCCCCGGCTACACCAAGGGCCTTGTCGGCACGCCGAACGAGCTGAAGCTCAAGTACCTCGCCGACAATGACTTCGGTGATCTCAGGGGCGAGGCGCTGAAGGAAGCCATCGAAGAGCGCATCCGCGAGAAGACCAGCGAGAGCTTGGTCGGCAACATGGTGTCCGAGGGCACGACGCCCCGCCGCCTGACCGACCTGATCGGCTCGCTCTGCGACCTGACGAGCGGCAGCGGCGATAAGGGCACGCCCATCGTCTACATTCAGGGCTACTTCGACAACTATTCCAACGACTAAGCGCAAGACAGAACATAAAAAATCGCACCTCATTTGAGGTGCGATTTTTTGCGCTTGTTTTTGGTTATTCGGCACGTTTCTGCGTTTTTTCGAGCGCATCGGCGGCGGCGTTCAGCCACGCGCCCTCGAACTCTTCGATCTTGCCCGCGTCCACAAGGGCGGCGAGCTTCGGGTCGATGGGCATCTGGGCGAGCAGGGGAAGATTGTGACGCTTTGCGGCCTCTTCGCTCTTGCCCTCGCCGAAGAGGTAGATCTTTTTGCCGCAGTCGGGGCAGGCGACATAGCTCATGTTCTCCACGACGCCGACGATGGGCACATCCATCTTTTCAGCCATCTTCACGGCCTTCTCCACGACCATGGAGACAAGCTCCTGCGGGGAGGTGACGACGATGATGCCGTCAAGCGCAATGGACTGGAAGACGCTCAGCGGCACGTCGCCCGTGCCGGGGGGCATATCGACGAACAGATAGTCCACATCCCAGGCAACATCCGTCCAGAACTGCTGGACGACACCGCCGATGACGGGGCCGCGCCAGATGACGGGATCGGTCTCATCCTCCAAAAGCAGGTTGATGGACATGACCTCGATGCCGCTGTGGCTGACGCAGGGGTAGAGCGCGGTCTGCGTGCCGACGGCCTTGTCGTGTACGCCGAAGGCCTGCGGGATGGAGGGACCGGTGATATCGGCGTCCATGACGCCGACCTTGTAACCGCGGCGGTGCAGCGTGACGGCAAGCTGGCTTGTGACCATGGACTTGCCAACGCCGCCCTTGCCGGACACAACGCCGAACACCTTGCCGATGTGGCTTTCGGGGTGCGGCGCTTTGCGCAAGGATTGCGGCGTTGCACGCTCAGCGCAGCTCTCGCCGCAGGTAGAGCAATTATGGGTGCATTCGCTCATAGATCAGTATTCTCCTTTGCTGCGTGGTGTGCCGCCGGTTGGCCAGCGGCGCGCTTAGTTTATACCGTTTGCGCGCGGAAGTCAACCTCGCGCGGCTTGGCAAATTACGCCTTGCGCTCATCGCCGAAGAGCTCGTCGGCAGCTTTCTTGGCCTCGGTTTCGCTCTCGTTCAGGCGGGCGCGGATCGCGGCGAGCAGGTCTTCACGCGACTTGCGGATGTCGGGGTGGGAGTGGAGCAGGCGGCGCTCGAAGATATCCGCGCCGTCACGCAGCATGCGGGCGCGCTCGCGTACCTCGGCACGGCGCTCGGCCTTGCGCTCCTGGCTCTCCTCACGCTTTTCGGCGACATAGTCCTTGAGCTCGGATTGCAGCTCGCGCAGCTTGCCCATCTGGGCGCTGAGCTGGATGGCGCTGCGGATGGAGAGCACGGTGTCCATCAGATAGATGCCGAAGATGAAGGACGCGAGCGGCACGGTGATGGTAGAGCCGAGATTCACGATGTGCTCCCACAGCCAGGGTTGGACAAGGTGGCACAGCAGCACGCACGCAAGGCCGAAGCATGTGGAGTTCAGAAGGCAGACGCGGCCATTGATCTGGAATTTATAATGGGAGTAGTCCCACCAGCGCATGTGGAAGAGCTTTTCCATGATCCAGCTCGTGAAGTATTCAAGGATCGACGTGACGATCGCACCGAAGATGAACGTGAGCACCGGATTCTGGAAGCCGCCGTGCAGAAGATACAGCACGAGCAGCGCGCCGTGGCCGTAAATGGGGCAGAGGAAGCCGTTGAGGAAGCCTCTCTTTTCGCAGATGTGACCCTTGGGGATGGAGCAGTAGAGCATCTCGCCGCACCAGCCGAGGGTGCTGTACGCGATGTAGAGCAAAAACAGCTCGCAGAGGTCTTCGAGGTTGGAAGGCAGGGGAAGAGCTTGCAGTGTGGTCATTCAATTTCTCCTTTATCGATTTGGGATTATAGGGACAGGAATGTGACGCCGTCGCGGCCGGAGAAATACGCGCTCTCGCGGTGCTGGCAGGTGAAAAGCAGAATTTGACGGGATTTGCTTTCCTCTAATAAAAGCTCGAGCGCGGCGCGGCAGCGCTCGTCGTCGAAGCGGACAAGTGCGTCGTCGAGCACGATAGGCGGGGGATCGTCCGCGGGCAGGGCGCTTTCGCAGATGGCGAGGCGCACGGCAAGATACAGCTGGTCGAGCGTGCCGAGGCTCAAAAGCTGTGCGTCATGGGAAACGCTCTCGCCCGTTTCGCCCGCCTGCGCGGAAAACGTGCGGTCAAGCAGGACGCTTTCGTATTTGCCGCCCGTCAGTCGGGAGAAAAGCTCGCCGGCGCGGCGGCTGAGCGCGGGAGAAAAGCGGTTTTGCAGTGCGGTGTTCGCACTTTGCAGCGATTCCATCGCGAGGGCGATGGCGTCGTATTCCGCTTGTTTTTGTGCAAGCTCGTCGCGCTTCTGCGTGAGTGCGGCTTCAAGCTCGGCGGCGTCGCCGATGGCGCGGCAGCGGCCGGAGGTGTAGTCGAAGGTACTCTGCGCTTCACGACGGCACCGTGCGAGCGCGTCGAGCGCAGTTTGCAGCTCCGCACGGGAGCGTGCGGGGCGCACAACTGGCTCGTCGGGAACGTCACCCTTCGGCGCGCGGGCGGAAAGCAGCTCGCAGCGCAGCGACAGGTCGCGCGCCTCCCGCGTCAGGGCGTCCAGCTCGGCGTATTTTTGCAGCGCGGCGTCGAGATATGCGCCAACGCGGGAGATGTCGCCCGCGGGGATGAGCACGAGCAGCTCGCGCGCGGCGGCATCATACAGCTTTTGCTGTGCGGCGGCGTCGGAACGCGCATCGCGCAGGGCTTGCTCTAAGACACCGCGCTTTTCCTCATGTGCGGCGCGAACTTTGCGTGCGTTGTTCCGGTTTAAGACAAGAAGTGCAGCCAGCGCAGCGCCGGAGACGATGCACCCGGCCAGAGCGACAGGGCGGGGCAATGCGGAAACAAATATAAAGAGCAGCAATAGCACGGCACTTACTATTATATAAGGTAATAGTGAGCGCGGGCGCTCGGCGGGTCTTGCGTCAAAATCAGACAGAGCGGCTTCGGCGTCATCACAGCGCTTCTGCGCGTCCGCGGCCTCGGCCTTCAAAGAAGAGAGTGCGTTGAGCCTTGCGCGGCCCTGCTCCAGCGCGTCGTGCGCGGGCACATTCTGCTCGATCAGTGCGCGGCGGAGATGTTCGGCTTTGCTTTCGGTGCTCTGCCATGCCTGCCGCGCTTCTGCGGCGGCGCGGCGGGCGTCCTGCGCATCGCAAAGATCGTGTGCGCGGAGCTGTTCGCGCAGCGAGGCTTCCTCGGCATCGAATGAGGCGAGGGCTTCCTCGGCCTTGCGCTTGCTGCGCGTGAGCTGAGAGAGCTCGTCGAGCGCGCGCTCCTGCGCGCTGATCTCGGCCTCGAGCGCGGGGATGCGGCCGGATTTGTTGTATTTGCGCGCGTTGAGCTGCTTTTTGAGCGCGGCGGACGCTTCACTGAACGACTGGCCCTCCTCGCCCGTGGTGATGAGCGCGGCGATGCGGCGTTCGAGCTCGGCGCTCGCGTCGACCGTCAGGCTGCTCTGGCGGATGAACGCGCTGCGCTCGTAGACCTCGCACGGGACGCCGAGCAGCGTTTCGCCGCAGTCAGCGGCGGTCAGACCGTCGACCGCTTCGCCGCTGCCGGTGTAGACGGCGGAAAAGCGGCCCATGGGACTGTTCGCGCGCGCGGTGTCGCGCTGCAAAGTGATGTCGCCCTTTTGGCATGTGAGCGCCAGCGTGCCGCGCATCGGCGAGAGCGACCAGGGAGCGTAGCGGTTCTTATCTGCCATCGCCCCACGTTCCCGCGGCGGAAAGCCGTAGAGCATCACGCGAAGAAACGCGAGCAGCGTCGACTTGCCGGACTCATTCGGCGCTTCTATAATATTAAGACCTTTCGAAAACGAGAGCGAACGGTGCTCCAGCTTCCCGAAAGTTGCCTCAATATGTTGGAAATCCAATGGAAATACCTCCAAAATGAAACGGTTTTTTTATTATAACATCAATGGGTGGATTTGTCTCTATCTGGCTCTGAAAAAATAATTTGAAAAAAGTGAAAAAAGGTGTTGACAAAAGGGAGGGTAGGTGCTAAGATAACACCTGTTCCGCGAATGGAGCGTGCACCTTGTAAATTAAACAACGAAACTTTGACAAGCACCAGATGAAAAACTGTGCGAAATGCACAGAGCTTGCGGAGGACCGGTTAAGTCAATTACGGTCTGAAGTAAGGATAAAAAGTTTTAAGCTATGACAAATAGCTCGATAAAGATTAGCTCAGACTTAGGTCTGTGTTGATACCATTTTATTGAGAGTTTGATCCTGGCTCAGGACGAACGCTGGCGGCGTGCTTAACACATGCAAGTCGAACGAGAATCTACTGAAAGAGTTTTCGGACAATGGATGTAGAGGAAAGTGGCGGACGGGTGAGTAACGCGTGAGGAACCTGCCTTGAAGAGGGGGACAACAGTTGGAAACGACTGCTAATACCGCATGACGCATAGGGGTCGCATGATCTTTATGCCAAAGATTTATCGCTTCAAGATGGCCTCGCGTCTGATTAGCTAGTTGGCGGGGTAACGGCCCACCAAGGCGACGATCAGTAGCCGGACTGAGAGGTTGAACGGCCACATTGGGACTGAGATACGGCCCAGACTCCTACGGGAGGCAGCAGTGGGG
>ERZ827117.399-NODE-399-length-56918-cov-14.472873_pt1 | contig 56918 bp, 67 predicted proteins | sample MGYA00519920_ERZ827117 | MGnify/ENA primary metagenome ERZ827117 (study PRJEB31778, sample SAMEA3449260) | human gut metagenome | biome: human gut; feature: human-associated habitat; material: faeces | place: United Kingdom | collected 2010/2012 ...
CCGTCAGCCCCTGCGCCATCAGTGCTGTCACGGTGATGAGGGAACGGTCGCGTGCGGAAAGCTCGCTTTCACGGCTCCAAACCTCACCGAAAAGAACATCATCATTGAGCTGTGCGAACTTCGGCGCAAATTCACCAAGCATATCTCTGCCTGCTGTGATTTTTCTCATAAAGCAACACCCCTTATCTGTGAAAGTTTGTGAAAATCAGTGGTTCCTTCTGAGGCAAGCCGATCTGCTCCTTACCCAACTGAAAGGACTTCATCATAAACGCCATGTTGCGCCCCAGTGTCCGCATGGTCTGCAAGCCCTCAGCATCCTGCGCTACTTCTTCGGCCGAGCCGCCGTAGACCATGTTCCAATACTGGCTGGATGCTACCGGCATCCCGGTCATGGCGAAATACTTGTTCAACACATCGAAGGTGGCGGTGTTGCCGCCCCGGCGGCAGGTGACTACCGCCGCCCCCACCTTCATGGTCTTGTCGATGCCGAGGGTGCTGAAAAACAGTCGGTCCATGAAGGAGATGGCTCCGCCTGCGGGGGAGGCAAAGTATACCGGGCAGCCGATGACAAAGGCATCTGCCTCTGCCAGCTTTGGCGCGACTTCATTGACCACATCGTCAAACACGCATTTGCCTGTCTGGGCACATTTGCGGCAGGCAATACAACCGCGAATGTCCTTGTTGCCCACATGGAGCAGCTCCACTTCGATGCCCTCGGCCTCCAGGGTGTTTTTCAGTTCGGTCAGGGCGGTATATGTGCAGCCCCTTGGATGGGGACTACCGTTTACTAACAGTGCTTTCACCGAAATCACTCCTTATGCGAAAATTGTTTCCAGCCATGCGGCGTAGTCCTTAACCCAACCACCATCGGAGCCGAAGCCGTGAGGCCAGCCGTTCAGCACGATGCGCCCGGTGGAAATGCCCATTCCAGAGATTACATCATATTGCTGCTGGAACTGACGATAGAAGGGATCCTCGGTGCCGTAGACATAGAAGGTCGGCGGCAAATCGCCCTCGATCAACCAGCTTGCATCCATATTTCCCACGCTGAGGCGGCCATAGAAGGAATAGATCATGCCTGCGGCGGAGGCATAGGCGAGAACGGCGTCCAGCTCGTCCGGCACATAGGTGCTGTCCAGCGCCGTGCCGGTCACATCTTCGTCATAGTGCATCAGAAATTCACCGGCCTGAATGCCGCCCGCCGAAAAGCCCATGACGGCAATATCATCTGGGGCAATACCATAGATCTCCGCATTTTTGGAGACAAAACGGACGGCTCTCGCTACATCCAGCGCACCTTCCTCCTGCGTATAAGGAGACAGGCGGTAGTCTACGATGAAGGTCTGAAAGCCCAGCTCTCGCAGTGCTGCGGCGGTGGGCAGCGAATCGGTGTAGTTGCCCCGAAACTGATAAGCGCCGCCCGCCATCAGCACTACCGCGCCTTTTGGCTTCACGCCCTCCCGGACGGGGATAGCGGTGACATAGGGGCGGAAGTCCCAATCATCGAAATATCCGGTCATGTCCTGCGTAAATTTCGTCCTGGCGGGGACATTGCCTTCCTCCCAGAGATAGAGCACTTGAATGTTTGCAGGGTCTGCTGCCGTGTTCAGTACGGTGTTATTACCTGCCGGTTCCGGCATCTTTTGCAGCATGGCTGTGCGGGAATAATCGGAAATCTTGCCGCTGCCGTAGTTGTATGCATCAGGAAAATCGCCCGGCGTGGCTACAGTGTCCGTAGAAGATCCGTCGCGCAGATCATCGATGGGGGTGGTGAAAGCAGAACTGCTTTCGTTTGGTTTCGTTGTCATAGCATCTTCAATAGCCGCAACGCCGTTTTCCAGCTCACCGCCGGGAGTCCCGACGGACTCCCGGCCACAGGCGGTCAGCAACACGACCGTGAGAATTGCAAGCATTGCGGCGAAAACTCTGTTCCTACGCATTATAGACCCAGTCCATTGACCCAGGACTGCACATCATCACTGGAAACGCCGGAGGAGAACCGCTGGCCTTCCTGCCACTCGCCGGTACCGGCCATGTCGGCCAGCAAACTGCCGCTCTGACCCATGCCGGAGGAGGAAGAAGTGGCAAAGGGGATGACGGTCTTGCCGGTGAAATCATTGTTTTTTACAAAGGTGTCCACGGGCCACGCTGCGATACCCCACCAGATGGGATAACCGATGAACACGGTGTCATTGGAATCCCAATCGGGAACTTCAGTGGTGGTCAGGGGCACATCCCGCAGGGACTCGTCATCATGTTCACGGCTGACGCGGCTGTCGGAGTTCGTCCAATCCAGATCATCGCTGGTGTAGACTTCAGTGGGAACAATCTCAAAGAGGTCGGCACCGGCTGCCTCTGCAATATCCTTGGCCACCCGCTCGGTGTTACCGGAAGCGGAGTAGTAGACCACCAGCGTCTTGCCGGTTTCGGGCTGAGTCTCCGGCTCGGATTCTGCGGGAGCGGTCGAGGAGCTTTCGGACGGTTCGGTGGTGGGCTGTTCGGTCGGCGCAGAGGTTTCGGACTGAGTGATGGAAGAAACAGACTGGTTTGTAGAGCCGCATGCGGCAAGGCTAAGTACAAGCACAGCGCTCAGCAAAGTTACGGTCAGTTTTTTCATGGTAAAATCATCCTTTCAAATTATTTGCATTCGCAGAGAATGTCATATATTTCATCGTGGGTCAGCTTTTTGCAGCAGCCCTCGGTGAATACGGTAGAATCCGCGATGGCACGGAAGTCGGTGTCGGCGGGAATGCCCAGTTCTGCAAAGGTGGTGGGTAAGTCAATTTCCCTGATGAACGCAGCCAGCGCTTCCACACCGGCAGAAGCAGTTTCATCGTCACTGCCCTTGGATACGATGCCCCAGACATTCTGCGCCCAGCGGGCGAAGCGGACTGCACCGGACTTGCAGATGTGGCGGTACAAAACTGGGTGGATGACCGCCAGCCCCGCACCGTGGTTGCAGTTGGTATAAGCACCCAGCTGATGCTCAATCATGTGGCACTGGAAGTCCGTGACTTTGCCGATCTTCAAAATGCCGTTTTCCGCCATGGCGGATGCCCAGGCCAGCTCGCTTCTTGCGTCATCATTCTCCGGGTCGGTCAGCAGCACGCGGGTGTTGCGGATGACACTGCGCATGACGGCTTCGCTGATGTCATCGGAAAGATTGTTTTCATCCGGCTTGCCGAAATAGGTCTCCATGGCGTGACTCAGGGTATCAAAGGCACCGGAGATGACCTGCTTCATGGGAACGGACAGGGTATAGCTGGGGTCGAGGAAGGCAAAATCCGCCTGTGCACCCCAAAGAGCGCCCTTGATTTTCTTTTCCTCGTGGGTGATGACGGCACCGTTATTCATCTCGCTGCCGGTACCAAACACCGTGACGATGGTGCCCAGAGGAATAAACTCCGTTGGGAATGTGTGCTTGGTGTTCTCCAGTTCCCAAATGTCCTCGTCCAGTTTGGCCTGCGCGGAGATGACCTTGCAGCAATCGGACACGCTGCCGCCGCCCACGGCGAGGATAAGGTCCACATGATTCTCCCGCGCCAGCTTTGCGCCCTCCTGCGCCTTGGCATAAGTGGGGTTCGGCATGATGCGGTCGAACTCCACCACACGCTTGCCCTTGGCGTTCAGAATGCCCATGACCTCATCGTACACGCCGTTGCGCCTGATAGAGCCTCCACCATACGCCAGCATGACGGTGTCGCCGTAGTGATCCAGCAGGCAGCCCAGATACTCCTTCACGCCGCCCTTGCCGAAATACACCTTGGTCTTGTTTTCAAAAATAAAGTTGTTCATAAAAACGCATCCTTTCTGAATATTATTTCTTCATTTGCTGTTCCCAAAAGGCAACGGCATCATTGATCCAGCCTTCGGCGCTGGTTCCAGTCCCAAGTCCAAAGCCGTGACCCAGACCGGAATACACATGAAACTCCGTGTCGATTCCGGCCTGCTGCATGGCTTCGAGCCGCGCCTGCATGATGCGCCAGCTGGCGATGCCGTCCCTGTCACCGACACAGGCATAGGTGGGCGGATCACTTTCGGAATACTCGCTCAATCCTGTGTACTGCATGATGACCGCACCGGGACGGGGCAGGTTACCGCCGCCAAAGGCTTCTGCACCGTAAGACCCAAGCCACGCCGCCATTCGCGCTCCTGCCGAGCCGCCCCATAGGGAGTAGCAATCGGTGTCCACTTCCAGTTCGTCAGCATGGTCAAAGATGAAGCGGATGGCTCTTGCCAAGTCCTCGCAGGCGGTCTGCGCGCCGGGGCGATAAATGAGAGCGAAGGCGTTGTAGCCCTTTTGGGAAAGCTCCAGTGCATGAGGGAAGCTGTCCTGCATGGCCCCCACATAGGCAAAGGCACCGCCTGCATTGCAGATGGCGAACTTCTCGCCGGGGACTCCCTTGAAGAAAAACAATCCTGTATCTTCTTTGGCAGGTTCAGCCGCCTTTTCCTCGTCGGTGTAGATGTCATAGAAGATGGTTTGGCCGTCCGCTGCCCGCTCTCGCAGGGTGTTCACGATCTCCACCGTTTCGTCCGGATCGATATGGCTGTAGTAGGTCAGTTGAAGTTCTTCCAGCGTGTCGCCGCTGTAATAATACTCGTCCGTTGGAAACAGCAGCCGCCCGAAGCCGTCAAAGGACGGAGCATTGATGACATCTTCGATTTTTGTATTGCGGGTAAAGGGTTCGGTTTTATTTTGCACGGATTCGTTCACTTCCTCGTCTACCGCGCCAGAGCTGCATCCGGTCAACAATAGCATGACGCATAGAACTATTGCCATGTATGAGACTGGTTTCATGGTATCGACCACCTTTTGTTTTCTGCCATTATTATAAGAAAAGCGAGACTTCCGCGGAAGTCTCGCTTTGTTCATCAGTATATACCTTTGGGTTATAATCAGCCGTACAGTTCTTTTCTGACGGCCTTTGCCGCATCCAGAAAACGCCGTACCGTAGGCGTCGGCTCCGGGGAATGGAGGATGCCGTAGGGGATGTTGTGTTCCCATTCGACAGGAATGACCTTTAGAAGCGGATGGACATTCGCCCAGCCGGGAATCGCCAGCAGCACATCGTTGGTGTTCTCGCAGCGGTTGAACACGTCCATGCTGTAAAAATCAAAATCCACAATGTGAATTTGCGGGTGGTGCTGCCACAGATCGTCCCGAAGCTGATCGACATAGTGGCTCCAGCCGCGGTGCATCAGCAGCAGATTCTCCCCATAGAGGTCAGAAACTTGCAGCTTGTCTTTGTCCGCCAGCCGGTGGTGGATGGAGACTGCACAGCAGAAGCGCCCCCGCGTCAGCTCCAACCCGGCACAGCCCCGCAGGTGCAGCATGGTCTCATCAAAAATACCGCCTACTACATCAATGTTCTTTCCGAGATTTGCAAGGATCTCTCTCGCATTTTCCGGGGTGTTCTCAAAGGGGACGATCTGAAATTTGATGTCCGGGTGCAGCGTTTGAACTCTGGACCAGAGCTCCATCAGGAGCTGTGCCGGAGTCATGGGCGAGGAACCGATACGGATGATATTCTCATCCTCCTGCATGGCGTTTTTTGCCCGAGTCACGGAGTCCCGGCAATACTGGATGATATATTTTGCATCCTGGTACATAGAGCGCCCAGCTTTTGTGAGTTGCAGCCCCCGGTGGCTACGGTCGAAGAGCTTCACGCCGAGGGATTCTTCTAAAAGATTGATTTGCTTGATGACAGCCGTGGGCGTGATGTAGCTTTCTTCGGCGGCTTTGTTGAAGCTACCTGCATCCGCCACGCGCAGAAAAGTTTCAAGCTGTGGGTTATACATGAAGCACCTCCTTTATTTTATAGCATTCCAAAATGTTTCAATGCCTCCGTAATGGCTCTTTCCTTTTCCGGTGGGCATTGTGGCTGCTTGGCATCCTCAGATTTCGGTTTATTGTAGTTCTCGCGCTCAATAATGCCGTGTTTTTGCTTTACCTGAGCAATATAGAGACTGCTGACCTTCAAACCACTGCGTTCCAGAACATAATCCTTGATTTGCCCATAGGTTGCCCGTCCTCTTTTATCCTGCACCATTTCTTCCACATCCACATCAATGTTGATATGTGTTACCGGGTTTCTCAGAACTAAGAGACATACCGTCTCGACGTGGCTCGATTGGCCCTGATTGATAACAACATAATCGGGATATTTCGGAATAGTCCGTTTGTCTACGGAAACATATCAACTCGTATCTGTAGTAGAAATATGGCTGTTTCTGTTGCTATCAATATCACAGCCTAGACCTCAGCTGTTTATGGGAACAGGTCTGAAATTCCCTTTATATTTCCTATTATAATGCCAAAGTCAATAGTTGCAGACTTCCCATTGTCTCGACCCTGCCTGTTCGCAGTACAAGGGATAGGTCAACGACTATTTTCCAGTCAATCTGGAATCACAATTCCCATGCACTCGACCTTAATAGTCAAGAATTCACACGATAAATACACCAGTACTGTTTGCCTAGTCTAACAAGACGCTATCTTTGATACAAAGGGAAAATTCTTCTCCGGTGTGAAAACACCGAAAAAGGCTTGATTTCTGGGCTTTTACGACCGTTTGCCGTCTGTAGAAGCCCAGTTTTTTTATTCTATTGTCCTCATTTTACTCGAAGCAGACGGTGCCGGAAGTCGTCCCGACAGGTCCAGAATAGGTGAAGTTAAAAGTTATGCCAAAATTTAAATTGTTAGTTAGTCTTGATTTCTAAAGCAGTCGATACAAAAACCTGAATTCATTAACTCATGTGGGACCTTTCTGCCACAGGTCGGGCAAATATCACCTTTCTCATTAGTAACCATACAGTCTCCACACAAAGGGTTATCGTCATAATCGGTATACTCTGCTGTATATCCCATAACCTTTCCGCATTCGCTACAATAAACCAAATCAGGCTCTTCATGGTATTCCGTTTCCAATTCGTCCCAATTTTGCAAAGTATCTTCGTCCAAATCAAGAGTACGGAATTTTCTATCATCAACGATAGTGCTCTCTAAAATAACGTATTCATCGTCTATTTTATCAACAGTACAGTCAATAATAATATTTGTTTCAATCCGATGTGTCTCACGCCATGTAACATAATTTTCAATTAAATATCGTTGCTCTTCCTTATCAAAGTAGGATGTATCCTCATCTCTATGAGTGATTTCCGCAACAACCCACAGAACAACATCTATGTGCGCCAAACATCTACCGTCAACAAATTCAACATAGGCAAATTCAGCCTCAATTGAATCTATTTGTTTTTCATCACATTTCCACTCACCATAATAACCTCTATCTATATCGAAATCCGAAAAATATTCGTGCATGCAATCATAGAAATCATCGTTCTCTACTGCACTAATAATACATGCCTCAATATTTTTATATTCTTCTTTTTGCTGATTGCACATTTTTATAAGATCGCCAAGATACTGTATCGTGACGAAGTTATCGTCTCCCTCAAAGGCCTTTCTAAAACCGGAGTCATCTGAAACGATGACTATCTGATCATGCACCTTTTTCTGGTATTGCTTTACAGCATTAATCATAATCGCATCTTTAAATTCATGTGGTTTTTTCGTTTCAAACGGTGCTTCTAAAGCAAAGTACGACTGCATCAAACGCTCCGCATCTAACGGATTAAGGTCAATTTTAGTGACTCCGTCCAATGAAAGGAAATCAGCAAAAGCATCTTTAATAGAAGCCACAGCATGAGCTTCGTCAATTTTGTTCAACGCAAAATCTTCTGTACACATCAGTGCAGAAAGTTCCTTGCGAAGTACCCTGTTATATTTCGTCACAGCAGTTCTGATATCATCATTGATATGCTGTTCAACTTCACCTTGTGTCGCTGAAGAGTAAATTATGCTCACATCTCCGTTGGCTATCAAGGAACGTAATGTGGCAAACTTTTCACTTGAAAATTTATATCCAGCACCTATATATACATTTGTATCCAAATAGGCTATCATTTCTCCTCGTCACCTCTATCATCCACTTCCCATGATTCTATATTGGTTTAGTCCATACTGCCGCTGCCTCGATTACCACCGAACTCACAGCCATGTACATGGTCGTGTCCGTAATACCAGCGGCCATATCGATATCCGTAATGTGGAGGACAATGGGCACAGTCACCGTTGCATCTCCCATTATGATGGGACCCATTTACATGCTTATCATAAAGTGACGCCATTCCAAGCCCTGCCAGAATTGCGGTGAATAATCCCGGTCCCTTCTGCTTCGGCATCTGTATCTGTATTTCAGACGGAAGCGTATACGGTACCTTTTCTTCTTTTGCGATGTACTTGATGATTTTGTCTTCAACTAAGCCGTAGAAATAATCGAAATCATCTTCAGTGTATTTTGTTGAGTTAGCTCTCATCAAATCACGATGAAGCGAGCTATCAACACAACATACCAATTCTCTGATTTCAGCTACCGGAAACTCTACTCCACCTTTAAGCGCAAGTTTCGTAAAAGCTGTAGCACACTCTTTATCTAAAAAACACTGAATAACTTCTGAGACCTCTTCAGCAGAGCCAAAATCGGTAATATCGCCAGCTCTGCGAACTTGCGTTTTTTCATCCCACTCATCGTAATATTGGTAGAAATCTTCCCACTGGCTGAATCGAATATTAGATTCATCTATTACGTTTTCTATCTCATCTTCCGGAAGAGACTTTGCTAAATATTCCAATGCTTCTGCAATGAACGGGGAAGCATTATGTTTGACAAGCTCCGGTACATAGTCCTGCTCAACGGCATAAGAGATTTCTATGATTTCATCAGGAGTAAAACGCACTCCAGCGGCCACAGCCTGTTTTATAAACGCAGTAACTTCATCCGGCTTGACAAACTCATTGGAAACCTTGAACGCCTCGTCGGATGGGCCAAAGGTCTTTAGCTTTTTCACACGCTCACTGAAAACTTCTGGTGTCCATGATGGGTAGGCTTCGTAAAAGTCCTTCCAATCAGTGTATTCAATACCTCTGGCTCCTTCAAGTCGGTGCAGCAAATCGTCGGATACATAGCCTGCCACATATTCCAGTTCATCTCTTGTATAGGGAACGGAATTGCTCATGACAAGCGCAGGAATAAATTCCTCCGTCACATTGTCGATCATATTCACGATTTCGTCACCAGTGAATTTAACACCAGCTTTTATCGCTTTCTTTAAAAAGCGAGTTGCAATCTTTGGATCAGCATACTCTGTTGCAACATCAAAAACCTCAGAGGAAGGACCAAAGTCTGTCAGGCCGGACATCCTGCTGATCTGAGTGCTTTCAGACCAATCATAAAATTTATCGTAGAACTCCTCCCACGTATATTGTGCCAAAACAAACTGCCTCCTCTCTTAGAGATTTTCAATCCACTGCATCGTCTCCGAAGACTGTGGAACATTGACAGTAATATGAAGCTCAACTGCTATTATAAATAAATACGGTTTTTGTGCGTTTATCTGCTCAAAATTACATCACGCATTAGATTTCTTTTCTTTTGCTTGTGTTTTCTTCGCAGGAGCAGGGAGCGTAAAGTCGAGAATATATTCAAAAGTCGTGCCCATAGTGATATAACTGCTCGGCCAACCAAATATACCGATTTTATTAACCAAGTTGCGACGATCCCATATAATCGTATTTCTAAATTCATATCCTGCTGCACGCATTGCATTAATAATGTTTATGTGCAAAGGCACTCGCTTCCCATCAATCCATGCATCCGTTATATTTATGAGAATATGTGCCTTTTCTTGAAAAACGGGCATCATCTCACGGAAAATCTCGGATATTTCTCTCTCAAATGCATCCGCATCCAGCGTTCCTAAATCACGAGGATCTTGACTATATTGCTCAATCTTGCCAAACTGCTCATTTTCACGCAAGTCACCACGACGACTTTTATTTTTACGTTCTCTGTTCAATATATTGGCATATGGAGGTGATGTAAAAGCCAGCTTAACCGTGCCCGGCGCAATACGGTTCACAATATTTCTTGCATCATCACAAACTGCAATTTGCTTACAATGGCAGTTATCAGGTACTTCTGCAACACGTGAATTTGAGAGATCAACATATTCTTGCTTCAAATCAAATCCTACTGCATTTCGATCCAAATCTTGTGCGGCGAGAAGAGTTGTTCCAGACCCAACAAAAGGGTCCAACACAAGTTCTCCTTTGTGAGTAAACTGTTCAATGACTCTTTTAGCCATAGCAATAGGAAATACGGCAGGATGGACTGACTTGTCCCTTATGTCTCTCGGCTCATATGTAAACTGCCATACACCTATTTGATTTTTCATCCAATCTTTGGCTTCGATGCAAGAAAGAAAGCCCTTCTTGCAATCACAAAGCCTTGCGTTATCTATATTTATGAAATCGGTAGTTGACATTATTCAGATACCCTGCTTTCCTTAAACCTACTTTGTGCAAAATCAAAAAATTCTTGATTGATCTCAAATCCTATACAATTTCTTCCAAGTCGGTCACTTACAATCCAAGTTGTGCCCGTCCCCAAAAATGGATCAAACACTATGCCATCTTTCGGACTTCCGCACAGCACAATCTGTTCAACAAGTTGCTCTGGAAATGTAGCTGTATGATTACCGGTTAAAGGTTGAGTGTTAATAGCCCAAACGTCACCCGGATTTTTCATGCGACCATTAGCGCCAAGAACTTTGATAGCATCTAAGTCAAAGAAATACTTCTTGTTTAGAACAAAATGGAATACATGTTCATACGTATTGTTCAAGCGATCAGTTACGCTGGCTGGAATCCTGTTTGGCTTTTGCCAAATAATATCATCACGCAACAACCAACCTCGTTCTTGCATTTCAATTGCAAATCGAGAAGGAATGAGAAGAAGTTGCTTATTCTGATAAAGTTTCCCGTTTTGTTTGATTTTCGGCTGAAGAGGTTTCGTTGTAAAATACTTTTCTTTACGGTCCTTTTGAGCCTGTGTAACATTTCCATCGTTATCTAAATATTTGCTCCAAGCACCTGCACCAGATCCGAAGTAAGTATCGCCAACATTAATGAAAACGTTAGCTGTTGGTTTCAAATACGGACGCAGTTCATCAAAAAAATCGGCAAGCCTTGACACGTAGGCTTCTGGGGTTTCTTCGGAACCTATCTCTCCATCTCCGTTGTAGACGCGTTTAGCCCAATATGGTGGTGATGTTACCAACAGATCAATTGAAGCAGGCTCGATCTGCTTTATTAACTCAAGCGTATCGCCACAAGCGATTGTGTGTTTCATTTCGCATCCTCCTTTAGAGATTCTGCAATGCGTAATATTAGCTCATTTTTCTCCTGATCTAAATAGATTGAAAATTTTGTCGTTCCTTTTTCTACTGGAAGATTATTCAGAATAGATTTCGGTAAGCGGATACGCATATCTTGCTGCAGAGCGTATGTATCAAGATAAATTAGTTCTTTAGCCATGTCAGTCTCCTTTCGTCCTGATTTTAGGACTATTATAGCACTAAATCAGTCTAAAATCAACCCACGCAAACAGGATTGATTGTGAACTTTCCTGCCAATGAACTACTTAAACGATAATATGCTGCTGATATAAATCATTTTTTGCAGCTGGTCTAATTCGGAATTTCGTTCCGTGATTGTGTCCTGTGCGAGCATCGAAATCGACATAAATTGCTCCCGATTCAACAAGAGCCAAGAACCTCTCTAATGTAGGGTCAACGTAAGCTTCAATCTCATTATACTTGAAACACTCATAACCGGAGATATGCTTCGTTTCAGCTTTTACATACATTAGATTGTTGAGCTTTGTGCTCAGTTTTTGAGAAATATCTCCAAATGTCCAATAGGGATTTGGATCAATATCTCCTTTTCCAACGCCTTCACTTATGAAACTACGCCACTCAGCATGACGATCATCAATCATTCGATAGTCAAAGGAAACATAAATACATTCCGCATTCCAGTCAATATTAACCTTGAATCCACGGTCGCTACACGATGTGGCATTTATGGTTTGACGGAAACTTCTTTCGTTTATCGGATAAAGAGTTCCTGCATCTTGATGCGGCCACCCATAAAGCGGAAGCAGGATCTTTGGAACTATCCGTGCATTTCGAGGTTTTGGCTCGCAATGAAATAGTGTTAATAGTGAGCCTGTTTCAGCCCTTTGGCTTTTAAGTTCCCAATCGCCAAAATCAGGTAACTGAAGATTATTTTCAGCTACATCAAGAAGGTCTTCCAGAGTATTCCCTACACCACCAGCGTTGCCGGGGCGTTGATTCCGGATCCATCCCATTTCTTTTATTTCCTGTAACCTAATTCTAAGCAAATCTAAATCGCGTTCTCTCATTTTATAACCTCCTACATAATTTTCTCGACGTTTTCAAACAAGCTGGTTAGCTTTCTTAAAGGTATTCTTATGTGTGGTCCTCGATCATGAGGAGCCCTTTTCCTGAAGTCTGACGCTGGCTGGTCAATACACAGGTCCATTACAACAGCACCAGATTCGATTGCATCGTAGATGTTTTTTGGCGAACTTAGAATATACGCTTCTACAAAATGGAATTCTTCGTTTTTGGAATTAGCAGTTCCTCTGGTTTCAGCCAATGCAAGCAAAACTTGTTTGATTTTCCCGTTTCCACTTGTCAAATCCCATGTTGCCAAATACTCATCTCTGTAATACAAATCAATACTTGCATCTCCATTTCCTCGTAGAATAAATCCAAGGCTATTAACTTTATTTCCATATATGGTGGTAAAAAGTTTTCGTTTCAACGAACCATCTCTTTGAGAAGGCTTTTCATAGCTAAACCTATCAAATATTTGATTCGGCGTTAATCCTGCTGTTGATGTTTGGTGAAACAGAGTCAATGTACTTGCCTTATTTTTCTTTTTTCTCATTCCTTTGAGCTCGTATGTGCCCAAATCTGCAAGATGAAGATTATTCTCAGCGACACCAAATTCTCGTTCTAATATCTGGCCAACAATCCCATCATCTTTTCTAAACATACCTTCTGGTACAGAAATAAAACCTTTATCTCTAAGTTCCTCCATCTTTTTGATGACTTCATCCTTAGTCCACTCCATAAAATCATTCCTCCTATAAAAGAGATATAGCCTGCTGTTCTTCCGACAGGTTTATTATTCGTCAAACAACTCCGGCATATTGTTGTGCACCGTCCTTGCCTCTTCTCTGACAGATATCCGCTCACATTGAAGCAAAGAAAGCGACACTTTCACACCTTCGTCAGTTCTAACAATGTATATGTCCTCGTGCTTCTGTATGTAAGTCGCTGTTTCTGGTGAAAAGCCATTTTTCTGAAGTAGGATACACACCTTATTTGTGGTCCCATATTCCACATATTCATACCAATCATTTGTCAAGAAATCACGATGGTGATATTTCTTAAGCTCCGTCGAAAAGCGCATAAAGTAATTCGATAACCGGAACAAAATGATATCATTTACATTATTAAGCGTATCCTCGATCACCTTGTTTCTGTGTTCTTCTCCATCATCGAATAGCTTTGATTCTCCATTGACATAAATATTCTTCCCTTGCTTATACGATATGGCCTGATCAATCATGTACTTGATACCATTACCGGTAAGCCACTGAGTCAGAAGCGTAGCATAGAATCTGAGATTCGAGTGCTTTCCTTCCTTATTCACTCGTCCCAGTGTGCTGCTCTCGTAGGTTTCCCAGTCGAATGCATCACATAGTCCCTCAAGAAACTCCAATGTTGGCTGAAATCCCACATAGCCGTATATATTCACTTTCGGATAATCCAGCCCACCCTCAATAGCCGACACAACTTTATCAATCTGATCTACGGAAACATTAATGTCGTCATCCGGTTCATTTTTCCTGCCAGTAAACATCTCCTTTATCAATACAGGATCGTTTTCTGTCATGTTTTCCTCGAATTCCCTGCGGACCCTGCCACGGCGATCAAGCATAATCTCTCTTAGAAGGATATTAGCCGCTTTGCGCATTAACGAAAATTGCTCGATAGTCTGACCGTTCAATTTCTCAAGTTTCGTCTTGCCTTGGCGCAGGCACTCAAGAACATATTCCTTTTCTTTATCACTTATCGAAACAATCGAAAGCGTCTGTGGCTCGACATCCTTCCTCAATAGCGTTACATAATTTTCCGGCTTGGTCTTGTTGTCATCTTCCAGACAAACCAGAAAGACATTTCCATAAAGTGTGTACTGAATCCTTCCAACTCGTCCAATCAAGTTACGAAACTCGACCGCAGACATCGGATACGATCCGTTTTTGTGATCGGTAATGAACAAATTATCTGCAGGAAGATTTACGCCTTCCAGCAGGGTACTTGTACAAAAAATGGTATGAATACCGCCATCGCGTTTGCGAAAGAGTTCCTCTATACGCAATCGGATACTTGTCGGAAGATAACCGACATGATAAGCGACTCCTTTTTCAACTGTACCCGCAAGATAATAGTCCTCATGCACCTGTTCCCGTATTTCATCCGCAAGGGCAATCAAATCAGGATCATCCAGCGGCTGGAGCTTCTCAGCATATTCTCGTGCAAATTTTACGACCTTTGCCTTTGCATTGCAGTATATCAGATTTTTCTTTCCTTCACCCAATTCGGAAAGGAAGGATTGAAAATCTCGGTCTGGTTCAAAAGAATGAATTGCATGCAGTTCTTCCGTAAGCCCGTTATAGTAACCCAGTTTTCTCTCCTGTAAATCTATTAAAAACTTCTCCTGACTAACCGGAGTAAACAGCGATGTCATTTCCGACCGGCCACCCTGAACATCTCTCAGAATTAGCTCCAAATAAATATCAGGATTAGGAATGTGCGGCGACGCAAATATCATATGTGGCCGTTCTTCTGATCGATTTAACATTCCGACCACTTGATAATAGAATGCGCTGCGGCCTTCCTTCTCCGAAATATTCTGTGCTTCATCTATAAATAGATAGTGAATCGGGATGTCCTTAAAACCAATCAGCTGATACATCATACGTTCAGGCGTCATAACAAACACATATCTGTGCTCATTCTTTTCCTGTAGAATCATTGCTCCGGCTGAAGTAATAATCCTATAATCGTGCTGCCGCAGGAGTTCTCCAAGATTGTCAGCTATTTCCTTTGACACCTCGTTTATAAGAGCCTTTGTAGGCACAAGAATAGCAAAATTGTAGTCTGGGCTTATTTTGATACGCTCCCTGATGAATGTCCTCATTACAAAAGACTTACCCATAGACGTAGGGCCGGAATAGCTGAAATAATCATCTTCAGTCATGTGGTCATATACAGCCTTTTGTGATCTAAGAAAATACCCATCCTGTTGTGACGGAATCCGCAGATAATCTCTGTTGATTTCATCTGACAAACGGTCGAGAACATTATTCTCCTGAAAATCTGGGACGCTGTGCTGAAGGCCAAGGTAATTACTCGTGCTTGAAAGAACCGCCCCCATAACATACTGAATTTCTTCATCATCAGGATTCAGCGCATTTAATAGAGTAATAATCTCTTGCGCCAGAGAACGATGCCTCTCTGACTGCTCAGTGTTGACAGACTTTGAGAGCAGGTCAGCAAACCTTAGTGCGTCCTCCGTGTCAACCTCCTTCTGTGCTATATCGTCGATGCGAAATAGCCGGAGGAAATCATTATGCAACAGAGCATCATATATTTCATTTAAGTATTCGTTCTTCTCTAAGCCAGTAAATATCGCATGTCCAAGTGTACCAGTAGTGTCATTCATTTAATCAACACCTCCCAGCAACAGCTCATCCATAATCAGTTTTTTATCTACCTCTGCGTTATTGAACGGCAGGAAGTAGAAATAATACGAATGCATGCCAAGATTAAGGTCAGAAACCTTTTGCTCAATGTATGGAATAGCCGCTTTAATATCAGATTCCATCCGTTTTATGCATTCTGTTCTAAAGGCATCATTGTCATCGGCTTCAACGTCAATCGAATAACCAACGAAAACGCCAAAAGCCATATCAGGTGCGGCCTGCCTTGTTTTACTTGGTACCAGTATCTGATGAAGCCACTTTGTAGTATCATCATCGTATGTGTGATTAAATAGAGTGCTATCAACCATTTGACGTTCTCTTACCCGCCTGTTTTTTATAGCAGCAAGTACTTCAAATGCGCTGTCAATTGCACTTTCAAAATTACCGTTTATGCACGATGCGCCAAAAACCAGCTGATAGCTAATCTCTCCATTTACTTTTCTCTTGAGCAAATGAACACAATCACTTTTGCTGCTGAACTGTCTGGCCGTCGTGCTTATTTCAACCTTACTTAGCAATTTAGGTGCGTGTAATCCATCTTCCAGAAATGCAAACAGCAGCATTTCACCGAGTTCATTTCCGGTACCCTTTTCATCAGGCTTTCCATTAGCCTTCATCAGTCGCAGGGCTTTTGCACCCATGTTCCGGACCTTTTTCTTGTCTTCAAACTCTTTCATTTGCGTCCGGGAATAGACATACATACCAACACTATCAAAAAGGTATTCATTTAGTGCCATGTAATCAAATGCGGAATCTGAAATATCCAAATAGTATAGATTTAAGCCACTCTTATTTTTCAAATTAAGATCATCATCGCACTGCACTTTGCGGAATACGGCATCAAAATCACTGTCTTTTAACGTGCGGTCAAGTTCTACCGGCTCAATTATCGCATCCGCTTCCAACCGAATCGATGCACGTTGAGCTTCAAACCCTTCTACAAAGGATTGATCCACAAGGTTAATTGTATCTTTGCCAGATTTGTTTTCCACAGCAACTGCCGTATAAAGAAAGATATTTGCAAGAAAATCCGCCGGATCGAATACAGATATCGCTTCCAATGTAGACCGCTTCATCTGACCGATTACAGCGTCGGATTCAGTTACGCTGGACAACGCCATGCTGCGCAGCGCAAGAATCCCAAGAGGAAGTTTGTCTGTGTCAAGCAACGGAAGCACATATGTCGTCATCCCCTTCGATATTTTTGAAAAAGCAATTGTCTTGGCTGGTTCTACAATATTCTCAGGAGAAAGATTATAATCACAAGAAAGTAGATGGCTTATCGTGCCATCATCAGCTTCTAATATATTCCCATAATATTCATCAATTGTTTTTGCTACTGCTCCGCAGAGGGTCTTGTTGTAGACTTTCGGCTTGGAGCATATTTTTAATACTTTGATGAGTGCTGCAAAACAAAGCGTCATAAACAAATCCCTCCTCTCGGAATTATTTTTCTTCATTCACATAATCGACGATATCTCCGATGTTGCATTCCAACTCTGCGCAGATTCGTCCAAGAACATCCATGCTCACAGCTTCTCCTCTTCCCATTTTTGCCATTGTAGAAGATGTAATCTTTGTCTTAGCCATGAGGTCTTTTTTTAGCATGCCCTTATCTATCAATAGTTTCCATAGCTTGTTATAGCTGTAGCTCATGCTTTTTCCTCCTAACAGCACCTCTTTATGAGGTAATGTGTACCTGTAATTTAGAAACGATATTTTATTATATCACAGATTTGTGTATTTTTTAATCCCACCTACGACTTTTCCGCATTTGAACTTGGAGAAGTCGTAGGTGGGATTTTTTATTTGAGTCGTACAAGTCATCTACAAGTTTTCTACAAGTCCGCTCCATGTAATCCCAATTTGAAATCAGCGATAATAAAGACAGGCTGATAAATCCACCGGCCACGGATTTTCCAGTGAAGCCTGAATGACCCACCAGCACCTACTGGAAAGGGAGCTGTGAGGAAGGAGGCAAAAAAATGACAATCAACGAAAAAGACAGCTACATCATCAGCATTGAAGAATCAGCGTCTATCATAAGCTCCCAAGTTGGATCGGCTGTTGTCAACTCTGTTTTTCAAAGATACGGTGCTCATAGCATCGAGGAATTGAATCCCTGTGATCTACCTGACGTATTCAGCGAATTATACGCCATCGAAGCAGATCTAAAATAAAAATCATCTATAGTCCTGAGTATGACAAAAAACTGCTCACTACAATAACCGGCATCAACTGATCAATGATGGCTCAACCAGATATTGTAGGCAATTTAATATCTACAGCTGCCTTGTGAGCAGGCCGCTGCAATCCGAAACGGAGCAATTCCGTCAGGACTGCGGTTCTATCATTGCGCCTTTTGCAGCTGTACCAGAGTTCCTCCGTTTCGAGACATCGACAAACGGAGGAACTTATTATGTCAAAGAATGAAAATCGAAGCAAAGAAACCCATCGAATCTACATCCGCAGCCAGCGCCGCTGGCAGGAAGTACCCGAAGAAGTCTATCAGGAACATACCCGCTTCCATGACACCTACCGTCACAGAATGCAGGGCCGTGGCCTTTGCTGCTGTCCTCGTAATAAATGGTGGGTCTGCGATGCCGACTGTCTGACCTGCGAATACCGCAACGCTGACGTCATCGCTTCATTGGATGCGCCGATTGGCGAGGAAAATGATGACCTTGTTCTGATGGATACCATCGCTGACGAAAGCGTGGCCGTGTCTGAACTCGTTTCCGACCGTATCGTGTTGGAGCAGCTGTTCAAGCGTCTCGCTGACCTGATGCCAGAGGCTGAAAACATCGGCAAGCTGCGTATGCAGGGCCTTTCCGATGAAGCCATCGCCAAGGAAATCGGTATTCCTCGCACCACGTTCCTGTCCCGCATCAAGGCAGCAAAGAAGCTGCTGGCTCAGGAATACCCAGACTTCTTTTAATAGGTAGACAAGCACTCTGGCCGTTGGCAAAACCGGCGGTCAGAAATTTTTCAAAAAATTCTTCCTTCCCTTCGTCAAAAGCCATCGCTCATCTCCAAAAGGGAGTGTAAGGAGCAGAAAACAAGCTGCTCCACCACGAACAGGAGGTGAACGACATGACTCAGGCCCACAGCCGCGCCCTGGATACCGAAGCCGAGGCGATTGCTACTCTCACTGCAATCAGTCAAGTATCCGCAAGAATGGCGAAGAATCTCAGAATCATCGCCGCACACAGACAATCCGAGGAAGGAGGAACAGAAAATGTCAAAAATGAGCGATATGGCTATGACCATCGAAGAGCTGAGAAATGCTGCCGTTGCTATTAACGATGTAGCAAACTGGCTCGCACAGCAGTTTGGAGGAGCATCCGAAGCTACCGAAAAAGCAGAAGCCCCTGCTGCTCCTGCAAAAACTGCATTGACCCTTGAGGAAGTTCGAGCTGTTCTGGCTGATAAATCTCGTGCCGGGCATACAGCTGAAATTCGAGAGCTTCTTAAAAAGTACGGTGCAAGCAAGTTGTCACTCGTAGACCCGAAACATTATGAAGCCCTGCTTAGGGAAGTGGAGGTGCTCTAATATGCCACCTAAAGGACATGCAATCCTCTCCGCATCCTCTTCTGACCGCTGGCTCCACTGCCCACCGTCAGCAAGACTCTGCGAAACCTATGAGGATAAAGGCAGCAACTATGCTGCAGAAGGCACAGATGCCCACTCCCTTTGTGAGTACAAGCTCCGCAAGGCTCTCGGAATGGAATCTACAGACCCTACCGAGAATCTCGACTGGTACAACGCTGAGATGGAGGATTGTGCCACCGGCTATGCCAGCTTCATCATGGAGCTTTTGGAAGAGACCAAACAGACCTGCTCCGACCCTGTTGTTCTGATTGAACAGCGAGTGGACTTCTCTCGCTGGGTGGAACAAGGCTTCGGAACCTCGGATGCCATTCTCATCAGCGACGGTACCATGCACGTGATTGACTATAAACACGGTCTTGGAATTCTCGTATCCGCTGAGAACAATTCGCAGATGAAGTGCTACGCCCTTGGCGCACTGGAACTCTTCGATGACATCTACGACATCGATACGGTTAGTATGACCATCTACCAGCCTAGACGTCAGAACGTTTCCACCTACGAGGTCAGCAAGGATGACTTGTATCAGTGGGCCGATGAAGTTCTGAAGCCTACCGCAGACCTTGCCTTTGCCGGGGACGGAAACTTCCTGTGTGGTGAATGGTGCGGATTCTGTAAAGCAAAGCATGAATGCCGAGCCAGAGTTGAAGCCAATCTTCTACTCGCACAGCACGATTTCAAGCTGCCGCCACTGCTCACGGATTCGGAAATTGAAGTCATCCTCTCCCGTATCGACGAGCTGGTCTCTTGGGCAGGTGACATCAAGGAGTATGCACTCCAACAGGCAATCAGCGGTAAAGAATGGACCGGCTGGAAACTGGTCGAGGGTCGCTCCAACCGCAGATATACCAGTGAAGACGCCGTGTCGAAAGCTGTCGAAGCTGCTGGTTTTGACCCTTACGAAAAGAAACTGCTTGGTATCACAGCCATGCAAAAGCTGCTCGGTAAGTCTCGCTTCGAGGAGCTCCTTGCAGCCTATATCGAAAAGCCACAAGGCAAACCCACTCTTGTGCCGGAGAGCGATAAGCGCCCTGCAATGAATACAGCAAAAAATGATTTTATGGAGGAATACGACAATGAGTAAGAATGTAAAAATGACAAATCCCATGAAGGTTATCACTGGTCCTAACACACGCTGGAGCTACGCCAACGTCTGGGAACCAAAATCCATCAACGGCGGCACTCCGAAGTACAGTGTCAGCCTGATTATCCCGAAGTCTGACACCAAGACTGTCGCTAAGATTGAAGCGGCTATCGAAGCAGCCTACCGTGAAGGCGAATCCAAGCTCAAGGGCAACGGCAAGTCCGTACCGGCGCTTTCCGTACTTAAGACTCCTCTTCGTGACGGAGACCTTGAGAGACCGGATGACCCCGCATACGCTGGCAGCTACTTTGTAAATGCCAACGCCACTTCTGCTCCGGGCATCGTGGATGCAGACCGCAATCCTATCCTCACTCGTTCTGAGGTTTACTCCGGAGTCTACGGTCGTGCCAGCATCAGCTTCTATGCTTTCAACAGCTCTGGTAATAAGGGCATCGCCTGCGGCCTTAACAATCTGCAAAAGATTCGTGATGGCGAGCCTCTTGGTGGTAAGGCATCTGCTGAATCCGACTTCGCAACTGATGACGATGACGATTTTCTTGACTAATTGAGGTGCCGAGTATGACTGAGTATCAGAACTTTATGCTTCAGGTATGCTTCGGCTGCACCGTCGGATTCCTGATTGGAATCTGGGGATGCAACATTGCCTTCTTCATCAAGGACCGCAAGGAAAAGCGTGACCAGAAGAAGCGTGAAGCAGAGCTTCAGAAGGAAGCATCCAAAGAACAGGAATAATCTATCAACCCGATGGCGGTGGCCCCACTGCCGCCATCGACATTTTTCGACAAAAGGAGACCATCTATGAATGAATTTGCAGAAATCTTAAATCTATTTATTGCTAACGTCATCGCATACACCTTTTTTGTAGCGGTATATGGCTTCATCATTTATAACGTAGGGAAAATCATTCTCTATCTTATCCGCTATGCGGTATGCCACATCCGCCGTGACATCAAGAAGTATAAATCCAATAAAGATAAACAGTAACACGGCAGGCGGCAGGGATTTCTCTGCTGCCTGTTTTGTAGAAAGGACAACCTCATGAAAACACTCAGTATTGATATCGAGACCTACAGCGATGTACCTCTTCAGAAGACCGGTGTCTATCGTTATGTAGAGTCTCCCAATTTTGAAATCTTACTCTTTGCCTACAGTGTAGACAGCCAGCCCGTTCAGGTTATCGACCTTGCCTGTGGTGAACAGATTCCAAAAGAAATCCTTCTTGCCTTGGAGGATGAAACTGTCATCAAATGGGCCTTCAATGCCACCTTTGAACGTATCTGCCTCTCTCGCTTCTTAGGTTATCCGACTGGAGAATATCTGGAACCGGAAAGCTGGCGTTGCTCCATGATATGGGCCGCCACGATGGGACTCCCACTCTCCTTGGAAGGTGTCGGCGCTGTTCTGGGTCTGGAAAAGCAGAAGCTCTCAGAAGGAAAAGACCTCATCAAATACTTCTGCCAGCCTTGTGCTCCCACGAAAACCAATGGGCAGCGTACAAGGAATCGCCCCTTCCATGCTCCGAACAAATGGGCCATGTTCAAAAAATATAATATCCATGATGTGGAGACCGAAATGGGCATCCAGCAGAGGCTTGCAAAGTTTCCGGTACCAGCTCAGGTGTGGGATGAATACCACATGGACCAAGAAATCAACGACCGTGGTGTACGTTTGGACATGGAGCTTGTTGCTGCTGCCATCGAAATGGATACTCGCTCCAGAACGGAATTAACTGAATCCATGAAGGAAATTACAGAGCTTGAGAATCCTAACTCCGTCCAGCAGATGAAGGCTTGGCTTTCTGACAATGGTTTGGAAACAGATACCCTTGGCAAGAAGGCTGTAGCAGAGCTCCTAAAGTCTGCTCCTCCGAAGCTCTCGCAGGTTCTCACCTTAAGGCAGCAGCTGGCCAAGTCATCTGTCCGCAAATATCAGGCGATGGAAAAAACCGTTTGCGCTGATGGTCGTGCCCGTGGCATGTTCCAGTTTTATGGTGCCAATCGAACCGGCAGATTCTCCGGTCGCAATATCCAGCTGCAGAACCTACCGCAAAACCATCTTTCGGACCTTGCAGAGGCTCGCTCTCTGGTGCACTCCGGTAACTTTGAAGCTGTGGAGCTTCTCTACGAAGATGTGCCGGATACACTTTCCCAGCTCATCCGTACAGCTTTCATTCCAAGAGAAGGAACGCAATTTCTGGTAGCGGACTTTTCTGCTATCGAAGCCCGTGTCATCGCATGGTTTGCCGGTGAGAAGTGGCGTCAAGAGGTCTTTGCCAAAGGCGGAGATATCTACTGTGCCTCTGCCAGCCAGATGTTCAAGGTCCCTGTTGAAAAGCATGGCATCAATGGCCACCTCAGACAAAAAGGCAAAATCGCTGAACTTGCCCTCGGCTACGGAGGTTCGGTCGGGGCCTTAAAAGCTATGGGCGCACTGGATATGGGGCTCACTGAAGAGGAACTCCCACCACTGGTCGATGCATGGAGGCAGTCCAACCCAAACATCGTCAAATTCTGGTGGGATGTGGACCGAGCTGTCATGGAAGCCGTAAAGTTCAAGCACACCACGTCCGACTATGGTCTGACCTTCTCCTGCAGGAGTGGCATGCTCTTTATTACTCTCCCATCGGGAAGAAAGCTGGCGTATGTGAAACCGAAGATTGGAACGAATAAGTTCGGTGGTCAGTGCATCACCTATGAAGGTGTCGGCGCCACTAAGAAATGGGAGCGTCTCGATTCCTATGGCCCGAAATTTGTCGAGAACATCGTGCAGGCAACGGCCCGTGATATTCTCTGCTATGCCATGCAGACACTCCGCTGCTGCTCCATTGTCATGCACATTCACGATGAAGTGGTCATTGAAGCGGACCATCGCATGTCCTTGGATGCAGTCTGTGAACAAATGGGGCGTACTCCACCTTGGGCCAAGGGACTACTTTTAAGAGCTGATGGCTATGCGACACCTTTTTATAAAAAAGATTAGATTTTTTCGGCCAAACGGCAAACTCATCTCCATTTAGTAGTGGAGATAGAAAATTTCATTTCTGTTTTTCGTCAAAATGGGACGTTCATCTCCAGTGGATATTAGAGATGGGCGTCCTTTTCATGTCCATCCGGAAAGGAGGAACCTGACGTGTCAATCAGCAAATACAACAGCGAAGGCTATCCTGACCCTACTGCTTACGGCGCTCTTTCTTCTATCGAAAGTGAGACCCATGCACTGCGTGCTTTCAGACCAATCGTATATATCTGCTCTCCCTTTGCCGGAGACATCGAAAAGAACGTAGCTGCCGCCAGAGCCTACAGCCGCTTTGCAGTGGAACAAGGATATATCCCCATCGCACCACACCTGCTGTTTCCACAGTTTTTGAATGATACCGACCAGAAGGAACGTGAACTCGGTCTTTTCTTCGGAAATGCCATCATGAGCAAATGTTCTGAGGTCTGGGTCTTTGGAATTCATATCTCTTCTGGCATGGAAGCAGAAATCAAACGAGCCAAGTGGAAGAACTACCACCTGCGCTATTTCACTGAGAATCTCGAGGAGGTTTAACACATGTACGAAGTAAAAGAAAATTCAAGAATATTAAAAGACGGAACCGAAATCACGACATATAGCAGAGATGTCGTCAGCTGCAACATTTTAGAAGTCGAGGCAGGAACCACCGGCTATCGTGGTGGCGATACCGGTCATGGTGGCCGCACCTATTTCCGTATTCAGGATGCAGCCTGCACGGACATAGAAATTCATAGCTATACCACTCGCTGCGGCAGTAACGGTTTTGAAGTCTGCCTCGGTGGTGACTGTGAGCTGGAGACCATGATTCGAGCTTTGAAATTTATCACCAAGGTTCTGGAAGACGAATCCAAGGAGGTGTATGACTAATGTTCACCATTTATTCTGCGGACGTTACCGGCAATCCCGGTAACTGCTCCTATCCGCATAAGCATGTCATTTTAGATGAGGACAGTCTGAAAGCTGCCATCTGCCACGACTATGTCTGCGCCGAATATAAAAACAGCTACCGCAACGGCGATAACTTCATCGGCAGCGACTGCCTTCCTGTGGATTGCGATAACGACCACTCCGAGAATCCGGATGACTGGGTCACCCCTGACGATATCATGCAAGCCTTTCCGGATGTCAGCTTTGCTATCCACTATAGCCGCTACAACAATCGTGAGAAAAACGGTAAAGCAGCAAGGCCGAAGTTCCATGTCCTGTTTCCAATCGAATATGTATCGGACGCCTCTCTTTACAGCGATATGAAGAAGCTGGTCAATTCTATCTTCCCGTATTTCGATACACAGGCACTGGATGCCGCACGATTCTTCTTTGGAACGACCACTGCAGATGTTGCCCTTTATCCGGGCCGCATGAATCTAACTGAGTTCTTGGATGAGGACCTGTTCGATGAAGATTTACCGGACGGTCAATACGACGGCGCTACTATTCCTGAAGGAAGCCGCAATGCCACCATGTCCCGTTTTGCCGGTCGTGTCATCAAAAAATACGGAGACAGCGACAAGGCTTATCAGGCATTCATTGAAGAATCAGCAAAATGCGTACCTCCACTGGAGGCATCCGAGCTTGCTACCATCTGGCACAGTGCCCAACGCTTTTATGCAAGACTCTCCCAGCAGGACGGCTACATTGCACCGGAAGTATATAACGGCCCTTCCTGTTACAAACCGGGAGACTTCTCCGATGTTGGACAGGCTGAGGTGTTAGCAAAATACTTCTCTGGCGAGCTCCGCTATTCTCCAGCCACCCACTTCATCCGATACTCTGACCATTACTGGCAGGAATCCGAACCGGGTGCGCAGGCTGTGGCTCACGAGCTTACCAGAAGGCAGCTGAAGGAAGCTGGTAACGATATGCTCGAAGCACTCGATAAGTTAAAGAACTCCGGCGCACAGTCTCTGCTTGACTCCATGTCTAAAAACAAAGCAGAACAGCTGATGAACGAAAATCAGATGGAAGCCTATCAGGAATTTCTGGCTGCAAAGGCATACCAGCAGTTTGCTGTAAAGCGCAGAGACTCCAAGAACATTACTTCTACTCTTAAGGAGTCTCGTCCAATGCTGGAAATCTCGACTCGTGACCTTGATGCCGACTGCTTCGCCATGTGTACGCCAGAAGCAACCTATGACCTGCGTAAAGGAATGGCCGGTGCCAGAGAGCATTCGCCGGAGGACTTTATCACCAAGATTACCAGCGTTTCACCAAACCAGAAAGGCATGCAGATTTGGCTGGACTGCCTTGACCTCATCTTTCAGGGCAATCAGGAACTCATCGATTACGTTCAGATGATTTGTGGTCTGGCCGCCATCGGCAAGGTTTACGTGGAGGCACTTATCATCGCCTACGGTGATGGACGCAATGGTAAGTCCACCTTCTGGAATGCTATCTCCAGAGTACTTGGTCTTTACTCCGGTAACATTTCTGCAGATACGCTCACTGTTGGATGCCGCAGAAACATCAAACCAGAAATGGCGGAGGTCAAAGGTAAAAGACTCCTCATTGCTGCCGAGATGCAGGAAGGTGCTCGTCTGAATGATTCCACCGTCAAGCAGCTCTGCTCCACCGATGATGTCTTTGCAGAAAAGAAATACAAGGACCCATTCTCCTTCAAGCCCTGCCACACGCTGGTGCTTTACACCAACCATCTGCCTCGTGTCTCTGCATCCGATGATGGCATCTGGAGACGACTCATCGTCATCCCGTTCAATGCCAAGATTACTGGTAGCAGCGACATCAAGAATTATAGCGAGTACCTTTATGACAACGCTGGCGGTAGCATTTTGGCATGGGTCATCGAAGGTGCCAAGAAGGTCATCGAGTCTGATTACCAGGTTCCCGTGCCGGATTGCGTGCAGAATGCCATAGATGAATACCGCAGTCAGAACGACTGGTTCGGTCACTTCCTTGCAGACAAATGTGAGGTCGACCCGTCATATAAAGAAAGCTCCTCTTCTCTTTATCAGGCCTACCGCAACTATTCTCTGGATTGCAACGAGTATGTGCGCAGTACGGCTGACTTCTACTTTGCTCTGGAGAAGGCTGGCTTTGAGCGAATCACCGTGAGCAGAAAGCGTTACTTTAAGGGTCTGCGCTTACGTGAGGACACTGGTGCAGACGAGGATTTTATGAATTAAGGCCACTAATGACAAGGTGTATCAATGTGTTATATAAAACTTTTCTTAGGCCTATAAAAATATCAATAAGAAAAAGTATGGAAAATACTATTGATACACCTTGCACATCTTCATATTAACGGCCTGATGGAGGACAAGTATGTTAGAAAAAACAATAGAAAAGAAACTAGCAACCGCAGTAAAAAAGGCTGGTGGTATCGCACCGAAGTTCGTGTCTCCCTCTTTCGCAGGGATGCCCGACCGCCTTATCTTATTACCTGATGGGAAGTTTGCCTTTGCAGAATTAAAGGCACCGGGAGAATCCCCACGCCCATTGCAAAAAGCACGTCACAGGCTCCTTCGCTCTCTGGGCTTTCGTGTGTATGTGATTGATAGTATCGAGCAGATTGGAGGGATGATTGATGAACTTCGCACCTCATGATTATCAGGCCTACGCCATCGATTATATTGAGACACATCCTGTGGCAGCAGTCCTGCTCGATATGGGTCTTGGAAAAACAGTCATCTCCCTGACTGCCATCGCAGACCTGCTGTTCGACAGCTTTGAGGCCCATCGCATTCTAGTGGTCGCCCCACTTCGAGTAGCCAGAGATACATGGCCTGCCGAAATCAGGAAATGGCAGCATCTGAAGCATTTGACCTTCGCTGTCTGTGTGGGAACGCCAAAAGAGCGAAAAGCAGCTTTGATGGCAGGCGCAGATATCACCATCATCAACAGAGAAAACCTGCAATGGCTCATCGAGTCCAGTGGCTTTCCCTTCGACTACGATATGGTGGTCATCGACGAGCTCTCATCCTTCAAGAATCACAATTCTAAGAGGTTCAAGTCCCTGCTGAAGGTAAGACCTAGCGTCAAGCGTATCATCGGCCTGACCGGAACACCATCTTCCAACGGTCTTATGGATTTATGGGCTGAGTTCCGACTGCTGGATTTAGGAAAACGCCTCGGACGCTTCATTACCGAGTACCGAAACAATTACTTCGTGCCGAACAAGAGAAATGGTCAGATTATCTATTCCTATAAGCCGCAACCCTATGCAGAGGAACGCATCTACGGCCAGATTTCTGATATCACTATCTCCATGAAATCAACAGACCACCTGAAGATGCCAGAACTCATCTCCTCCGAATACGAGGTCCATTTATCCGATGATGAAGTGACCCGATACGAGGAATTGAAGCAGGAGCTGGTGTTGGAGCTCCCTGATGGAGAAATCACTGCCGCCAATGCTGCTTCTCTCACCGGAAAGCTATCCCAGCTTGCCAACGGAGCTATTTATTCGGATACCGGTGACACCATCGAGTTCCATGATAGAAAACTGGATGCTCTGGAAGATATCATCGAATCTGCAAACGGCAAACCGGTCCTTGTAGCTTACTGGTTTAAGCACGACCTCTCCCGTATCAAGAAACGCTTCGATGTGAGAAAAATAAAATCCAGTAAGGACATCACCGACTGGAATGCCGGAAAGATACCGGTCGCAGTCATCCACCCGGCCTCTGCCGGTCATGGACTCAACCTACAGGCTGGTGGTTCCACTCTCATCTGGTTCGGGCTGACATGGTCACTGGAATTATATCAGCAGACCAACGCCCGTCTCTGGAGACAGGGCTAGACTTCCGGAACCGTGGTGATAGAACACATCATCACAAAAGGAACCATCGATGAGCGCATCTTAAAGGCTCTCTCCAAAAAGGAACTGACCCAGAATGCCCTTATCGATGCGGTAAAAGCAAACCTATGACAATCTTCGATAAAATACGACAATCCGTGCCAATCCGAGGGAAATCTATTTTTTCGGAGGTACCAATCAATGACTGCAAAAGAATACTTATCTCAAGCACGCTACTTGGATAATAGAATCAAAAGCAAACTGTTACAGATAGATTCCTTAAATGAATTAGCTACCCGTTGCACACCGTCCTACTCCGATATGCCAAAGAGCCCTAACCGTGAAGGCTCTCGAATGGAATCCGCCATTCTTGACATCATCGAGCTGGAGGATGAAATCAGCAAAGACGTTGTGGAGCTGGTGGCGTTAAAGAAGGAAATCGTAGAGGTTATCAAACAGGTCGGCAATACCGAATACCAGACCCTATTGGAGGAACGCTACCTCTGCTTTATCACATGGGAGCAGATTGCTGTTGATATGGGATATGAGCTTCGTTACATTCACAAACTTCATGGAAAGGCCCTGGAAGAAGTAAAAGTTCCGGCTTCCTATGAAGGTGGACATGAAATGACATAGAAAGACACTAAGCTCTTCTGATATTATTATACTAGCGAAAGTGAGAATCGCAGATAGCCTTGTGGGACGAGTCCTGCAGGGCTTTTCTTATACCCAAACGGAAGGAGGAATACGATGCCAAGAAAACCAAAACGTCCCTGCTCCTATCCCGGCTGCCCTAATCTGACAGACGGACGCTTCTGTCCGGAGCATGAAAAGAAGGAAGCCAAACGCTACGAGAAGTACGACCGAGACCCAAATACCAAACGTCGCTACGGACGTGCATGGAAACGTATCCGTGACAGCTATGCTGCTGCCCACCCTCTTTGTGAGAGGTGCCTTGAGAACGGTGTCTACACACCAACCGAGCAGATACACCATGTGAAACCCCTCTCCCAAGGCGGCACTCATGATAGAGAGAACTTGATGGCTCTTTGCAAATCCTGCCATGCCAAGATTCATGCGGAACACGGCGACCGTTGGCACAACCGGTAGGGGCGGTCCACTTCTCTACGGTGAAGTCACCGGGGAACGGGCGTGGGGTCTCACGCACAAAGTCGCAATTTCAAACGGGGTATATAGGCCCCTGAACTGGAGGTGTAAAAAATGGCTAAGGACGGTACCAACCGTGGCGGCGCTCGTATCGGCGCTGGAGCCAAGAAAAAGCCCTTAGCTGAGAGAATCGCTGAGGGAAATCCGGGCAAACGTGAGTTGACTGTCATCGACTTTACAGACAGCACCGTCGATTTAGAAGGTCAGCCGATGCCCAAACCATCCAAGATGTTATCTGCTAAGCAAAAGAACGGCAAAAAGCTCGTTGCTGCAGATGTCTACAAGAAAACATGGAACTGGCTGCATGAACGTGGCTGCGCTGCTCTCGTCTCTCCGGAGCTTTTGGAGCGCTACGCCATGAGTGTTGCTCGTTGGATTCAATGTGAGGAAGCTATCACAGAGTTTGGATTCCTTGCAAAACATCCGACGACCGGCAATGCTATCCAGTCTCCCTATGTGGCCATGAGTCAGAACTTCATGAGCCAGACCAATCGTCTCTGGATGGAGATATACCAAATTGTAAAAGAGAATTGTGCCACCGAATATAATGGCGCTACTCCACAGGATGATGTGATGGAGCGCCTCCTACTGGCACGGAAAGGAAATTAACTATGATTGAAAAAGTAAATCCAGCGCATCCGGATAAGATTGCAGACAGGATTGCCGGAGCCATTGTCGACCTTGCTTATAAAACAGATGATGCTCCCAAAATCGCTGTCGAGGTTCTCATCGGACATGGCTACGGTCATGTCGTTATCGAAACCTCTGCTCCAATCGATAAGACGGATGTCGCTTTTATCGTAGAGCGTCTTACTCCCGGCATTCGTGTGTTCATTCAGATTGTTCCGCAGGATGTCCACCTTGCTGAGAATCAGGCCAAGGACATCCGCTGCGGTGATAACGGCATCTTCAAAGGCATGCCGCTTACAGAGGAACAGAAGGAAATCTCGAAGATTGCCAGAGAAATCTACAGTGCCTATCCCTTTGATGGAAAGTACATTCTCGATGAAGCAAGACTCATCCTCTGTCAGAGCCACGCAGCTACTTCGGAACTAAAACAGAAATATCCGCATGCTGAGGTCAATCCGCTCGGTGACTGGACCGGCGGCATTGATGTAGACAGCGGTGCTACCAACAGAAAGCTCGGAAGTGATATGGCTGACTCCGTTACTGGCGGTGGCCTTCACGGGAAGGACCTGTCAAAGGCAGATGTCACGCTCAACATCTACGCTTTCCTAAAAGCTCAGGAAACTGGTGAGCCGGTAACCATCTGCTGCGCTATCGGTGATAACACCATTGATGGTCATCCCTACAGTGAGCTGGTGGCTATCGCTGCGGAATATATAAAATCCATCGGCGGATTTGAAAAGTTCGCTGAATGGGGATTGTTCTAAGGAGGGATACCATGCAGATTGAAAAGAAAAACGTCTCGCAGCTTCTTCCTGCGGATTATAATCCTCGTAAGGATTTGAAGCCCGGTGACAAAGAATATGAAAAACTGAAACGCTCCATCGAGCAGTTCGGATATGTGGAGCCGGTCATCTGGAACGCCACCACTTCTCGTGTCGTTGGTGGTCATCAGAGACTGAAGGTTCTCATCGATATGGGTATCACCGAAGTGGAATGCGTCATCGTCGAAATGGATGAAGAGAAAGAAAAAGCTCTGAATGTTGCACTTAACAAAATCAGTGGTGAATGGGATAACGACAAGTTGGCCCTCCTCATTGCTGACCTGCAGGGTACAGACTTCGATGTCTCCCTTACCGGTTTTGAGCCGGAAGAACTGGAGGACCTGTTTAGAGAAGATACGAAGAAAGGTGTTCAGGATGATGACTTCGATGTAGATGCTGAGCTTGCAAAACCTACCTTCTCCAAGGCTGGTGACCTGTGGCTTCTTGGTGACCACCGTCTGGTCTGTGGTGATTCCACAAGGCCTGAGACCTATGAGCTTCTGATGAATGGTAAGCTGGCAAATCTGGTCGTGACGGACCCTCCGTACAATGTCAATTACGAAGGAAGCGCCGGTAAGATTAAGAACGACAATATGGAAAACAGTGCTTTCTATCAGTTCCTACTGGATGCCTACACTCGCATGTACGAGTCAATGGCAGATGACGCTTCTATCTACGTCTTTCATGCAGACACCGAGGGCCTTAACTTCCGCAGAGCATTTGCTGATGCTGGTTTCTACCTTTCTGGCTGCTGCATCTGGAAAAAGCAGTCCCTTGTCCTCGGACGTAGCCCTTACCAGTGGATGCATGAACCTTGCCTCTTCGGGTGGAAGAAATCCGGCAAGCATCAGTGGTATACCGGACGCAAGGAAACGACTATCTGGGAATTTGATAAGCCTAAGAAGAACGGCGACCATCCGACCATGAAGCCTATCCCTCTTCTGGCTTATCCGATTATGAATTCCAGCATGACCAATTCTCTGGTCCTTGACCCATTTGGTGGTTCCGGCAGCACGCTTATCGCCTGTGAACAGACCGGCCGTATCTGCCATACCATCGAGCTGGATGAAAAGTTCTGCGATGTCATCGTCAAGCGCTACATTGAGCAGGTCGGTTCCTCTGCAAAGGTCTCCGTCATCCGTGATTGCTTGACCTATTCCTATGATGAAATCGCACCGAAAGCTGAGGATGCCACTCTTTTGTAAGTAGGTAGAGTACACAATTCAGAAGGCACATATTTGTCGATATTTTTCTCCGATATTGCTTGCTATTATGTGCCTTCAGAGTGATATATGTACTACCAAAACAAAGGAGGATACCTACATGAATATCATCTTAAACGTAACCGAAAGAAAGCCGCTGGCAGCCCTGCTTGGCGAGCACAAGAACACCAAACCGAAATACCTGAGAGCCCCTTCCTATGGCTACCAGATTGGTGACCTTCTTCTGACACGAGAAGGAAACATTGAAAGCCCGGACACAATGACCAAGGAAGAATTCGACGAGCTTCTCACCCTCTTGGATGCAGGCGGCTATCGTCCAGAAGAGACAGACTTCCACCCGGCTGAGGTACAGGAAGCGGCACCTACGGAAGAAACCGGCCTTACCATTACTATTCCGCTAGATAAGGTCAAAGTTGGAAACCTCACCAACCTTCTGGATGCCAAAGGCTCTCTCATCAAGCATGCTCTTCACATTGAGGACCTGCAATTTGAATTGAACGAGGACAGAATTTCCTTCCCTTGGTTCAAAGAACTTCCTGAACCGGATGAAGTCCACGCCTACAGTGCACTGATTGCAGCCCTTTGCAAAATGAACAAGGAGCAGAAACGAATAAGCGCTACTGAAAAGCCGGTGGACAATGAGCGCTACGCTTTCCGCTGCTTCCTTCTCCGCCTCGGCTTCATTGGTGACGAGTACAAAACAGACCGCAAAATCCTAATGAGATACCTTCCGGGCAACAGCGCATTCAAAGGAGGTGAAGGCCATGCGATTTCCAAGTAAGGAACAGGTGGTCAGACAGCGCCGCCTTTATCCAGCAGGCACCCGTGTAGAGCTGGTCCAGATGGACGACGCACAGGCCCCTCCAGTGGGCACACGTGGCACCGTCATTGGTGTCGACGATACTGGAAGCATCATGATAGCTTGGGACAATGGCTCAGGACTCAACGTCATTTACGGCGTTGACCGCTGCAAAAAGGTTCCAATCGACGACTAAAATACACAGATTTTCCTACAGATATTTGTGTACTATATGGCTCGAATTGACTTGCTATTATGTGCCTTTAGAGTGATATATAGTACTACCAAAAGGGAAAACACATTTTTAGGAGGAACCTACCATGAAAGAAATCAGAACATTTGAAGAAGCCATCGAGCAGAACGCAAGAAGCCTGAAGGAACTTGGAATCAACGGAACCTTATTCTGGGCTTACAGAACTAGCAAGGAAACCGGAAACGAGCTCATCGACTTCAACGAGGTCATTTGGGATTACGACATCGAAGAAATCGCCCAGACCTTGAGAGCCAACGACATCACCGAATTCACCATCAGCTCCACCTTCTCAAGCCTCATCGAAACCCTCGCAGCCTTCGAAAAACAAGGTATCAGCATGGCAGGCCTTACCACGGTAAAGGCACGCTACACCGATTGGAAGACCGGCAAACACGCCCTCATCCCTGCAATCAAGATGACGATAAAGGAGGAATAAACCATGTGGAAAGAAGGAATCATCGGAATCCCAACAAAGGACGGAGAATACAAGAAGGTTAAATACTGGGTCAAGCACTTTGATGAGCCAAGTGAAGACTACGGCATCAACGGCGGTAAGATTTCCAAGCTCAGCCTGAAGATGGACGGCAAGTGGATTGCCAACTACGACAGAGGCTGGGACATCAAACCAACCTGCAAAGAAGCAGAAATGGCGCTTTGCATTCTTCTGAACGAACACAACTAACCACCTGAAAAGAATATCAGGCAGGACGGTCCCGGATGGGGCTGTTTCTCGTTATAGACGTCGCCACCGGGCGGCTATTTTCATTTCTACGAAAGGAGGCGCATACATTTGCGTAAACTTGAAAACTACACACCGACACGCTTCATGGCTGCGGACTCCACCTATAGTAAACAGATGGCGGATTACGCAGTCAATTTTATTGAGTGTCTCTGCCATACCAAAGGCACATGGGCCGGTAAACCCTTTGAGCTCATAGACTGGCAGGAACAGATTATCAGAGATATCTTCGGAACCTTAAAGCCAAATGGCTATCGCCAGTTCAATACTGCCTATGTAGAAATTCCTAAGAAAATGGGAAAGTCCGAGCTTGCTGCTGCCGTCGCCCTGCTCCTTACCTGTGGTGATGGTGAAGAACGAGCTGAGGTTTATGGATGTGCAGCTGACCGCCAGCAGGCAACTATCGTTTTTGACGTAGCTGCTGATATGGTGCGTATGTGTCCTGCACTGAATAGACGAGTCAAAATCCTCGCTTCCCAGAAGCGTATCGTCTACCAACCGACCAACAGCTTCTATCAGGTACTATCCGCAGAAGCCTACTCCAAACACGGCTTCAACATTCACGGAGTTGTTTTTGATGAGCTGCACACTCAGCCGAATCGAAAACTCTTTGATGTTATGACCAAGGGCTCTGGTGATGCCAGAACGCAGCCACTCTACTTCCTTATTACGACTGCCGGAACAGACACCAACAGCATCTGCTATGAAACTCACCAGAAAGCTAAGGATATCCTAGAAGGCAGAAAGATTGACCCGACCTTCTATCCTGTCATCTACGGTGCCGATGAAACCGATGACTGGACGGACCCAGAGGTCTGGAAGAAAGCAAACCCTTCTCTCGGTATTACAGTCGGTATCGATAAAGTCGAAGCTGCCTGTGAATCTGCCAAGCAGAATCCCTGTGAGGAGAACTCCTTTAGACAGCTCAGGCTCAATCAATGGGTCAAGCAGGCTGTCCGCTGGATGCCAATGGAGAAATGGGATGCTTGCTCCTTCAAGGTTGATGAAGAAGCGCTGGAAGGCCGTGTTTGCTACGGTGGTCTGGACCTTTCTTCCACAACGGATATTACTGCCTTCGTGCTGGTATTTCCTCCGCTGGATGAGGATGATAAATTCTGCATCCTTCCGTACTTTTGGATACCGGAAGATACGCTGGAGCTTCGAGTCCGACGAGACCATATCCCTTACGATGTCTGGGAACGACAAGGCTTTCTGGAGACCACCGAAGGAAATGTCGTCCATTACGGTTACATAGAGAAATTCATCGAGCGACTTGGAGAACGCTTCAATATTAGAGAAATTGCCTTTGACCGCTGGGGAGCTGTCCAGATGGTACAGAATCTTGAGGGTATGGGCTTTACCGTTGTTCCTTTCGGTCAGGGATTTAAGGATATGTCCCCACCGACCAAGGAACTCATGAAACTGACGCTGGAGCAAAAGCTGGCCCACGGTGGACATCCGGTACTCCGCTGGATGATGGATAACATCTATATCCGTACCGACCCAGCAGGTAATGTAAAAGCTGACAAAGAAAAATCCACAGAGAAAATCGACGGTGCTGTCGCTACTATCATGGGACTCGACCGTGCTATCCGTTGTGGAAATAATACCGGTGCTTCTGTCTACGACGACAGAGGCATTTTGTTTATATAAAAATGGAGCTCTTGTTTTTACTCAAAAGCTCCATTACTGTTTATTTATTTGAATTTATGATTCCTTCAATATCACGGCCACCGTAGAATATTCGAGCTACTGTAACTGCCCTTTCCTCGTCGTCAACAAGGTAGTACACAATAAAGTTGTCTACAGGAAGCTGATGCATTTTCATCGAATGCCAAGGCTCCCAGTCAACTAACGCATAACGAGCTGGCATGAAATCCAATGAACGAACCTCTTTTCGGATGCGGCCCAGCTGAGCGGTAGCAGTTTCTGGAACAAGGAGTTCATTCGCAATGTACGAATAGATCTCACGTAAGTCGTCAAGCGCATCTACAGAATAGCCGACTTTATAGCTATCTGTCATATGCCAAACTCCTTTGCAAGTGCCGCATCGACTTCATCTGCAGAATATACCTTTCCTGCTTTGATGGAATCAACACCCTTCTGGAGTTCTGCATCAAGCTGTTCTCTGGTCATTGCACCAACAGCTAATGGCTTAGAAGAAGGAAGTTTCAGTTCAAATGGCATACCCTTCTTCAGTACAATCTGGCTATAAAGCATCTGAATTGCACTGGATGGAGAAATGCCAAGCTGAGAAAGAATGCTCTCAGCATTATCCTTGAGATTGGTATCTATTCTTGCATAAACAGCAGATGTATTTGCCATAATATCGCCTCCTTTTTCTTTATTATATTCGCTTTTGCTTGCGATTGCAAGCATTTGCACAGAATATTTTATGACAAAACTTTGAATTTTATACGCCCTTTGCGGCAGAAAGGAATATTTATGGGATTCTTATCAGGACTGTTTCACTCAAGAGACAAGCCCTCCAACAGTACAAACGGCAGTGCCTACCGTTTTCTCTTTGGTGGCAGCAACTCTGGCAAATCCGTCAATGAACGAAGTGCTATGCAGATGACTGCAGTCTATGCCTGCGTCAGGATTCTCTCCGAGTCCATCGCTGGCCTGCCAGTCCATGTGTATCAATACACCGGCACCGGTGGCAAAGAAAAAGCTATCAAGCATCCACTGTATCGACTGATTCACGATGAGCCAAATCCGGAAATGACCTCCTTTGTCTTCCGAGAGACCTTGATGACCCACCTGCTCCTATACGGAAATGCCTATGCGCAGATTATCCGAAATGGCAAGGGTGAAATCGTCGCTCTCTATCCACTGATGGCCAATCGAATGAGCGTAGACCGTGACGATAAAGGTCACCTCTACTACCAATATCAGATGCAGGACTCCGATGCACCTACCATGAAAAATGGAACGGTCATCCTGAAACCGTCGGATGTGCTCCATGTTCCGGGCCTCGGCTTTGATGGTCTGGTCGGTTACTCTCCCATCGCTATGGCGAAGAACGCTATCGGTCTTGCCATTGCTACGGAGGAATATGGTGCTAAGTTCTTTGCAAACGGAGCCACACCGGGAGGCATTCTAGAGTATCCCGGAACAGTAAAAAATCCGGAAGCTGTCAGAGAAAGCTGGACCAAAGGCTTCTCTGGGAACAATTCTCATAAGGTAGCAGTTTTGGAAGAAGGCATGAAATATACGCCTATCTCCATCTCCCCGAATGAAGCACAGTTTTTGGAGACCAGAAAATTTCAGATTGATGAAATAGCTCGAATCTTTAGAGTACCGCCCCACATGGTCGGTGACCTAGAGAAATCAAGCTTTTCTAATATTGAGCAGCAATCTCTCGAATTTGTGAAGTACACCTTGGAACCTTGGATTGTCCGTTGGGAACAGTCCATCAATCGTGCCCTTCTATCTGAATCGGAGAAGGCTGCTTATTTTGTAAAGTTTAATGTCGACGGCCTCTTACGTGGCGATTATCAAAGCCGTATGAACGGTTACGCTACAGCAAGACAGAACGGCTGGATGTCCGCAAATGATATCCGTGAACTTGAAAACCTAGACCTCATCCCACCGGAACTTGGTGGTGACTTATATCTCATCAATGGAAACATGACCAAGCTGGAGGATGCAGGAATATTCGCAGCGACCACTGCTGCCGGAAAGGAGGACGAAAACGATGAAGAAGTTCTGGAAGTGGAAGAATCAGACGGTGACCAATCAGGAGACGCAGGAGCAGACACTGGAGAGGACGCTGTTTCTAAACGGCACCATCGCAGAGGAAAGCTGGTTTGACGATGATGTCACACCTAAGCTCTTTCGAGATGAACTGTTTGCCGAAAAGGGAGACATCACCATTTGGATTAACTCTCCGGGAGGCGACTGTGTGGCCGCAGCCCAGATTTACAACATGATGATGGAGTATCCCGGCAATGTCACCGTAAAGATTGATGGTATCGCAGCCTCTGCTGCATCCGTCATCGCTATGGCAGGTACAAAGGTGCTGGTATCTCCGGTATCCATGCTCATGATTCATAACCCGATGACTGCAGCTATGGGCGACTCCACTGAGATGCAGAAGGCTATCGCCATGCTGGATGAAGTCAAGGAATCCATCATCAATGCCTACGAAATCAAGACTGGTATGAGTCGTGCCAAGCTCTCCCATCTCATGGATGCAGAGACTTGGATGGATGCACATACGGCCATTGATATGGGCTTTGCGGATGAAATCCTAACAAGACCAGCGGAAACACCGGTAGAAAATAACGCTGCTGGTCCGATGCTCTTTTCTCGTGCGGCAGTGACCAACTCTCTTATGGATAAGCTGGCTGCCAAGTGCCGCATCAAGAAACCTGAAACACCGGAACGCTCCGTAGATACACTCATGGAGCGTCTTGACCTAATCAAACAACACATTTAATGGAGGTATTCGATTATGACTATTTTAGAACTGCGTGAAAAGCGCAACACTGCATGGAATGCTGCAAAGGCATTTCTTGATTCTCACCGTACCGAGAAAGGCACTCTTACTGCCGAGGACGATGCGACCTACTCCAGAATGGAACAGGAAATCGCTGACCTTGGCAAGGAAATCACTCGTCTGGAAAGACAGGAAGCATTGGAGGCAGAGCTTAACAAGCCGGTAAACAAGCCTCTCACTTCTAAGCCTGTTACTGCTGCTGAAAAGCCTGCAAAGACTGGTCGTGCTTCTGATGCATACAAGGATGCGATGCTTTCTGCAATGCGTTCTAATTTCCGTAATGTAAGCAATGTACTTCAGGAAGGTGTAGATGCCGATGGTGGTTATCTTGTGCCGGAAGAGTATGACCGCAGACTTATTTATGTGCTTGATGGTGAGAACATCATGCGCAGCCTTGCTACAAAGATTACTACTGCAGGTCAGCACAAAATCAACATCGCAGCTACCAAGCCTGCAGCAGCATGGATTGAGGAAGGTGGAGCATTATCTTTTGGTGATGCAACATTTGACCAGATCTATCTTGATGCCTACAAGCTTCATGTAGCAATCAAGGTTACTGAAGAATTGCTTTATGACAATGCCTTCGGTCTTGAAAACTACATCATCACTCAGTTCGGTAAGGCTTTAGCAAATGCCGAAGAGGATGCCTTCCTTAACGGTAACGGAACTGGAAAGCCTACTGGTATCTTCGCAGCAAACGGTGGTGGTCAGATTGCAACAACACTTACTGCAGCCATCAAGTCCGATGACCTTATTGATTTGGTATACGGTCTTAAGAGACCTTATCGTAAGAATGCATCTTTCATCATGAATGATGCAACACTTGCTTCTATTAGGAAGCTTAAGGATAACAACGGAGCCTACATATGGCAGCCTTCTTACAAGGAAGGAGAACCTGACAGAGTGCTTGGCTATGCTGTGCATACTTCTTCTTTTGCTCCTGCGAATGCCATTGCATTCGGTGATTACAGCTACTATAACATCGGTGACCGTGGTTCTCGTTCTTTTGCAGAACTGCGTGAACTTTTCGCTGGTAACGGCATGGTAGGTTATGTTGCAAAAGAAAGAGTCGATGGTAAGCTTATCCTTCCTGAAGCAGTAAAGATCTTAAAGCTTAAGGAAGAAACTGCAAGTGCTAAGGGTTAAGAATAATTAAGTGTGACACCCTATGACGGCTATCTACTATCCTTTTCTATAGGGATAAAAAATAAAGCCTATATATAGATATAGGGAATGCCAGTCATAAGGTGTCACAGATTATTAGGTGGTGATAGAAATGATTGTAAATCTTGATGAGATGAAGGGTTACCTTCGTGTGGACTTTGATGATGATGATGCACTTATCGAGAACTTCATCACAACCGGGCAGAATCTCTGTGCAGATATAGCCAGATTATCTGTGGATGAACTTGGTGCGATTCCATCTTCTAAGATAGCCGTTATGTATGCCGTTGCGTATCTGTATGAACACAGAGAAAATGCCAACTACAAGGAACTGACACTTTCTCTGCGTTCCCTGCTTTTCGGCATCAGAAAGGAAGGATTCTGATGGATATTTCAAAGCTAAATCAGCGGATTTTAATTCAAAAAAGCAGTACACAAACAGATGAAGTTGGAAATGTCATTCGGCAGTGGCAGGATTATTATTCCTGCTTTGCGTCTATTAAGACTACAGGCGGAAAGGAACGACAGAAAGGTGATACGGAGGAACAGCAGACAGTATCTTTTACTGTACGTTTTTGCAAACAGCTTTCAGAACTTTCCGCTGTGGATTACCGTATTATGTTCCGAGGAAAAAACTACAACATAGTGCAAGTTGACTTTGCGGACTATGACAGCAAAACGGTAAAAATAAAAGCAGAATCGGAGGAATCCTATGGAAGTATCGGTACAGGAAATGACGAATGAAATTTTAAACTGTATAAAGCAGTACACCGAGGAAGCATCAGAAAAAATAACCGAGGTCTGCAAGGAAGAAAGTGAAACACTGAAAGAAAATCTGAAAAGGGACAGTCCCAAAGGCAATCGAAAAAAGTATGCAAAAAGCTGGAAAATCAAGAAAACTTCTCGCAGTGGCTATGTGCAGTACGAAATTTATAATACACAGGGACATTTGACACATCTTCTGGAAAAAGGACATCAAAATTTTGTCGGCACAACAAAAGGCAAACAAAAACAGGTACATACCAAAGGTGGAAGAACCGCCGCTTATCCGCATATTAAGCCAAATGAAGAAAAGGCAAAGGAAACCGTAGAACGGCGAATTAGGGAGGTTCTGCAAAATGGATGAAAAAGAAATGAAAGCGTTTTTGGATAAAACAGGACTTCCGGTTGCTTACAGTCATTTTCCCGACAATCAAAAACCACCTTTTCTCTGCTTTCTAAGTGATAAGAAAGCAGAAGGCTGTGACAACAGGAACAACCTGTATCACTATGATTACAGCGTAGAACTGTATACAACAAAGAAGGATATACAATCCGAACAAAAACTGGAATGTCTGCTAAATGAGACAGGCATTCCTTTTTCTTCGGAAACGGTATGGCTTGATGATGCAGATTTATATGTAACCTACTATTCCATCAGCACTTATAAAAAGATTGGAGCGTGAAAAATATGAAAATACCCGAAACGGCACAAAAGCAGACAGAGGACATTGCCATCGGCTCCGGATATATGTATATCAAGGAATACGAAAAAGGCAGTGCCATTCCAAAAATATCGGAAGTTGCCATCGAAGAAAACAGAAAAGGTTATCTTTCCGGCGGTGCGTCTATTTATTATACACCTACCATTGATACCTATAAGGACGATATGGAAGAAATCACAAGAAAGATTTTATCCGGTGAGGACATTGGCATCAAAGGCAGTATCGGTACATTTATGCCGAATACCTTCGGCATTATGGCTCCGAATTCGGAAATTACAACAGACAACACCGATAAAAGTTCCAACATCTATATCGGCGGTATTAAGAACTTCAAAGATAAATATTACGCAGTTGTCTTTGCTGCGGCAGACGGCAGTATGTCTGCTATGATTATCGGTCAGTTGGAAGGCGGGTTTACTCTTGAGCGGAAGAAGGACAGTATGACTGTCTGCGACCTTGATTTCAAGGCAACGGAAAAGCTTGACAGCAAAGGGCATAAGCTTTTAATCAACTGGGGTGTCGGTGCGGAAGTGACAGAATAAAGGAGAATTGCCATGTACGATTTTACAAAACCAAAGCAGAAAACACTGCCTGTTAAGCTGAAAAACGGAAAGGTCATTGTTCTCCTTCCGCCAAACGGATATGTGTTGGAGACCATCTCCGAAATGCAGGCGGCTGAAGAAACTGAGGCTGTGAAAAATATTTATTCCGTATTTCAGCAGCTTTTAAACCAAAATAAAAACGGCTTTAAAATCAGCCGAAATGATGTTTTAAGCTATGATGTGGAGGAAATCCAAGACTTCATTGCCAATGAATATATGGACTTTGTGCTTTCCATTCAAAAAGACCCAAACTAATGCTGCCCTATTATCCCATAAAAGATAATGGGGCCTTTCATTGGGAGATTTACAGCTACAGCAACAAAATGATTGCCGACTACTGCAACATTCCCGTTGCCGAAGTAAAAGCACTGCCGCTTGATGAATGGCTAATGTACCGCAGGGATTCCTTTATATTCAACTGCGAGCAGACGGAAAAAGGACGAAGGTATCTGAAAAACGCTTATATGATGATGCAGACCAAGCCGGATATAAAACGGTTGAGGGAAGTGTTTGGGTGAAAGTTATTATTGAAATGTATATGCTATATGGGTATTATTAATAAATATAAGAACGATAAATCGAAAGTTGACAAAGGAGTTGAGCTGATATGAAAAAGAAAATCATCATATTGCTGTCTGTTGTGATAATTCTTTTGATGGGCATTGTTGTATGGTTTAATATTCCACTCGACTTGATGGACTTAGACACTAATGAGGTCATGGAAATAGTTGTTTTCAATGGCAATAGCGGAAACGCAACACATATTACCGACAAAGAGCAGATTCAGCATATTGTCGAAAATTTGAATGGCGTCGAAGTAAAGCGGTCAAAGCCATCTTTGGGATATACGGGATATAGTTTCAAAGTTACTATTTATTTGTCTGATGGCAACGAGGCAGGCGATTGGAATAATTTTATTATCAATTCAGATGATACAATTAGAAAAGATCCATTTTTCTATTCTGTTACAAAGGGAAATATTGATTACAGCTATATTGAAGGTATCGTAGAATAACAAAAATTCCAGTTTGTTTAACTTCCAAGCAATTTAATAATCATTTTACACAGCACTTTAACCATAACAGGTTAAGGTGCTTTTTTCATGCCCCAAGGAGGTGAATCTATGGCAAATGACATCAAAGGCATTACCGTAAAAATCGGTGCAGACACAACGGATTTAAGCAAGGCCATGAGCAGTGCCAACCGTTCCATCAGCACTACCCAAAAACAGCTGAATGAGGTGCAGAAGGCATTAAAGTTTGACCCGTCAAATACGGAGCTTTTGGCACAAAAATACAGACTGCTTACTCAAAAGGCAGACGAAACAAGGAAAAAACTTCAAACCTTAAAGGACGCACAATCACAGGTTGAGGAGCAGTACCGAAACGGAGAAATCGACCAAGGCAAGTATGATGCCTTTCGCAGAGAACTGATTACAACGGAAAATCAGCTGAGGGAGCTTGAAAAGGATGTGGCAAGGTCTAATGTCACCATAAACTCCTTTGGCGAGAAAATGAAGGAAACAGGCGGAAAGCTGACGGCGGCAGGAAAAGCCGTTATGCCCGTATCTGCCGCTGTTGCGGGAATCGGTACTGCGGCGGCTGTATCGGCAGTGAATTTTGAAGATGCCATGGCAAAGGTCAGCACCATTGCAGATACTACAGAAGTTCCCCTTGATGAACTGCGTTCTCAGATATTGGCTTTGTCCTCACAGACAGGCATTTCCGCCAATGAAATCGCAGACAATGTATACAATGCCATTTCCGCAGGTCAGAAAACAGGAGATGCGGTCAACTTCGTAACCAATTCCACTAAGCTTGCAAAGGCAGGCTTTGCCGATGCAGGTGCGGCATTGGACGTACTTACCACCATTTTAAATGCCTATGGCATGGAGGCATCTGAGGTAACCGATGTTTCCGATATGCTGATTCAGACGCAGAACCTTGGCAAAACAACCGTAGCGGAATTATCTTCTTCCATGGGTAAAGTTATCCCTACTGCCAATGCCTATCATGTGCAGTTGGATCAGCTTTGTGCAGGCTATGCAAAAATGACGGCAAACGGTGTTGCCACAGCAGAAAGCACCACATATATGAACTCCATGCTGAACGAACTGGGGAAAAGCGGTACAACCGTATCCGATATTTTAAAGGAAAAGACAGGCAAAAGCTTTGCGGAGCTGATGGAAAACGGAGAGAGCCTTGCAGATGTACTTTCCATATTGAAGGAATCTGCCGATGAGCAGAATCTTTCCTTCGGGGATTTATGGAGCAGTGCCGAGGCAGGCAAAGCAGGCTTGATTCTTTTGGGTGACAGTGCCGATGATTTTAACAGTACACTTGCCCAGATGCGTGAAAGCACAGGTGCAACGGAAAGTGCCTTTGAAAAATTGCAGACCAACAGCTCTAAAATCAATAAAGCCGTTAATGCAGTAAAAAATACCTTTATCATTCTGGGCGGCGTAATTCTGGATACCTTTTCTCCTGCCATAGACGCAGTTACAGGAGGAATACAAAAATTATGCGGATGGATTTCTTCTTTGCCAACGGGAATACAGACGATAATCGTTGTTATCGGCACGCTTATAGCCGCCGCAGGCCCTTTGCTTGTTGTGTTGGGAATGCTGATGACAAGTATCGGATCTCTTGCACCAACGATTAGCACAGCGGCAACTGCTGTAAGCACATTTTCGGCAGGACTTGCTTTGCCCCTTGCACCAATCGCCGCCATAGCTGCCGCAGTAACGGCACTGATTTCGATGGTTGCTGACTTATATAAAAACAATGAGGATTTTCGGAATAACATTCAAATCATCTGGAACAGCATAAAGGATTTTTTCAATAGGGTGTTGTCAGAGATACAGATGAACTTTTCTTTTGTTTGGGACGCTGTGAAAGTCATCGTAGAAACGGCACTTAATTATATCGTTGCCACAACACAGCTGTTTGCGGATATTCTAAGTGGAAACTGGGAAAACATCAGCAGTGATATTACAAATATCGTTACTGTTCTGAAGGATGGAATTTTAAGCCTGTTTACTGTTTTGAAGGACGGTATTTTAAATCTGATTACAAATGTTCTCTATCCCAAGCTTGTATCTATATGGAATACTATTAAAACCGCTGTTTTGCAGAAGGTAACGGAAATCAAAACAAATGCTGTAAACAAGTTTAATGAACTTGTAACATCTTTGGTAAATATGGGTTCTTCCTTTTACAATGCAGGCTGTAATGCTTTTCAAAACTTATGGGAAGGTATGAAGGAAATATGGAGAAGTCTGAAGGATTGGGTAACGGATACCATCAACTGGCTGAAGGAAAAGCTTGCCTTTTGGCGGTCGGCAAATCGGGAGATGAGTGATGATGCAGACGGCTCTCATGCAGGAGGTCTGGACTATGTTCCCTTTGATGGGTATAAAGCCATTCTCCATAAGGGTGAACGAGTTCTGACGGCACATGAAAACAAAACTTATCAGAATAATACTACAAATAAAAGCGGAGATACCAATGTTTCTGTAATACAGAATTTTTACAATTCCTCGGAAAACACCGCACGAAAGGAGCAGAAGGAACTGCAGAGAACCTTCAGAAAGCTTGGCTTTACGGGAGTGTGATAAAATGAAAGCCACGGAAACTCTAATCTATACCAATACGGCAACAAACCAAAGCATAAGCATCTCATTTTTGTCAAATCTGATACCAACAGCATTTGATGAAGATGTAGATGCTTCTTTTTATACCGACAAAAACAGTGGACAGGACGGAGAAACTCTGCAAAACCTTGATTTAGAGCCAAGAGAAATCACTATCAAGGCTGTGTTTCAGGCTGACAGCAACTACCGTCTGTTTGAAAAGCATATCAAAAGCGTGTTTAATCCGAAAACGGAAGGCTTATTGAAATATTCTGACGGAGAATATACAAAGTCTATTTCATGTTATCCGAAAAGCATACCTACATTTTCATATACAAACGGAAAAGGCAGTCTGGAAACAGAACTGATATGCTACGGCACATACTGGAAGGAACAGACTGTAACAGATAATCTTGCCAGTATGAAACCTTCCTTTGTCTTTCCGCAGTATTTTACACCCTACACTCTTTTTGGTGTGAAGGCGGCACAGCTTGTAACGAAAATCAATAACACAGGAGATGCCGACAGCGGTTGGACGGTGCGGTTTGTATCCTCCTTCGGCTCTGTGAAAAATCCATATATCATCAACCGAAAAACAGGTGAAGGCGTGTATTTTACGGCTGAAATGTCTAAGGGTGATGAACTGCTCATTGATTTTACAAAGCAACAGCCTGTTATTTATAAGAACGGCAAAAAGGATTTTTCTGTTTTAAATGCAGCCGAAAGCAGCTTTTTTAAGTTCTTTGTAGGAGAAAACGAGATTGAATACGGTGCGGAGGAAAATGTGACCAATCTGGAGGTTTATTTTAACTACAATCCGTTGGTACTTTAAGGAGGAACTATGAGAGTTGATATTTATTCTGATTTCACATTGAAGGATATTCTCCAATCCTACAGCAGTGTTCAGTTTTCGGAATGTATCCGAGATGCGGGAGATATTCAGCTGTCCTTTACGGACAGTGAGGTTTATAGAAATATCAGCGTGACGGAGGATGTTCTTGTAGTTGGAAACAATGCTTACTTGGCGGAGAACAAGCATAAAACTGAATGCAAGGATTTGAGAAAATACGAAATCACAGGCAGACACATTACATCTATTCTTTCGTGGCGGTGTGTCAAAGGCTTTGAAGTGCCAGTGGGTGAAACCTATGAGGACGCCTGTATCCGACTTGTGCAGGAAAATTTTATTTCGCCGGAAGATACAAGACGAAAAATAGATTGTTTGGCGGTGCGAAAAAACAATCTTTCTGCCAAGAATACCGTAAAGCGTATTTATGAGGCAAATGACTGCCTCAGTATTTTGAAATTCATCAGCAAGCTTGGCGGTTTCGGTTTCCGGCTTGAGTATGACATTCAAGGGAAGAAGCTTGTGTTTTGTTGTGTGCCTGTTTCCGACAGGAGCAGTACAGTGATTTTCGGAGATAAGTTCAACAACATTTCCGAAACTGATATTTATGAGGAAACATCAGACTATAAAAATGTGGCATATCTTTATACCGAGCCAACGGAAACAGAGGAAGAAAGCTACACCGCCTATGGTAAAACAGATGCAGAAGGACTTCTCCGCAGAGAGTATGTGGAGAAAGGCAGTTCCGCTGAGGATTTGTTGGAGGGACTGAAGGAAAAATCAAAAACAACAGGTGCGGAGTTTGTCATTCTCAACTCCGAGCAGTATCAATATAACAAAGACTATTTTCTTGGGGATACGGTGCTTTTAACGGATACGGACAGCAGTCTTTCATTGGCAAAGCCTATTGAGAAGGTGACGCATTTTTATGAAAAGACTTATGAAATGGAGATTACCTACGGTGATACTATTCCCACGATTTTTACTAAGAAATGAGGTGTTTCGATGAGTATAACCTACTTTCCCTTTGATGCTGTTATGGACAGTGAGGGAAACTATGATAGAACATACACCAGTGAGCAGTTTGCTCTGTATTTCAGCAAGCTGTTCTCAAATGGCGTTTATGGTGCGGACTCCACAGGCCTGCAAGTAACAGCCTTAAACGGAAATATGTATATCACCGTTGCGGCAGGTGCATTTTTCATTAACGGCAGATTTTATGCCAATGATGAGGACGAAAACATTCTGATTACGGCAGGAGATGTTCACTATGGCAGATATGACCGAGTGGTGGCAAGAGCGGACTTTGTAAACAGAATGTGCGGTGTTTATGTTTTGGAAGGAACGCCTTCCGCCAATCCGACCGAGCCAAACCTCACACAGACCGCTGACCGTTTTGAAATTCCTCTTGCCACAATCTATGTTGCGTCCGGTGCCACAAGCCTTACCCAGTACAACATCACAGATGAAAGAATCGGTGTGTACTGTACCTTAACAGGCTTTACGGCAAGTGACTATTTCACTGCATACAGTAAAGCCTATCAGCAGTTCAGCGATGAAGTGCAGGAAAAAATGAATACCCAGTTTTCCGCACAGGAGAATAAAACAAATGCACAGCTTGCCAATCAGCAGGCGGAGTTTTCTCATCTGCAAAGTGCTGTCAATGAATGGTATCAAGGCGTTTTGAATGATATTTCGCAATTACAGACTTTTGACTTTGACAACATTGCCTCTCGTATTGGGGCAACGGTGACATCAAACATTACGGATACGGTAATTACGGAAACCATGGTGCTGAATAAAGTGAAAATTGCAGAACGAATCACTAATATCGGAGATACGGTTATCCGCTGTGTCACAAAGGCATGGGATTCTGACGGCAGTCATGTACTTTTAAACAGCACAACGGAAACAACCATTACAGATGATGTGATCACAAGCGTTGTCAGCCAAAACTGAAAGGAGGAAAAACATGGATACAGCAGTATTTGCAACATTAAAAAAGCTGATTGGAAAGAAAACTGATTCCACGGATGAAACAGTAAACGGAAAACTAAATACAGTCATCAATAATACTTCTGCAAGCACTTCGGCAAATGCAGGCGGTACAATAAGCCAGAAATTAAGCTATCTCATCAGCAGCTTAATTGGTACGGCAAACGCATCCGGCGGAAGTGCTGCGGCAGGAACGGTTATGAGTAAGCTGAATGCACTGCTTTCCTCTTGGACAGCGGCAAGAGCAGGATACCTTGATAACATCCGCTCCTACACCATTACCAACAACAGCGCAAGCAGTACGGGAGTTCTTAGCCAAAAGATTAGTTATCTCATTTCCCAAAGACAGGCAAGCCAGACAGGAACAGGAACAACGGTGTATTCGGGTTCGATAACATCCGCTACCTATTCTGACAGATATATCTGTATTGCAAAGTTTGTCGCTCCTGTCAGCGGTGTTTATAAGGTGACAGTGACATCAAATGCACAAAGCTATTCCTCAAATATTGAGGTAAGAAAAATCATCACCGCAACAGCGTCCTATTGCTATAATGCTACAAGCAATAACTACAGTTATGTAGGCGGAAGAACTATTGACCAAAATGCGTCTTATGATGCCTCATCGGTAAACAGTGCCAGTTATGTAAGCAAAACAGATACATCCTCTGTATCTTGGGGTGATTATATTTCAGACCGAGGCAGTACGCTCTTTTACCTTATGCCGTGTATCGGCACAATTCAGACAAGTACATCTGCCACAGTATCCAAAACCTTCAGTATGTACTGCACTGCCGGTGAACAGGTGCAGCTTGTGGAGTATTATTCGGGTTCAAAAAGTTATTACATTCATTCCGTAACCGTTACATATCAAGGAAGGTGATTTGATGTTTGAAGTAAGAAATGAAACGGAAATCTGGTATAAGGTTAAAGAAATGCTGGACTGGATTCATTACGGTTCGGCAGTTGTTGCCGAGCCGATAGGGAAAGAAAAGTTTGCGGTGAAACGCTTTGACTTGGAGAAAGGCGAATATCTGCTTTATACGGATTGTAAAACTTACTTTTATAATGGTGTGGAATATTCTGTGACAGACGGCTGTTTCACTGTTCCAAAACCAAAGGAAGAACCTGCAGTGTATCAGCCAAATGACGCAGAACTTGCCATTATAGAAATGCAGGCGGATATGTATGAACAGCAGGAGCAGAGCAATTTAACCTTAATGGAATCTTTGGCTGACTTTTATGAAACTATGATTGGAGGAAATGAAAAATGACAGAGATGTATTTTCAGTTGGTAATCAATCAGAGAAGAACCTGTGATGAAAAGAATAAAGCCGTAAGGCTTGTGCCGAAAACACAGCTTTTAGCAGTAAAGGCATTGCTTGAAGAACGGGGATATGACTTAAACGGATATAAGACGGAGTGACCGTCTTTTTTTATTGGAGGTGATGAAAATGAAGGATTTTTGGAATGTAATTCAGCTGATATTCTCCGCTTTGGGAGGATGGCTTGGGTACTTCCTCGGTGGCTGTGACGGTCTGCTTTACACATTGCTTGCATTTACGGCAATGGACTACATCACAGGCATTATGTGTGCGGTAAATGACCATACGCTTTCCAGTGAAGTCGGTTTCCGTGGCATCTGCCGCAAAGTGTTGATTTTTATGTTGGTGGGTATTGCAAATATACTGGATGCAGATGTTGTCGGGACAGGCAGTGTTTTGAGAACAGCGGTGATTTTCTTTTATATTTCCAATGAAGGTGTCAGCCTTCTGGAAAATGCCGCACACCTCGGTCTGCCTGTGCCGGAGAAAATAAAGATGGTGTTGGAACAACTCCATGACAGAGCGAAAAAGGAGGAGAAGTAAAATGGCTTACACCAATAGTTCTCTGGTATCCTATACCAAGCTTAGTCCGAACCATTCTGGACAGAGAACACATTCCATTGACCGCATTACGCCTCACTGCGTTGTCGGCCAGTGCAGCGTGGAAACTTTAGGAAATATCTTTGCGCCGACTTCCAGACAAGCAAGTTGCAACTATGGTATTGGTCCTGATGGCAGAGTTGGTATGTATGTGGAAGAAAAGAATCGTTCTTGGTGCTCATCTTCCAATGCAAACGACCAAAGAGCCGTCACAATTGAATGTGCATCCGATACGAAACATCCATATACTATGAACAGCACTGTGTATGCAATTCTTATTAAGCTTTGCGTAGATATCTGTAAACGTAATGGCAAGAAGAAACTTATCTGGCTTGGGGATAAAAATAAGACTCTGAATTACTCACCAAAATCTGATGAGATGGTACTTACAGTTCACAGATGGTTTGCCAATAAGTCCTGTCCGGGTGACTGGCTCTATGCCAGACTTGGAGATTTGGCTGCGAAGGTTACCGCAGAGCTTTCTGGAACTACTTCTGGTAGCGGCAGCACTGCTCCTACCACTCAGATGTACCGTGTACGCAAGTCTTGGTCTGATGCCAAGAGTCAGATTGGAGCTTATAAGGTACTGGACAATGCCAAGAAAAAGGCAGACGAGAATTCTGGCTACAAGGTTTTTGATGCCTCTGGAAATGTTGTCTACCCTGCAGCATCCACACCGGCGCTCACTCCTTCCAAGGATACTTCCTATAAGGTTCAGGTCAGCATCGCCAATCTGAATATCCGTAAGGGGCCGGGTACCAACTACGACAGAACCGGTCAGTTCACTGGCAAGGGCATCTTTACCATTGTTCAGGAGTCCAAGGGAGCAGGCGCTACCCTCTGGGGCAAGCTCAAATCCGGATCCGGATGGATTTCTCTTGATTTTGCAAAGAAGTTATAAGACACACCTTTTCACAGGGTCTGTGGGAATTATCTCCTACAGTCCCTCTTTTTTCATATTTTTTCGTCAAAACAGGCCTCTCTTCTCCAGTGGATAGTGGAGGCAAATAATTTTATCTTTTTTCGGCCAAACTGCTATCTCGCCTCCATTTAGTAGTGAGGAACTTCCTCAGATTGGAGGCAATTATGCAAGAGAATATCACAACATCAATTCCGGTTTCTGCTGCTCATAAGCCCATCCAGCAGGCCGATATCGAACAGGATTATAACTTCTTTCAGGCGCAGAAAGTGGCTGAAAACATGTTGGAGCTTGGACTTATTTCCTTGTCAGAGTTCAACAAATTATCGCTGAAAAATCGTGAGACATTCTCTCCATTTTGGGTGGAGATTATGCCCGAAATCCGTTGATATATAAGGCTTTCAGAGCTAATATGTGACACTAACGAAGGGAGGTGAACTACCGTGAAGAAGGTAACAAAAATCGAAGGTGCACAGAATAACATCACCATAAAAAAGAAACTCAGAGTTGCTGCCTACTGCCGTGTTTCGACAGGCAGTGATGCCCAGCTGGAAAGTCTGGAAGCACAGAAAACCCATTATGAGCGATACATCAATTCCCGTGAGGATTGGCAGTTCGCCGGTCTCTACTTCGATGAAGGTATCACAGGAACCAAGGCTGAAAAACGTCCGGAGTTACTTCGCTTGATATCAGATTGTGAAGCAAAGAAAATCGACTTTGTTATTACAAAATCTATCAGCCGCTTTTCTCGAAACACGACTGACTGCTTAGCACTCGTAAGAAAACTGCAGAGCTTGGATATTCCGCTTTTCTTTGAGAAGGAAAATATAAACACCGGCTCAATGGAAAGTGAGCTCTTCCTTGCCATTCTCAGTAGCATGGCTGAAGGCGAATCCACTTCCATTTCAGAAAACGCCAAGTGGTCCATTAAACGCCGCTTCCAAAACGGAACCTTCAAGCTCAGCTATACACCTTACGGCTACGATTGGAATGGCGAGAACATAGTCGTCAATCTAGAGCAGGCTAAAATTGTAAAAAGGATATTCGCTGATGTCCTTTCCGGCAAAGGAACTCAGGCTATTGCTGATGAATTGAATGCAGATGGTATTGCGTCCAAGAAAAACAGCAAATGGACCGCTACTACCATTCGAGCTATCCTTGCCAATGAGAAATATACCGGTGATGTTATTTTTCAGAAAACCTATACGGATGAAAACTTCAACCGCCATATCAATTATGGTGAGGTTGACCAGTACATGGCTCCAGACCACCATGAAGCGATTATCAGCCATGAGGATTTTGACGCTGCCAATGCACTGGTCGCACAAAGAGCTTCTGAGAAAGGTATCGAAAAAGGCAATGGTAAATATCAGCAGCGCTACGCATTCTCAGGAAAAATCATCTGCGGAGAATGTGGAGACACCTTTAAGCGCAGGATTCATCCTTGCACTACCTATAAATATGTAGCTTGGACCTGCAATACACATTTGAAGGACACAACTGCCTGTAGCATGAAGTACATCCGAGATGATGAGATAAAGGCCGCTTTCGTAACGATGCTGAACAAGCTAATCTACGGACATCGCCTGATACTTGCTCCTTATCTGAAAGCCCTTGAAAATTCCTCTGGCGACGAAGCTATCCAACGCATTCAACACTTGGAGCTTCTTCTGGCCCAGAATAGCGAGCAGCGAGAAACCCTGACAAAGCTGATGGCACAAGGCTATATTGACCAGATTTTATACAATCAAGAAACAAATGCCCTCCTCCTACAGGCAGAGACTTACCGCTCTGATATTGAAGCTATCACCATCTGCATGACCGGTGACTCGGCAAAGGTTACGGAAACAAACCTATTGCTCCACTTTGTGTCTCATGCCGATATGCTTACGGCCTACAGTGAGGAGCTTTTTGAAAGCTACGCAGACCACATCGAAGTAGCAAGCCGACATGAAATTCGATTTGTTATGAAATGTGGACTGACATTCACAGAAAGGATTGGTGATTAGATGGGCCATACACCCTTTGGCTATCGGATAGAAAACGGTACTGCCGTCATTGACAAGCCTGCTGCCGTAAAACTCCGACAGCTCTATAAGAATTATTTGCGTGGTATGTCCTTATCGAAGGCAGCTGCAGAAGCCGGAATTCCAACCTATCATGGAACCGCTAAGCGATTGATGGAAACAGCCCATTATCTTGGTGATGACTTCTACCCAGCTATCATTGATAAGGATACTTACCAGAAAGCGCAAGAAGAGCGTATACGCCGGGCCACTAAGCTCGGACGGAACAATAAGAAAACACAAATGAGGGAAATACAGATACCTACCCACTTTTATATGAAAGACGGTGTTACCTTACATGATAACCCCGTCAGACAAGCGGAATACCTGTACAGCCTCATAGAAAGTGAGAGTCAATAATGGGAAATGTAATGCTGATTCCTGCGAGACGCCAAGTTGGAAGTAACGCTCGCAAGAAGGAAGAAGAAAAACCGAAGCTCCGAGTCGCAGCGTACTGCCGTGTCAGTACAGACAGCGATGAGCAGGCTACCAGCTATGAAGCTCAGGTAGAACACTATACAGAATATATTCAGAAGAACCCGGATTGGGAATTCACCGGAATCTATGCCGATGACGGTATATCCGGTACCAACACCAAAAAGCGTGAAGAATTCAATCGTATGATTGATGACTGCAAGGATGGTAAAATTGATATGATTATTACCAAGTCTATCAGCCGATTTGCCCGAAACACTCTGGACTGTCTGAAATATATCAGAGAACTCAAGGACATGAATATTCCGGTCATATTCGAAAAGGAGTCCATAAACACGATGGATGCCAAAGGAGAAATCCTAATCACCATCATGGCATCACTGGCCCAACAGGAATCACAATCCTTGAGCCAGAATGTAAAGATGGGCATCCAGTTCCGCTATCAGCAAGGAAAAGTTCAAATCAATCATAACCGCTTCCTCGGTTACACAAAGGATGCGGACGGCAACCTTGTCATCGACCCGGAACAAGCGGAAATTGTAAAGCGCATTTATCGAGAATACTTGGAAGGTCTCAGCATGGATAAGATTGCAGCCGGTCTGGAGCGTGATGGCATTCTCACCGGAGCAGGCAAAGCTAAGTGGCATACCAGCACCATCAACAAGATTCTCCGAAATGAGAAATACATCGGTGATGCTCTTCTCCAGAAGACTTACACCACCGACTTCTTGAATAAAACCAGAGTTAAGAACAACGGCCTCATGCCTCAGTACTATGTGGAAGGTAACCACGAAGCCATTATTCCGAAGGAAATCTACCTGCAGGTTCAGGAAGAACTGGTCCGCAGGCGAGTAGTCAAGACCAGTGCCAACGGCAAGAAACGCAGCTACAGCTGCAACCACTGCTTCTCCCAAATTGTCATCTGCGGCGAATGTGGTGAAATGTTCCGCAGACTCCACTGGAATAACCGGGGTGTCAAGTCCATCGTCTGGCGCTGCATCAGTAGGCTGGAATCAACCGGACTGGAATGCCACGCCCGAACCATCAATGAGCTGGTCCTTCAGGATGCCGTCGTCAAGGCAATCAACCAGATGCTTGGAGACAAAAGTAGCTATCAGGCACAGCTGCAGCTTAACATCGCTTCGGTTATCCGAGCTTCGCAGGCCACTTCCGTTGAGAACATCGATGAGAAGCTGATGGCCCTGCAACAAGAGCTCATCCAGAAAGCCCAGAGCAAAGAAGTCTACGACGAGATTGCCGATGAGATTTTCAGACTCCGAGAGCTCCGCCAGCAGACAACAGTCGATACTGCTGCAAGGGATGAGCAAATAAAACGAATCAACGACCTGCAGGATTACATCTCCCAGCAGACCGCCCACCTCACCGAGTTCGACGAGTTACTGGTGCGACGCTGGGTCAAGCAGATAACCATCTGGGATGACCGCATCACAGTCGAACTAAAATCCGGTGTCAGCATCGATGTTGATGCATAATCCTATAGACGCACGAACCCTCCTGACCATAATGGCCGGGAGGGTTTCGTACGTTCTACATTCTTAAAAACTCCTGAAATAATTTTTTATCTTTTTCACTGTATTTCTTATCAAATTCTTGCGTAAAATCCGTTAGCATAAGTTCATCCGCATTAATAGATACTTTCTTGCCCCCGTTCTTCTTAAAAAATCCAAATGCATCCAGTTCATCTATAGCGGAAATCAAATCGTAATTCTTTTTTCTGAATTCAATATACTGTATAAATTCCTCGTAAGAGTTACACTCTTGTGTGATAATATCCAAATCGTATATATTTACTACATATGGAATGCCATGTAACTTGTTTATTTCCAGATATTCATCTATCTCCGAAGGAATTATTCCAAAGTTTTCAGCGGTTACGCAAACGATATATTTTGCCGAAATATCATCTATCGTCAGTTCCACTCCTGATTCTGTTACAAATTTCTTTCCTTCTTGAACCCTCTCAATCGACCTGATTGCTTGTAAATACGCTGCTCCAATGGCTTGATAAACATCAGTTTTTATATTCTCATGTAAGCCTTTTATGGAGTTCAATGTGATTATTTTACTTTTACATTCACAGAAAAGCATTCCAGTAGATGATACTGTAGTCACATCTGCCTCTCCATCTTCTCCTTGATATGATAAGCTACAATAAATTTTATCTTTTTCAAGCAGCCTACTCAGATACGAGGCTGTTAGTTCTTCCACGACATCTCCTCGATTGCCTGTGTAATCTCCAACCGTTTTTTTATCGAATATTTTTTCTGCGATGAAAGTATAATGGAATTGTTTAGGTAAATTCATTAGCGTCGAAAACAACAACGGCATGTAGAAATAATCTCCAAAGTCAACAAAAGGTTTAGAAATCAATATCTTAAAATCTTCAAACTCCGCCTTTTTTAACGACTTGTCAAATGCCTTTACACTCAAGTAATCAACCATTTTATAGATATCATTACCAATGATGGTTTTCAAATCCGATTTATATATTCTAAAAATATATCCCTCTTTTATACTTGGCAACCAAGGCTCTGATTTACTCGTCAACGCTTTAATCATAGTTTTGAATCTATATTTTTCTCTATAAGCCTTAGCATTTCGCAAACCATACTGAGAAAATACGTAGCGTATTGTTTTTTCATATGCTGTATAAGAGAAACCCAAAACATCTGACATTGCTGAATCAAGCGGCGAGTACAACTTTCTTGCCACCTCGACTAATTGATATATGTACCCATCTCCTCTATAGAGGTTCCCCTTCATCTGCATCATTTGTGACTGGAGAAATTTTTGTTTATCTTCATCACTAGAATTGACCATTTTCAATGTTTCATTTATTAAGTTTTCCACATTAGGAGCATATGCATTTTTTCCATACTGCTCTAACACTTCATAATCGTGCCACTTGAAATCTCTATCGCCGTATTTTTTGCACGCATGCAATGCATTTGTAGCTAAATATTCTGATGCCGGAATAAATTTATCATCGTGCCCATATAGAAGCATCTGCATTTCTATTATCCCTGATAACACACTTTCCAACGAATAGTGAGACATGAATTCTATCACATCATCTGTCTTTTTGTTGCTCATATTGTTCCGCCTCCTGTTATCTATTCCACTGCCAAGTCTGCCCCTTAGTATCGAGTGGCTGAAACTGCGGTCAGCCTTGTTATCCATATCACTGCCACAAACCCTGACATCTAATCCACAGCCTAAACCCTACCACTCATTTTTTGTTGTCCGGCAAATTCGCTTAGTGGATATGTTTCCGTATAAAGCAACCGAGCTTTTCGCAAGGATGCTCTGATGGCACTTACCTCGCAAAAAGCCCGGAAATACGCCACTTTTTGGTACTTATTTATCTTTCTTAGACAGCAAACATACCGTCTCAACGGTATTCCCTTTGTCCCACAAAAGCTCCGTAACTTCCCCGCCATCCT
>ERZ827117.420-NODE-420-length-55151-cov-18.533541_pt1 | contig 55151 bp, 46 predicted proteins | sample MGYA00519920_ERZ827117 | MGnify/ENA primary metagenome ERZ827117 (study PRJEB31778, sample SAMEA3449260) | human gut metagenome | biome: human gut; feature: human-associated habitat; material: faeces | place: United Kingdom | collected 2010/2012 ...
TGAAATTCAGGCACGCAAAAAAGACCGCTTCCATAGCCGTTCTAATATAGCACAGTACATTCCAACTCGTCAACAACTTTTTTAAAGAAAATATAGTGACAAAAAATGAACTTCATATTATAATATTTGTACAAAAACATACGATATATATAAGGAAATGGATTTCCTTACATTTTCTACCGATTATTACAGACAAGGAGGTGACTGTTATGATCAGCAGCGTGTACAGCTATTATCTTGCCCAGTATGGACATAAGACTAACTCAAAGTACGATACACACACTAAAGCACAATTAAAGAATACATATGGCAGAGTTCTGAAATCTAACAGTCAGACTCCTACATATAAGACAGATATGTCAGAGGCTGCGCAGAAATATGCAATCGACCTTAAAGAGAATGCCAGAGAATTAAGTAACATTGCCAATGAGCTTTCAGGAAGCGACGGTCACGGCATGGTATTTAAGAAATCAGCAGTGTCAGACAGTCCTGATGCGGTAACAGCCACATTTATAGGCGACAGCTCATCTGCCGATGATACAAGCCTTGATATAGAAGTCCGCCAGCTTGCAACAAGCCAGATTAATACCGGACATTACCTGCAGCCTAACAGCCGCACAGTTAAGCCAGGAGATTATTCATTTGATTTGAACATCAATAATCTGACCTATGAATTCCAGTTTAATGTAGATGAGGAAGAGAGCAATTCTGACATACAGAACAAGCTTGCCAGACTTATTAACCGTTCCAATATCGGACTTAATGCTTCTGTAAGTGAAGACAACCTCGGCAATACTGCGCTGAACATTGAATCAGACATGACAGGTGTAAGTGTAATCAAGCCTACAATATTTAACATCAGACCTAATAACGATATTCAGACAGACAATCCTGATTTCGTGGAAGGTTTTGATGAGCCTACTATGGAGAAGAACACTAACTTCATTGAAACATATGGTCTTGACCGTGTAACACAGTATCCTGGCAATGCAATCTTTTCTGTCAATGGAGAAGAACGCTCATCTGCTTCGAATGACATAACAATTAACAAAACATTTGCAATATCATTTCATAATACAACTGACAAGCCGGCAACCATCAGTCTTAAAGATGATGCTGATTCAATCACAGAAAGCATTACAGAACTTGTTTCCGGCTACAACAGACTTGTTTCCATCGCCGCAGATAAAGAGAACGATAAGTTTGAGGGCAATGCCAAGTTAAAGAAAGAATTTTCGAGAATAATGAAGGCTTACCAGCCACAGCTTGTACGCAATGGACTTACAGTAAGTGATGAGGGTTCGCTTGAAGTTAATAAGGTAGTTATTCAGAAAGCTGCTTCTGACGGCACACTTTCCGATGTATTTAACGCTTTGGATTCATTCAAGAAATCAATCCAAAGAAAGGCTGATGATATCTCCATCAACCCTATGAACTATGTAAACAATAAGATTGTCGCTTATAAGAATCCGCATAAGCCTGTGAATGACCCTTATAATCTTTCTGCATACTCAGGTATGATGTTCAATGGCTATATCTAACTACCATAATATAAAATAAGGCATCCGTCTGGTTCATGTAATACATAAACCGGCGGATGCCTTTATGTTTCTTATTATTCATTAATCAGTCTGCTTCCTGCATCATGTAACTGCTTAACAAATGTACTAAGCCTTACAAGTGCTTTAGAAACAGCCACATCATCATCAGCCTTTACAGCCTCTGAAAGCTCCTTAACACCAGAATTAGCTTCTGCCTCGTCAACTGCCCCAGCCTCAATAATATCCTTAGTTCCATTATATACTTCAAAAAGCCAGTTAAGCCCTTCAATAATAACATTCACCGCATCATGAGTCTCTGGAAAAGGAACTCCTGAAAGTTCTTCTGAGACTTTCTCTATTGCTCCAATAAGCTTCTCACTGTAAGGAACAGCTTCCTTAAGTACATCTATCTGCTGCTGTCTGTAATCATCCATGATTCTAATCACCTTTCTTTATGAACTTATAGAATATATATCGGCTGGATTGGTGGAAAGTTAATATTAATCACATGTGAAAATGCTACACTCTTAACCTTCCACTGGCAACTTCTTCACAAAATTCATCAACGCTGCCTTTAAAACCGACATTTCTAATCTGGTGGATCAATTCCTGCTCCATGTGACCGTAAAATGGATACGTATGATCCGCTGTGCCTTTTACTGGAATCATATAATCGCCAAACTCAGCCTTAAGCACTTCATCATAACTTTTTGGTGCTTTAACCACAAAATTCTCAAACGGCATTTCTATTACATCATCAAAGCACTCTTTACGCATCTTATAACTGTCATTATCAATCCATAAAGCCATGCTGCTTACATAGTCAGCTTCATCTCTGTAACATAACGAAGATACTTTATCTATCAGTTTCCATATATAATTCTTAGTATCTTCTCTTAATTCAATATTAACATTACATAATTGACCAAACTCAGAAACAAATTTATCTAAAGAACCCTCTCTATTTAATTCATTCCATTTCCCTAAAATTTCCATTCCAAGCTTTATAATCTGCTTCTGCATGTCTGCAAATTCTTTGTCTTTAGAAATATAATCCAACGGAAAAATATCTATCCCAGCCCTCTGATATGGAAATCCATGAAAATACTTCATATAATCATTAAAATTCCATAATTCTTCATCTGCAATAACTCTTAACTGTGGAACAAATGCTGCATTTTGCAAACGCTCACAATCAGCATACATGCCTGCAACTACAAAGCCGTATGGCAGTTCCCCAGGAAGAATCCTGATAAGTTCATTGTATTCATCTCTCATAAGACTGATGTCAATATCATCATCCCATGGAATCATTCCTTTATGTCTCACAGCCCCAAGCAATGTACCAAAGTCTGCAAAATACCTTATTCCATTTCTGTTACATATATCAGATACAACCTGAAATACTTCCATCTGCGCAGCCCATGCTCTCTTCATCATAGAAGATATTTCAAAACCCTCTCTTACTTCTGTATTAAAAAAATCATTATCAAACTTCAAACCAGCACCGCCTCGTTTAATCAATCACCAATAAACTCACATACAGCTTCCTCATCAACCGTGCCATCAGACTTTCTTGGCAAAGGTTCTTTTCTTAACACAATCTTCTGAATCTCCCAGCGGTAACCTTTTTTCTCGTTATACTTGTCAATACGTCTCTTGAATATATCCTCAGTTGCACTCTTATCAATAGGCACAATAACCGCCGTAAGCCTGTTATTGTAAAATGTTATAAAACCTTCTGCAACTCCATTAATAGCTGTAATCTGTTCATTAGTTCTTACACGGCTTATCTTCTCACCTGTAGGCAACAGAATAATATCCGGATTGCGCTGCAACAGAACAAGTCTGCCGGCATTGTTAATCCTTCCGTAATCACCTGTATGATACATACCGTCTTTTAATACATTTTCAGTAGACTCCATGTCATTATAATAGCCTTTCATGACACATGGTCCACTTACAATAATCTCTCCATCATCAGCAATAGATACTGCATTATTATCAAAAAGAGTATACGAACCATCGTAAAGCTCATTAACCCCTACACAACCCGAAGTCTCTGTCATTCCATATATATTATAAACCTTCAAATCACTGTCACACAGATTCTCAAAAAGTCTGAACGGGCAGCTTGCACCACCTATGATAATAGTATTGAGTTCTTTATTAAATCCACTTATAGCTCGCTGATAGTCAATCATAGAAGGAGTACCTATAAGAATAGTTGGATTATAATAATAAGTATCTGCATCAACATGTCTTAAGCCTCTGCCTATACACACCATAGCACCATTATACAGAGGCCATATGAGGCTGTATATAAATCCAAATTCATTATGAAGCGGAATCTGTGCAAGCACAATATCATCACTTGTACATTCAACCCTGCTGTTTATCGCCATAACCGCATTAAGAATATTATCAATAGACAGAACAACCGGCTTATCACATTCATTAGCTGTAGCCGTAAACATGATAATATCGCCCTCCTGCGTATTCTCATCATATATAAGTCCGTCAACATTATCCTTCTCAGCACTTGATATGATAATAGAATTCTCATCAGAGAGAATATACTGATTAGTAGAAGTCAGTGTATAATCCACCTCAGTCTTCTTAAGAAGGTCAACCCTCGAATCATGAGGAAGGAAGAAATCAACAAGTGCAAGCTCCTTTCCCGCAACAATCGTTCCAAACATATTAACGATCCATCTATATGAAGCCGGCCCGAATATTGCAATCCTCTTTCCTTCAAATTTCTGAAAATGTAATGCCTTCTTAGTTACATCATCAAAAAGCTTCGCATAAGTAACCTTCATCGTATCATAAACAACAGCCACAGCGTCTGGCTGGCTCTCGGCATTACTCTTTAACATATTATAAAATGTATTCTTATCTGTCATGATTTTCTCCGTTCTTCTATCGTCAATTGTTATGCTACACAATATCTGTTATAATGTAATATATTATCATTTTTAAATTTAATTGCCAACCATATTAATAAAGGAGACCATTAATGAAATTATTTTTTTATCGATACAACAGTATATGCGAACCTGATGTAATCGACACATTCAAAAGGCTCGGATTACAGGTTGATGAAGAACGAATTGAAATATATAAAAAAGACTTGCTCCCTTCTGAATGTGCTAATATTGTATCTCCAAAGCTGATTAATGGAGGATACACTTTTGTATTTACAATCAACTACTTTCCATGGCTTTCAGAAATATGTCAGGTTCTTAATATAGTATACATAAGCCTCATTGTTGACAGTCCTGTACTCGAATTATATTCTGAATCAATCTCCAATTCTGTTAACCGAATATTTCTTTTTGACAGAATGCTTTTTAACGAATTTGAGCAATACAACAAAGGGCATATATTTCACATTCCGTTAGCAACTAATGTACAACGCAATAATAAAATTATTAATAGCTCTAGTCTTAAAGATAGCCAACGCTATATAAGTGATATATCATTTATAGGTTCGACATATCAGGAAAAATGCCTTCTAAACACCGCCATTCTGCCAGAATATGAAAAAGGATTCGTCGATGGAATTATCAATTCCCAGCTTGGAGTATACGGATACAATTTTATAGAAGACATGCTTACCGACAATATGACCGAAAGATTGCTTGCATGTATTCCATCACGATATGAATTTCCCGCAAAATTCCATATAAACAATAAAGCATTACTTGCACAAGAATATCTAAGTGTTAAGGTTGCCGAACAGGAAAGACTACGTTACCTAAAAATGTTATCTGACACATTTAATGTTGATATATATACAAGAAGTGATACCAGCAGCATTCCACATATACACAACAGGGGCTTTGCTGATTCATTGACTGAAATGCCAATAATATTTCATAACAGTAAAATAAACCTCAATATAACGGCCAAATCCATACGTTCAGGTCTTTCTCTTCGTATATTTGATGTTTTAGGATGTGGTGGCTTTCTTATAACTAATTATCAGTCTGAATTACCAGATTTTTTTGATATTGGCAAAGATCTTGTCGCATATGAAAGTGAAAAACACCTTAAAGAATTATGTGCCTATTATCTTGTGCATGATGATGAACGAAAAGAAATTGCAGAACATGGTTATAATACCGTAGTACGCAACCACACTTATGATATCCGTATGTTACAGATAATAGATAAAGCGTTTCCTGCCCAGTAATTAACAGGAAACGTTTTATTTATCTTATAATATTTCCATAATAAGTTGGCTCACCAATTACATTTATACTTCTATATGGTATTTTATAACTCATTTTAAACAACCACGTATCCTTCACTACATCCTTCCATACATCTTCCCGATAAATCCTGCTGCCATTCTCATTAAAAAACAATGCATGTGAATTATTACACTCACACATATCTACAACAGTCTTTACCTCATCAAATGTGTTATATGCAATCTCAATCATATAATCTATCATAAAATACTCTATTGTTCTGTCCATATAACTATAATACTCATCCATTGCCCTTAATACGAAACCAAACAATGTAAATCCTTCTTCTCCTTTTATAAAGTTACCAGCCCATCTGCCTCCAGTTACATCATCATCCCACGCAGGCTTTCCAAATTTCTGTGTATAAAATCCTTGTTTCGTTATGACATCATTAATTCGTCCATCAGCTACATAATATGTGGCGTCTATCCACAAACCTCCATATCTATACAAAAGCTCCATCCTAAGCCTGTCCGATAGTGTTGTCATAGATATTTTGCCTTCATTGAATTTAGTAATAACTTCTGGTGAAAAACTTACATACTCCATACAGTTTTCCAATGTTATTATATGAAGTTCCGACTTACTTTCATCAATATTTCTTCTCACGCTATTTATGCATTTTTTTACAAGGTCAGGAGCATTATCTTCTCCCTGCCACCAGCACATCCACACATCGGTTTTTCCTGATTTATTTTTCAAATACTCTGTTGGAGGAAGCTCCTTAACAGTTCCTTTTCTATACTCTTCAACTAGCCCCTGTGTCACTTTATTAAAAAGCTTTCTTTTTAAATCTATTTCACAAAAATGTTTACTTATTTCATCAGATTCCATTAGCTTAACTGGTTGTTCCTTCACCTTATAATTATTGGCGATAAGCCACACCTTCAGCAGTCTCTCTGAAAGAAACCCCATAACCCTTCTTTGGTAATCATCTTTATTATTAAAATCAATTCTTTTTTCAGCTTCAAATAATATATCAAACAACCACTGACAATATTCATCATACACTTTTTTTCTCGTAATCAGCATATTACAGAAATTGATGATTTTTGAATTTTCCATCCATTCAAATGCATTAATATAATCTTGATATTTCTCACTTATAATCTTCCGGCATATTTCCCAGTCTTCTTTACAATGCATATGATAATATTGTTCCCTTAAGGATAACTCATTAACCATATTACTTTGAGGAACTATAACATCATAAGCTTCAAGTGTTTTCTCAATATATTCTTTTGTAAGAAATCTATCATTCTCAAGAAAAAATCGCCTGTAATGACATGTCCCTATAATATCACACTGATTGTTCTTCCATAGCCAGTACATCCCTGTAAGTTCACAATAATTCTTATTCCTTGATGATATATTATCTCCCGTATCATCTCCTATATAACCTAAATCGTCCGATATTACCTTTCCAACCTGAATAGTCTTATACAAATCATCTTGTATTTCTCTATATTCTTTATGCGTCATGACCCATATCTGTGTATTCATATTTCACCTCATTAATTACATTCTGCAAGAACGCAACATGCATTGTCGGCTCTTACCGCCGTTTCATTACAATTATCTGGAAGATATTGTCTATCAGTGTCATATATAAGCAAATACCTGCTTACTTTTGATACTTTTTTAAAAAGCAATTCTTTTATTTCATTGGGAATCATATCACTTAATAATATTGTCAGCTTATACTCATCGCAACGGCATTTTTCTATCACTATATCTATATCTTCTGCCTTAAATATCTCATCATATATAGACTCATAAACCTTAAGACCTGATATATCATCAGTTTTAACGCCAGTAATATAGCATTCTTCAGGCACTTCCATCTCCAATATTCTGCGTGAAACTGCACCTATAGATTTATAAAACATCCCCACATCAAGTATCTTTTCTGGCTCCATCTGATTAACAATCTCACTATATATATACATTACGTCTTTATCTGTTATCATATCTTTCTCCAATAAGTTCGTATTAATTAAATACAATATCAAACATTTCCTTAAATCTTACATCATACGTATGGCTCTCCGCAACTTTTCCGTAACCATTCTGTGCTATCTGTCTTCTCTCCGTATCATGCGACAGATAATATCTGCATTTGTTAATCATGTCATCAATGGAATCATATACAACCATATCTTCACCAGGAACAAATATATCATACATATCTTCCTGATAATTAGAAAGCAAAAATCCTCCAGCACCGCATATATCTATACATCTTAATGGAATTCCACTTTTAATACTCCTCAATGTAATATTAAGGTTTATATTAGAATTTCTGAATACATAAGGCATTTCATTATAATAATCCACAGTCCCTTTATTATTAACATTAATAAAATTCACAGATGAATCAGGCGTATACAGATTAATTACATTACTCGCACCTAATTGTTCTCCTAGTTTTGACATGATCTCCATTCTCTCATCCGTTGCCATTCTTCTTGCAAGAAAATAGTTTGCATATATGTACTGTATAGTCTCAACTCCATCTGCATTAGGTCTTACAGGATATACACGCATCATTTCATCTAGTACATCTCCCTTTAACATATCTTCAAGAAAGAAATAACCATATATATTCCTCTGTGCTTTCATTATTGCATCCAAATATCCGCATGTGTACTCATTAATCCCTTCCAGTCTTTCAAAAAGATTGTGTTCTTCATTATACATTGAGCCAACAAATGAAATATCACTTGAATATTGTATCCGCTTAACTTCATTTTCCTTATCAAGCATCCTATTTAATCTCTCTATATTAACTGCAAGTGGAGCATAATATACAGTCTTAATCCCTGCATTGCTAAGTTCAAGATATTGAGTTTTATCAAATATAAATACATAATTACACGGATTAATAATTGTATACGAATATAGTAATACCTGTGGACTATCATAAACAATTGATATATATGGTACATTTCTCCTATTGCAATTATTAGAAACTACAGGACTATAATTAAATGTAAATACACAGTCAAATCCTTTACCATCCTTTCCTTTCTGAAATTCTTTATCAAATAATGCATCAAATTCTTCTGACTGCCTTTTATCTAATTGTTCTGACCACGCCATTCTATATCCATACTTCTTTTTGCTGAAGCATTCTTTAACATCTTCAATACCAAAATTATAATTATAAAAAATCAATATATTCACTTCAATCACCTCATTAATACTTGACAAGTCTATTATACTAAAAAAAACTGGAACTTAGCAAATATATTTGCCAAATCCCAGCCTTTATATTAAATCCTAATATTAATTTACTGTAAGAGTGAAAGTACACCCTGTGTCTGCTGATTAGCCTGTGTAAGCATAGACTGTCCAGCCTGTGAAAGAATGTTATTCTTGCTGTACTGTACCATTTCATCAGCCATATCTGTATCACGGATACGCGATTCAGCAGCCTGTGTATTCTCAGCGTTAGTATCAAGATTATTGATTGTGTGCTCAAGTCTGTTCTGGATAGCACCAAGCTGTGATCTCTGCTTAGATACTGACTCAATTGCATCCTGAATTGACTTCATAGCTACTCCTGCATCTGCATTAGTACTTACTTTAATGGCACTAACACCTAATCCTTTTGCAGATACTTCTGTTTTAATCTTAAGATCCATTGTCTGACCCTCAAGAGCTCCAACCTGAAGCTTTCCAGAAAACCTTGAATCAAGTAAGTTCTTCTTATTGAACTGTGTTGTTGTTGAGATTCTGTCAAGCTCTGCATTTAACTGTTCAATCTCATCCCTGATAGATCCTCTATCAACTGATGTGTTAGTATCATTAGCAGCCTGTGTTGCTAATTCATTCATTCTCTGTAAGATAGAATGTGTCTCATTAAGAGCACCTTCAGCTACCTGAATAAGTGAGATACCATCCTGTGCGTTATCAGATGCCTTATTAAGACCTCTGATCTGGCTTCTCATCTTCTCTGAGATTGAAAGACCTGCTGCATCATCTGCTGCTCTGTTAATCTTATATCCTGATGATAACTTCTCTGTAGACTTCTGAAGAGCATTTGTTACAACTCCCATCTGTCTGTTTGTGTTGATTGCTGATAAATTGTGTTGTACTACCATAATTAAATTCCTCCTTGAAATAAAAACTTCCTATAATTAAACCATATGTTTATTATCATTGTGATTTATGTTTTATATATCGGAGTCAATTTCAAATACTTAACCCCTTAAAATCAAAAATTAAAATTTTTTTGCAAAATTCTTTGATATCATTATAAAAGGATGCTTTTTCCATTGAAATTCTTTTCCTATATTCTCCAAAATCACACTGCGCTTCATAGAAATTATCGCAGATATACCTTATGCATGACCGTACAGCTTCAATATCATTCTCGTCTTCAAACTTGTACTTATCATGTATTGGCACATCTTCATAATATTCTGCACTTCCCCTTTTATTAGTTATTACACAACATCCACACTCTGCTGCTTCTCTTGGTATTCTGTCCTTACCTGGATGATCCCCAAAGTCAATATATAACTTAGCTATATGCATATATGCCAGCATATCCTCTTCCGACAAACCTATAAGAGGAATCCACTTTACCCATCCAGTCTGTTCCATAACTGGTCTTAATCTGTCAAGACCTTTCTTCGGGTTATATAAAACAATATTCTGTCTTTGTATCTCTGGCAGCTTAGTCATATATATATCGCCAATATAATCAGATACATACATAACTTTATCACCACTAACTCCAACCTTTTCTGTTACATAGTGATACGCATACGCAGACTGAACAAGATGTAACCCAATCTGTTCTCTTATAATATCCAGATCTTTTTCCTGTGTATTAATAATATAATTGTCGACACTCATCCACCACAAGACCTTATGGCAATTATTAATTACAGGAATCCATCCAGTTGCCCCCTCATTAAATACGACAACTGACGGGCTATCCTCAACTTCCTTTATGCTTTTTACATGCTCTGTACCATACTTAAGATACTTTGCACTTGCAGGTACATCCAGCGGTTCTATCACATCTGATTCAATGTAATACATCTTCGCTCTATATCCCAGCTTGTCTAAAGTATTGCACATCTGATGTGCCAGTTCAGGTCCACCACTTTCAACACCTGCAGGACATACATTATAAAATGTTATATTTTCCATACTACGCTACCCCCTGTCATGCTACGGATTAACTCCCAGGTCAAATACATACACATTATTATATCGACTGCCATTCTGTCTGACAGCCTCGGACAGACCTCCGCACCCACCTGATGCTATAAGAGAATTACATTTTGATAACAAATCTATAGACAATATATAATCCATTCCTATGTCGAATCCACTTCTCTTTGTCTGCTGTCTCTTATGAAGTTCCGACAGCAGTTCACCATCTTCGACTTCATATCTTTCCTGATCCGTAAAAAACACTCTTTCTCTATACCTTTTCTTGAGTTCCCTGCAATATGATGCATCCTCAGTTGCAACATATATATATTTAAGATTCCACTGTTTCAGACACTCATCAATCTTTTCACATAGCATATCAAGTGAAGCATGTATGGGATGGTTTGGCAGATGCGTCTTAACATAATCTGTTCCTCGCGCCAATACTCCAAGCGTCTGCTCTGGATATGGCAGAAATTGCTTTTCCTTTTCGCTGATACATCTGCTTACCTGTTCATTATATACTCCATGTGGCCATTCCAACGCATCCTCTGCCCCACTCTTTCCATCCATTATTGAACTCATAACACTGCCATTGTAAAACCCTGGTGAACAATACACATGGCTGCTATTCATAACTTCATCCATGCTATATTTCTCTGGCTGATTAAAAAACTTGCTCCACACATCATCCCCATCGAAATCTGAATAGAAGCACTTATCCCCCATCCTTTTAAGAGATATTACTGGAATAAATCCTCTGCTTTTTGCATATCTGGCACACGATTCCACTTTCGGTAATATCGCAAAAAGCCCGAGATTCCCATAATAAGCATCTAGTACAAAGAAATTCTTATCATCATTGGACGTTCCTAATTCCCTGTAATCTGAAAACATAAATGTGAGTGCCATTACCTCATCATAATACATAATTCCCTGATTATACCTGTCCATAGTTTCAGCATGCGGTATTCCAAATACAATATGCAGACAGTTAAAACCACATGATAATTCATCCAATCTTTCCTGCGTAAGACTTTCCTCATACCAGCACTCACATTCAATATTGGGAAGCATGGGAATAAGCCCTTCCCAGTCAGCACCTACAAGCACAAGTCTTTTCCCTTTCCATAGTCTCAGGGCTGACCTGCATAACTCTACTGAAAACTCGTTGCAGTCATGAAGGAATATACAATTATACTGGTCAAGAAACCACATGTCTGCCCCACCACTATAACAATATGCATGTGCATAAGTATTCCCCTCATTCTTAAGCAGAACCTTATGCTTATCATCTCTGGCAACAGCACATTCATGCTTTGCAATAATAAATCTTGCCTGATAAAACATATCCGGGCCATATTCAACCTGCATATCTTCCGGTACAGTATCAATATCTATTGCTTCATAATGCGAAATTACAACCATATCTATACTCCTTTTATAAGCACCATTTTCCCTTCAAAAGCAAATCCATACTTTCTAATCTTATCTGGTTCTATCTGCCGTGCCACAAGTGCCTTATCATACTCTTTGCATTCAATCTGCTCCAACGCCCTGGCAGCACATTCTTCAAGGCTCTTATCCTTTCTGCTATCGAACACCTTGAATTCAATTATATAAGAATCCTTTTCTCTATCTTTTGATTCCATCATTATATCATATCGGCCGATTCCGCTTTCTCTGTTAGAAGTAATATAGAAATCATCTGATAGCTGAGCTATCAAGCCAAGTACAAAACCATGATAAAACCGTTCTGTTTCATCAATAATTCCATATCCCATACCACAGTCAAAGTAACTGAATGTCATAGTGGTTACCATGTTCATGTAATAATTCATTTCCTCAATATCTCCTTTAATCAAAGCTTTCTGAAAATCACCAAAGTTTCCACTTGTTCTGGCAAACCATTTCCTGAACATTCTGGCAAACATCTTATTTATCTCAACATTCGTAAGGGATAATGTATATACATCATCATGTACACTGTCCGCCTTGAGATATCCTGTTGTATACAAAAGTCCCCATACAGCAGCATCCTCATACTCCAATGATGCAAAATCAATATTCTCGTCTATTACAGCATCAACAGGAATTCCATTCATTAAATCTTCCATTGAGCATTTCAATGTACGTGAGCCTTTGCTGATGAGAGAGCTGACCAGAGCATTACTGCTTGTATTCGCCCAGTAAGTATCGAACTCGCCACCAGAATCAATGAATCTTGTAATAGACCACGGATTATATATATCACTGCATCTTCCTATAACGAATCCATCATACCATTGTTTAACACGCTTCTTATACTTACCAAGGTTAACATGTTCAAGAGCCGCAAACACCTCTGCCTCGGTGAATCCAAATGCTGTCTCATATCTGTGCTTAGTTATTGAAGCAACATAAAGATTATTCATATCAGAAAACATAGACTCCTTGCTCACTCTCGTTATCCCTGTAAGGAGTGCCTTTTCTATATAAGAATTAGTCTTTAATGCATTATTAAAAAACATTCTCATAAACTTAGACATCTTATCCCAGTATCCGCTGAAATATGCTTCAATCATTGGAGTATCATATTCATCCAGTAAAAGAATTACTTTCTTTCCATAATACCGGCTAAGTATACCTGATAACAACTTAATAGCAGTTAGTATTTCATCTTCGCTGATGTCTGCACTCATGCTTTCAATAATATTCCTGTCATCCCGTGATAATTTCTCAAGATTAAGATTATGCTTTATCCTGCGGCATAAATCTGACACTTCAAATCTGATTGAACGAACTGCACCTTCATAATTATCATTCTTAACACCGGCTAACGAAAGAAATATCACGGGATATGTTCCCTGAAGATTCCTGTATTTCTCACTTTCCCATATCTTTAATCCCTCAAATAGCTCAGTTCTCCCGTAATATACTGATGAAAAGAAACATTCCATCATGCTAAGATTAAGAGTCTTACCGAATCGTCTTGGTCTTGTAATAAGTGTTACTGTATCGGATGACTCCCACCATTGTTCTATAAATGATGTCTTATCCACATAAAAAGAATCATTCTCTCTTATGCTTTCAAAGCTCTGATTGCCAACACTCACAGTTTTTCCTTCTATTCTTACGACATAATCTATAAGGATAGAACTTCTCCCATATCTGTCCGGTCTTTCTGCATCCATAGGAATCTTCCAGCGTATACCATCCTTGACAGCCCCATCAATCTTTCCAAGTGAACACCAGTAATTAACCATTCTCTTGGTGACTCCCCATTCCGATGCTTTCTGAATAGATGTAACAAATTCCATATCCCCCCTCCTCTCACTTCTCATAACATGAGTATATAACACAAGTGAGAAAAGAACAATATTCTTTTCCCACTTTCTCATCTTATTATTTTATTGTTTTATCTTGCTCTCAATTGCTTTCTTAAGCTTAGTAGAGCTTGTACTCTGTGTATATGGGAAGAATACCATTGTTGCCCCATTCTTCTCCAAGAATTCTTTCTCAGCAAGCCATGCCGGATTCTGCTCATAATCACTTCCAGAAAACTGCACATCAAAATGATATTTCTTAAACATATCTCTTGTTCCAGCAAAATTAAGCGGCAGCTTCACTGCTTCATCAACATATCTGCATGAACGCACCATCTCAATACGTTCTTCAAATGGTACAAAAGGTTCTGCCTGCTTATTAAGCCTTACGCCTTCATCAGACACAACACCTACAATCAGATACCTGCATTGTTCCTTAGCTCTCTTAAACATATTAAGGTGTCCAATATGGAACAGATCAAACACGCCTGCAATGTATCCGACATTGTATGGTTTATCCATATCTGATTCTTTCAATCCTGAGTCGCCAGTCTGTGCAAGACTCTGTGCAACATGCTCCTTGCTTTTATTAGGATAATCATTGCCTGGATCATATATATGATAATCGGTTATTCCCATGTCCTTTAACTGGTTGACAACTCCATTGTATCCCTTGATACATATGATAATATGCCTCTCAGACTCTGGAATCTCTCTTAATATATCCGGTGAATTAACCGGAATTCCAGCCATCGTGGTTCCCCACTTCGCACTGTTGTTATCTACAATAGAATATATGTTATAATCACCCGCAAACTCAAACAAGAACCTTTCCGTAAACCTTCCTGAGCCAAAAAGAATCAGTTTCTTATCATCGCTATAATCATTAAAAATGTCTACAATTATCCTTTGATATTCTTTGGCACTATAATTAATCTTCTCCCTGTTCGTATACAGAATTCTACCATCAACCTTTTTATTCTCATAATATGGTCTAAGCGGCTTCTGGTTTCTCAAAGTCTCCGTAAACCTTGAGGACGTACGCTGCCATATATCTTCACATTCAGCTAATCCATATCTATCCAGGAGTTCTGTTCTTGGCATTATTCTTTCAAATTCTTTATCAGTCCCATCATATATAATAGATATGGAACGATACATAATTGCCTTAGCCGGACAGTTATCCCAATAAAACTCCTGATCATAATATATGAACCTGCTCCTTGAATCTTCAATTGTTCCATCATAGAAACAGTTAAGCGGAACCATATCAATATATCCACGTTCAAGAATAGGTCCTAAATCCCGACCATCCGCACTATTCCTATCTTTCTCCGATATAATCCCCGTATGCTCTGAAGAATTAAGAATTAATTCATTCATATCATCCATTGCCTTTAAAAATGCATTTTTATCCTTTTTAGCAATAGCCTTTAATTCATTCATCGCAACCGGAGCATCAACATATGGCATTATAAATGTATCATTCTCAACAGATGAATCAACTACATTTATTCCTCTTTTATGCAAATCATCAAGATTATCCTGCATCTCTTTAAGTTTATGTATTCCTTCTTTGTAAACAGCCCTCTTAATTACATTTCTGACTCCATCATGTTCACATATGCTTGTTACAAGCGCATTATCATGTCCTCTGTCAAGTGATATGGTTGCATGAAGGGTATCATCTAACTGTCCGTCCATGCTGCATTCTATAATGTAAGCATTAGCCATCTTATGAAACATACCATTCTTTATTAAATCAGTGTACAGGTACTGTTCTTCAAGAAACACACTATCCGGATAGTTATAAAGCGGGAAATACCTCATAGCCAGTTCTTCAACCGGTTCATATCCTTCTGCATATACAAGCTGCGTTTCCTGCAAAGACGGCATTACAGAATAAAATTTATCATTCTCAAATCCAGCCTGCGAAAGCATCAACTTTAACTCTGACATAGAATAGCATCTTCCTGCAATAGAATCCCAGTCTGCATCTGACAGTCTCCTGTAATTCTCTATCCCATCAAAATTGTGATTAGTATATGGGTCTCTGTCTCCACACATATACCTGACAGCATAACGGTTCTCTGCACCAATCAGCATCCTGCCGTCCTTCTTTAACAGAGCATGACATAGCTTAAGCAGTCTCAATGATTCCCTGCTCTCCTCAATGATATTAGTTCCCACTATGTAATCATATGCCTCACACCCAGGCTGCTTATTAAAAAGCTTCTCTGCACTGCTTGCCGCCACTCTGCCTTTGCTCTCAAGAAGTTCAAGCACTGCCTCGTCTGCATTCTGATTGTATATATATAATATGCTGCTGTCCGGTCTGAAATTGTACCAGACAAATGCACCTTTTGAAAAATCTTTTATTAGAGATTGTGTGTCTGATGATTCATCGTATAACATCATAATTCTCCCAGCTTATTAAAACTATCTTGTATCAATGTATACTTTTCCCACGGTACATTTTTTATTATGTCTCGTCTTTCATTAAACTGCTCTGCAGATGTTCTAACAGAAAAGAATACATCAAACTTAGCTTTTGTAATATATCTTCTTTTATTTAGATATTTTCTTTCACCATCCACATTATCAACAAAGATATTGCATTGATTAATAATATCTTTATCGTATTCATCATCTGCTGCAATTGCATTTAATAAAAATGTTTCCATTGCTCCTGTTTCTTCAAATGGGATAACCAAAAGAAGTACTTTTGCTTTCTGTTCATCTCCATATCCATTAACAAACAAAAACTCCAACCACTCATTATTAACTATGTTTCCCGTATATTTCCCATTATATATACTAATCTGTTCTTCAACCTGTTCAGAGAATTTCCGTTCTGTAATTACTTCATCTCTATCTGTAATAACAACTATTCTGTCAAATGACTCTCCTGGAGCTGACACACTATTTGATTTAAGCACATAATTAAGGCATGATATTAATCTATTGCTTCCCCCACAGCCTATAATGCTTAAGGTATTATCACTTTTCTGAAGCACACATTCACGAACAGCCCTATCGCCTATCTTAAGTGCCTCATTGCTTTTGTATTCCCACTGATAGGCTTTCCTCATAAAATATTGAAGCAAAATAAAATCTGTCGAACCCTCACATAAAATAACACTTCTCATTTATCTAAGCTCCAATCCCATATTATCCTGAACTTCTATAGCAGTTTTTCCATCAAGTCTTCTTACCACCGTCCTGTTATCTCTCTTACTTAATGTATACACAGCCATTGAACTTGTATTTTCTGGTGAACATTTAAGCAATTTATCAATCGCCTCTTTACTGTGCGATGTAAGGAATACCTGAACATTGAGTCTTTTACACATGTCTATTACCCACGCAAATGTTCTGTCCATAGCCGATGTATGAATAGCCGTTTCAAATTCATCTATTAAAAGTATACCATCCTTTGCAGCAATTGCTGCACTCATTAACAGGACAGCTTTTTTCATTCCATCACCATACATATTAAGTGGTAATGCCTTCTGATGTGATTTAGAGAGTATCTTATATACTCCTCTACCTGGTCGTCCAGAATTAAGATTATCATAATTAATACTTATAATATCCTCATCATACTCCTTTAAGACATCTAGCATCTGTTCATACATATTAGAGTTATCTAACACAGCATTCAAGTATACATAGCTGGTTGTATGTCTTGATGGGGATATATATATAATATTACTTCTGTCATTCTTTGACGCTCCCTTTGGAACATATCTTATCTGCCCCTCATATACATCACTTTCAGATGCCTTAGCGCCATCAAGATGTATATTCATCTGTATTTTTTTTACATTCAATGTATAATCTTGTTCTTTCCTTCTGCCTCCTATAGAGAAACCTTGAAGCTTCATATATTCTGTTGATAAAAGTTCATCTTCAGAAACTTCACCACTTATAATTATCTCATGTTTCTCATTCTCATATTCCACACCATACTTAATGTACTTTTCTTCTTCATCTATATCAAATAAATCACAGAATCCTTCGTAATATGAAATTCCTTCCATAACATTTGTCGAATCTCTTCTTATAAGTTCTCTCCATACTCTGAAATCCGAAGGATTTCTCAGGCTTCTCAATAATTCTAATACACTCGTTTTTCCACAATTATTATCACCTGTTATTATATTTACAGAAGAAAAATTCTCAAGTCGTAATGATTTAATTCCTCTATAAGTGTCTATATTCAACTCTGATACATGAATCGCCATATAATAATCCCCCATTAATAAGAATTATGCAATAATATAATATTATACTCTAAACTCTGTAGAATTAGCAAATACAATTAAATTCTCTAGGATTTCTCTCCTAATTATTAAAACCCAAGTCTATCCTTTAGTAAATATATCTGTTGTGCTGTATTCCCTTTCTTGATACATATTTTTATCACAGTTTGTTACATCATAGTACTCTAAACTTTCATATTCTATTAAAAATTCTAATCATATCTTCACGTTGTGGCAAATCATCATAAACAATTACATCTATTTTTCCGTTAACCAATCCACATATCTGATTATATAATTCATCTGCTGAATACTTATTAGCAATTATTATTGAATAATCTGAATAGAACTCTTTAATATCACTCATTGATTTGACTATATGACCATGAAACATTATCCCGTGCTTTGTACTATTATTATCAACTATTTCTATATCACAATCCTGATTACTATATTCCTTTAAAAAAAACAGCCTATCCGCGTATTCCCCCGCACACACTAACACTATTCTTTTTTTATTCATTAACCTTTTTATAAAATCGACAGTATTCTTTTCTGCATTCTTACTATATGCCGGAACATCTTCTTTTTCTCCTAGCATTATCGCTATACTATCTATTATTTTACTATCCATCTGAATCGTGAAATCTTTATCATTTAAAAGCCAAGACAATTCTTCTCTGATATTTTCAGAAAATTCTTTAGCTGAGTTTTCTGTCAATCTTGAATAATTCCACTTGTATATGTTAATCTTAATTTGCTTAAGCATATTTTTAACTTTGTAATCGTATGAGACATTTCTCTTATTTAATTCATTCTCAACATACTTAAACTCGTCAATTATACAGTTAATCTTACTATCTGATTTTACTGATGAATCAGGGTTATCAATCCTATAATAATACTTAGCCATATCTGCATATATACAAGTTCTTGACAACATACCAACCAATATAGAAAAACTTGTATCTTGAAAAGATGCTCCTGACGTCTCATTGAACCTTATATTATTAGATATTAAAAATGCTCTTGAATATATGCCAGACCATATATGATTCAAGTCCGTCAGCCTTGCTTCTGGTTCTTTTTCTAAATATATTTTTCTTCCAAGATAATTCTGCTTTATCTTTGTTCTTTTACACTCACTGACCATGGTTCTTCCATTGTGTTCCACAAATTCTTTATAACTCCCCTTAACGAAATCAACATCATCTTGAACTATAAAATTATAGAGTGTTTGATACATTTCTTGATCAATGAAATCATCAGTTTCTACTATCCCTATATATTCTCCCTTAGCATATCTGATTCCAAGATTCATCTGATATCCATAGCTTTTTACATCAGAGTTAATGACTTTTATTCTAGAATCTTTTCTTGCAAATTCGTTTATTATCTCTAGCGTTCCATCTGTTGAACCTGCATCTACGCATATAATTTCTAAATCTTTAAAACTCTGTGAGACAACACTCCCCAAACATTTTTCTATATACGGTCTGACATTTAACGATGGCATTATCACGCTTATCTTGCTCATTCCAATCTCCTATTCTCAATTCTCATAATAATTTGAGAATTGTAATCATTATCTGTTGCTATTTCATCCAAATGCCTGTCCGTATTCATGTCAGACACCGTTTTACCCGGAATCGCTTCCTTTGTTTGACTTTTTCTTAAATACCACTCATACTCGTTGTCTAATTGTCCCAAATCAATCGCTTGAAATCCTTGACATGCTAAATCATAAGCCAACACTGTCGCTGTTGAACCTAATGTTATTAATATTAAATCCTCTGGATTTGCCGCATTAATAATAGCATTATATATTTCATCGTACACTTCAAAACAATTGTAATCTGGACAAATAATTCTTTTTATTGTTTTAGCTCCATCAAACAAATCATTATTATATCCATTTCTGGTGTAATTTCCCTCTGCAATAATAATGTTTCTACCTTTAAATATTTCTTTATATAATTGAAATATCTTTCCAGCATGACTTTTATCTTTATACATGAGATAAGCTCTTGAAACATATGCATCATAATATGTTCTATTCATATCTAGCAATTGCATATGTTGCTGTCTCACATCTTCTGTTAAATAATTTCTAATATCCGTAGCTGCATCACACGTATATTTGTCCAAAGAACCGTAATTATCAGCAATTGCTACAATAACCTCTGGATTATCGCTCTTCAGAACTGACAATAATTTTTTTGCAAAAAAATCACTCGTTTTTTGGAATTTTGAGCCCTCTCGTCCAAGCATAATCTCAAATTCTCCATCTCCAAATCGACATAAAGATTTATTCTTATTAATAATTAATTTTAATAACTCCTTTGCTGATTTTATCTGTGGTCCAATATATTTTCCATATTCATACGGAGCATTATTTATTTGCAACTCATAACTTTTTATCTTATTCTCCAACATACAATATTTTTTAGGATATACATTTAAAAATGAATATTTTGATATATCCTCATGCCAAAAATATATAATCTTTGATTTATCAATATTATGTTTAAATGCATAATTTTCAATTTCTATTATATCTACCATTGATATAATCAAATAATCATATGCCAATTCATTTATAGTCTCAATGTCATTTACTATATATTTTGTATTATGAATTGTCAAAATCGCCTTTTTTATTTTGTCCACACATGAAACCAACTCACATTCATCAAATAGCAGTGAGTCAAATACATATTTTGATCTTTTACCTATTCCCCATACAACTATTTTCTTCTTGTAATCCATTAAAAACTCCTCAATAGTATTTTTCTATAAAACCGCTGACTGCTCTTTAATCTTTGTCATGTATTACGCTTCTAAAATAATATCTAAAATAGAATATATATTTATATAATTATTATTTTTAAGATTCGCTTTTATATTTTCAAATTCATATACAGCAGTAACAATAACGGCTACCTCTCTGTTTTTTTCTCTTTCCTCCCCCAATTTGTAAAATTTTATATTTCCATCAGGATCTTTGTCTATTTTTCTATCCAGAATATACTCAATATTTACGCTTAATCTTACACATTCTTTTCTGACTATCCTTCCTAAGTCGGCATATCCATATATAACACATTGTTCTATTTTATTTTTCTCAACAAAATTTTTTAATATATCTTTTTCATAATTTTCCATCCATTTTACAATAACTTTGTACAACATTTTGAATTTTTGCAAGTTGCTTTGCAATGTCATATCATATTGTTTTACTAAACTGTTATGGTTTACAGCTGTATAAACCTCCAATTTTTTATTCACTTGTCTATTTTGAAGTCCTCTATAAATAGAAGTTGCACGTGCATAATCATCATAGGGGAATAATTTTATTTGTGATTTATGACACCTTATTAATTCTTCTTTTTTTTCTATAGCTTCTGTTATATCTAAGTAATGTGTAGGGCAACTCAACGCACTATGCACTTCATATTGGTATATTTCAACATTTTGAATATTTTGGAAATGAAGTGCATTTATTAGGCAAACAAATGCAGCATTATGATCAATATGATTATCATCCAAACTTGTAACAAAAATTTTCGAATAATCTTTTAAATTAAAATTATCTAAGCAATGCATGTCTCGAGATAGCATGCCATCATTCTTACTTAACATAAAAAAATTTTCAATTTCTAATTTCCTCATTTCATTTTCAAACTCTTGCTGTCTCACACTCTTACACTCAGACAAACTCTTGCTATTATTTCCTAACGCGCCATCAGTCAGCACAATTACAGTGCACTGTTTATGGTATTTACATAAAATCCCTCCAGTTCCTATACATTCATCATCTGGATGAGGAGCTACAATTAAAATCTTATCATTGCTTTTTATGTTTATTTCATTCATTGTAATATTTCTCCTAAATCATGATTGCACTTTAAGCTTCAAATATTTAATGTTAAAATACATTCATTTATAACTTCTTCTATAGAGACAATCTTTGCCTCTGTTTTATTTTTAAGCTTATCTTTAATTGAATTAAAATCATATACTGGTGTTATAATAATTGCGTCTAATTTAGGTATCTGTTCGTTCGGACTTATTATATTTATATTGGGATTTTTTAACTCGCTACGTTTATCTATTACTACCATTACCTCAATATTTGTATTTTGTAATTCTCTAAGAAGATGACTTCCCAATGACATAAAACCATAAATAGCAATTTTATTATATCCCCTGCTTTGAAAATAACTATATACAGATATCCCATTTTCTTTTAATAGCATCCACCCATCTAAAATCTCATAATATTTTTTATACTTTTTATATTTTTTAATAACTTCTTTTCTATCAGCATTATTATTCTGATGCTCTATTTGCAAATCATCGATGTGTGTTAAAAAATTGCATTCTTGCATAACATCCCTAATACTCTCTAGATATTTAAATTTATTTTTTTTATCAGGTTCTAGATAATTTCCCTCTCCCCATTCATTCCATGCATCTATGAATAAAAATTCATTACCTGATTTCATATTCTTTAACGCCAATTCATATATATACTTTCTAAACTTCTCTGGTGTAACACCTGTAAGGCAAAAGCCCAGCCGACCTCTTCTAGGAGTATCATCTTGGTCAACAATCCCTCCAAAATATGTTTTCATTCCTTGAACAGGATTTGAATTCAATATATTTGCCCAAACATCATCATATCCATATGTTTTTACATCATTAATTCTTTTTTCTTCCAAACACATGCCAGTAACATCTAAATTAAAATATGAGGATGCATGAATATATATTGCAGCCTGAAGCGACTCCATTGGAGTTGAGATATTTGCTCCCCAAAAACAAATTTCACTAATTCCATATTCTCTTATTTTATTATTAAAATATTGAATCATTTCTGATATACAGTCTATACCTTCCGGTCTATATATTATAAATAAAGGTTTTCCATCAATCTTTATATATCTTTCATCGAGGAAAAAATCCTTCAAATATTCAAAATGTTTATCCCAGTCATATTCATCACCATACTCTTGTTCTAAAAGTATCTTTTTTTCTCCTGAAACTTCAAATTTTTCTGCCCATTGATTTGTATTTTTTATTTTTGACCAAGACCTAGCCCACGGATCATTTGCCCAACAAAAACAAAATGGCATATCAATGTCTTTATTTTGTAACAATAATTCCGCTGGCTTTTCTAATATTTTTCGTCCTTCTTTGAAATAATAATGATAAAAGCATTGCCCATATACATTATACTTTTTCATCAAATCTGCCTGCCACCTTAATGTCTCTGCTTTAGATAAATCATAATAATTATTATCCATTGGAATTCTTGGCTGAATTTGTTCATCAAAATATTTTTCTGCTGATTTAACAGCAACCCAATCTGTATATCCCTTCCCCCACCATTCATCATTTTCAGGTATTTGATGATATTGTGGAAGATACATTGTTATAGTTTTTATATTATTCAACATTTTTTCTCACTTTCGCTGATATTATAAATGGAAATTGTTTATCATTATAATTTAATTCTTCTTTTGTGAGGCACTCGGCAGGTAACCCATACAAATACGCCGTTGCCGCTTTAACATTTCCATATGAGTTTACCTCAACATTATTTTCTCCAAATACATCTGAAAATAATCTAAACAACGATTTTTCCGTAAAACTCCAATATTCCCCCCAATGCTTATCATGAAATTCACTTAACGACTTTACACCTGGTACTGTAATTAATGCAACTCCATTTTTTTTTAATATTTTATTAATATTTTTTGCTGCACATGATAAATTATATATATATTGCAATGTTTGCGTGCATATTAAACAATCTACCATTTCATCTGTTAATCCCTCTCCTGTTTCGAAATTTCCTTTCAAAACATTATCTCCTCCCCATCCTTTTACATGAAGTATAATTTCCTTATCAACTTTATTTGCTCCAAATCTTTTTATGTAATCATCAGATTCTATCTCCATTACAGTTCCCTTTATAAAACTACTATTCTGTCTTAGAAATTCCTCAATATATATTCTATCCACTGGTTTTCCCATATCTCTACCAAAAGTTTTGTCAACAGGATAACAATTACACATCATTAAATTCTGAATATCCTTTATTTCATTTTTTGCCACTATTCTTGTTGTATCCTTAACTTGTTGTTTTGTTTCCATTTTATACTTTATATTTCTGTATTCATATTCAACACCTTTTTTTGTTACTATCATTTTCCCATTAGACTCTAGTATTTTTTCTCCAAAATTATAATATGGTAAAATATTAATGCCCAATAATATACGATTACTATTTACGCCTATTCTAATTAATTGGTTACACATTTCGATATAATCCAATGACATGCACAATATTTTTTCATTATTACCAAGATTACATATAGCTTTGGGGTTATAAATATAGCATTTAAATTCATCATTCCATTTCTTGTCAATTATAGAGTTGTCCAAAAATGCCGTCACATTATATATCTTTTTTAATGAGTTCTTTTTATAATTAAAATATTTTCCTATTCCAAATACTATTATATTTTCCATGTCATTACTCCTGCTACCAAATTTTTTTACAAAGTACTATATCTTATTTTAAGTACTACAATTCAAATGAACTTTTATTAGGGAATATATTTTCTATTGATTGACTTATTTCGCACATTACTTCTTCATAATTTTTTATCTCCATGGAATCATTGAGACATATTATGGGATATCTTTTTCTTTTTATTTGATTTATTATCTTTTTATAGTTTGTGTCAGATATTAAAAACGATTGTCCTAGTGTTTTTCTCGGATAAAACTCACCACCACAAATCTGCCATGCTTGCGCCAAATACTGACTTACATCTGAATAATTTCTAAATTTATTTTTAGAAGCTGTATCCAGTATTTCATATTCTTTTTCCCATATTTCTTTAAATGTTTTTTTCTTAAACGAATTTGCTAAATGTCTATTTGAAAAGTTATCAAAATCATAAAAATATGACATACATATATTTCTGAGTACTCTCTTTCCATATTTCAAATTATACCATTTAAAGAAATTCTTTTTTTGTATCGACCGTTTATTAAAATGTTTATTAATTACCGCCATATTATTAATTTTGCAGTATTCAAAACAATTAACCATTTTCTCTCTAATTTTAGGAGCTACAATTCGTTCCAAAGCCTCATCGCATACCAACTCATTCTTAAAAAAATACTCTTTTCTAATATATTTTAACGGAAATATATCATCATTAAATAGAATAAAATTTTCGCTAAGTTCTTCAATTCTAAAAACATTCATTTCGATTGTATTAGAATTAAATGTTGGCAAATATTGAGCTGGAATAAAATCTTCATGAAAAACAACTTTTATTTTAGGATTATTAAGATTTAAGAAATCAGGAATCTGACCATCTGTAACAATGAATATTTTATTAACCCACGGCATACATTTTTCAATGGATCTAAACCACAATTTTAAATTTACCCCAACTCTATATCTAGAATCAACTGCACATTTTAATTGAAGTTCATTTGCATTGGCAAGATATCTATTTTTTTTTTCATTCCAATCTTTTTCCTGACCATTAACCCAAGGTAACACTATATCTACATCATTCATTTCTAATCTCCGCTATTTTCATAATGAATATTTATTAATTATTATTGTCCATCAATATTAAGCTTTCTAAAATCATAACGCATACATTATTGTATCATTTCCTGTATACGAATATGTTCTAAAGTATAATTTATAAGCATTGTTGTATGACAATACTAGTTTAGGAATATCCCATATATCATACCTATTGTGATAAACCGATATTGCAAGTTTTGGTTTATACTTTCTGATTGTTTGCTCTGCGCCTAATAATGCTTGAAGTTCTGCACCCTCAATATCCATCTTAATATAAGATGCTCTTTTCCCTCCAAGCAATTCATCTATTGAAATTGTTTCTATTATCTCATTAGCCGAATCTGAAATTGTTGAACCTGCTTCTGCCATATTGAATCTAAGTTTAGTAGATTTATTCCAAGCCCCTTTTTCTATAATATAACAATTTTTATATTTACTATTCTTTTCTCTGCATTCAGCAGCTAAAAATTTATTAGGTTCTAATATATATATGCTATCATACTTATTACCAGTTTTTTCTAAGAATCTTTGAGTTGTATCTCCATTGTATCCTCCAACATCCAGAAAAACTTCATCCCCCCCTAATTTCAGATATGATAAATCAAAATATTGTTTTTCTTCTACTAATTTCCCGAGTATCAAAATGTTATTAGACGGTATTCCTCTATCTATTAATTGATTCTCTATCTCTCTCCACTTAAACATACATGCTACAATATAATAATATTCATTTGGTTGTTTTATTTCATCTATTTTATTAATCTTATACCCATTCACTACATTACCCTGTATTTTATTATCAATAACATAATCCCAATGTATATCATCCAAATAATATGTTATAGCCTCTCCCCAAGTTCCTGCACCAAACAAGACTAATTTATTTTTCCCAACTATGCTGTTATATATCTCCATAGACATGTCACACTTTCGTACAATATCTTTCATATAATTTTTATTATCGCTTAAACTATACATAGATCTTGCCATATATATATTCCTGGACTCTTCATCCTGAATATGATCATATACATTTTTCAAAGCAATAGTGTCATTTGTTTCATTCAAAAAACTTTTCATAGCTGATCTCCCTTAAAGCAATTATTGTTATTTACTATTTGAAAACTATATTAATATACTTGTGAAAAATTAACGAAATTTAACTATTTCTCTTGCAACTTTCTCACTTGCATCTCCGTTAAACACAAGTTCTACCCCATCTTCATACTTTTTTATCTTATCTAAATATTCTTTCTTATTAAAATTCAATATATTTCTTTCCAATTCATCATTATCCTTTGATACCGAAAACGGTAATATTAAATCAAGATTAGGAGTCATTTTCTTATTATTTGTCACCGGCTTACTAGTATCATCCGAAAGATTCCATAACAAGCTTCCTCTATCTTTAGTATACTGTACTATATCATCCGCATACATAAATACTGGCATATGAGTCAGACTTGCATCCATAGCAGCGCTTGAATAATCTGTAATATATGCATCCATAGCAGCCAGTATCTCATACATATCATCAGCCTTGCTTTCATCTAAAATATATTTTTGAATATCTGTATTTTTATATTCTTTACAAGCTTCTGCCAGCTGTGGGTGCACTCTTATGCACACATACCATTCTCCTCCAAATCTTTTCTTGAGATTTTCAATCAACCGATTAAAGTCTATACTCCATATTTCAGAAAAGACCAGTCGTTTTCCATTTTTAGAACCTTCTCGAAATGTAGGCGCATACATAACAACCTTAGCATCTTCTGATATTTTATGCTTCAATCTGAATGTTTTTTTGTACTTACTTCTATCTCCATATAAAACATCACATCTTGGTGCTCCAACTTTTAGAAAATTTCCATCATATACCATACCTTTTGGATTAACCTCATCACACCACTTAGAATCAGTAACAAAAAAATCCACCATATCTGAGTCATTTTTACTTACAAGATAAGCCATAGTAGAAAATGCTTTGCCTCTCCATAAACCAATACTCTTAAAGCCTTGTGTTGCATGCCATGTATTAATGTATAGTTGACCTTTTCTTTTTTTTGTTCCATATGGTTTTCTATAATTATCTATCCACACCATTGATCTTGTTAACCAATATGCCCTGCTCAATACTGTATTAGGTACTTTCTTAATGTATTCTGGCAGTTCCTTGTTAATATCATTAACAAACCACACATAACTATATGTTGAATCAAGCTTATGAAGAGCTTCAACAATATATTTAGGATTACATCCGAATCCTCCCCGCCCCTCAAATGTACAAACACTAATCAATTTTTTATCAATTGGAAATAGCCTACACATATAAAAGCATATACCACTTCCTAGAGCTTGTAATTTTCTTTTAAATATATATATTTTTTCTTTCAACATATTCATAATCACCTTATCATCTCTATTCAATAGCTACTCTTAATTCTTTTATGTTATGCTCATAATCTTCAACGTTTCCTCTGAATATACTTGATGTACCTGCGACAAAAATAGATGCTCCATATTTTTTTAGTATTAATCCATGTTCCGGCGTTATATTACCATCTACCTGTAATATTATGTTTCCTTTATTTCTTTCCTGTAAAAAATGCTGCAATTTTTCTGCTTTTTTTATTGTACTCGTAACTATTCTCTGTCCTGCAAATCCCGGATTAACCATCAAAAGATTAATACCATCAATATAATCCAACACTTCCTCTAATACCCATATAGGCGTTGCAGGATTTATAGCAAGAAACTTCTTACATCCAAAAGAATTAAGCCTATCAAGCATTCTCTGTACTTGATAAGTGCTTTCGTAATGCACAGAAACTATATCTGTTTTCTCTATTCCTATCCATGAAAGTTTGTATTCTGGCTCTCTTATCATTAGATGGAGATCTAAAGGAATGCTAGTCAGTTTCCTCAAACTTTTAATATAATCTACACCTAGCCCTATATTAGGTACGAATTCTCCATCCATAACATCTATATGAAGATACTCAATTTTTTGTTCTTCGAATATATGTATTGTCTGCTTAAGATTAACCAGATCTGAACACATCATGGAAGCGGATATTTCACTTTTTCTCATTTTATCTCCTCATCTGTCCAAACAGTTATAATTCTGGAATATGATTCTGTATGATTTTTCATAATTTCAAGTCCCTTTTTTAATTCTTCTTTTGGTAATATATGCGTTATCAATTTTCTAACATTTATATCTCTTTCTTCTATTGCTTCTTTTACTTCAGTCCAATCACACTTTTCTTTACTTTCATATGACGAATTCCATGTTCCAACAAGATTTAATTGCTTTCTTAGTATCCTCCAATATATATTCTTATCTAATACAATATTGCCATGTGGATTTCCCATAAGTATTAATTCACCAGCAGTTTTTGTAAACTTAATTGCATTAGAAATACTTTCTTGTGAACCCACCGCTTCTATAACAACATCTGCAGTTTCAATAAATTCATCTTCTTTGTAATTTTTATAATTAATTCTTTCTATGCCATTTATCATCATCTTCTTATTATTATTTCTTCCAATTATGCTGACATTATCTGCACCATATTTTACTGCCCACATAGCAGAGGCTATTGCTATCATTCCAGTTCCTATAACATTAACTGAACAATTTTTAATATTTTTCACTTTCTTTATAGCATGTAATGCAACCGCCAATGGCTCCATCAATGCGTACTCTTTCATGTCGGCATTATCATCAAGACCAATTAAATTCCATTCAGGTACAGCAACATATTCCGCATATGCTCCATCCCTCCTTGAACCTATATAATCGTATTTCTCACACATTTCATAATTTTTATTTAAACATTGGACACATTTTTTGCATGGAATCAGTGGAAATACTGCTACTTTTTTACCAATCCATTTTGTATTAACTTTTTTCCCAACTTCAACTACCCTTCCCGCAAATTCATGACCTGGAATAGTAGGAAAATGATATGTTCCATCTGTATATATCCTTGAAATATCTGAACTGCATATTCCTGCTGCCCCAACTTTTACCAAAACCCAATCTTCTTTAATTTGTGGTTTTCCAACATCTTTATATACAAGATTGTTTATTCCCTCAAGTACATATGCTTTCATTTAATTTTTTCCTTTACAAATTCATACATTCTTTTTCAAATTTATATAAATCATCTATTGTAGTAATTTTATAATTAGTTTCCTCACCATTAAACAATTTCACTTTCATTCCAGCTTTGTATGCTACTTCACTACTTCCCCTTGTCGAGAGTAACTGTTCTTCTGTCAATGTAGTATTTGCTTTATAATATTTTCCAAACCTAAAACTTTCTGGTGCCTGTCCTGCATAAATATTGTCTCTATTTAATAATGTATCTATATACTCTCCATCTTTACTCATATAAACAGTATCCTTCACCGATATCACTGGCATTGCCCCGTCTGCCTCATCTAGTATATTTATACAATTATTAATTATATTATCGCTTACACATGGTCTTGCTGCATCATGAACAACTATAATATCATTATCATCACTTCCATGTTCCTTAGCATATTCTAATCCACTTAAAATAGAATGTTGCCTGCTTTTCCCAGCCAAAGCAGTTCCAATATATTTTGTGATTACATATTCACTCATCAATTGATCAATAAAATCTTTCCACTCATCAGATGCAACTATTATGATTTTATCAACATTCGTATTTCTCTCGAATTTTTCAATACTATACATAATAACTGGTTTATTTGCTACTGTTATATACTGCTTCGGTCTGGCATTGCCCAGTCTTGTGCCTATACCTCCCGATAGTATTATTGCATAATTCATATTTCATACCTCTATTACTAAAAAGCCCTGCATACAAATGCAGGGCTTCTCTCTAATCACACAACCTCAATTGATTAACCAATATTTTCAAGCGACTCCATTCGCATAACAGGAAAACTATTTACAATTATCCTTATCTCATTCAATTATATTAATTATATCGGTTATTTCTGCTGATTCTTTACCTTCTTAGATATTTTATTAATGTTATTAATCATATGAATTATATGTATCCCATCATCTGAACCACTCTATATCTTTTCTCAATACTCTGTCACATAATTGTTCAACATTTCCTGCTATTATTTCTTCCATATATGATTTTCCTCAATTCTGGTAGCAATATCCACTTTTACTACTTTTTACTGGTTTTAATTATTTTTACTACTTTTTACTAGTTCTGCTAATTTAGTATTTTATATTAATTATATATTGTTATCTTATACATCCACCTTCTCAATCCTGCACCATCTTTCCCAGCAGCATTATTCACGCCAACAAGAACAACTTCGCCAGAATATTCCTTAAGGCTCTCGACATACTGTCTTTCCTTAATCTGCTCTATTGCTGTATCAGCGTCTTTATTCCACTTAAGTTCTACTACAATCGCTGGTTTATTAACTTTGCTTCGAGGGACAAATACCATATCTGCACTTCCCGATTAGGTATCTTCGCTTTCTGATTATAGAAATCATAAGTAAGATATCCAAGATGCACTAACAGAATCAGTACATCATCAGCACTCTGAAGCGTCGTCATATCATTCTGGAATTTATCAGGATTAACAGGTACACTTTCTCCCGCAATTAGTCTTGTTACCATAGCCTTGAGATTGTACATATCAAGCTGGATATACTTCTTTAATGCCTCATAGGTTTCTGTTTTCGTCCAGTAGCTGTCGAAATCATGTCCAAGAAGCGCCATTACAACTGATCTTGGATTGTATATCTGTACGCCCTTGAGTTCATATCCATCATACCACTGCTTCATTTTCTCATATGGCATTTCATATTGTACGCACAGCCCGCTTACCTCTTCTTCTGTGAAGCCTGTGAACTCAGCCAGTTCCCGCTGGTTAGTCATTGAATACTCATCAAACATATTAAGTGCCGAATGTTCTCCATATTTCTTGATTGGCAGAATACCCGTCATATATGCAAGTGCAACATAGGATTTATCCTTTAAAAGAAATCTCAAAAACTCCAGATATTTCTTCTGTTCTTCAACATTATGCGGATATTTCCTGAATATACAATCCCATTCATCAATTATAAATATAAATGGCTGTTTCTTTTCATAATGTATTGTTTCAAGAACATCAACCAGATCATTCCAGTCAAAACAGTCTATATCCGGATATTCTTTTTTAAGTTCCCTTAATACTTTTTTTAAGATATTCAATCAAATCATCGATTGAATCAGTTCTGCTTAGGAAATCTATCATATTAAGATGAATTACATTATACTTATTAAGATTGCTCTTATACCCTTCCTCACTTGCAATAGCAAGTTTGTCAAAAAGTTCAACTGAATTGCATCCCCTGCTGTAATATGCCAACAGCATATTTGCAGCCATTGACTTTCCAAAGCGGCGCGAACGGCTGACACATACATTTCTCTGTTCACTGCACAACACAGAATTCGTGAATTTTATAAGTTCTGTTTTATCAACATATATTTTAGAATTCCTTACCGCATTATAGAATTTCTCATTTCCCGGGTTAAGATATATCCCCATCTGCCATCATCCTTTTCTATATTCGCGTCAAAATCAACACATTTTTTCTTGATTTTAACACTAATTTACACATACTTTTACTTATTTTTCACACTATTCTGCACGAGTATCCCCGTTCTGCGCTCTCAATCTTCCCCTTTATATACACCCCAACTTCATGTATAGTTCTAAGCACCTCATCCCTCGTTCCATACGGAAAACTGTTTACACAAGGAAAAGTCTCAAAGCTTAAAGTCCCGTCAAATCCAATCTCAGCAAGTGCCCTGGCAAAACTCTCCCAGTCAGTACCGCATGAAGGACTGCTGCCAAATGTATAAGGCATCTGGTGAAGATCTCCATATGCATCATTTTCATGCATATGTAAAAGCTTCAGACGGCTGCCAGCCTTCCTGATATAATCTGCAGGCTGTCTGTGTACAAGCTGAATATGTCCTGTATCAAGACATATGCCAAATCTTTCCTCACCTGCCATCATGTTTAACATGTCAACATAAAATATTGCATCGTCCGGGTCCGCACATGTACCTTCCGTTATTCTTCCCCCGACACTTTCATAGAGATTCTCTACACATATTCTGACATTGTGCTTCTTAAGCTCAGGTATAAGAGATGAGAAAAACTGTACATTCATTGCCTGTTCAGCCTCAAGTCCGTACTTATACTGCATCTTGAACGGATGCATGACTACCCATGGAATCTCAAGAAAACCCGCAATCTGAATGCTCTTTGGTATTACAACATTCTGCATATACTGGCTTATATCATCACGTCCCAGCACATACATAGGATAAGGAGCATGCATCTGTGACGGCTTAATTCCATATTTATTAAACATCTTCTTATACTCGCCAAAGTACGCAAGAATATCTTCAATATCCGCATCAAAAAATTTATTAATCTTTCCACCATAGATATCTGAATTCTTTAAAAATGTATCAAGATTAAAATCAACCATCTCAAATCCTGCCTGGGCAATTATTGCAACACCATCTTCAATTCCCATCTCTGGCAGAATTCCTTTAGTCTGTACACCTACTTTTACCATTTCCATTCCTCCAAATGTCTATACAAAATATCTGTCCTGAAACTCGCTGTGTTCAACACCCATAGTCTTAAGCTGCGCTGATATCGCATCATAATACATACAGCATATAACAACATTGCGTTCTTCTGCCGGAACATCAAGTATTGCTGACGGAGCCTTTACATCAACCCCGCATACCTTAGTTCCCCATCTCATCTTTCCATTATCAACTGCAAAATACGGCGGATATTTATCTCCAAGCGTATCCATATAATCCCATAACATCTGTCCTGCACCGAACAGAATAAGCTTTTTATCAGGCTTGTTTAGCACTCTTTCAACAAATGTAAACTGGTTCTGCCATTCTTTAACAATTGCATGCAGCATACGCACATATTGTGTCTGCAGCACTTCCGGAACTCTTGCAAATGTTCCGCTATTATCGAATATCAGCCACCCTGAGAATTTAATTTTAATAAGTGCTCCAATAATATGATACCAGTCTGTAATAAGATCTCCTCTTCCTCTTGTAAATGTAAAAGGCATCTGTTTTTCATTATACACACCGCCATTATCATTAGCATGTATCATGCAAAGATATTCACTGCACTGGTCAATCTGGCTTCTCACATTCTTGGCAAGCAGGTTACTGTATCCAACATTTATAGATATACCAACTATAGCTGTATCACACATCCTGTTGCAGTATTCAGCAATTGATTTCAATGAAGATATATCAGAATATGCGCCATTAAGATATCCGGTTTCATCACTTCCATTGCAGCCATTCTCTATGAATACCGGAATCCTGTAATCTGTCATCATCATTGAACACTCTTCCACAACATTTTCGAGAATTCCCGCTTCACAATTCATGGTATCAAGTAGTATATAATTTCCCTGATATTTTCTGCAGTTTTCCAGAAGCTCATACATCTTATCCGGAGTCAGCTTTGCAAGAGGATAGGAAAATCCCGAAACCTTAAGTACCCGCGAATCTCCCTCTTTCTTCTTATATGTCGGGAGTTCATTTTTTTCTATAATCTCATAAGGTATTTCTGCATATGAAAATCCGCCATCTGCAATTGCTTCAAGCTTTAATCCGTCACTTAACTGTACGCCTGCTAACATAATTATCTCCTGTTCTCACAATATCTCTCCGGCACATTAGTAAATATATCCGTTGCACCAAGTCTGTAGTATTCTCTTAAATCCATATCAGGTAATGTCCTAAGCTGTCCATACAAAGGCTCACTTCCATTCCACATACGCACACAGAGTCCGGCATTTCTTATAGTCTCTACATCACCTTTGTTGACAGGCATTCCCCACTGTGCTGGGTGAATTGTCATACCACCGTATTTGCTGATGCCATCCATACACCTGTGATAATCCCCCGCGAGATATGCCACATCTGCATCACATTTAAGCTGTCTTACAAGTCCTATTGAATCATGATTAAATGATGAGTACACGACATAATCTTCGATATTATATTCCGAAACCATATCAATAACCTTCTGTTCCATGCCTTCATATCTTATTTCACTATTCTTAAGCTCAATATTAAGACGAAGGCCTTTGCCCTTACAATATGGTGCAAGCAATTCAAACGTTTCCCTTAATGTAGGAATTCTATGAATTTCATCATCACCGGCTATAAATAACTGTTTCAGTTCATTTAATGTATATTCCTGTACATAGCCAGTTCCATCTGTGGTTCTGTCAACTCTTTCATCATGTATTACCACAATTTCATTATCTTTTGTAAGCTGCACATCAAATTCAATTCCGGTAATGTCTTCTAATTCCGCCGCTTTTTTAAACGCAAGAAGTGTATTCTCCGGATTCATCATGCTGCATCCTCTGTGCGCCCATATACCAACTCTCTTTAAGGCTTCTGTATCCACAGTCTGCTTAACCTCTCCGCGGTTTGCAAGAAATTGCTCCATCATACCAGAAAGCCATATACTTTCTTCATCAGTTATCTTCTTTACAATTCCCGGATTGTTAATACATTTTACAAATGCTTCTATTTCATATCGCAATCCACCACCAGCGAATTCTTCCTCATACACTTCAACCTGATTATGATTTTCATGATGAACTTCTATTCTCTTAGTAAGCCACCATGGTGATGGAACTCTTATATAACCATCATCCCCCGCCACAATAAGTTCACCCTCCGTCTTAACTCCAAGACCAGTCTTTATAGTAGCAACACCATCTTCATAGGTTATCATCATCTTGGTATATGAATCTGTCCCCAGAGGACTTTCTACTGAATATGTATGAATATCTTTTACATCTGTGCCAAGCAGCTTCATAACCGGAAGCAGACAATAGCTTGCAAGCTCAGTAAAACTTCCGCCTGACCTGCCCCACATTTCTCTTCCTGCTGCCGCACCTATCTTAGAAAATGCAGCTTCAACGTCTCTCACTTTTCCTATTGCGCCACTCTTAACAATATCAAGTATTCGTTCAAATCCTGCACAATATGCTGTTTTTATTGCCTCCATGCATACAAGCTTTTTATCATCAGCCACCGAAAGCATCTGTTGTATGTCCGATTTATTCAATCCCATAGGCTTCTCACATAAAACATGCTTTCCCTTTTCCAACGCCATTCTTATATATTCCGTATGCATCTCATGAGGTGTAGCAATATACACTGCATCAACTGCATCAAAGAAAGCTTCCAAATCATCTGTAAGAATCATCGGACCATCTATATCAATATTGTTGTTCTTTGCAAACCATAACACACTCTCAAGATGAGGATTATATATTGCTGAAACATTTATACCACTTACATATCTGCTTTCTTCAAGGAATCTGGATGCTATCCTTCCGGTTCCTATAATTCCAACATTAACCATTGTGCGTTCCGCTTCCTTTACCTTAGCATGAATAAGCCTGATAACTTCTTCAGTAGTAAATTCTGTATTAAACTCCTGCTGCATAACCAGTCTTAATTCTTCAATCTGACTTTTATAAAACGGATAATCATGTGAACTTCCAACATTTCTCGGTGTCATATACTCTTTACCGTACTTTATCTGCAATAATCCATCATAGCCTTCTGGTACCGGAATCGTTGTTTTTTCAAATGGCAGTTCACATATATCTTCATACCATTCTCTTTTTGCATGATAATCCCAGCCTTCTGCAAAGTCTATCATTGAGCATACTTCTGCTGAATTCTCATCCTGATAGAGTGAACATACAATATCATATATTTTCTTTAATTCGTGTTTTAATCTGTTATTATAGTTGACTGGAATGCCAAATGTTTTTTCTATCTTTTTCATAAGTCCCAGCACTTCAGTACCATATGATCCTTTCTCCGGAACACTCTCTGCTGTTCTGAGCAGAAATCTTAAGCTTTCTATCTGTTTATCCAAAGCCTTTTTGTCATCAGTTATATTATCAACCGGAAATATATCGATTCCCACAACATATGGACAGCCATGAAACTTCTCAAGAAAATCAGGCTCAAAGCATATATGCCTTCCATTAATTATTCTTGCCTTAATAATATCATCTTCAGGATCATTATACACGCTTTTAATTTCATAATATTTCTCAAGAAGATCTGGTGCCTCAGATAAAAATCTCATATAATCCTTACGCAGCATTGCTATATCCATATCATCATCCCATGGTATGAATCCATGATGTCTTACTGCACCAAGTAAAGTTCCCCAGTCAGCAAAAAATTTAATTCCAAGGATTCCGCATACACGCTTAACTTCTTCCAGTACTTCAAGCTGTGCTGCCCATGCGCGCTTCATATCCTCTGTAATCACGAATCCTTCTCTAGTTTCTTCTCTAAAATCCCCTTCATCAAAAAGCATATCTGTCTCCTGTTACATTTGTCTTCTCTTCTGCTTCATATACGCTTCAGTCACTTCAGCCATAGCTATTGCTTCCTCTGCTGTAAGCTTATATCCGTTCTTATCTATTCCATTAATCTTAGATACAAAATCACTTATCTCGTATCTGAAGCCATCACCCTGAAATACAGGTTCATATACTTCGACCTTGGATGAATCCTCGAAATGTACCTCAAATCTTCTTGTAAGCCACCATGGTGATGGAGCAAGAATATATCCTTTCGTACCTGCAATAACAAGCTGGCCTTCTGACTTGACAGCTACTCCGTTCTTCGACAATGCCATGGCATTATCATATGACATATACACCTTGGTATACAGGTCAACACCATTCTCGTCATATATTGTATCAAAATGTATGTCCCTATAGTCTGTTCCAAGAAGCTTAATTATTGGAAGCAGTGTATAACTTCCGAATTCAAGAAATGCTCCACCATATGCTGCATCTGTTCTCTCTCTTGAATCAATATTGGCAAGTCTTGTAAAGCATGCTTCAACATCACATACTTTTCCTATCTTGCCTGACTGCACCATATTGATAAGCTGCCCGAAACCCGGACAATAAGCGGTCTTAACAGCCTCCATAAGTACAAGTCTATTATCCATTGCATACTGATAAAGGCTTTGTGCTTCAGCTTTGGTAAACGCTGCCGGTTTTTCACATAATACATGTTTACCACTTTCCAGAGCCTTTCTAGCATAATCATAATGAGTTTCATTCGGTGAAGCTATATACACAGCATCTACCTGTTCAAGAAATTTCTCATACTCTCCACTATAATTAGGAATATCATGTCTGTTACTGAATGCCTGCGCCTTCTGATTTTCAGGATTGTATGTACATGCTATATTAATACCACTTACATACTTGGCTTCTGATATGAATCTCGGGGCAATTCTGCCTGTTCCAACAATTCCCACATTAACAATTTTAAACTTATTCTTTCTCTCCAAAGTTGATGATATATCTGGTGTTCTTTCTAAATATACAACCTCACAGAACTGTTTAAGATAATCAAATGTTCCAATCCAGTCTGAACCAACAGTAAATATGTCAACACCATAACGCTGAATATCCTCTATCTTCTGCCCATCATGGTCCTCAACAATAATTTCATCTGCAAACCCTGTTTTCCTGACATTCTCAATTCTGTCCATTATAGAATCAACTACATTAACCTTACCTCGTGCCTCATCAAAATGTTCTGTAGTAACACCTACAATAAGGTAATCTCCTAATGCCTTTGCTCTCTGTAAAAGCTTGTAATGTCCTTCATGAAATAAATCATATGTCCCATAGGTTATTACCTTCTTCATAAGTTAAATTCCTCCAATATCTTCCGCTTCTATCTTATCTTCCCATTCAGCCTCTGATTCTTCTCCAAAAAAATCTGTAAGCTTTTTAATATACAGCTTTCTTATTCCTTCTGACTGTACTATAACTCTATCTGAGTATACAACTCCTGGCATTGTTACATACGCATCCATGTTAGTATATGCTCTCATATCATTCTCATCTATTTCATCTGTTCTAAAATATGGAACATATATAAGCTTCTGTGTATGTGATGCAAGATTATATGAATAAAACACCGGATCTGTTGTTCCCGCTGAATTATAATTATCATACGGATACTGGAATACAATTACATCTGGATTATCATTCACATAATTATAATCATCTATTGGTGTAATTGTAACATATTCCGGATATGTTCCGCCATCTATATATTTCTCAAAAGTTCCATCAACATTCTTGTAATAATACGGAACACTCTGGACTATAACTTTAGTGTCTTTTTCCTGGCAATATTTCTTATATATATTATCCATCGTATTCCAGTTTTCTGCTTTATATGATAAAAAGAGCACTGTCTTATGAGTATCTCCATTAAAATCTTTAATTATCTTTTTTGCTTCCCTTATTGCACTGTTTTGCTCTTTATACTGTATATAATCATTATATGTATCTTTATAATCATTAAATTGAGTGCCTTCCTCTATACAGTATTTTTTCTGTTTAACAAAAAAAGGATATTCATGTGTATCCCAGTTATGAACCGGTGTCATATAATCACCATATTTTGTCTTTAATATAGCATCATATTCAACAGGCACTGGTATCTCTGTATTTTCGAATGGTACTCTTATCTCTTTTCTGTAATATTCTTTAGGAAACTTATAATTCTTATTTCCAAGCCACACATGCATAAGCGTAATATAGTCAGCTTCCTTTTCCGTATATAACCCGCTCAGCTTATCAACCAATATAAGAAGCTGCTGTGCTATACTCTTATTTCTATCTACTGTTACTCCGCACAACTCTTCCACCTGACTTAAGCGCAATTCCAATTCTTCCGGAGCTTTTTCCAAATTAATTTCATTACATTTATTTTCAATATTTCTTGCCAGTTTTTCGACTGTCCATACTATATCTATTAAATCACACTGAAACTTATCATCTTCTTCATCTGCAGCTATATAATCAAGTGGAAATATATCCAGACCTGCCACATATGGAAATCCATGATATTTTTCAAGATGAATTCTTTCACAATTAATATTTCGACCATTAATAATTCTTGCTATTGCATTATCATTATCTGCATCCGTATTCATGTCGAATATCTCATAGCCCTCTGGCATAATATCCTTTGCAGCTTCTAAGAATCTGTTATAGTCTGGCCTTCTCATACATATATCCATATCGTCATCCCATGGTATGAATCCATGATGTCTTATAGCGCCAAGAAGCGTTCCCCATTCTGCAAAATACTGTATTCCGTTCTCCCTGCATGCCTTATCTACATCACTAAGCACTTCAAGCTGTGCAGCCCATGCATGCTTTATATCTGAAGTTACATAAAATCCTTCTCTTACTTCAGCTTCAAAATAACTCTTATTAAACTCCATACATATATTCTCCTAGCAGTATATTGTTTCATACGGCTATAAACAAAAAGAGCTGGTGCAAGCACCAGCTCTTCTGCTTATAGTAGTAATAATTATTAACCGAGAAGTGAAAGTACACCCTGTGTCTGCTGATTAGCCTGTGCAAGCATAGACTGTCCAGCCTGTGAAAGAATGTTATTCTTGCTGTACTGTACCATTTCATCAGCCATATCTGTATCACGGATACGCGATTCAGCAGCCTGTGTATTCTCAGCGTTAGTATCAAGATTATTGATTGTGTGCTCAAGTCTGTTCTGGATAGCACCAAGCTGTGATCTCTGCTTAGATACTGACTCAATTGCATCCTGAATTGACTTCATAGCTACTCCTGCATCTGCATTAGTACTTACTTTAATGGCACTAACACCTAATCCTTTTGCAGATACTTCTGTTTTAATCTTAAGATCCATTGTCTGACCCTCAAGAGCTCCAACCTGAAGCTTTCCAGAAAACCTTGAATCAAGTAAGTTCTTCTTATTGAACTGTGTTGTTGTTGAGATTCTGTCAAGCTCTGCATTTAACTGTTCAATCTCATCCCTGATAGATCCTCTATCAACTGATGTGTTAGTATCATTAGCAGCCTGTGTTGCTAATTCATTCATTCTCTGTAAGATAGAATGTGTCTCATTAAGAGCACCTTCAGCTACCTGAATAAGTGAGATACCATCCTGTGCGTTATCAGATGCCTTATTAAGACCTCTGATCTGGCTTCTCATCTTCTCTGAGATTGAAAGACCTGCTGCATCATCACCAGCACGGTTAATCTTGTAACCTGATGATAACTTCTCTGTTGACTTCTGAAGTGCACTTGTAACTACACCCATCTGTCTGTTTGTGTTCATTGCTGATAAATTGTGTTGTACTACCATAATATTTTCCTCCTTGAAATTATATTGTGATACAGCATCCTTGCTGCATCTGGTTATGGTTTACAGGAAACGTTCCGCTTCCTTGTACTTTATATATCGGACCTTAGTTCTAAAACTTTAGCCCGTAATATAACTTTTTTAATAATTATTGCTTGGTGTCCATAAACTGTGGTTCATTGCTCACCTTGCTCATATTCTGATAATATGACTTTGCCATCGATGCACTTCTCTTAGCTTCCTTATGCTCCTGACGTTCTCTACGAAACATAGCCTCTACCTTGACTTTGTTGCGTGCTTCCTGAACCTCTATCTTAGCTCCAAGCTCTGTAACTTCTGTTATAAGCTTCTTCATAACAGCTATCTCTTCTGTGTACATAGCCTTATTGTTATTGATTTCATCTCTTACTCTGTTAAAGAGTGCCTGAAATCCCTCATCAAGCCTGTCAAGCCCATCTATACAGTCGCCCTTTGCTTTCATGTTAGAATCAAATGCTGCATCATCAAATATCGAGGTTGATAATATATTATCCTGTTCCTCATTAAGAGCAATTATTCTTGTAAGAATATCTTTCTTCTTATTAAGGCTGTCTATCATCATCTGAAGATAATTAGTAGTCATAATTTTCTCCTACTGGTTAGTGCTTTTTGCACGTTTCATAACTTCTTTCCATGTATCTCTCATGCCTCTGATTTCATCTAATGATCTGTTAAGCACTTCTATATCCTTACTTATATTGGCTTCTACAAGAAGAGAATATATGTAATCATATATCTTCTCAAAATCCTCTGCAACAGCATATTTATGATTAAGAGTAACCTTAAATTCTGTGATTATATTTTCAGCCTTCTTAATATTAATATTGGCTTTCTCGTAATCTTTCTTCTCAATAGCAACTATCGCAATATTACAGAATTTAATTGCCCCTTCATAAAGCATAAGTGTAAGTTCTGCAGGACTTGCTGTAAGAATCTTATTCCTGTTGTATTCCTGCGCTATATTCTGATTAAATGCCATACTTTCCTCATTCCCCCACAAGCTTCCATGCTTATGTGATTGTTAATAGATATCAGTTAAAAAGACCTGTTAATGATGACGACTGTGCATTCATCTTAGCAAGCGCTGATTCCATGGCTGAGAACTTGCTATAGTAGTAATCCTCCCATGTTGTAACCTTATCTTCTGCCTCAGATATCTTAGTATTATATTCTGAATACTGTGTATTCATCTGCTTATCATTATATATAGTGTAAGCACTGCTTGTCGACGATGCTGTCATCTTACTGCCAAGATCTTTATAAAGCTGTGATGCGAGCTGTGAAAAGAATGTAATAACTGTATCTGGATCACTTGCTATCATTGACTTAAGCTTATCGGTATTAGCCGATGTATATGTATCATCCTTATTTCCGTCTATATGGTACACACCAGTCTCATTCTCTGGAGAATTAAAATATCCAAGTGTAGCTATTCCAAAACTAGAAAGTGAATAGGACTTATCTCCCACCTTGAATGACATTCCCATATCATTCTTCATAGTATCAAGAACGCTTCCAAGTGTTGAATCTTTTCTAAGAAGTGAATCCTTAATCTTTTCTTCCCACTTCTTAACCTCATCATCAGTCATCGCGTCTTTCTCATCACTTGTAAGAGGCTCGTATCCTTTAGAACTTGCCGCATTGTAGGCAACATCTACAGACTTGACAAGGTCATTATAATCCTTAAGGAAACCCTTAATCATATCATATATGCCATCAACATCTGTATCTGTTGTAATAGTCACCTCATCAGTACCTGTTTCATTCAATGCCTGTATAGTAAGGCCATTAATTGAATAATTATTAGTATTATTCGTAAATGTAGCACCATTAAGTACAATCTCTGAATCCTGACCTGTGATTCTTACTGCTTTAGTTGTATCCGAAGAATCTGTCTTATCTTTATCATTAGCTGCTGTCTTGGCCATGGCAATTTTAGAATCAAGTAATGTCTTAGCTTTAGCCTGTCTGTCTGCATTAGTATCGCTTACTTCCTGTACTACCTTCTCATTAGTCTCATTCGCTACAGCCTTACCATCATCACCGATTGTTACATAATCCTTAGTATCCTCTATAACCTTGGAATTATCATCATACACCTTAATCAGTGATTCATTAGACGCTTTTTTCTTTACCGCTGCCTCATACTCTTCCTTGACACCATCTTTTTCCATAGCCTCTGTGTCATATTCGTACACAACATTGCCATCAGAATCTTTAACTGTATTGCCCTCTGAATCCACCTTTTCCTTCTTATACTTATCATAAGCATTAAGCAAATCTGGTGTCTCTGTCTTAAGCTTTGCCACATATTCATCTAATGTATATGAATGATCCCATGTATCATCTGCTGCCAGTGCATCAAGCTTGTCCTTGGCTACATTGTACTTATCAGCATAATTCTTCGCTGTATCCTTGGCAGTAGCCTTGGTATACATGCTCTCAAGCTCTGTATTATAAGCATCAGTGCCCTCTGTCAATTTAGCAAGCCTGGTGTACTCAGCCTTGTCAGTGTCATTAACAGTATATATTCCTAACGCTTTCAATGCATTAAGTCCATTAGCATCATTGGCTGTGAGTGAGAAGTCATTATCCTTGCCCGATTCCTTCGCACTTATAAAGAAACGTCCATTATTATCATCAAAATTAGCATTAAGTCCAGTTTCCTTTAACTTAGCAACAAACTGGCTTACATTCATATCCTCTGTGATATCAATGCTCTTTATTCCAGAACTCGTCTTTACACTTATTGAACCATCCTTAGTTCCTATTATATCAGATACCTTAGTTGAGCCTGTCACCTTACTTTTACCAGTAGCAGTAATCTTTCCACCTGTAAGATATCCTGTAGCTGCAAGATGATTAACCTTAAGTCTCTGTGTTCCGCTTACGGCAGATGAACTTGCAGAAACCTTAGCATACTTATCATTAGACACTGTTGATGTCTTCAGATTATAACTTGTAGAAAATCTTGCACTTGAAAGCTTTCCACTGTAAAAACCATAAATACTTGTATTCATAGTCTTCCACTTTTCCTGCTTCCATGAAAGCTTAGTCTGTGCTTTAACAAGATTATCCTTCTTTAACTTATATGATGATACGAGTGCTGAAACAAGCGATTCTGTATCCATACCCGATACCATACCAGATAGTCTTATTGCCATAGCTTATCTCCTCTCATCAACCATGATACCTGCAAGCTCCCATGCCTTGGCAAGCATCTCAAGAGCTTTCTCTGAAGGTATCTCTTTAATAACTTCGTCTGTATCTTTATCTTTAATCTTAATTGTGATTCTGTTAGTTGGTTCGTTGTAGCCGAATTCTGCAATTGTATTGTTGTTAAGAACTTTCCTTATATCCTTAACGTCAGCCATAGATTCAGCCTGCTTCTTTGCCTTGTCATTGTCATTAGCGTTGCTGCCATTCTTCTCACTGTCTGCTGCCTGTCCTACAGAAACTGCTACATTAGATGCTGCTGACTTCGCTGAATCAACAACAACCTCATTGCTCTTATCTGTAGCTGATGTAACACTGCTTACCTGTGATACCGGCTTAGCAGCCTGTGAATTCTGGCTCTGGTAGCTTGACGCTGCCGCTACTCCATTAACTTCCATTCCCATGATACAATTCCACCTCCGTGTGAAAACAAAACTTTATCCTGTAGTTACATTCATGTTGTACTGCATATATCGGAAAATGTTAAGTAAAATTTAACCCTTTGGACAAAAATATACACAAATAAAACAAATCATTTCTTAAATAACTGGTTAAGAGACTTAACATCAACCGAACTTGCTGCTTCCTTATTAGAATCAAGTATCTGTGCATACACTTCCTTACGATATATAGGTACTGACTTAGGAGCTGATATGCCAAGCTTTACCTGATCGCCCTTAATTTCGATTATTGTAATCTCAATATCATCATTAATAATGATTGCTTCGTCTTTCTTTCTTGATAATGCGAGCATATTAGTTCTCCTCCTTCTTTAGAATATCGTATATAGGATATCTTACCTGATATTCAGAATTATCTGCTATAAGCTGTATTCCTTTCATTGTATCAAAATCAACAATGATAGGAGCTTTAAGATTAATTGTCATCTTAGTAATATCCTGTGGTACCGTAAGTGCACAGTACACTCTGATATTATCATCCTGTATATCATCTCCGAGAGCCTTAAGAAGCTCATCCTCAACAACAGGATCATATGTCTCATACACGAATTCCGGCTTCATGACAGGAAGTGCAAGTGTTGGCTCATCAATTGCCTGAAGCCATATAATAGAGATATTCTCCTCTTTCTCTGCGTCATACACAAGAGTATACTTCTTCCAGTCCTCAAATCCAATGATTCCCTTGTCAAATGTAATGATTTTATCCTCACTAACCTCAATTTCACCAAACCATTTAGTCTGTACTTTCATGTCAAACCTCCAAATCTTAATTCTATCCTTATTTCTTCATAAGCTTTGCATACTGATTATGCTGGCTACCCAAGGAAATCAAGCAGTGTCTGCTGAACAACCTTGCTCGCAGCTGATAATGCTGCCTGATATACAAGCTGTGCTGATGTATATGTAACAACAATCTCTTCCAGATCAATGTCTTCATTCTGAGACTTAAGATCAGTGAAATTAGTCTTCTGCTCCGTAAGTCTTGTCTTGGTAAGGTCAAGTCTTATCTGTCTGTTACCTACATCAGCCTTCGCATTAGATACCTGCTCCTGATAGCCCTGCATCTGACTGATTCCCGCTTCAAAAGCGTCCTTCATCTTAGATTTTGCAAAATCTCTCTGCTTTGTAAGGCCTTCCATAATATCACTTAACTTCTTCTGCGAAGCCTCATCGCTGTACTGTCCTTCCTTCTGCATAGACTCAATCTTTGATATCTGGTCATTAATATCAAGGACATTCTGTACTGCATTGACAAGGTCATCAACATTTCTTCCAAGATATATATTGAAAGCTTCATCAGCTTCTGTATTAACCTTAATCTTCTGTGAGAAATTAATGATATATTCAATATCCTCACTCTGCTTGTTGTACTCAATTCCTGTATTATTATCAACACAGTTAAAATACATTGTCGGGTCAATGTCACCCTTTATAAAATTGCTCTTCTCGTATGTCACTGAAAATGCATTATCAGCATACACTGACTTGTATACATTCTCACCAAGAAGAAGCTCGCCTGTTGTTGAGTTAATTGCAATCTCATTCTCTCCCGGAACATAATTAGGATCTGTCGTTGTAACCACATTTACAGCTGTATCAGCTGTATTACCGTCTGCATCAGTTACCGGAACAGTAAGTCCTCCATCTACAGTAACACTCCCATCATCAGCAATAGTTATATTGGCAGAATTATTATCTCCCATGCTCATTGAAAATGTTTTTCCGTTAATCTCGTCATATGCAAGCTGGATTCTGTGCACATCTGTTATATTAGGTGTGATTATATTTCCGTTAGCGTCTGTCTTTACATTAAGATTGATAATATCGTCATTAGTATATGCATTAGTGTATGCTGTCTTATTAGATAAATCCTCCCTTGTAAAGTTCTGTGTAATTGTATAATCAACATCTTTAGCAGTTTCATCTGACTGATATGTCAGAGGCTTATCTGTAGCATGTCCTGTAAATACATATCTTCCGGCATAATCAACATTCCCCTGCTCATAATAAGCTTCCACCAGCTTATTAAGACTTTCAGCAAGAGTATTACGCTCAGCTTCTGAATATGAATCCGTAGAACCCTGCACACAGTAATTATACAGATCCTGTATAATCTTGTTGCTTTCATCTAATGCATCGTGAGTTACACTTAACCATGATGATGCATCAGGAATATTCTTTCCAAGATACTGTGTTACCTCATCAAGACTTGAACGCAGTCTCAATGCCCTGATGGCTATAATAGGGTCATCAGAAGGCTTATTAATCTTTTTCTGTGTTGAGAGCTGTGTACTTAAATCATTAAGCTGGCTCTTATTTCCCTGAATATTGGATATTGAACTGTTTACCATCATCTGGTTAGTAATACGCATATTATGCCTCCTTATATCGCAAGTCAAAAACCGCCCCTATGGTGAGGAGAAGAATTCTTTTCCTGTTTTATACACCTGTATTATTAATAAGTCTGTCATATAACTGGTTCATGACAGTCATCATCTTCGAGCTTAAATTATATGCCTGCTGGAACTTTACAAGATCCATGGCTTCTTCATCTGTATCAACACCCATTACAGATAATCTCTGGTTCTGTATAGTTGTCTTAAGATTGTTGTAATTCTTTGTAAAATTAATTGCCTTACTTGCATCTATTGACATATCACTGACAATACTTTCGAGGAAATATGTTCCCGTACCTCCGTCATATATCTTAGCATCTTTAGAATTGATAAGGTCTACAATCAGGCTAGTATTGGCTTCTCCATCGCTTTCCTTGTACTTGGTAGCAAGAAGGTCCGCGTTATCAATAAGATCCTGATTAACTGTTACACTTGACGCTGTAAGAGCCTTGCTTCCATCTGACATTACAAAAAGCGGAATTCCGCTTGCCGAACCATCTGATGTAACACCCTTTGTAAGAATGTCATTAATTGATGATGCAAATGTCTGGATAAACTGGTTAAGCTGTGCCTGATAATAAGGAACTCCCTTATAATTAGTATTGCTGGCCACCTGACTTACCGTATCAGTAAGGATATTGCCCTCTGCATCTGTCTTGTATGTTTCATTGCCATCACCGTCAGTTGTTGTTGCATATTTTTCAATCTCACCATTGCAGCCGTCTCTTATATCAATAAGTCCCTTTAACTCTCCTCCTAATGAAGTGCTGTATATATTAAATGGCTGTCCGGTCTCCCACTGTATGTCGTAAAGACCTGCTGCATCTGATACATTTCTTGGCTCGTCTCTTGATACAGTCTGTAATGTATGATAATTATAGCCATTAACAAGCGAATTACCATTAATTGTAATCTGAAGGTCTGTAAGGTTATTGCCAATATCCGTCTCACTTACTGAGATATTAACAAGCTTTGAAAGGTCATCAATCAAAGCATTTCTCTGATCCTTAAGGTCGTTGGCATTGCCATAATTAGCCTGAATCTGGTTAATCTGCTTATTAAGAGAAGAAATGTTCTGTGCCAGAGAATTAATCTGGTTAACAGCATCTTTAATCTCGTTATTGGCGTCTATCTGCACATTTCTCATATTAGTTGACAATGTATTAAAATAATCTGTCAAACTCTTTGCATTATTGATAAGCTGGTTCTTTGCTGATGTATCAGCCGGTGTAAGGTCAAGCTGGTTAAGTGCTGCGAAAAAATTCTCATACTCAGTTGAATATCCCTTAAGTGTGAACTCATTGAGATAATTCTGTATCTGTGACATGTATGTATCCTTAACATTGTACTGTCCATAATTAGTATAATTATTTCTGTACTTCTCATCATAGTAAGAATCTCTCGTCTGATTAATTGCATCAACTATAACTCCTGCACCAAGTGTTCCATATTTAGCATATGAACGTAATGCCTCCCCAGCCTTAATAGAAGCTGTCTCCTTCGTATATGCCTGGTTATTGATATTAGCAAGATTATGTGATGTAACATTAATAGATGTCTGCGCCGCCTGCAATCCTGTATATGCAATTGTTAATCCAAAAAATGTTGATGCCATATTATCCTCCTGTATTAATCAGCATTTATATACGTCCAAGTGAAGTAACGAGATTCTCAAGCATTTCGCTTACTACATTAACATATCTCGATGCTGCATTATATGCCTGCTGATACTTTATCATCTTCTCTAACTCTTCATCAGAGGATACCCCCTCTGACTGTAGTCTCTGGTTATCATAACCATCAACCATCGTTGTCTGGTTACCTACATAATTATAAAGTGCCTTACCCATAGTGGCATATTCACCAATATAATTATTGTAGAATGACATGTAATCCGACTTCGCATACATGTCCGGGTTAAGGGAAGCGAATTTCTCATCCCATATATCCACGAGTTCCTTGGCTCTGTCAAAATCTTCCTTACCCTGTACAGTAGAAAGTGGAATTTTTCCTACATTCTGTGCTGCTTCAGGATTAATCTTCAGATTGCCAAGCTTATATAATGATTCATAATCTGTCTCGTTAAGATTGTTTCTAAGATAGATTGTCTCTCCATTATCACCTGTAGTCTTAATATATCTGTCTGTTCCAATTCTTGAAAACAGTTCTGTACCAACAGTCTTATCGTCATCCATACCGTATCCAGTCTTGTCCATGTCAAGCATAAGATACTCATATGAATCAACCGGAACCGCTGCTCCGCCTGCACTCTCGTATAATTTCTCACCAGATGCATAGCTGTAAGTACCATCACCGTTATCAGTTCCGGTAACCTCTCTTCCGTATCTGTCATAAAGAACCGGCTGATCAACTGAATTATATATGTATGTATCTGCCTGAATCTCACTTCCATCTGCATTAAGATAAGGATTAGTCCTTGTCTCAGTTTTCTCCGGACACAAGATTCCGTTGATTCTTTCAACAATTCCATTAACAAGCTTATCGAATCCCGCCATAGCGCTAAGAATTGCTGAAGGCTCTACATATGTATTGTAGTATTCCTGCTGCTTTGCATATTCATTATAGGCCTGCTGATATGCTGTACGGCCTTCCTCAGTACTCATGTCATAATCATTGCTGTCAGGTGCAACCGGAACCACTGTATAATCTACAACCATATTGCCCCTTGCAATAATAAGTCCCTTAAGCTGTCCCTTATCTGTATCATCAGCATTAGACGCCAGCTTGCCATCTTCATAAACATCTCTTTCATACGATGGCCATGTGGGAATAACAAGTGTTGTTCCCTCGACAACTCTTGTACTCATAGCTGTAAGTTCGCCTGATGTTACAAGAGGAACTCCGGCTGCATTAATAATAGTTTCCTTATTCTCTGATTCATAATAAGTAATATCTATATATTTGCTGAGTTCATCTATTGCCGCATCTCTCTGGTCTCTTAAATCATTAGCTTTCTCAATACCCGGTGCTTCCACCTTGGCAATACTCTTATTAAGCTTATATATCTGGCCTGCAAGATCATTAATCTTATTAACCATATTACTAACCTGTGTATTAAGAGTTGTCTGGTAATCCCTGAGTCCCTTATACACATTTTCTGATTTCTCTATAAATGCAGTCGCATTCTGGATAAGCGATGACCTTGCAACTGTACTTGTCGGATTCTTGGCAAGTTCATTAATTGAATCATACAGATTGGTAAGATATGACTCATAAGTTACCCCCTGCATCTCACCAAACTGGTCTTCTATCTCCTGAACAGCATTGTACTGGCTTTCATAGAATCCTAGTCTTGAATTCTCATTCCTGTATGCCAGGTCAATATACTGATCTCTTATTCTTCTTACCTCAGATATTGCAACACCAAGTCCGTAGCTTGCATAACTTACTTTGTCCTTGCTGCTGACATTGACATATGTAGTATCAGAGAAAGTAACCTGCTGTCTTGTATATCCGGTTGTGTTAATATTAGACAGATTGTGTGCTGTCGTGTTGAGCGCTGTCTGAGCTGTTTTCAAACCGCTTGCTCCAACAAACAATCCTGCCATTCCATTAGCCATAAGGTCACCTCTTTCTTACTTAATTCATAATCTTATATATATATCGTCATTTTTTTTAAACAAAACACCCCAGAGACTAAAAAAGCCACATTTCCTTAGTAAAAATGTGGCTTTCAATCCAACACGGACAACCCCATCTCACAATAAATCATCCGTGATATTATTCATATTGTCTTATATCCGTGGCATCCTGATCCTGATATGCCATCAGAATATTACTGCCTGGCATCAAAGCTTGTGCTTCCCATGCCACCTGTCTCCTCATACGCTCCCTTTCCATAGTTAGCCGTCTGTGGAGCCATACTTGCATTCTTTGCAAGATTAATCTCAAAATCAATCATATCCATTGATTCCTTAAGCAGCAGTCTGTTATTATCATTAACCTGCGTAAGCTGGTTTACAGTTTTCTTAAGACTCAGATACGACTGTTCTAAAGCATCATGCTCTGCCTGCTTCTTTTCTAACAGTCTTACTATCTGACTCACCTTAACCTCTGCTGCTGACAGATGCAGAATCTTACATATATCTGCAACACATGACTGTCTCTCCATCTCCAGTCTGTTAAGAATATCAATAAGCTTCTGCTCCTTACCAAATATCTCCTGAAGCTGTCCGACATCTCCCTTAACAATAGCGGTAGTCTTATTATTAGACAAGTCCAAAAGCTCAGTATACTGTCTGTTCTCATCATTCATTATATTAATCAAAGAATCTATCAAACTTGCCATCTAATAAAACCCCACTAAAATGTTAATGTTGAAATGTTGTTCAGAATCTTATCTGCAACAGCTTCTGAACTGATGTTGTAAGTTCCTGCTGCCATACGTGCCTTAATATCAGCAATCTTGTCTTCTCGAACATCAGAAGCCTTACTTACTGCTGTCCTGGCTGTCTGATATGTCTTGGCTGTGTCAGAAATCTCAAACTTGTCACTAACCGATGATGTCTTAGCTGCTGTCTTAGCTTTAGAAATCTGGCTGGTCTGATATATCTGATTAACAGCATTATAAGCATCTATGCGCATATTAACCGCCTCACTTTCCATTAATTAAAGCAGATACTCTCTTGCTTCATGTGTAAGATATCGGACAGTTTCCGCAAATACTTTATACCCGTTTTGAAAAAAGCTTATTATTTATCAAGAAATCTCATCCTTGCCTTTTCTCTTCTCTCTCTTATCTTATCAGCATCAACTGTTGAAGATCTGCTTCCATACATGCTTCCCAGTCTGTTAGCTAAATCGTTCTTACATCTCTCACAATATCTTCCGGTTCTTATGGTAGCTCCGCATACTTCGCATGCAATACCAATAGGTGAATCATCACTGAACGATAATCTTTCTTCTCTTATCCACTGTTCAATCTGTCTTGTACTGACATCGCAATTCTCAGATATTTCTCTCATATCAGCCCTTGGATTATCCTCTATATAATCTTTAACCTCCTGAAACTTTTCTTCAAGCTTTCTCATGCATTCAGGACAAAGTCTGTACACACCACCTATATAATTATATAATCTTCCACAGTTCTTACAATTCTTAACTTCCATAGCTTCTCCTTGTTAATCTTCTTTATCAATCTCGTTAACAGGTCCAGTTACTAAAGCAGCTCATACTTTAAAATCCGTCTCCCACACACAGACTTATACCATATACCTGTGACACTCCTGCGTCTTTAAGTACTGCTGCACATGCATCAAATGTTGCTCCTGTTGTATATATGTCGTCCACGATTAATACTTTTCTATATCTTACAACTTTTCCTCTTACTTGAAAAGCATTTTGCAGATTTTTAATTCTTTCCCGATTACTTAGCTCCTTCATGGGCTGAGTCTTAACAATCCTTACGAGATATTCCTCATCTACCGGAATCTGCATGGCTCTTCCAAGTGCCTGCGCAATAAGCCCAGCCTGGTTAAACCCACGCTCCTTATATTTCGAAATATGAATCGGAACAGGAATTATCACATCCGGCGACCACATGCGTATCATCCTGCCACATCTGTCCGCCATCTGCTTCGCATATATTCCTGCATATTCCTGCTTGTTATAATATTTAAATCTGTATATTGATTCCCTGACACTCTTAGAATATTCATACAACGCACATGCCTGGTCATATACATGCTTCTGCCTGCTGCAGTCACTGCAGTATTCTGTTTCTTCATCTTTCACCGGCTTACCACATTTTAAACAGGCAGGCTCGCTTACATAATTTATATTATGCATGCAGCTTCCACATATATCTGCCCTTATCCCTCCAACAAAAGGTGCCGGCTTTCCACACATAGGACACGCTGGCGGAAGTACTGCATTAATTACCTCTCTTAATACCTTCTTATAATCCATAATCCCCCATTATTGTCATCATTATCATATATAAATATGTCAATTATCATTGTCCGAATTTTTCAATATGTCTGATTTCTTCAATCCTGTCTGTGAGTGAAGAATATCTCTTTGACTCTGATACATTGCCAGCCATAAGTCTGAATATTTCCTCTTCCCCAACGAGGCACACACATTTTCTTGCTCTTGTAACTGCCGTATACAGAATATTCCTGTTCATCAGCATTCTTGGTCCCTGCGACATCGGAATAATAACCGCCGGGTACTCACTTCCCTGTGATTTGTGAACCGTAATCGCATACGCAAGTTCAAGTTCATCAAGCTGTGAGAATTCATAAGTAACGAATCTGCCATCTTCGAATTTCACAGTTACATTCTCGTCAAATGTGCTTATTCGCTCTATAATTCCGGTATCCCCGTTAAATGCGCCCGTTCCCTGTTCTGTTGGAATACCATATCTGCTGCGTTTTTCCCATGCAAGCTGATAATCATTCTTAATCTGCATGACCTTATCACCTTCACGGAAAGTAACATCCCCCACCTGTCTTTCCTGCTTGACAGCATCAGCCGGATTAAGAAAATCCTGCATAATCTTATTAAGACGTTCAACCCCGACATTGGATTTTCTTGATGGTGTAAGAATCTGAAGATCATACACATCAGCCCCGACATAATCCGGAAGCTTGTCCTTAATAAGCGTTTTCATCGCATTTATAATATTGTCAGCACCGTTTCTGTGAACAAAGAGAAAATCCTTGCTGTACTTGTTAAGTACTACCTCCTCGCCCCTGTTAATCTTATGGGCGTTAATAATAATCTCGCTCTGTGCCGCCTGTCTGAATATCCTTTCAAGCTTAACAACCGGAAAACATCCGGATTCTATAATATCTTTCAGCACATTTCCCGGGCCGACACTTGGAAGCTGATCCACGTCACCTACAAGAATCAGTTTCGTTCCAATCGAAACAGCTTTAAGAAGTGAATTCATAATACTAATGTCTACCATCGACATCTCATCAACGATAATAACATCAGCCTCAAGCGGATTATCTTCATTTCTCTCAAAGAACATAGACAACCCCGTCGCTGCCGACTTTCTGTCGCCATCCGGCACGCCTCCGCTTATCTCTAACATTCTGTGGATTGTCTGTGCTTCATAACCACAGGCTTCTGTCATTCTCTTAGCTGCACGTCCCGTAGGCGCCGCAAGCCTGATTTCCAGACCTTCCAGTTCAAAATATTTGATTATTGTATTAATAGTTGTAGTCTTACCGGTTCCCGGTCCGCCAGTAATAACAACAAGCCCGTTTCTTACCGCTTTCGCAACAGCCTCTTTCTGGATATCATCAAGATTTATGCCTTCTTTATCCTCAATCCTTGCAATCCTGTCATCAATGAATTTCTGGTCTTCCTCAATCTCGACATCAAGATTATTAAGCATAGCTGCAACATTTGCTTCCATGTTGTAATACATGCGGGCATAGACACATTTTACATTGTCCTTAACCTTGACAACTATCTTCTTATCCATTGTCAGGTCCATGAGATATTTGTCATAGTCCTGGACATCAATCAAAAGCAGTTCATTGACCTGACGCACAAGCTTATCATACGGAAGATATGTGTGTCCCTGCATTGTCG